>Ga0187771_10001444_pt1 | contig 15869 bp, 9 predicted proteins | sample 0116_SJ02_MP15_1_FD_133139 | JGI IMG/M metagenome (GOLD analysis project Ga0187771, IMG submission 133139) | Tropical peat soil microbial communities from peatlands in Department of Meta, Colombia - 0116_SJ02_MP15_10_MG | ecosystem: Environmental > Terrestrial > Soil > Wetlands > Peat | place...
CTGGAACGCACCAACTGGAACATTACCCGTGCCGCCCAGCTCCTGGGCATGACGTTTCGCACCCTCCAATATCGTCTGGAAAAATTCGGCATCAAGAAGCCCCAGGAATAAACTGAAGTAAGGGACCCTGAATCCGTCAGGCCGCCGCCTGCGATTCATCATTCATCGTTCCGCATTCATCATTTCGGAGCGGTGGCCTGCTTGAGCGCATCAACGAGGTCATCGCCGCCTCCGGCCGCGCGGATCTCGTTCAGGTCGTCCTCCGTGGGCACGAACTTGACGCCTTTCTCCTTCACCAGTGCCGCCAGTCGCGCGCTGGGCACATCGCCCTTCAAGAGGTCCAGGATGTCCGACTTGGCGAGGCCTTTGGGATTGGTCTGGGCCACCGGCTGCGGAGGGGGAGGGGGCGGCGCCGGAGGCGTGAAGCGAGCGATGAAAACCACTTTGGCTTCGGCGCGCCTGGCGTTGGTGGCGGAAACCTCGAAACGGTTCTCGCCGGGTTGAAGGACGATCGGGTCAGACGAGAATTCGGTCGCCTGGGCGCTCTTGGGACGCAAAGCAGCCGGAGAGCCGTTGATGGACACAGCCGGAATGCCGGAGCTGTCCATCGCTACGCCGCGGATGGTGAGGGGTGAGGTGGTGAGATCGAGCGTTTCGCCCGACGTTCCAACCGAAGGCTCGAGCAGAACAATGGTGGGTGGGGTGGGCGGCGGCGGCTCGGTCACCGTGACCCGAGCCGTGGTGATCTTGGTTCCTCCCGGTCCTGTAGCGCTGAGCGTGTACGTGGTTGATGAATCCGGCGTCAGCGAGGTTGAGCCTTCCGTCGCCACTCGGCCACCCCCGGGTTCGAGCTCAAGATTCGTGGCATTGGCTGAGGTCCAGACCAGGGTCACGGAGTGTCCCTTCTCCACCGAGGCTGGTTCCGCTCTCAGGCTGATTACCGGTAACGGCGGCTTCACTTCGTTGTAGACCTGCTCGAAATTCCTGATGGCCACCTCGATCGAAGCGGTGCCGACCATATATCTCTCACTGAGGACGAGAAAATCCTTGCCTCTGCGGACGGCGTCCCAATGGACCTGAGGTATGTAGGCTAGCTCGATCTTCCTTCTGACAATGGTGAGTTGCAGAACGCGCTGGAGGAGCCGCGCGTCGGTGATTTGTTGACTGCCCGCCTGGAACCCCTGGTCGGTCTTCGACTTCGCTGCTTCTTCCTCTGTATAGCGGATGCCGCGGCGCGCCACATCGAGCCATCCGCAGGAGATCGTCTTGCCCTCCGCGACCGCGACCGGGTATCGCAACACCGGATTGGACTCGGCGTTCAGGAGCTGTGGCTTCTGCACTTCGCTCAGTGCCTGCACCTGAGCGGCTCCCACCGCCTTGCCTTTCGTGCGTTTGGCAACCTGTGGGCCGGCGGCGTTGAGGCTGGATATGAAGACCATCAGAAATACCAATGCGCCGAGATGGCGAGCTTGTGGGTTGAAGATCATGTCCGAGTTACCTCCCTTGCACCCAAGCTACCGGTGGAGAAAATTGCCCGACGGCGGAAATCCAGGGTCAGCAAAGAGGGTTCTGACTGTCGGAGTATCCACCGGTCGCTCGAAGAGCGGCGTCCAGCCGTATTATTCCACGCCTCGAAGCGGGGATGCAACTGGTCTCGCGTTTCGTCGGCGCGGAAAGTCGCGCGGCAAGGCGTCGCGAAGATTCTTAAGGCCGCGCCATGTGAGTTTCTTGTTGCGCCCGGCGCGCATCTCTGCGATTGTAAGGCGACGGTTTGAGCCCTCGCGAGTGAGGCGTCGGAGGGCGAATTGAGCCCCTTTGGCAGACGACATCCTTCCATTTTGGCTGGCCCTGGCCCGCGTGGACGGCCTGGGAGTGCGAAGCGCCCACAAACTGATTGAGCACTTCGGGTCGCCGCAGGCCGCCTACATGGCGTCGCTGACGGAACTCGAAAGCTGTGGGCTGACGGCGCCTGTGGCGCAGGCCATTTTTGCTCAAGCGGGATTGAAAGAAGCCGAAAAGGAACTGGAGGCTGCGACCAAGGCGGGATGCGCGCTGATCACGCTGGCCAGCGACGCGTACCCGCTGTTATTAAGGGAGATCGCGGATCCGCCGCTCGTGCTTTACGCTCGAGGAGACGTGCAGGCGCTCTCGCAACACGCGCTGGCCATCGTGGGGACGCGTCGCCCGACCGCCTACGGCAGCTCGGTCGCGCACCGGCTGGCTTCCGACCTTGCGCAAAGGGGTTTGGTGATCGTCAGCGGCCTGGCGCGCGGGATCGACTCCGCGTCGCATCGCGGAGCCCTCGAGGGTGGAGGGAAAACGGTGGCCGTGCTGGGTTCTGGAATCGACGTGATTTATCCGGGCGAAAACAAATCCTTGGCGAAGAAGATTATCGAGTCGGGCGCCATGATTTCCGAATTCCCTCTAGGGACGGGGCCTACGCCGCAGAATTTTCCCATTCGCAACCGGATCATCAGCGGCCTGGCGCTGGGCGTGGTGATCGTTGAGGCGGCGGAGTACAGCGGTTCCCTGATCACGGCGCGGCTGGCGCTCGAGCAGAACCGCGAGGTGTTCGCGGTGCCCGGCAACATCACCTCCGCGCAGAGCTTTGGCCCCAACCATTTGATCAAGCAAGGCGCCAAGCTGGTGGATCAGTGGGTCGACGTCATCGAGGAATTTCCCGCGACCATTCGCATGCAACTTCTGCCGCCGGACGAAGCATCGAAAGCAGGGCCGCAGACCACATCGCTCTTTGAAACGTCTTTGAGTCCCGACCAGAAGACCGTGTTCGAAACGCTGCGAGCGGACGAGGCCCTGTTCATCGATTCCATATTTGGCGCCGTGCAGCTTTCCCAACCTCGCGTGCTCGCCGCGCTGCTTGAACTCGAAATGAGCGGACTGATCCGTCAGTTGCCAGGAAAGAATTTTATTCGTAAGCTGTGAAGGCTCGGCCAGTTATCTACACCGCTGTAGCCAGTGGCGTGCGTGTTGCATCTAAGACGGTGCGGCAAAGGAGCAGTGGCCAGTGGAAAGAAAAAACTAGGACGCCACGATTGGCACTCCTGTCGTTCTTCGCTCGCCACTTGCCACGAGCCACTTTGTTTGGTGAACATGGCAAAATCACTCGTGATCGTCGAATCGCCGACCAAGGCCAAGACCATCAACAAATATCTGGGGCCGGACTACGCTGTGAAAGCTTCGATGGGGCACGTCATGGACTTGCCCAAGAAGAACCTGGGCGTGGATGTTGAGAAGGACTTCAAGCCCACCTACGTTCCCATTCCCTCCAAGAAGGATGTCATCCAGGAATTGAAAGCCGCGGCGGGCAAGGTGGAAGCCGTTTATCTGGCCGCCGACCCGGACCGCGAGGGCGAGGCGATTTGCGCCCACTTGCGCGAGCTGCTGGACGGCAAGAAGAGAAAATTCCATCGTGTGCTTTTCAATGAAATTACCCGCGACGCCGTCAGGGAAGCATTCGAGCATCCCTCTCAAATCGACTCGCACTTGGTGGACGCCCAGCAGGCCCGAAGAATTCTCGACCGCTTGGTCGGCTATCAGGTCAGTCCGCTGCTGTGGGACAAAGTGAAGCGCGGGTTATCAGCGGGCCGGGTGCAGACCGTGGCGCTGCGCCTGATCGTCGAGCGGGAACGCGAGATTCAAGCGTTTCAAAAGCGAGAGTACTGGACGATCGCGGCCCGAGTCGAAGGACGGAACCCGCCTCCGTTTGAAGCGCGCCTCGTAAAGTTCCAAGGCAAGGACCTTGAGATTCCGGACCAGGCCAGCGCCGATCAGCACGTGGCGGCACTGAAGAAGACTCCTCTCGTCGTCCAGTCCGTCACGACGCGCGAGAAGAAGAAGTACCCTGTTCCGCCGTTCATCACCAGCAAGCTCCAGCAGGAAGCGGTGCGCAAACTGCACTTCTCGGCAAAGAAGACCATGGTGCTGGCCCAGCGCCTCTACGAAGGCGTGGAGCTGGGAGACGAAGGTTCTGTCGGCCTCATCACGTATATGCGCACGGATTCGACTCGCGTCGCCGAGGGCGCGCTGAACGCCGTGCGCCAGTACGTCCGCCAGAATTTTGGCGAGGCTTACCTCCCCGCGGAACCGATCCGATACAAGAGCAAGAAGGACGCTCAAGACGCCCATGAGGCCATTCGTCCGACGGCGGTTGAGCGATCTCCTGAGCTCGTTCACCGTTTTCTCGGCGCCGATGAATATAAGCTCTACCGGCTCATCTGGCAGCGGTTTGTGGCTTCGCAAATGAATCCCGCGATCTTCGACCAGACGACGATTGATATCGCCGCCGGCGACTATTTGTTGCGCGCCACAGGGTCAGTCGAGAAATTCAACGGGTTCCGCGCTGTCTACGAAGAAGGCAAGGACGAAAAAGTGGAAATGGAAGAGGACGAGGAATTGAGACTTCGCCTTCCCGCCGTCGAGCAGGGCGAAGCTCTGCGCCTGCACAAGATTCTCCCCGAGCAGCATTTCACCGAGCCGCCGCCGCGTTATAACGAAGCGACGTTGGTGAAGACCCTGGAAGAAAAAGGCATCGGAAGGCCTTCCACGTATGCCAGCATCCTTTCCGTCATTCAGAACCGCGCCTACGTGGAAAAAACGCAAGGCCGTTTTTATCCCACCCACCTGGGCATGGTGGTGAGCGATCTCCTGGTGAAAAACTTCAGCGACATCTTCGACGTCGCCTACACCGCTCGCATGGAGGAAGAGCTGGACGAAGTCGAGGACGGCAAGATGACTTGGACCGACGCCCTAGACGAGTTCTACAAGAAGTTCAAAAAAGACCTGCGCATTGCCGCGCGCGAAATGGAAGACATCAAGGGCGAGGGTATCCCCACTGAAGAAAAGTGCGAGAAGTGCGGCAAGCCCATGAACATTCGTCTGGGGCGAAATGGACAGTTCCTGGCTTGCACCGGATACCCGGATTGCGACGGCACGCGTGACTTGACGCCGGAAGAAGCGACGAAATACGGCGTCAGCGCCCACCCCGGTCCGGCGGCCCCGGAAGTTGAGAAACAGAATTGCGAAAAATGTGGCAAACCCATGGCGGTGAAGCGAGGCCGCTTCGGATTTTTCCTGGCTTGCACGGGATATCCCGAATGTCGTAATACCAAGAAGATTGTCATGAAAGAAGGCGCGGCCGCGGCTGTCGCCGACGTTCCGCTGGAGGAAAAGTGTCCCGAGTGCGGGAATCACCTGGTCAAGAAGCACGGGCGGTACGGCGAGTTCATCGCGTGCAGCAATTATCCGAAGTGCAGGTTTGTCAAACGCCAGACGCTCGGGATCGCATGCCCGGAGAAAGGCTGCACCGGCGAGCTGGTGGTGAGGCGCACGAAACGCGGCAAGACCTTTTACGGTTGCAGCCGTTATCCCGACTGCAAATTCACGGCCTGGGACAAGCCCGTCGCCGAACCCTGCCCCGATTGTGGTTCCCCGATACTCCTCGAGAAGATGAGCAAGAAATCCGGCCTCATTCGGTCTTGCCCCAACGAAGCCTGCAAGTTCGAGCGCGCCGTGGCGTGACGACGCAGGGCTTGAGCCCGGCGTCGGCCAGGCCGAGTTAGGGCCGCTGAAGGTCGGTTTCTTTCGTTCCCGCCATTTGCGCGCGAGCGTTTTTCACGATGCCCACAAACCGGCGCACCAATTCATGAATCCAACCCGCCTGACGCTCCCGGATGGCGCCTTTCGGGATCAGCTTGTCACCGATGCCCAGCGCGACGGCCCCCGCCAGAATATAGGCGCCCGCGTTCTGCTGGCTCACGCCTCCCGAGGCAATCAACGGTACCTGGGGCAAGGGCGCCTTCAGCGCTCGGATGTAGCTTTCACCGCCCATCTCAGCGCAGGGAAACACTTTGACAAAATCAGAACTGGCCAGCCACGCCTCGGTAATCTCAGTGGGTGTCAACGCCCCGGGGAAAACACAAATCTTCTCCTTGACCGCGAACTCAACGATCTTCAAATTGAGGCCCGTACTCGTGAGGAAATTTGCCCCGGCATCCACGCACTGGCGTGCCGTTTCAATGTCCAGGATGCTCCCCGCGCCCACCACCATTTCCGGATGGCGCCGCACCAAGTCGGAAACCACTTGGATGGCTCCTGGGATTGTCATCGTGATTTCTACGATAGGAATCCCACCGCTGGAGACCGCCTCCGCGGCAAATAGGGCCTCCTCGGCGGAAAGCACGCGAACCGCAGGGATGATGCCGATTTCCTCGATGCGAGCCCGGACTTCTTCCCTCTTCATGGAGCCATGTCCTTTCGTCCCGCGGCGCGCAACGAAGGCATCTGGCCTGACCACCTTTCATTCGCGACGTTCGAATTCGCTGCGGACGCCATTATACGCAGAGATTGCAATTTGCAGGGCCGGTCCCGCCATGCGGGATCGGCCTTAACCCTTTCTCGGCCCGCGTCGATGCCCTTTCTACTCGTACACGCTCTCTGCTTCTTCTGCCCGAGGCAGCGGGTCGGTAGGCCGCGCCCACCAGACATAAAAAGTGGGGAGCAGAAAAATGCTCATCAGCAGATCAGCCATCAGCCCGCCCACGATCACGATGGCAAACGGCCGCTGCGAGTCCGATCCAATGTCGTGGGAGAGTGCAGCCGGCAAAAGCCCCAGGGAGGCTACGAGCATAGTCATCATGATTGGCCTGAGCCGGCGGACAGCGCCCTCCACGGCCGCCTCTTCAATCGTACGGCCGCGCGCGCGCAGTTGATTGATGTACTCGACCATGATGACGCCGGTCTGAACGGAAACGCCGAACAAAGCCAGGAAGCCCACGCCGGACGACACGCTAAAATGCGTGCCCGTGACCAGCAGAGAAAGAAGGCCCCCAATGCGCGCCACGAGCATATTCACCAAATTCAGGCAGGCCCACTTGCCCGAGCCGAATCCCATGTAAATGATCACAAAAATGAAGAAGACCGTCAGAGGTACAATAAAAAGAAGGCGCGCCTCCGCTCTCTTCTGGCTTTCGTACTCGCCCTCCCAAACGAGGTGATATCCGCGGGGCAGTTGAACTTGTGAGTTGACCTTCTTAATCGCTTCTTCCACGGCGCCGCCCAAATCGCGGCCGCGCACGCTGTATTTGATGGCGATATAGCGCTGATTGCCCTCGCGATAGATTTCGGAGCCGCCGTCCCTCACCTCGGCTTTGCAGAGTTGCGCCAGGGATACCCGTTCACCTGAGGGCGATAACAAGCGAATGTTCTCGATCGCCTCCTTGGTGTCACGGTACTGAGGAAGATATCGCATGACGAGGTCATACCGCCGTTCGCCCTGGAGGACCTGAGTGAGCGCATTCCCGCCGACCGCGGTTTGAATCGCATCCTGCACATCCGCTACGTTGATCTGGTAGCGTGCTGCCTGCTGCCGATCCACGGTGAAATTCAGGTTGGGCTGGCCCAGGACGCGAAAGACTCCAAGGTCTTCGATTCCCTTAACCCCGCGCATGACACTGACGATCTGATCGGCCTTTTCCTCCAGGGTCTTCAAATCATCCCCATAGACCTTGGTGGCGAGCTCACCTTTAACTCCACTGACCGCTTCTTCCATGTTGTCTTCGATGGGCTGAGAAAAGCCCCAGATGACGCCTGGGATTTTCTCCAGTTCCCGGTCCATGGCCGCGATAAGTTCTTCTTTGTTCTGGTGAAACCCAGGACGCCATTGTTCCTTAGGCTTCAGGCCGACGAAGTATTCGGTGTTGAAAAAGCCGGTGGTATCCGTGCCGTCATCAGGGCGCCCCGTTTGACTGGTGCATTCGGTAGCCTCAGGAAAAGAGCAAAGCACTATTCGGGCCTGGTTCGATAACCGGATACCTTCACTCGGCCCGGTGCTGGGCGCCAGAGTGCCACGCACCCAGAGCGCACCCTCGTCCAGGTGGGGCAGGAATTCCGATCCAATAACGTCACTCGTCACTAGATAAATGCTGCCCGACAGCGCGAGCGCCGCAATGCCCACCATCACCCAGCGATGATGGACGGACCAGACCAGGGCCCGCCGATAATGTTCAGTAAGCCGAGCCACCACCGGATTGTGCCAGTCGCGGATTTCTCTGCGAAATACGAAACTGGCCAGGACCGGCGCGATGGTCATCGAGAATAAGACCGCGCCCAGAAGGGCAAACGCCACAGTCCAGGCCATCGGCCGGAACAGCCGGCCTTCCACCCGCTGAAGTGTGAAGATGGGCAAATAGCCGGTGATGATAATCATGATGGCGTAGAACACAGGCCGTTGCACTTCGTGCGCGGCGGCTCGGATTCTATCCGGCACCGACTTGTGCACCTCTTCCCGGTGGCCGATGTGACGAATAATGTTTTCGACCATCACCACGGCGCCGTCCACCACCATGCCGAAGTCAAGAGCACCCAGCGAAAGAAGATTGGCGGGGATCTGACGAAGGCCAAGGCAGATGGACGCGAACAACAGTGCAAACGGAATCGTCAGGGCGACGATCAGCGCGCCCCGGACATTGCCCAGGAAGAGCAACAGAATAATCGTCACCAGAATGAAGCCCTCGGTGAGATTGTGCAGCACCGTGTGAGTGGTGAAGTGCACCAGGTCGCTACGGTCGATGAACGGAACGATTTTGACGCCGGGGGGCAACAGGCGGTCGTTCAGCTCCTCTACTTTTTTGTGCAGCCCCTCAAGCGCCGCGTCTGCATCGGCGCCTTTCCGCATCGGTACCCACGCGGAAACGACATCATCGTTGTCGATGATCCTGCCGTCTTCGCGGTGTATCGCGTGGCCAAACTGGCCGAGCCGGATCTTGGGTCCCTGGGAGACGACGGCGATATCCTTCACCCGGAGCGGCGTGCCGCTCTTGGTCACGATCACCGTGTTTTCGATATCGTGCACATCCCGGACTTGTCCCACTTCCCGAACATTGATCTGCTGGAGGCCGGCTTCAACGAAGCTGCCGCCCGCATTCGCATTGTTATTGGTGAGCTGTTGCTCAACTTCCGCGAGGCTGAGGCCATACGCAATTAATTTGTCCGGATCGACGCGAACCTGGTATTCACGCGTCGGCCCGCCAAAGCTGGCGACGTCGACGATATCAGGGACCGCCTTTAAGTGTTTTTCAACCACCCAATCTTCGATCGACTTCAATTCCATCACGTCGTACTGAGGATTGGTGTTGTGCAGCGTGAAGAAATAGATTTGGCCGACTGGACTCCAATCGGTGCCCATGGTGGGCACGACGCCCGGCGGCAAGGTCACTTGCGAAAGCCGCTCCAGCACTCTCTCTCGATCCCAGGCGTTCTCTTCTTCGTCGTCAAAGATCAGCTTCAGGTCGGAAAGCCCGAACAGCGAAAACGAGCGCAAATGGGTTACGTGGGGGATGCCGTTCATCACGATTTCGAGCGGGATGGTGACCTGCTGCTCGATTTGTTCCGCTGAGATTCCCGGCCACTGGGTGATGATCTCAACGTAGTTATCCGCCACGTCGGGGTACGCTTCGACGGGAAGGTTGTGAAACGAGTATATGCCCCACGCGAACAGCAGCAGAGCGACCGCCACCACCAGCAGGCGCTTGTTCAGGGCAAAATCAACTACGGCGCGGATCACTTGTCCTCCCGAATGCAGCCCATCATTACTGCTCTGCCGTTGCTTGAAGCACTAGGGCGTTGGCGACTACCTGCTGACCCGGCTGGATCCCAGACTTGATTTCCTGCATCTTGCCGGGCAGCATCTTTCCAGCGGCGACCTCGATGCGCCTGAACCTCCCGCCCTCAAGCGGCGCGTAGACCCAATCCCGGTCGTGCAAGTGCAGCACGGCGGTGGCCGGAACGGTGGCGTAGGATTCCTTTTTGGGCCCGAAGAACGTCGCCGTCACGAACATACCCAGCCGCAAAATCCCCGGATTAAGAAGCTCGAGGCGAACCTTGGCGGTGTGAAGATTGGGATCGAGGATAGGGCCGATATTGCCAATTCGGCCCTTCAGGATTTGGTCCGGATAGGCGTTGAGATGGATGTCCGCGTACTCCCCAACGCGAACGAAAGACAAGTTGTTTTCATAGACGTCGCACATGACCCAGATGTGCGACACGTCAGAGATGGTGAAAGGGTTGGGCGGCGTCAGAGCTTGGACCCCTGACGAGTTCGTAATCTGCTGGTCGGTGATGACTCCGGAAACCGGCGCGTAGACCTCGACGATGCCCGAAGGATGGTCTGGATCGGAGCCAAGAAGATGGAGATGCTCAGTCGTAGTCTCCAGATCGACGACGGCATTATCCTCGGCGTTCTGAGCGACTTCGAGCTGGCTCTTGGGAATGGCACCATCGTCATAGAGAAGCTTGGCGCGATCGAGCTGTACTTTGGCAAGTTGTTGGTTCTTGACAGCCTTGCGATAGTCAGAATAGGCGCCCGCGATGTCGCTGCTTCGCACTTTGAACAGAAGCTGGCCCTTTTTCACTTCGTCGCCAAGCCTGGCCTTGATTTCAACCACCCGCCCGGTGGCGAGCGAGGGCACAGGGACCTGGCGCGACACGTCGGGATTGACGACGCCGGTCACATCCAGCTCCGGCGCTGCGATGTGTTCACCCGCCGTGGCCAGCGGAAACTGCTCCGGGTGGTCCACCTTGAAGTTGCTCGAATCCATATCGGGCTCCACCTGGGTGGGAACCGGACCCGTGTCCGCGGTGGGGTTGGCTTGGGCTGTGCCCTTCCGGGCGCACCCCGTGACGAAAAAGCTCAAACCCACACACAGAGTTGCTTCGAAGAGAAGTAAGCGATTCATTGCATAACCTCCCGGCCGGCGGCCATGTTCATCTGGGCCGCGGCCGCCAAGTAGGAACCGATCAGGTTCAAGTACGCCAATCGAGTGTCCCGATAAGCTTTCTCCGCGTCCAAGAAATCGAGCAAAGACGCGCCTCCGTTCTGAAAGGAAATCGAAATCCTGTTGCGGTTGTCCTCGGCTAGCGGCAGATACTTTGCCTTGTAGGGCTTCAGGAGATTCAAGGCTTGGATCAACGTCCAATAGGCGGAATCGACATCGCTGAAGACCAAGGCCCGTGCGGCCTCTCGTAGTCGCTCGTTGCGGCCGATGTCCAGTTGCGTACGCAGCTTCTCGCCCTGGTTCTTGTCGAAGATCCGCAGCGGCACACTCACATTGACGCCGACATATTGATAGAGCGGGAAAGCCCAACTCAGGTAATTGCTGGTGAGGGAAGGAGCGGCCACATCGAAAGAAAAAGTCGGGTCTGTCGAGCCGTTCGCGATGGCAAGCTGGTGGTTGATCTTCGCCAGGTCCACCGACTGGATGGCTGCCTTCAAGTCGGGCCGCGCGGCCAGCGCAACATTCCGAAACTCTTCAAGCGGCATGAGCTGCTCCTGGAAGTCGTACTGTCCGGTTACATCGAACTGATCGATGGGCGCCCGCTCATTCAGCAACGTCAGGAGCTGGATCTTGCTAGTTCGAAGATTTACAGTCGCGGTCTCGAAATCTGCTTCGAATTGCGCGCGCTGTAGCTCCAAACGGTTCACATCCACCTGAGCAAGGTCTCCGGCGTCGAACCGCTTTCGATTGACGGCAAGCTCTCGGTCCCAGTAATCCAAATTCTCTTCCGCATTCTGGAGCACGGCTTTCGCCTGCAACAACTGGACAAAAGCGCTTCGCAGATTGAAAAGCAGACCGCGTTCCTGATCCAAGTAGGTCGATTCGGTGACGGCGGTGGATTCCTTGGCGCTGTCACGGCGCAACTCTCGCTTGTGCTGCCGCTCGTGCAAATAACTGACTGAATAGGCGTTGAGCATCTCTTTGAACGGGTTGGATGTGGTGTTGTGACCAATTTGATCCGCGCTGATCGAGAATTCGGGATTCGGCCGCAAATAGGCGGTAATCTCCTCGGCCCGAGATTCATCAATGTTGAGGTGCGCGGCCATCAAGGTCGGGTTCGTGGCCTCGAACTTGTCTTTAAGTTGCTGCCAGGTGTAGACCGTCTGTGCGAACAGGCTGCGCGGTAGGCATCCAACCAGGAGAAGCCCAATGCAGAAATGCCTGAGCGCGTGAGTGGCGTGAACTCGAATCATTGCGTTATGGCGATACTTGAGCATGAGTATGACCTCTCTCTGTTCAGTCGTAGCGGCGTGTTGACGCGTTCGCCTGCGACATCGTAATTCGCGGGCAGTGCGGCTCTGACAAAGTCCTGGAAATCCCCCATCTTGTCATGCCGATCCCGCAGACGCGGGAGAAGCTGCTCGTGTGTGTGGAGCGCGGGAGCCGCGTAAGGGCTGCCGACCCTCGCTCCTGCTTCGGTTCGATGGTTGTAGCTGTGGTCTGAGACGCCGCTTGGCGCTCATCCAGCGCCGATACAACTCGGGGCGCTCTGTTTAGCTTGATTGTTGAGGGAGTGCACGAGGCGGAGCCCTCGTCTGCGGCCGGCTTAGGGCAACCGTTGGAGGATTAGCGGCTGTGGGTAGAAACGCGAGGCGTTCGACGACTACATCGCTAGAGAGATGAGACCCAAGGAAGGAATCAATACAAAACCGATACGACTGAGGGACTGCTACTGTAAACGTCTCACGCCGGGTTTGCGAACATATGTCGGGACTCTCACTCCAGATGGTGGGGGAATAGACTGCCGCATCACCTTGGGTGAAGACGCCATGACCGTCGTTGATCCAGACCCCGACCGGCATACGCGACCAGGCACTGGTGACCACCAGATCCAACTCGCCGTCGCCGTTCACATCGCGGGGGACAATATGGAGCCCACCTGGAGCCGCTGAAACGTGGAAAAAACTCAAGTCGCGGCGTGTGCTGAGTTGAAGCTCGACTCGGTACGAAAAGCCTCTTGCGCCCTGACCCTCCGCTCTGACGATGGCCAGATCAGGAAGGCCATCACCATCGAAATCAGCACTCGCGCCACCCTGGTCCCATGCGGCTAATGAGGCGGACTGTGTAGAAGGAGGTGGCACAAACCCGAGACAAGTGGCCGGTATTGCCCAGAGCACACAAAGTATCAGGCCGGTTGTGAGAGGACGCAGACATCCGCGCCCCGCGGTCAACAGTCGGCGGCGAGTCAAGCCAAGCCGCGCAGTTTGAAGAGGCATACCCATTCGAAAGCGACAGTTTAAGCCTTGGGAGCTTTGCGAGTCAAGCTCGCTGCACACGCACTGTAGCGCTGCCTTCGGCGCCAACCAAAACATAGCGCGATTTGGCCTGCCCCTATGGTAACCACGATATAAAATCGGCGCGAGAGCCGCCGTCCCCTGGCATAGTCACTATGTGAATATTATTAACAATTATTAAATGGATCCACAATGGCTTTGCTTCCGAAAGTCCGCACCAAGTTTCAATAACTTAGCGGCAGACACAATGGCTTTGATTGGCTTTGTTCATCGAGGATTTGTTGATTCCAAAGGACCTATGGCTTTGTTCCTCACTTTTGTAATTGTAAGGACTAAGAAGCCGAGCCTACTTGCTTGCCACGGCGGTTGCACTTGGCAGCGATGCCGAGGTCCACCCGCCACCCAGGGCTTCAATCAGCTGAACGCTCGCGACCATGCGGCGAGTGAGAATGTCCACGGCCGATTTCTCCGCCTGGAAAGCGGCAGTCTGCGACGTGATCACCTGGAGGTAGCTGACGGTCCCCGCCTTGTATTGGTCGGTGGAGATCCGCAGCGCCAACTCGGCGGCATTCACCGCGTCGGCCTCCACGCCGGCTTCTTTCTCGAGCACCCGCAACGCCGAGAGGTTATCCTCCACCTGCTGGAAACTGGTGAGAACCGTCTGCCGGTAGCTGGCGATGGTGGCATCGAAGGCGGCCTGCGCCTGCGCCACCTGGGCGCGTCGCCGTCCGGCATCAAAGAGCGTCTCCGCCAACTGCGGCCCCACCGACCAGAAGCGGCTTGGCCACTGGATCCAGGTGGTGAAGCCTGAGCTTTCCAACCCCGCCGCCGCGCTGAGCGTGAGCGTCGGATAGAACGCCGCTTTCGCGATTCCGATCTGCTCGTTAACCGTCGCCATCTGGCGCTCGGCTGCGGCGATATCGGGGCGCCGTTCCAGCAACGTGGAAGGAACTCCTACGGGAACCGTTGGGGGTTGCGTGGCCGCGATCGGTGCGTGACTGACGGTGACGGCCACCGGCGGCTTGCCCACCAGGATCGCAATCGCGTGTTCCAATTGCGTGCGTGTGACCTCCAGATCCACCAATTGCGCCCGGGCACTATCCAATTGGGTTTGCGCCTGGGCCACATCGGCACCCGAAGCGACGCCGGCGCTAAACCGGTTCTGGGTTAGTTGCAAATAATCCTGATAGGATTTCACTGTCCGGTCCAGCAGGTCATAGTCACCGTCCGTGCCGCGCAGTTGAAAGTAGTCTGCCGCCAGCTCGCCCTGGTACGACAGGCGGGCGTTCTCCAGTTGGGCGGCGCTGGCCTGGGCGGTCGCTACGCTCCCCGTAACGCCGCGGCGAATGTTTCCCCAAAGGTCTGGCTGCCAAGATGCGTCCACCGGCAAGTCGTAGGAAGTGCTGTTGACAGGGGTCCCCTGAACCTTGGATTGGGAGTTCACGATGGATACGCTTCCGCTGAGTGTCGGAAACAGCCCCGAGCGCGCGATTCGGACTGCCGCCTTGGCCTCGCGAAACTGAGCCTCCGCCGCCAGCACGTTCTGGTTGGAGATACTAACTTGCTCCTCCAGCGCGTTGAGCTCTGGATCGTTGTAGATTTCCCACCACTTGCCTTTGCTCGCCTGGTCGCTTGGCTGAGCGGGTTTCCACCCACTCACCGTTTGCGAGTTGTCCGTGGGCGCTTCCTTATACGCCGCCGGAACCGGCGCCGAGGGTCGCTGATACTTCGGGCCGATCACGCAGGCAGAAAACAGAAGGCAGAAGGCAGAAAGCAGAAGGCCGTAGGGAGCAAGCAGTACGCCGTAAGCAGAACGAAGTGTACGGTGCGCCGAAAGCGGGAGAACGGCAAATGGGGCATGGGAAATTGGAAAGGGAAAATGGCGCGGCCATTTGCCATTTACCCTGCTCCATTTTGCATTTGAAATTCTTTTCATTTTTCCCCTACTCCCAATTCCCGAATTCCCACTCCCTGCTCACACTTCCGAGCCCAGCGGGTCCGCTGGTTCGCGGCGCCCGGCGCGGGCGCGGGCCCGCCAATTTTGGAGCCGGTCAAAATAGAGATATACGACCGGGGTCGTAAACAACGTGAGTAACTGGCTTACCGCCAGGCCGCCGATGATCGCGATCCCCAGCGGGCGGCGCAACTCCGACCCCGTACCCGTGCCAATCGCTAAGGGCACCGCGCCCAGCATCGCGGCAAAGGTGGTCATCAGAATCGGGCGGAAGCGCAGCAAGCAAGCTTCATAGACGGCGTCGCGCGAATTCCGGCCTTCCTTTCGCTCGGCGGAAATTGCAAAGTCGACCACCAGGATGCCGTTCTTTTTCACCAACCCGATCAGCAGGATGATTCCGATCACGCCGATGACGCTAAGTTCGGTGTGAGTGACCAGGAGCGCCAGCAAGGCGCCGACGCCGGCCGAGAGCAGCGTGGAGAGAATAGTCACTGGATGGACGTAGCTCTCGTACAGAATACCCAGCACGAGGTAAACCGTCAGCAGCGCTGCCGCAATCAGCAAGGGCTCGCTGCCCAGCGAATCCTGGTAGGCTTGCGCCGTCCCGGCAAATCCGGTGTGAATGGTCGACGGAAGGCCCACCTTGGCGGCGGCGGTGTTAATAGCCACTACGGCGTCGCCCAGGGCGACACCCGGTTGCAGGTTGAAAGAGACGGTCACCGCCGGCGCCAGGCCCTGATGATTGACCGCTAACGGCGCGGTGACCGTCGTGGCGCGGCTGATGGCGTCCAAGGGAACTTCTCCTCCGTTCGGGGAGCGCACATAGACTTC
>Ga0187771_10001445_pt1 | contig 15868 bp, 6 predicted proteins | sample 0116_SJ02_MP15_1_FD_133139 | JGI IMG/M metagenome (GOLD analysis project Ga0187771, IMG submission 133139) | Tropical peat soil microbial communities from peatlands in Department of Meta, Colombia - 0116_SJ02_MP15_10_MG | ecosystem: Environmental > Terrestrial > Soil > Wetlands > Peat | place...
AGCTTGACGGAGATACGCGCGCGCGGGTTCGCGCAGCGCAGGTCGTAGATCAGCTGCTTGAGGTCCTCGATCGAGTAGATGTCGTGGTGTGGCGGCGGCGAGATCAGACCGACGCCCGGCATCGAGTGGCGGATCATCCCGATGTACTCGTCGACCTTGGTGCCCGGGAGCTGACCGCCCTCGCCCGGCTTCGCGCCCTGCGCCATCTTGATCTGGAGCTCGTCCGCGTTGACGAGGTACTCGATCGTGACGCCGAAGCGGCCCGAGGCGACCTGCTTGATCGCCGAACGGCGGTTGTCGCTGTAGCGCTCCGGGTCCTCCCCGCCCTCGCCCGTGTTCGAGCGCCCGCCGAGCTCGTTCATCGCTATCGCGAGCGTCTCGTGCACCTCGCGCGAGAGCGAGCCGAGGCTCATCGCGCCGGTCGAGAAGCGCTTGACGACCTCCGTCCACGGCTCGACCTCGTCGAGCGGTACCGGCTCCCCCGCGGGACGGAACTCGAGCAGGCCGCGCAGCGCGGCGCGGCGCGTGGAATCCTCGTTCGCGGACTGCGCGTACTCGGCGTAGGAGGCGTGGGACTCGAACCGCACCGCGTGCTGCAGCAGCCCAATCGTCTGCGGGTTCCACATGTGCTTCTCGCCGTCGCGCCGCCAGACGTAGCGCCCACCGGCCGGCAGGCGGGCGGGCCGCAGCTCAGGGCTCGGGTAGGCGCGTGCGTGGCGCGTCATAGCCTCCCTCGCGAGCACGCCGAGCCCGACGCCGCCGATCCGTGAGGCGGTGCCGGTGAAGTAGCGGTCGATGACGGAGCGATGCAGCCCGACGGCCTCGAAGATCTGGGCGCCGCAGTAGGACTGGACCGTCGAGATCCCCATCTTCGAGATCGTCTTGCGCAGGCTCTTGCCGATCGACTTGCGCACGAGGTCCTGCCCGAGCGTGCAGTCGAGCACCTCGCCGTCGGGACCGCGCAGCCAGCCCTCCGCGATCAGCTCGCAGACCGTCTCGAACATCACGTATGGGTTGATCACGCTGGCGCCGTAGCCGATCAGCGTCGCGAAGTGGTGGATCTCGCGCGGCTCGCCCGACTCGAGCACGAGCCCGGCGCGCAGCCGCGTGCCCTCGCGCACGAGGTGGTGGTGGACGCCGGCGACGGCCAGCAGCGAGGGGATCGGCACACGCTCGGGACCGGTCGCGCGATCCGAAAGGATGAGGATGTTGATGCCCTCCTCGATCGCCGCGTGCGCCTCCTCGCAGCAGCGCTGAAGCGCGGCCTCCATCGCGCCCGGCCCGTCGGCCGCGGCCCACGTGATGTCGATCGTGCGGGCGCTGAAGACGTCGTGCGAGACGTTGCGCAGCGTCTCGATCTCGTGGTTTCGCAGGATCGGGTGCTCGAGCGTCATCTGGTGGGCGTGCTCAGGGGTCTCCTCGAGCAGGTTGCGCTCGGCGCCGAGCCCGGCCGCGATCGACATCACGATCTCCTCGCGGATCGGGTCGATCGGCGGATTCGTGACCTGTGCGAAAAGCTGCTTGAAATAGCTGAAGAGCGCCGGCGCACCGTCGGAGAGGACGGCCAGCGTCGTGTCGTTGCCCATCGAGCCGACGGGCTCCTCGCCCTCGATGATCATGCTAGGGAGGACCTTCGCGATGTCCTCGCGGCTGTAGCCGAAGGCGAGCTGGAGCGTACGCAGCGGCTCGCGCAGCGCGCGAGGCTTGCGCTGCGGCAGGTCTTCGAAGCGCACGGTGTTCGCGTCAAACCAGGCGCCATACGGCTTCTGGGTCGCGACCCTGTGCTTGATCTCGGGGTCGGGGATGATCCGGCCCTGCTCGAGGTCGATCAGGAACAGCTTGCCGGGCTGCAGGCGTCCGAGACGCTCGATCTGATCGGCGGGCGTCGGCAGGAGGCCTGCCTCCGAGCCGAGCACGACGAGGCCGTCTTTGCGGACCATCCAGCGGCCCGGCCGCAGCCCGTTGCGATCGAGCGTCGCACCGATCAGGCGGCCGTCGGAGAAGGCGATCGCCGCTGGCCCGTCCCACGGCTCCATCAGGCAGGAGTGGTAGGCGTAGAAGCCGCCCAACTCCGGGGCGAGCTCGCCGTCGCGGTTCACGTAGGCCTCGGGGATCATCATCATCAGGGCGTGAGGGATCGAGCGGCCGGCCAGCGTGAGCAGCTCGAGAACGTTGTCGAAGGTCGCCGAGTCGGAGCCGCCGGGGCGGACGATCGGGAGGATTTTCGGGAGGTCGTCGCCGAACAGCTCCGAGCGCAGGGTCGACTCCCGCGCGCGCAGCCAGTTGACGTTGCCGCGCAGCGTGTTGATCTCGCCGTTGTGGGCGATCATCCGGTAGGGGTGGGCCAGCTCCCAGCTCGGGAAGGTGTTGGTCGAGAAGCGCGAGTGGACGAGTGCCATCGCCGAGGCGAACTGCTCGTCGGCGAGGTCGCCGTAGAAGCCCTTGAGCTGGTGGCTGATCAGCATGCCCTTGTAGACGAGCGTGCGCGAGGAGAGACTCGCGATGTAGAAGCCGGGTCCGGAGCTCGCCTCGACGACGCGGCGGATGACGTAGAGCTTGCGCTCGAAGGCGTCCTGGTCGTCGCGGTGGTCCGACCCGGCGCCGATGAACAGCTGGCGTATCGTCGGCCGCGAGGCGCGCGCCGTCGCGCCGATCTTCGTCTCGTCAACCGGAACATCGCGCCAGCCCAGCACCTGCTGGCCCTCGGCGACGACGGTCCGCTCGAGCAGCTCGGTCAACTCAGCTTGCTCGCCGGCGTCGGTCGGCATGAAGCACATCGCGATGCCGTAGCGACCGCGCGGCGGCAGCTGGAAGTCGACCGCGGAGCGCACGAACGCATCCGGGATCTGGACGAGAATGCCGGCGCCGTCGCCGGTCTGCGGGTCAGCGCCGGCGGCGCCGCGATGCTCGAGGTGCTCGAGCGCCTCGATCGCGAGCTGGATGACGTCGTGCCCGGGCTCGTTGGACAACCGCGCAACAACCGCAACCCCACACGCGTCGTGCTCGTAGCGGGGGTCGTAGAGGCCGTCGGCCCCGTGTGGCTGGCTGGTCTCGCGCATCTGTGAGTCCCGACATTAGCCGGCCCCTTCCGCGGGGCAAACGGGCACTGGAGGCGGGCAAAGATTCTACCAATCGAGGTCTACCCCACCGCTGCGCGATCGAGTCGCAAAGGCCTGCGCGACGGACCTATGCAAGCGTCAGCGACTCGTCGTAGGAGCAGAGGCGGGCGCGGCCGGGGCACGTGGCGCAGCGCTGGCGGCCCGGCGTCTGGGTGACCGTGAAGTCGCTGGCGCGAAGCGACGCAAGCCGCCGCGCGAGCGCGCGCTCGAGAGGCTCGCGGTCAGCCTGCGTGTGGCGCGCGGCGAGCGTCGTCTGCGGCGAGTGCAGGAAGCAGTGGGCGACCTCGACGCGCTGCGCGCCAGTGCTCAGAGCGGCGATGGCGTAGACGAGGCGCTGCAGGCCGTAGTCGCGCTCCAGCCGCGCCCGGAGGTCCTCGCCGTGAAGCAGCGCGTCGCTCTTGTAGTCGACGACAAGTAGCGTCCCGTCGGCCTCTGAGCCGACCACGTCAAAGGTGCCGCGCAGCAGCTCGGCGTCGGCGGCGAGGGCGAACGCGAAGGGGTGCTCGCGGCGGACGTCGCGCGCCGCCGCGAGGCGCGCGCAGAGCGGGCTCAGCGCAAAGGCGCCAGCGAGCTCGGCGACGCCCGCAAGCGCGTCGGGCAGGCCGAGCGTCGCCGCGGTGGCGGCGACGGTGGCGGCGTCGGGCTCGCGCGGACTGGCGAAGTCGAAGGCCTCGAGCAGGGCGTGCACGAGCGTGCCGCGATCGGCGGCGCTCGCTCCGGCGATCGCGGCAGGCGGCGGCTGCACGTCGGGCATGTTGAGGACGCGCTGGAGGTAGTAGCGGTAGCCGCAACGCTCGTAGTCCGCGAGCGCCGTGTACGAGACGTGGTCCGGGCCGGCCGGCGGCCGCTGCGCTGGAGCCACTCGCGCCGGAACCGCGGGTGCGGCGGGCTCGACGGGCGCGGCGACGCTCGACTCGAGCGCCAGCGCCGGCACCAAGGTGAGCTTGACGCCGGCGACGAGCTCGGCGGAAAGCGCTCCGCCAGCGGCCCTCGCCGGGAGATCGGGGATCAGCGCCGGGCCGAGCCAGCCGAGCGGACTCGTTCTAGGGGACGGCCATGCGGCGAGCCGCGCCGCGCCGCTCATGATCAGCCGCTCGCGGGCACGCGTCATCGCCACGTAGAAGATGCGCTCCTCCTCCTGCGCCGCTAGCTCGTGGCGCTCGGCGGCGAGCCGCGAATAGTCGAGCGCTTCGACGCTCGAGCGCTCGATCGTCGGCAGCCGCAAGCCGACGCGCACGCCGTCGGTCAGGATCCGCGGCAGATCCGTATTCGGCCGGTGGCCGAGGTCGGCAAGGCAGACGACCGGGAACTCGAGGCCCTTGGCGGCGTGGACCGTCATCAGCCGGATCGCGCCGCCGAGCGGCGGCGGCGCCTCCGACTCGTGCAGGCTGCCGAGACGGCCGGCCGCAAGCGCGTCGGCGAAGCGGCGCAGGTCGCGGCCGTGACGGCGCTCGAACTCGCGCGCGAGGCGGATCAGCTTGCGCACGTTCGCGACGCGGCGCTCCGCTGCAGTGAGCTGGCAGAGGTAGTCCTCGAAGCCGCTGTCGAGGACCGCGGCGCTGACGAGCTCGCCGAGGCCCTGGGTCGGTGCCACCGCGCGAGCCGCGGCAAAGCGCGCGGCGAACTCACCGAGCTGCTCGTCGGATGCGAGCGCCTCGTACGGCTCGAGGTCCTCCTCGCGCGCCCGCAGCGCGAGCGCCACGAGCGCGTCGGAGTCGGCGCCGCAAAGCGGTGAGGCGAGCGCGCCGTAGAGCGCGACCTCGTCCAGCGGATTGGCTAGCGCGCCGACGTAGGCGGCGAGGTCAGCGATCTCCGGCCGCGCGTAGAAGCCGGCGCCGGCCGGCGTCAGCGTGGCGTGGCCGAGCGCCGCGATCTCGTTCTCGTAGATCGCGATCTCGCCTGCCGCGCGCAGCAGGACGGCGATCTCGCCGGGTGCGGCCTCGCCGGCTTCGATCAGCTCGTCGATGCGCGCCGCAAGCAGGCGCGCCTCCGCGGTGCGCCAGAGGCCCGACTGCGTGGCGTGCGCACCGAGCAGCTCCGCGTGCTCCTGCCAGCCATCGGTGTCGACGACGATCAGCTCGACCGCCGGGCCGCCGGCGGCGTCCGCGCGGCCGGCCCGGAGCGCTACGAACTGCTCGCCGAAGCGCTGCGCGAAGACGGTGTTGACGGCATCGAGGATCGGCGTGCGCGAGCGGAAGTTCGCCGAGAGGACGAGCGCACGCCCGCGCGGCTCGAGGCGCGTGAAGCGCTCGCGGAAGATCTCGACCGATGCGTGACGGAAGGCGTAGATCGATTGGAAGGCGTCGCCGACCGTGAACAGGTTGTCGCGGTCGAGCAACGCGAGGATCTGCATCTGGCGCGGGTTCGTGTCCTGGAGCTCATCGACCATCAGGCGGTCGAAGCGCTCGCTGACGGCGCGCGCGACCGCCGGGTGCTCGCGCAGCAGTCGCGCGGCGGCGAGCTCGAGGTCGTCGAAGTCGGCGCCACCACGGGCCTGCTTCAGCGCCGCGAACTGCCCGGCGAACTCGCGCAGAAGCTCGTCGAGCAGCGGGACGGCGGCGGCCGCGCGCTCGTCGGCGAGCGCCTGCTCGAGCGCGGAGCGCGCCTCCTCGTAGGCGTCCGCCTCCGCGCACTGGAGCGCGGTGCCGCGGCGAGTGAGCTTGAGCTCCGCGAGCGCCAGCGGGTCGAGCGGCGGCTCGCCCGCGCGCGCGAGACGGTCGAGCGCAGTCGTGATCGTCACCGTCTGGCTCGCCTGTGCGAGCGCTACGGCGAGATCCCGCGCCGCACTGCGCAAGCGCTGTGCCGCCGGCGCGATCTCGTCCCGCTCGCCGGGCGCGGGCAGGCGCGGCTCCTCCTCTCCGCGGCTGCGTCGCTCGTCGTAGACACCGAGGAGCGCGACGCGCAGCGGCTCGATGCCGAACGTCGCGGCGAGGTCGAGCGCGCCGTCGCGTTCCTGCCAAAGCGCGAGCGCGGCCCGAAACGCCAGCTCGCGCAGGGTTGCCGTCTCGGCATCGTCGAGCACGACGAAGTCCGGCGGCAGCGCGGCAAGCAGCGGGTGGGCACGCAGCAGGCGCAGCGCGAAGGCATGGAAGGTTGAGATCGGCGCCGCGGCGGTCTCATGGGCGGCGGCGCGCTCACCGGCGGCGAGGAGCGCGTTGCGGATGCGCTCGCGCAGCTCGCCGGCGGCACGCTCGGTGAAGGTGATCGCGAGGATCCGGGTCGGTGCGATTCCGTCCTTCGTGACGGCGCGGACGAAGCGCTCGACGAGCACGCTCGTCTTGCCGCTACCGGCGTTGGCGGCGAGCGCGAGCGAGCCCTCGCGCTCGGCGACAGCGTCTCGCTGCTCCGCGTTGCGCGGAGAGTCGTCGAAGGGCGTCGGCTCATCGCGCGTGCTCACCGCGCGCCGATCCGGCAAAGCGCTGGATACCTGCAGCCCTCGCGGCCACACGTGGATGGGCGCGGCTCGAGCTCCCCGCGGTCGATCTCGCCCGCGACCGCAACCGCCGCGGCGAGGCGCTCCTCAAGGACGGCGCGCAGCCCGGGCGCGTCGCGCAGATCGTTCGCGGCGAGCCCGTCCGCCTCCGTCGTGTCGTCGCGCATGACGCCCCGCGGCGTCAGATCGGCGCGGAGCGGCTGGTAGAGGCCGCCGACCGCCTCGACGCCGAGCAGGCGCTCGGCCACGAGCATGTAGAGCGCGACCTGGAAGTTGCCCTCCCGCCGCCACGCGCCGACCGGCTCACCGCTCGAGCTCTTGTAGTCGTAGACGATCGCGGTGCGGGCCTCGGCGTCGAGGTCCACGCGATCGATGCGGCCGCACAGGGCCAGCCCCGGCGCGAGCTCGACCGCTTCGTGCTCGGCGCGCTCGAGGCCGAATCCGAGCTCGGTCATCCCCGGGACGTGGCTGCTTTCTAGCGTGGAGGCATAGTCGAGGTAGCGCCTCAACTCCGCGCGCAGGCGGTGGCGCTCGGTGAGGTTCATCGCCGCATCGGGCGAGAGGCGCTCCTGATCGTGTGCGAACGCCGTCTCGAGCAGCTCCAGCGCCATTGGCAGCGTCCGCGAGTCGAGTCGCCGGCCGTCGAGGCCGCCGAAGACCTCGGCGAGCACGCGGTGGGCCTCGGCGCCGCGCGTGAGGTAGATCGGCGCCGGCTCGAGGTCGTGCGCCTGGAGGCCGTGCTCCATAAGCCACGCGACCGGGCAGCCGGCCCAGGACTCGATGCCCGATGCGGAGTGCGAGGAGCGCGCCTTGAGCTCCGCCAGCCGCTGCGGCCGCGCGAGCGGAACGATCGTGGGGGCGCGGCGGCGTCGCTTCGCCAAGAGGGCGCTGCGCCGATCGCCCGGCCAGCCGAGCGCGCCCGCCGGGCGCGTTGCGAACGCGAGCGAGGCGTCGAAGCAGTCGCGCAGCTCATCGACGAAGAGCGAAGCGGGAGTCGCGTCGCCGGCGTCGCCGGCGTCGTGCCAGCTCACGTAGAGCCGCGCTGTCGGGCGCGAACAGAGCGCGTAGAAGAGGTAGCGCTCGGCCGCGAAGTGGTCTGTCGCGGCACCGAGCTTGAGACCTGAGGAGGCGGCGAGCTCGGCGCGCTCCGCGCTTCCGAGGAAGCTCTCCTCGCGCGGCGGCGCGGGGAAGCTGATCTCCTGGGTGCCGTAGACGAACAGGACACGGACGCGCCTTGCGCGCAGCGAGAGCGGGTCGCAGATCGTCACGCCGGCGGTCGCGCGCGGCAACTCGACGCGGACCGCCGCGAGCACACCGACGATGCCGGCGAGGCCACCAACCGCGCGCGAGTCGCTGCGTGAGAGCTCGCGCAGCTCGCCGAGCGCGCGTCTGGTCGCCACAGCCGCCGCCGCCTCCCACGGGTCGATCAGGGCCGCCCGGCGCTCGCTGGCGGCACCCAGGAGACGGTCAAGCTCAGCCTCGACCTCGTCGAGCGTCGCGGGTAGACGGAGCGGGCCGTGCTCGGACTCCCAGATGCGACGCGCGGTGCGAAGGTCGCGGATCGCATGCCGCCGAAGCCTCGCTTCGAATGCTTCCCTGGGTCCGATCACCGGCTGGGCACCGAGACATGCCACCAAATCCTCGACCTCGCCCTCACCCGCGGCGATGCGCAGAAGCGCGAGCAACGCGCGGCCGGTCACGCTCGAATCGAGGCGGTCGCGACGGTCGACGGCTACGGGAACGCCCGCACCGGTGAGGGCTTCGGCGAGGACGTCTGTCGCGCCGCGCGTGACGATCGCTACGTCGCCAGGCTCGAAGCCGTCGGCCAAAAGGCCAGAGATCGCGTGTGCAACGAGCTCCGCCTCGGCACGCTCGTCACCGCCCTCCAGCAGGCAGACCGCGCCGGCCGGGGCTTGCGCCGCGCCGTCCTCGAAAAGCGTGCGCTCCAGGTGGTGGAGAGCCGGGGACTCGTAGTACTCGGCGCTCGCCGGGAGCTCGAGCGTCTCGTGGGCGAGCGGACGGAGGGTCTCGAGCGTCGCGGCACGGCCAGCGAGGGCAACGCGGCCCGGCTCGCCCGGGAGCGAGAGCGTGACGGGCGCGCCGACGCGGCGGGCGAGTGTCTCGATCGTGTCGAGCTGGAGCGGGTCGAGGTCGTCGAAGCCGTAGCAGAAGACGGGCGTCGCGCCCCAGCGGTCCGGGCGCAGGGCGATCTGGTCGAGAGCGTCGCGGTCGTGGAGCTCACGGTCGCGCCGATCGAGGCGCTCGAGACGTCTGCGGTAGGCGGCGTAGAGCGCGGCCAGCTCGTCGGCGTAGTCGCGGCGGCGGCTCTCCCCCGCCCAGGCGCGAAGGGCCTGGGTGAAGCGCGGTGGCTCGATGCGACGCGACGTGAGCTCGGCGATCAGGCGCGTGAGCGCCGGTGCGAAGCCGGGCGAGCGAGCGGCTGGCGCGAGGACATCGAGGCGCGTCTCGGTGACCGCTTGACGCAGTAGCGCGGCGCGGGCGTGCTCGCCGAGCGGGCGGTCGGGGAGGCCGGCGCGCGTCGCGATCTCGCGCATCAGGCCGCTGAAGGCCTCGACGCGCACGCCAAGGGTGGCGCCGGTTTCGGCGAGCTCGCGGCGGTAGTGCTCGGCGTCGGCAGCGCGCGGGACGACGAGCAGCGGCTCGCGCGGGAGCGCAGCGCGATAGCGGTCGAGTACGACCTGCGCTTTGGCCGAGTTCGCCGGGCCGGTGACGAGGGTGAGCGGCATCGGCAGTCCATGGTGGCGGACCGCCCCGACGATTGCGCTCTACGCGGCGCGCTCCTCGGCGTTCTCGCCGGCAGTCGTGCCAGTTGCGGGCGGGATCGTCTCCTGGTCCGGGGGCCTCGCGCCCTCGCGCGCCCACGGCTCGTCGAACTCGACGCGCCAGCGGCCATCCTCGGTTTGGATCAGCGCTAGGCGGGCGCGGAACGAGCGGCCGGTGCGGCCACGGAAGCCGGTGACAGGACGCTCGGTGCGGCCGTTCGCGATCAGCTCGCGTGCGACAGCGAGCGGGAGCGTCTTGCCGGCCTTCGCCTTCCAGATCACGAAGCCGCAGCCGGGGTCCTCGCGCGACCAGCACGAATAGCCCTTGCGGTTCTCGACGATGTCGTGGCCGCAGACCGGGCACGGGCCGAGGTTCGCGCGCGGGATGCGAACGTCTTTGAGCGTCTCGTCGAGGACCTCGACGGTCTCCTTGGCGAAGCCGGCGATGTCGTGCATGAACCGCTCGCGGGAGTCCTCGCCGCGCTCGATTCGCCCGAGGCGATGCTCCCACGCGCCCGTCAGGTCGGGCGAGGTGAGCGCGTGCTCGCCGAGCAGGCGGATCACGTTCAGCCCCTTCTCGGCCACCACGAGCGAGCGACCGTCGCGCTCGACATAGCCGACGTCGATCAGGCGCTCGATGATCGCGGCGCGCGTCGCGGGCGTGCCGATCCCCGAGTCCTTCATCGCCTCGCGCAGCTCCTCGTCGTCGACGAGCCTGCCGGCCGTCTCCATCGCCGCCAGCAGCGAGGCGTCGCTGTAGCGCCGCGGCGGCTTGGTCTCCTTCGCGAGCGCGGTGATCTCGAGCACTGCGGAGGGCTCCCCCTGCTCGAGCCGTGGCAGCTGCTGCTCGCCGGCCTCGTCCTCGTCGGACTGCGACTCGGTCGGCTGGGGCTCGCCGTCGCCGGCGAGGTAGACGCCACGCCAGCCTGGGACGAGCAGCAGCCTGCCGCGAGTACGGAAGATGTGTCCGGCGACGGTCGTCTCGACGCGCGTGTTCTCGAGCACCGCGTCGGGGTGGAAAGCGGCGAGGAAACGGCGCACGACGAGGTCGTAGACGCGGCGGTCGTCCTCGTTCATCTTCTCGAGGCGGTGGTCGGCCCGCGTGGGAATGATCGCGTGGTGATCGGAGACCTTGCTGTCGTCGATCACGCGACCGAGCGGAAGCACGTCGAGCGAGCTGACATAGGCCGCGGCGGCACGGTACTCGGCGCGGGCCGCGAGCAGCTCCGCGGTTGGGACGATCTCCGCGGCCATGTCGCTCGTCAGGAAGCGCGAGTTCGTGCGCGGGTAGGTCAGCGCTTTGTGCTCCTCGTAGAGGCGCTGCGCGGCAGCGAGCGTGCGCCGTGCCGAGAAGCCGAAGCGGGTGTTCGCGTCGCGCTGCAGCGAGGTGAGGTCATAGAGCATCGGCGGCTTCTCGACCTGCTCGCGCTTCTCGAGCTTCGTGATCACTCCAAGGCCGTCGCGGCATGCGGCAACGATCTCGTTCGCCTCAGCTTCGGTCGCGACCCGCGGCTTCGCGCCGGCGTGGAAACGGCCCTCGTAACGGCGGTCGGCGTCAGCGGAGGGCTCAAACGTCGCGTCCACGAGCCAGTAGGGCTCGGGCTTGAAAGCGCGGATCTCCTCCTCGCGGCGGGCGAGGATCGCAAGCGTCGGGGTTTGCACGCGACCGAGCGAGACGGCACCGTCGAACGAGGAGCGCAGGCGGATTGTCGCCGCGCGCGTCGCGTTCATGCCGACGATCCAGTCGGCCTCGGAGCGGGAGCGCGCGGCGTTCTCGAGGTTGTGAAGCTCCTGCGCCGGGCGCAGGCTCGCGAACGCCTCGCGCATCGCCTGCGAGGTCATCGACGAGAGCCAGAGGCGGCGCACCGGCAGCGTCGAGCCGGCCTTCTCGTAAAGGTAGGCGAAGATCAGCTCGCCCTCGCGGCCGGCGTCGCACGCATTGATGACCTCGGCGATGTCGGCGCGGTGCAGCAGCTTCGTGACGACCGACATCTGCTTCTTCGAGCGTTCGTCGCGAACCACGAGGCGGAAGCGGTCGGGGACGATCGGCAGGTCTGCCATCCGCCAGCGCTTGAGCTTCGGGTCGTAGTCCTCGGGCTCGGCGAGCTGCACGAGGTGACCAACGGCCCAGCTGACGACGTGCTCGGGTCCCTCGAGGTAGCCCTCCTGCTTCGCGAACGGGCCCGACAGCACGCGCGCCAGATCGCGCCCGACCGTGGGCTTCTCGGCGATCACTAGGGTCTTGGTCTCGGCCATGTCGACGGCAGGGTAGCGGGCCGCGCCGTCGGCGCCGTAGCGGTCAGACTTGGGTCAGGGTGACCGTGAGGTGCTTGGTGAGCGGTCCGCCGCCCGATATCGCCACGGCGTCATGAGATGCAACCCTCGGTCGAGGTCGGGCCGCCGACACGGGCAAGGGCGGCACGAACGGTCGCGTTGGCGATGCCATAACCGCCCGCGGGACCGCTGGTCGTAGCGGCGAAGATCGTCGTCAGCACCCGTCCCGCGCGGTCGACCACCGGCCCACCCGAGTTGCCGGGACGGACGAGCCCGCGCACCGGCGTCAGGTCGCGGAGGATGGGGCCGCGGCCGTAAGCGTCTTCGGTCTCGACACCCTGCGTCGAGCCGATCCGCCCCGGCTCGGCGACGAACGGGCCGTCCTCGGGGTAACCGAGGATCGCCCCGGCCTCACCGGCGGGCGGCGCGCTGGCGAGCGGGAGCGACCGGAGGTGGAGACCGGCGACGCGCAAGATCGCGAGGTCGTCGCGCGGATCGAAGAAGACCACGGTCGCCGGGAGCTGTGGCGGCTTGCCGGCGACCTCGACGCTCGTGTCGGTCTCTCCGGCCACGACGTGAGCGTTGGTGAGCACCTCGCCGGGGGCGACGGCCCAGCCCGAGCCCTCGAGGTCGATGCCGCAGGCGCTGCCGAGGATCCGAACTACGCTGCGGCGCGCAGCGCGGATGCGCGCTGCTCGGAGGATCGCCGCGTGCGGCGGCGGGACGAGCGTTGTCGGTCCGGCGATCGTCGGCAGGGGGTCGATTCGGGCGATGAAGTTGAGCAGCGTGCCCGACGGCAGCAGCTCGTCGAGGCGGCGCAAGATCACCGAGCGCTCGACCGAGCCGCGCAGGCCGCCGGCGCCGGGGAGCGCGATGATCACCGTCCCGAGCACCCAGACCACGCCGAGCGCGACCGCGGCGCTGAACAATCCGCCGCCAAGGCCGTCGAGGATCCGCAACGCCGGCCATGGAACCGCGCTGCGCAGGCGCAGCCCGACAGTCTCCAGGCCGCCCGCGAGGATGCCGCCGGCAAGCAGGGCGCCAAACAGACCGAACACCGGGGCGTAGGGCGAGCTCGCTCCCCCGCTCAGCAGTGAGCCGGCTATGCGGGTCCCGATCACCGCGCCCGCCACGAAGCCGGCGAGCGACAGCACGGCGACGATCAAGCCGCGCATGTAGCCGGAGAAGGCGAGCAGCGCCGTCACGAGAACGATCAGCCAGTCGAGGCCCGTCATCGGTTACCTATGCAAGAACCTGGACACGGACCGGATAATGGTGCGCGGTTCCAGCAAGCTGCGGGCGCGGATGAGTCGGGATCCTTCGGGGAGTCGAGCTGCAAGCGGGCGCCGGCCGAGTGTAGGCGGCGCGCCGGCGCACCGGCGGCGCCGCGTTGGCCTCGCCCGACTGGCGGCGCTGATCGTGATCGTCACCACCGCAGTCACGATCGCGGTGGCAGCGCTCGACAGCGCGCCGCCAACCGCGAAGCAGCTAGCCGAGCAGTTCGCGGCCGACTGGGCAGCGCGCGACTGGTTCGCGCTCTACGCCCGCGTCGACAGGGCGACCCAGGCGAGCGTTCCCTACAGCGAGTTCGCCTCTGAGTACGCATCCGCCTATCAGACGGCGACCGTCAGCGGCGCGCGTGTGCTGCGCGGCACCTACGCCGAGGGAGGCTCCGAGGTCGTGACGCTGGCAATCCGCACGCAGATCTTCGGGACGCTGCGCGCGCAGTACACGCTGCCGCTCAGCGGAAGCGGTGCGGCGATGCGCATCCTCTGGCATGCGAACCTCGTCTTTCCCGGTCTCTACCCGGGCGAGGTCGTCCACCGCGTGACCAGCGCACCCGTCCGCGGCCGGCTGCTCGCGCGCGACGGCGTGCCGCTCGCAACTCTCGCCTCGGCGAGCAACATCATCGGCTCCGTCGCGCCGGCGAGCGGCAGTCAGCTGCAGGCGCTGGAAGCCGAAGGCTTCCCGGCCGGAACGGAGGTCGGCGTTGACGGGCTCGAGTACCTGTTCAACAGCGCGCTTCAGGGACGACCGGGCGGGAAGCTCTTCGCCGGCCCGCGGCTGATCGCACAGACGCGGCCGATCCCCGGACGCAACATTCGCACCTCGATCGACCCGGAGCTGCAGAACGACGCGGTCGCGCAGTTCGGCAGCTCCGACGGCGGGGTCGTCGTGATGGCGCCGCGAACCGGCCAGCTGCTCGCAGTCGCCGGCAGCCCGCTCTCGCAGACCCAGCCGCCGGGCTCCACCTTCAAGATCGTCACGAGCACCGCCGTGCTCGAAGCCGGGCTGGCCACCATCGACTCGACCTTTCCCTACGGCACCTACGCGCTGATCGAGGGCTACAAGCTCCACAACAGCGGTGGCGAGGACTGCGGCGGCACACTGGTCAACGCGTTCGCGGTCTCGTGCAACTCCGTCTACGCACCGCTCGGGGTCAAGCTCGGGGCAGCGCGGCTGGTAGCGGCAGCGCAGGCTTACGGCTTCAACGAGCCCTCACCGATCGCGATCGCAGCCGAGAGCACGATGCCCCAGCCGGCGGCGCTCACTAACCCCGTCTCGCTCGGCGCGTCGGCGATCGGCCAGTACCAGGACCTCGCCTCACCGCTTCAGATGGTGCGGATCGCAGCGACCATCGCGCTCGGCGGGCGCGAGCCCGTACCAACCTTCGCAGCCGGGCCACACGTCAAATTCCCGCGCGTCATCCCCGAGCAGATCGCGCACACGATCCGCAAGATGATGATCGCAGTCGTCCGCTACGGGGACGGCACGGGCGTGGGCGCGCAGCTGCCGGGCGTCCTGGTCGCGGGCAAGACCGGCACGGCACAGCTGACGCTCCCGAACTGCCCCACCAGCACCGGCCCGAGCGGAACGACCGGCGCAAGCGGCACCAGCATCAGCTCAGTCGCGACACCGTCCGGCGCCACGGGCCCCTGCGCGAACATCCCGAACAACCCCTACGACACCGACGCCTGGTTCGTCGCCTTTGCGCCGGCCTTTCATCCGAAGATCGCGGTCACCGTCCTGCTCGACCACGACGGCGCCGGCGGCACCAACGCGGCGCCGATAGCGCGCAACCTCATAGCGGGGTTTTTGAGTCGCGTAGACGCGCCCGCACACTAGCGACCGCGTGCGCGACTCAAAAACCCTGGCTTCATACGCCAGCGCTAGGAACGCGCACCCGTATCCGTAGCCTGGTCCTGCAGGGGTGCGCGCACTGGACGGATGCTGGGAGCCGGCGCAGCCCGGACCAGTGCGGCCGCGACCCATGTGTGAGTACGCGGACGGGCGAGCCTATACGTCGAGTTCGATGCGCGACTGGTTGGCGGGGTTCGCCGGGTCGACGATGTGAAGCGTCAGCGGGCGGCTCGCGTACGTGGAGTAGGGGAACTTGAAGAGAAGCACCTCACCTTGCGTCCAGCCGGAGTAAGCGAGGCTCGTCTGCGACGGCAGCTGGCCCTTCGGAGGTATCGGGGTGGGGACGTAGCTGAAGGCGTTAGGGTCGGGGTTGCGCAGAGGCGTGAAGCGGTCACCCAGCGTGTCGGTGATGTAGTAGTCGCTCGCCGGGGTCTGGGCGCGCTCGCTCGTGTTGTAGGCCTGGACGAAGACGCCGAACCACATGTCGCTGGTCGGCAGGTTGAGCTCGCGCTTGCCGAGGCCCTGAAGGTAGGCACTGTCCTCGTCGCTGAAGCGGTTGAGCTCGCGCGAGATCTGCACCTGGTAGTAGAGGTTGCCGACCTTGACGTAGCCCGGTCCCTCATTGTCGGCGTAATGCTCGTTGCCGCTGACCGAGCACGCGCTGATCGCGAGCACGCATCCTCCGGCCGCAGCGGCCATCGCCAGTCGTCGCAGCACCGTCATCGCGTCGGAGTCTAGCCTCAGCCGCCGGCGATCGTTGCGCGAACGCCGCGGCGCTTGCCTTCCTCGAGGATCGAGCGCAGGCGGCGCAGGGCACGCTTGTTCTGGCGACGGATCCAGCGGCGCACGCCGAGCGCCTCGCCGATGCGATCGCTGATCGTCGCGGGTTCGGTCTCCGTGGTGAGCTCGACGCGCGTCGTGTCGCCGGCGCGCGGCTCCAGCGTGTAGACGGTCATCACGCGCACGCGGTTGAACTTGCCGCCGCGGCCCGCCTCGACGATGCGCCAGGGCGGATCGACCTCGATGAAGCTGACACCCATCCAGCTGAAGCGCTGCAGCGGCGCCTTCACGCGAAAGCGCGCCCCCGCCCCGCGTCCGACGCTGTTCTCGCGCGTCAG
>Ga0187771_10001446_pt1 | contig 15866 bp, 13 predicted proteins | sample 0116_SJ02_MP15_1_FD_133139 | JGI IMG/M metagenome (GOLD analysis project Ga0187771, IMG submission 133139) | Tropical peat soil microbial communities from peatlands in Department of Meta, Colombia - 0116_SJ02_MP15_10_MG | ecosystem: Environmental > Terrestrial > Soil > Wetlands > Peat | place...
CGCACGGTCGACAAGCATCTGGAGCAGATCTACGCCAAGCTCGGCGTCGAGAACCGCACCGCGGCAGCCGCCATCGCGGTACAGGCGTCGCGCAAGTAGCGGTGGCCGCTAGGAGGCCGCGCGGGGGGCCTTCGGCCAATTGGTGATCGGACCAAGCCAGGTCTCGAGCAGTTTCGCCATGCGCAGCACCGTGAGATCGGCAAAGCGGGGACCAACGATCTGCAGGCCGATCGGCAGACCGGCCCGCGAGAAGGCGCAGTTGATCGAGGCTGCCGGGTTTTCCGCCATGTTCCAGGGCACGGTGAACGCGATGTGCTCGAACGGGCGTTCGGGATCATTGAGTGGAGACGCCGCCTCCGCCGCAAAGGCCACAACCGGCGAGGTCGGCGACAGCACGAGATCGACCGTCTGGAACAGGCGCGCCGCGGATTTGCGCATTTCATTGGTCTGCTGATAGCCGCGCACCGCCGCAGGCCCCGAGACGCTGGCTCCCTTCTCGGCCCAGCGCAGGATATACGGCAACACTTTCTCGCGCCGTGCCGGCTCGAAGGTCTCGAGATCCGCCCACAGGCGTGCCCGCCAGAACAGGTCGAGACCATCCAGCATCTCGGCGGTCATGACCGGTCCGACGTCACGGACGTCGGCGCCGGCTTCTGCGAAGGAGACCGCCGCTTTCACGATGGCGTCGCGAACCTCCGGCTCGGCCGGCGTGCCGCAGCCGGCGTCGAGCATCAGGCCGATGCGCAGGCCGTGCACCTCAGCCTCGAGATCACCCCAGGGGATTTCGGCGGGCGGCAGGCTGGTGGCATCGCGCCAGTCTGGACGCGACAGCGTCGCCATCATCAGCGCCGCATCATCCACGGTTCGCGTCATCGGCCCCGCGACGCGCCCGAGATAGAACGGGTCGACGGGCACCCGGCCGTGGCTCGGCTTGAGCCCGACCAGGCCGCACCAGTTCGCCGGAAGACGGATGGAGCCACCGATATCGGTGCCGACGTGAAGCGGTCCGTAGCCGGCCGCGGCCGCCGCGCCGGCGCCCGAACTCGAGCCGCCCGGATTCTTGCCGAGATCCCAGGGATTGCGGGTGAGCGGATGGAAGCTCGACAACCCCGACGACAGCATGCCGTAGTCGGGACAGGTGGTCTTGGCGAAGATGATGGCGCCGTCCTCGCGCAGCCGCGCGGCCGCCGGCGCATCGGCCGGAGCGGGCACCAGCGCGGTCGCCGCCGAGCCGAGCGGGATCGGATCGCCCTCGGTCGCAATGATTTCCTTGACCGTCACCGGAACACCGTCGAGCGGCCCGAGCGGTATTCCCTTGGCCCAGCGCTGCGTCGAGGCTGCGGCCGCCTGGCGCGCGCGCTCGGGATCGTATCGGTAGAGCGCGCGGATCGAAGGCTCCCACGCCGCGATGCGGCGCTGCAGCCATTCGAAATAATCCGACGGGGTGAGTGCGCGGCTGCGAAAATGCGTGAGCAGTTCGACCGCGCCGAGGTCAGCGAAATCCGTCATCGTTCCACAAGCCGGCAGTTTGACTAGTACCCTGTTTCCGAAGTTCGCGTGAGCGGCTGCCGCAAGGTATCGCGAACTTCGGAAAACGGGCACTGGCTGCATCATGTCCGAGCCGCGACGGCGGTTCAACCTGCGCTATGCGCGCGGCTGGTTTTCTCTTTCAGGAGCCGAGTTCAGGAGCCGAGCGCCACCGGCCGGAACGCCTGAACCAGCTGCATGTCGAGCTTGTCGCCCATGCCTTCCATGATGGCGAAGGCCTTCTGCCGGGTGAAATCCGGCTGGCGCCGGGTCTGCTCGACGAAGCACGAGAACACGTCCGCGATCGTAATGATGCGGACGATATCCGTGATCTCGCCGTTGCGCAGGCGGTCCGGGTATCCCGAGCCGTCCAGGAGTTCGTGGTGATGCAGGACGACGTCCAGCATCTCGCGCGGGAAGCTCGCTTGCGCCGACAGGGCGTCGAAGCCCTTGCGCGTGTGGCCGCGCAGGCCCTCCTCTTCCTCCGCGGTCAACGGCCCCGCCTTGTTGAGGATCGGCAGCGGAATGAACGCCATGCCGACGTCATGGATCAGTCCGGCACGAGCCAGTCGGCGCTGGTCCTCCTCGCGCATGCCGAGATGCTGACCGAAGGCGACCGCGAAGCCGGTAACAAGAAGGCAGTGCCGATAGCTGCGATTGTGATGCTTGCTGACCGCAATCACCCACTCCTTCAGCGACGAGCGCTTCAGCGCCTTGAGGATCCGACTCTCCTCCTGCATGATGTCGTCGGGCGCGAGCGGAACGCCGGCGCGCAGCTTCTCGAACACCCGCACCAGAACCGCATGGGCCGCGGCAACGCCGCGATTGAGCGCCTCGCGGCTGAGCGAGGACGGCTCCTTTTCCGCCAGCCCCGCGAATGAGGATTCCAGACGCCGCAGGAGCGCCTGCGCCTCGAACGGCCGCTGAATGGTGTCGGTCGCCCCAAGCGCCCACGCCTGGGTCGAACCGTGGTGAAACGTGTCGGCGAGCACGAACAGTCGTGGAATCGACTGGTAGGCCTTGCCCACCAGCTTTCGCCGCAGGCGTTGCACGCTCTCCGCGGACTTCAGATCGACGTCGACCACGATGCCCGACAGGGCTTTGGTCGGCGCATCGGGAATATCCTGGGAGGACACCACCTCGACCTGGCCTACCTCCGAAAGGATTCGCGCCAGGTCCGTGCTCTGGTCCCCGCGATCCGAGGCGAGCAGCAGGGTCCTTCGACCGAGCGATCCATCCACCAGCGACATAGTCCACCTTCGATGCTTCTTCGCGTTCTTGGCTGGTGAATTAAACAACGAGAATCGTTCTCGGAGATTAATGGCCATCATTAACGGATCGGAAGGGAAGTCGCTCAAATTGCAGCCGATTTGTCTGCATTGCCGCGATCGCAATGCGGAATCTGCGGTTTTCCCCGCCAGCGTGCGGTGCTAGACGTTAACCATAATTGTCATCGTCGCCGCTCTCTTGCCGTGTCGCGCGCGGCTTGCCGCGCACCGGCCATTGCAAGCCTGCGACGCGAAGTCGTGCGAATGCTAGAACCGGGATACGAGTGAGGAGCACCCGGATGACCGATCGCCTGATTGATCGTCTCGACGCCCTGGAAGTCCGCATCGCCTTTCAGGACGATACCATCGAGGTTCTGAACACCACCGTGACCCAGCAGTGGGCCGAGATCGACGCCTTGAGGCGCGAGATCGTCCGCCTCGCCGACCGGCTGCAGGAGGCCGAAAGCCGCGTGGGCGGACGCAACGAGCCGGAGCCCCCGCCACCGCATTATTGATGCCGGCGCGGCCCGCCGTTCACGACGCAGTCGGAACCAGGATCACGCGATGACGCGACGACGCACTCACCGCGTCATAGGCCTTCTTGGCATCCTGCAAGCCATAGACCGCCTCGGCAACGATCGGAAACGGCCGCAAATGGCCGCTGACGAAACCCGGGGCAGCCTGCCGCAGCACCTCGCCGCTTGCGACCGACGAAAACGCCAGCGTGTCGATCCCCACATAGGTGTGCCGTCCGCGATAGAATTCGAGGATGTTGAACTGAACGATCCTGTCGACGGCGGCGATCAGGATCTGCCGTCCGCCCAGGGCGAGGGATTTGTGGGCGGCCTGGAAATAGGGATCACCGACGGTGTTGAAGACGATGTCGGCGCCATGGCCCGCGGTCAATTCGCGCACGCGCGCGGCGACGTCCTCGCGCGAGGCATCGACCATCTCGACCTCGCCGCTGGCGTGGCCCTGATAGGGCTCGCCGTTGCGCGCGGCGCCGATCACCCGCGCCCCGCGCCAGGTCGCAAGCTGCGCCGCCGCCTGACCCACCTTGCCGTTGACGCCCATGATCAGCACGATCTCGCCCGGCCGCGGCTCGCCGGCGCGTCGAAAACCTTCGATCGCCGTGACAAAGGGAACGCCGATCCCCGCAGCCTCCTCCATCGTCAATTGCGGCGGCTTGTCGACCACGGCCGCCGCCTCGACGACGAGATGGGTAGCATGGCTGCCGTCGCGACGTATCCCGAGATCGCCCGAGGTGCCGAACACCTCACGTCCGATCAGATCCCGCGGACCGTCGATCACCACGCCCGCATAGTCGCGCCCCGGGGTCCGCGGAAACACCGCGTACGGCATCAGGCCGGTGGCGGCCTTGACGTCCGACGGATTGACCCCCGCCGCCCGCACCGCGATCAGGACGTCATCGGGGCCGCGCCGCAGCTTGCGCGTCTCGATCACCGGCGCGATCGAGGCGGTATCCGGCACTTTGGCGTTGAAGCGGATGCACCGGGCGTCGACGGCAAGGGGCGACGCCGCGGCCGTGGTCGCGGAGGCTGTCATCGTGTACTCCAGATCGGCGCAAAGTCGGCGAACCTGTTCACAGCGCCCGTCCGCTGTCAAACCCGACGCGCGGGCGATCGACCAATGTCCCGGTTCTGACATTCGCTTGGAGGACTCGCGGCAACACTGAAGCGAATGTCAGATCCACCGCACTAGGTCAGGCGCCTCGGGCGGACCTCTCGCCTCGGGCAAAGCCGAGACCGGCGAACGCCTTCTCGATCAACGGCCACAACAAGAGAACAAGGGCGAGCGTGGTGATCGAGCCGACCAGGCCGTTCGACCAGAAGACGCCGAGATTGCCGCCGGAGCCGATCATCGTGAGACGGAATGCGTCCTCGGCCCGGCTGCCGAGCACCAGCGCCAGCGTCAGCGGCGCGAGCGGAATGCCGATCTTCTTGAACACGTAGCCGGCCACGCCAAAGCCGAGCATCAGCCAGATATCGAACACGGCGTTCTGGATCGCATAGGCGCCGATCGCGCAGGAGACGACGATCATCGGCGCGACGACGGCGAACGGCACCCGCAGGACCGAGGCGAAGATCGGAACCGTCGTCAGCACCAGGATCAGGCCGACGACGTTGCCGAGATACATCGAGGCGATCAGTCCCCAGACGAAGTCCTTCTGCTCGACGAACAGCATCGGCCCCGGGTTCAATCCCCACACCATCAGCCCGCCGAGCAGGATGGCGGCCGTTCCGGAGCCGGGAATGCCGAGCGCCAGCATCGGCAGCAGCGCCGAGGTGCCCGATGCATGCGCCGCGGTTTCGGGGGCGAACACGCCCTCGATGCGGCCCTTGCCGAAGCTGTCCTTGTCCTTGGCGAAGCGCTTGGCGAGGTTGTAGCCCATGAACGAGGCCGCGATCGCGCCGCCGGGCGTGATGCCGAGCCAGCAGCCGATGATCGATGAGCGCAATAGCGTCGCCCAGTACTTCGGCAGGTCCTTCCAGACGCTCCACACCACCTTGAGGTTCAGCTTGGTGGCATGCCCGTGCAGCGCCAGCCGCTCCTCCATCGTCAGCAGGATCTCGCTGATGCCGAATAGGCCGATCACCGCGACCAGGAAGTTGATGCCGCGCAACAAGTCGCTCGAGCCGAACGTCATGCGCAGCGTGCCGGACACCGTGTCCATGCCGACCCCGGCCAGCAGCAGGCCAAGCGCCATCGAGATCACGGTCTTGTGCTTCGCCTCCCGGCCAAGACCGACGAACGAGCAGAACGTCAGAAGATACACCGCGAAGAATTCGGGCGGCCCGAACCGAAGCGCGAAGGTGGCGATGCCGGGCGCCAGGAAGGTGATCAGGATCACCGCAACCAGCGATCCGATGAACGACGAGGTGAAGGCGGCGGTGAGCGCCTCGGCGGCCTTGCCTTGCTGGGCCATGGGATAGCCGTCGAAGGTGGTCGCCACCGACCATGCCTCTCCGGGAATGTTGAAGAGGATCGAGGTGATGGCACCGCCGAACAGCGCGCCCCAATAGATGCACGACAGCATGACGATGGCCGAGGTGGGATCCATCGTGAACGTCAGCGGCAGCAGGATCGCCACCCCGTTGGGACCGCCGAGCCCCGGCAGCACCCCGACGAAGATCCCGAGCGAGAGGCCGAGCAGCATCAGCCCGAGAATCTTCCAGCTCATGAGGACGGCGAAACCGTGGATCAGCAGCGACAGGGCTTCCATGGGCGCCTCCTAGTGCTCCGATTCCGAAGTTCGCAAACCTCCTGGGCAACCTCTGATGCGAACTTCGGAATCAGAGGAGCACTAGCAAGACATAGTTGCCAGTGCGGTCTTGAAGTTGAAGTTCCTATGACCAGTCTAGCCGCGAAACCGATATGAACTTCAAATTGACCGCACTAGTAACCGAGCAAGGCCTCGATCGGCCCTTTCGGCATGATCACGTCGAACGCGATCTGGAAGGTGATGAACATCAGGAGCGAAAATGCCAGTCCCGTGACGATCGACTTCCACCATGCGATGTGGCCGACGAAGCGCATGAAGCCGGCGATCAGGAGGAAGCTCGCCACGTAGAGGCCGAGCCATTGAGTCGCGAGACAAAACGCCAGCGTCGGCACGAACACCTGCGACACCCGCTTGAGCTGGTCGAGGGTCACGAACACGCCGCTCGCCTGCGCCGTTTCGCCGAGCGCAGCGATCAGGCCGTAGCCGCTGGCGACAAATAGGACGACCGAAAGGTAGAAAGGAAACGATCCCGGCGCCGGCCCATCCGACGACCACGCGATTCCCGTACGCCAGTTGTCGAAGCCCATCACCACAGCGAGTGCCATCAGCGCCAGCATGGTGACGATCTCGACGCCGCGCTTGTGGGCGAGCGGCGGCGATTCGGCCGACGGCGCATCCGGATCCTCGACGTCGATCTCGATCTCGCTTTCGGACATGCCCGCCTCGGAGGTTGGTGGATGGGACCACCGCGGCGCCGGATCCGGCGCGCGGATCATGCACGCTTCACGGCGCCTATTTGGCCACGAAGCCCGCCTCGGTCATCAGCGTGGTGTTGAGCTTGTCGTCGTCTTCGAGGAAGCGCTCCATGTCCTTGCCGGTCAGGAAGATCGGCTTGAGCGCCTGCTTTTCCATGTAGTCCTTGTATTCGGGCGTCTGCGTGACCCGTTCGAACAGGTTGACGTAGAACTCCCGCTGCTCCGGCGTGACCTTGCCCGGAAGGAACATGGCCCGCAGCATCAGATACCGAACGTCGAGCCCTGATTCCTTGCAGGTCGGGATGTCGTTCCACGACTGGGTTTCGGTGACCTTGGCCCGGTATGAAATCCGCTCGCTGTCGAACACGCAGAGCGGGCGGACCTGGCCCGCGCGCCACACCTCGAGGTTCTCGGACGGATTGTTGACGTTGGACTCGGTGTGATTGCCCACCAGCTGGGTCGCGGCCTCACCGCCCGACTTGTAGGGAAGATAGACGAATTTCGCGCCGGTCTTCTTCTCCAGGAACGCGGTGAGCACCTGGTCCTCGCGTTTGGAGCCGGTGCCGCCCATCTTGAAGGGCGTGGGCGACGCCTTGGCCGCGGCGATGAACTGCTCGACATTGGCGTAAGGCCGCGTCGCGCTGGTCCACAGCACGAACTGATCGAGCGCGACGACCGCGACCGGCGTCAAATCGCGCCAGTTGAAAGGAATCTTGGCGGACAGCGGCAGCATGTAGATCAGCGAATAGGCAATCAGCACCTTGTTCGGATCGCCCTCGCTCGACTTCATGTAGATCAAGGCTTCGGCGCCCGACGCCCCACCCTTGAGCGACACCACCATCGGCTGCTTCATCAGGCTGTTCTTCTGGATCGCCGCCTGCATCATCCGGGCCATCTGGTCCGAGGCGCCGCCCGGGCCGGCCGCCACCACGATCTCCACCGGCTTGGTCGGCTCCCATGCCCCCGCAGGCGCCGCGCCCGACGGGACGAGACTCAAGACGGTCAGGCCGATCACGGCAAATCTCATGACGTTCCCTCGCACTTGATGCCGCCGGTTGATCCGGCGCTCGTCGTTCGTGACGATGGGAACGGTTCGTCCCTCATCGCCCATGGCGGGCTTGTCGCCCGCCCGGGTCGGTTGCGTCAGGCCGAGCCCTTCGCGCACAGCACATCCATGGCCGCCACCACGCCCCCCTTGCGATGGGGAACCCTGGCAAGCTGCAAGCCCATCTCCACACCCGCAAGCGTCCCCATCAGCATCAGGTCATTGAAATGGCCGAGATGGCCGATCCGGAACACCTTGCCCTTCACCTTGGCGAGCCCCGCGCCGAGCGACATGTCGAACCGGTCGAGCGTGACCTGACGGAAGCGGTCGGCGTCGTGGCCCTCAGGCATGACCACCGCGGTGAGAACCGGCGAGTATTCTTCCGGATTCCGGCACAGGATCTCGAGGCCCCACGCCTCAACCGCCGCTCGCGTCGCCGCGGCGTGGCGCTGGTGGCGCGCGAACACGTTGTCGAGCCCCTCTTCGTGGAGCATCGCGATCGCCTCCTTCAGGCCATAGAGCAGATTGGTCGCCGGCGTATAGGGCCAGCCTCCGCTCACGTTGCCGGCGATGATCTCATGCCAGTCCCAATAGGATCGCGGCATCCTGCTCACCTTGGCCGCGGCCAGCGCCTTGTCCGAGACGGCGTTGAAGCCAAGGCCCGGCGGCAACATCAGCCCCTTCTGCGAGCCGGCAACCGTGACGTCGACGCCCCAGCCGTCGTGCTCGTAGGCAACCGAGCCGAGCGAGGAAATGGTGTCGACCAGAAACAGCGCTGGATGCGCGGCATGATCGATCGCCTGGCGGATCGCGGCGACACGGCTCGTCACCCCCGTCGACGTCTCGTTATGGACCACCATCACCGCCTTGATCAGGTGCTGGCGGTCCTCGCTCAGGCGGGCCTCGATCTGGGCCGGGTCGGCGCCGTGGCGCCAATCGCCTGGCATGAACTCGACCTCGATGCCGAAACGCTGGGCCAGCGCACACCATTGCGCAGCGAAGTGGCCGGTTTCGGCCATCAGCACCTTGTCGCCGGGCGACAGCGTGTTGACGATCGCCGCTTCCCAGGCGCCGGTGCCGGACGACGGATAGATGATCACCGGATTTTGCGTGCGAAACACCGTCTTGCAGCCCTCGAGCACCTCATGGCCGAGGCGGGCAAACTCCGGGCCCCGATGGTCGATGGTCGGCATGTCCATGGCCCGCAGCACCCGATCGGGAACGTTGGTGGGCCCGGGAATTTGCAGAAAGTGACGTCCTGTATGGACGGGTGCGTTGGTGGCCATCGCGAGTTCGCCAATTTTTGAATTCAAAAACCTGTCCGACAAAGCAGCCTCTTGCCAAAACTGTATCCAGATTTTCCTTCGTGACAAGACGAAACCGGTCTAATCTGCCGCACGGGTTCCGGAGCGTTCGGCCAGCCGGCCAGCACGCTGCCATTCACGAGGAGCAGACCTTGGGTCACCGCATGTCCGCTCGCACGCTCGAGTTGATCGAGCCGACGCAGCCGACCCTGCATGAGGACGTGCTGTCGAAGCTGCGTGACTACGTCGTCGAGGGGCATCTCGATCCCGGCGCACGGGTTCCCGAGCGCGAGCTCTGCGAGAAGCTCGGGATTTCCCGCACCCCGTTGCGTGAAGCCCTGAAAGTGCTGGCGGCCGAGGGGCTGATCGAGCTGTTGCCCAATCGCGGCGCCTGGGTGCGGCAGTTCAGCGAGGCCGACATCCGCAGCCTGTTCGAAGTCCTGTCGGGCCTCGACTTCGTGGCTGGCCGCCTTGCATGCGAACGGATCACCGACGACATGATCGCGGCGATCGAACGCATGCACCTCGACATGTACACCCATTACCTGCGGCGGGAGCTCGCGGAGTACTTCAAGCTCAACCAGCGCATCCATCAAGCCATCGTCGATGCGGCCGCCAATCCGGTCCTGAGCGCCAACTACGCCAATCTCAATGCCATCGTCCGGCGCCTGCGTTTTGCGGCCAACCTCGCCAATCGCGACCGGCTGGGCGACGCCATGCGCGAGCATGAGGCGATCATCGACGCGCTGCGCCGGCGCGCCGGGGACGAACTCGGCCTTTTGATGTTCGAGCACATGAAACACAAATGCGAGGCCATCTGCCGGTATCTTGCCGCACCTGGGGAAGCGAATGCCGCGGCCGCGGCGGCAACGGCAGAACTTCCTGCGGATCGAGCGGATGCGGTGAGTTGATGCGCGCCTTCGCCCTGCCCGGCCCGTCCTGCAGCGGGGGGGCCCATGGCCCCCGCTAGCCTGCGTCCGGTCGATCGCGCGCGCGGCTCGGGGCTGCAGCGCCAGCTCGCAGCCGAGATCGCCGGCGACGTGCTGTTCGACGACTTCAATCGCGGGCGCTACGCCACCGATGCCTCGTTCTACCAGATCGTGCCTGCGGGCGTGGTGGTGCCGCGCACGACCGACGAGGCGCTGCGCGCCCTCGCCATCGCCCGCGACCACGGCGTCACCGTGACGCCGCGCGGCGGCGGCACCTCGCAATGCGGCCAGACGATCAACCGCGGTCTCATCGTCGACGTCTCGAGGCATCTCAACAAGCTGCTCTCGCTCGACGTCGAGAATCGCAGCTGCGTGGTCGAGCCGGGGATCGTGCTCGACGACCTCAACCGGCAGCTGCGCCGGCACGGCCTCTGGTTCCCCGTCGACGTCTCGACCGCCTCGCGCGCCACCATCGGCGGCATGGCCGGCAACAACTCGTGCGGCGGCCGATCGCTGCGCTACGGCACGATGCGCGACAACACGCTGTCGATGGAGGCTGCGCTCGCGGACGGCGAGGTCATCCGCTTCGGGCCGATCGCACGCGACGTCGCGCAGGCCAACGAGAACGCGCCGGGACTCGCACTGTTTCGTGACATGCTGGCGCTGGGACGGCGCGAAGCCGGCGAGATCGAAGCGCGGTTTCCCGAGGTGCAGCGCCGGGTCGGCGGCTACAACCTCGACGCCCTGGCGCCGAAGGGCCCCGTCAACAACATGGCGCACCTGTTGGTCGGATCCGAGGGGACGCTGGCGTTCACGACGAAAGTCGAGCTGAAGCTCTGGCCGCTGATCCGCAACAAGGTGCTCGGCGTCTGCCATTTCGGCAGCTTCCGCGAGGCGATGGACGCAACCCAGCATCTGGTAACGCTGAAGCCGATCGCCGTCGAACTGGTCGACCGCACCATGATTGCGCTGGGGCGCGACATCGCCCTGTTCCAGCCGACCATCGAGGCGGCGGTTCGCGGCGACCCCGATGCCCTGTTGGTGGTGGAGTTCGCCGAGGAGGACCAGGCCGAGAACCTCAAGCGCCTGAAACAGCTCGGCGCGCTGATGGCGGATCTCGGCTTCGGCTGGCACGAGCCGCGGCGCCGCTGGGGCGGCGTGATCGAGGTGATCGAGCCGGCGCTGCAGGCCAGCATCGCCGAGTTTCGCGCCGCCGGCCTCAACGTGATGATGTCGATGAAGCAGGAGGGCAAGCCGGTCTCCTTCGTCGAAGACTGCGCCGTTCCCCTGCCGCATCTCGCCGACTACACCGAACGGCTCAACGAGCTGTTCGCCCGCCACAGCACCCGTCCGACCATGTACGCCCACGCCTCGGAAGGCTGCCTGCACGTGCGCCCGGTCCTCAACCTCAAGCTCGATAAGGACGTCAGAGCGATGCGCGCCATCGCCGAGGAGGCCTTCGCCATGGTGCGCGAGTACAAGGGATCGCATTCCGGCGAGCACGGCGACGGCATCGTCCGCTCCGAATTCCACGAGGCGATGTTCGGCACCCGCCTGGTGCGGGCTTTCGCCGAGGTCAAGACCCGCTTCGATCCCGACAACGTGCTCAATCCGGGCAAGATCGTCGATCCGCCGCGGATGGACGACCGTGCGCTGTTTCGCTATTCGCCCGACTATCGCGTCACGCCAATCGAGACCGTGCTCGACTGGTCGGCCTACGCGGGCGAAGGCCGCGGCTTCCAGGGCGCCATCGAGATGTGCAACAACAACGGCGCCTGCCGCAATCTCGAAGGCGGCGTCATGTGCCCGTCCTATCGCGCGACCCGCAACGAGCGCGACGTCACGCGCGGCCGCGCCAACACGCTTAGACTCGCGATTTCCGGCCAGCTCGGCCCGGACGCGCTCGCCTCCGACCCCATGGCGGAAACCCTGAAGCTTTGCGTCTCGTGCAAGGCCTGTCGGCGCGAGTGCCCGACCGGCGTCGACATGGCGAAGATGAAGATCGAGGTACTCGCCGCCCGCGCCCGCGCGCGGGGCGTGCCCCTGCGCGACCGCCTCATCGCCTATTTGCCGCGCTATGCGCCGCATCTTTCCCGGGTCGCGCCGCTCGCCAACCTCCGCAACGCCGTTGGCTGGCTGCGGTGGCTCGGAGAATCGGTCGTCGGCTTCAGCGCGCGACGGGACCTGCCGCGCTGGCGGGCGGACGTCTTCCGCGCCCGCTCCGCCGCGGTCGGGCCCGATCGCGGGCGCGAGGTGGTGCTGTTCGCCGACACCTTCAACCGCGCCTTCGAGCGCGAGAACCTCGAAGCCGCCGTGAAGGTGCTGACCAGGGCCGGCTACCGGGTCCATTTCCCGACGGCGCAGGATTCCACCCGCCCGCTCTGCTGCGGGCGGACCTTTCTGGCGGCGGGGCTGGTCGATCAGGCGCGCGCCGAACTGGACCGGGTGGTGGGGGCGTTCGCGCCATTCATTGCCCGCGATGTTCCCGTCGTCGGACTGGAGCCGAGCTGCCTGTTGACCCTGCGCGACGAACTCTTGTCGCTACGGCGGGACGATGCCGCGATAAAGCTTTCCCAAAACGCCTTCCTGCTCGAGGAATTCCTCGCCTCCGAAGCCAAGGCCGGACGGCTTCAGCTCGAGCTCGCGTCGCTTGGCCGGCCCGTGGTGCTGCACGGCCACTGCCACCAGAAGTCGTTCGACGCGTTTACACCCGTCGCCCAGGTGCTGCGGCTGATCCCTGACCTCTCCCTCGACATCGTCAATTCGAGCTGCTGCGGGATGGCCGGTGCGTTCGGCTATGGTGCCGACACCTACGATGCTTCGATGGAAATGGCCGAGCTTGCGCTGCTTCCCGCCGTCAGAAAGGCGCCGGCCGATGCGCTGATCGTGGCGGATGGAACCTCCTGCCGCCACCAGATCCAGGACGGGGCCGGGCGCGGCGCTGTCCATGTGGCGCAGATCCTTGCCATGAGCATCGACCGTGCGGCAGGTAGCAACCCGGATCCGGCAGCCAACTAGCTGTCGTTTTGCCTCACCCCGAACCCGAGAAGGGAAATGACCATGCTGACCCTCGACACCGCCCAGAAGATCATCGCGACCGCGCTGCACGCGGCGACGGAAAAGAAGCTGAAGCCGCTTGCGGTCGTCGTGCTCGACGCGCGCGGCAGCCTCAAGGCCTCGGCGGCCCAGGATGGCACCAGCCTGATGCGCAGCGAGATCGCGCACGGCAAGGCCTACGGCGCGCTCGCCATGGGCATGGGCTCGCGGGCGATCTTCAAGCGCGCCACCGAACAGCCGTTCTTCGTCTCCGCCGTCAACACCATGGCGCAAGGGGCGCTGGTGCCGGTGCCCGGCGGCGTGCTGATCGAGGACGGTAGCGGCGCCGTGATCGGCGCGATCGGCATCAGCGGCGACACCTCCGACAACGACGAGGCGTGCGCGGTCGCCGGGATCGAGGCGGCGGGCCTGAAGGCCAACGCCGGCTGAGGTCCGATCCAGCGAGCCGCCCGGAGATCACCGATGAGCTTCACCTGCGCCTCACAGGCCCTGTCCCGCTTCACGGTGCTCGACCTGACGCGGATTCGCTCAGGGCCAACGGCCGTGCGCCAGCTCGCCGATTGGGGCGCCAACGTCATCAAGATCGAGGCCCCTACCGACGTCGCCGATGCCGAGCAGCCGGGCGGTCCGCGCCACGGCGCCGATTTCCAGAACCTGCACCGCAACAAGCGCGCAATCACGCTCGACCTCAAGTCGCAGCAAGGCCGCGCGGTGTTCCTGCGGCTGGTGACGAAGGCGGACGTCGTGGTCGAGAACTATCGCCCGGATGTGAAGGAGCGCCTTGGCATCGACTATCCGACGCTGCGAGAGATCAATCAGCGCCTCGTCTACGGCAGCATCTCCGGCTTCGGCCAGGACGGCCCCTACCACGAGCGCCCCGGTTTCGATCAGATCGCGCAGGGCATGGGCGGACTGATGTCGATCACCGGTGCGCCGGGCGGCGGCCCGATGCGCGTCGGCATTCCGGTGGCAGACCTGACCGCCGGACTTTTTTGCGCCATGGGAATCCTCACCGCCTTGCTCGAACGCGAGCAGTCCGGCGAAGGCCAGTGGGTGCAGACCTCGCTCTTGCAGGCGCAGATCTTCATGCTCGACTTCCAGGCGGCGCGCTGGCTCATGCACGGCGAAGTCGCGGGCCAGGCCGGCAACAGCCACCCGACCAGCATTCCGACCGGCGCATTCAAGACCGCCGACGGCTACATCAATATCGCCACTGCGGGCCAGACGATCTGGGAGCGCCTTGCGGTCGCGCTGGGCGCCCAGGACCTGCTTGCGGACGAGCGCTTTTCGACCAACATCAAACGCTCGCAGAACCGTGATGCCCTGAACGCGGCGATCGAGCGGATCACCCAGACCCGCCCGACCGCCGCCTGGGTCGACGACCTCAATGCCGCCGGCGTGCCGTGCGGGCCGATCTACGCCATCGACCAGGTGTTCGCGGATCCCCAGGTCCGCCACCTCGGCATCGCCCAGGATGTGCCCGATGACCAGGGCCGCCACATCCGTCTGGTGGGGCAGCCGATGACGCTGTCGCGGACGCCGAGCCGCGTGGCCGTGCGCCCGCCGGAGGTCGCCGAACACACCGACGAGGTGCTGCTGGAATTCGGCTTCAGCGCGGGCGAGATCGCGGAGCTGCGGGCCGCGCATATCGTCTAGCCGAAGGAATCACGCAACGCCTCCGGCGCAGGCGTAATCGTCCACCTCAAGACAACTGCTCTCTTCTCACCCAACGGGATCTCAAAATGTCGCAGACGGACAAGATGCTCTCCAGGCTCGATGACGGCGTCGGCTATGTCATCTTCAACAATCCGAGCCGCCACAACGCCGTGTCGCTCGAGATGTGGCTGCGCTGCGTCGAGATTCTTCAGGGCTTCGCCGCGGATCCTTCGGTTCGCGTCGTGGTGCTCACCGGTGCCGGCAGCAAGGCCTTCGTCTCGGGCGCCGACATCTCGAAATTCGGCGAGGAGCGTGCCTCGGAGGCGGCGGTGAAGACCTACAACGACGCGGTCGAACGCGGCTATGCCGCGGTGCATGAATTCCCCAAGCCCACCATCGCCATGATCCGCGGCTACTGCATCGGCGGCGGCATGGGACTGGCGAGCTGCTGCGACCTGCGGATCTGTTCGGAGGATTCCCGCTTCGCCGTGCCGGCCGCCAAGCTCGGCCTCGGCTACGCCTATCCCGGCGTGAAGCGGCTAATGGACATCGTCGGACCGTCGTTCACCAAGGAGATCTTCTTCACCGCCCGGCAGTTCGACGCCAAGGAAGCGCGCGAGATGGGGCTGGTCAACCGCGTGGTCGCCGCCGAGGAACTCGAGGACTACGTGCGCAATTATGCCCACATGATCTCGGCGAACGCGCCGCTGACCCTCGACTCGATCAAGTTCATCGTCGGCGAGGTGGCCAAGGACGAAAGCGCGCGCGACATGGCGAAGTGCGCCGAGATGGTAGCGAAATGCTTCGCCAGCGAAGACTACGAGGAAGGCCGCAAGGCCTTCATGGAGAAGCGCAAGCCGGTATTCCGCGGGCGCTGAGGCCCGGCGTTGCGCGATCCCTAGGGCCGCGCCGGCTGCCCCGCGAGCCAGCCGCGGCCCTGGGCGTAGAGCGCCTCGACCTCGGCGCCACGCAGGCCCGGCATGTCGCGCTTGACGCGGTAGCCGATCTCCTCCTGGATGTAGGCGAGGTGGCGATAGCCCTGCGGGAACTGGGCGAGCTTGGCCTCGTCGAGCTCGAGCAC
>Ga0187771_10001447_pt1 | contig 15845 bp, 9 predicted proteins | sample 0116_SJ02_MP15_1_FD_133139 | JGI IMG/M metagenome (GOLD analysis project Ga0187771, IMG submission 133139) | Tropical peat soil microbial communities from peatlands in Department of Meta, Colombia - 0116_SJ02_MP15_10_MG | ecosystem: Environmental > Terrestrial > Soil > Wetlands > Peat | place...
CAGAAAAGCAATGTAGCATGAAAATGGTCCGTCTAAAGAGCCATTTTGTCTCTCTTTGGACGGCCGCGTTTCTGCCCTGCTTGCTGAGGCGGTGGCCTATCCGGGCAGGCGCAGGCTGGTGCGGCCGGGCCTCTGGCTTGCTGCCTGTGCACGAAGAGCTTCCGAAGTGAAGCGGCTAGATTTGCAACGTTGTCTCGACCGGGGAATAGGCGCCCAGTATCTCATCCAGCTCCGCCTGGCGAATAGGCTTGGAGAGGTAGCCGTCCATTCCCGCTGCCAGGCAGCGCTCCCGGTCTCCTCGCATGGCGTGGGCGGTGAGAGCAATTACAGGGAGATGCGCGCCCGTACCTTTCTCCCAAACTCGAAGCGCTTCAGTGGCCTCGAATCCATCCATCTCAGGCATCTGCATGTCCATCAAGCAGAGGTCGAATCCTCCCTGCTTCAGCGCCGCCAGGGCCCCCCGCCCATTGGCCGCGACCACTACGTGATGGCCCCGCTTTTCGAGCATGCGCACAGCCAAGCGCTGGTTCACCGAATTGTCTTCGGCCAGCAGGATGCGCAGGGTTGGCGATGTGGCCGGCATCCCCTCGTGGACATGAGCGGCGATGAACGGCGCAACAGTTCTTCCGCCCGCCCCTCCGAGCACTTGCAGAATGGCCTCGCGTAATTCGGTCTGCCGGATGGGTTTCAGCAGATAGGCGGCCACACCCAGCTCCCGGCATCGGGCAACGTCGTCGCGCTGCCCCGCTGAAGTGAGCATCATGATGACCACGGTGGACAGTTCTGGCCGCCGGCGGATGCGCTCTACCAACTCAAAGCCGTCCATTCCAGGCATCAGCATATCGGTCAGCAGCAAGCGATAAGGCTCCGCGGCAGCCTCCGCCTCCGATAGCTCGGCCAGAGCCGCCTCGCCGCTTTCCGCCACGGAAGCCCGCATGCCCCATCGGCTTAGCGCGCCTTCCAGAATGAGGCGATTCGTGCGGTTATCGTCCACAACCAACACTTTCAAACCGCTCAACAGACCGGCCTCCGCCGCGCTCGCGTCCGGCGCCGGCCTTTCCGCCTTGGCCATGCGCGCGGTGAAGTGAAAGGTCGTGCCTTTTCCTACTTCACTCTCCACCCAAATGCGCCCGCCCAGGATGGCCACCAGCCGCGCGGAGATGGTCAACCCCAAACCCGTCCCGCCATACTTGCGGGTGGTCGAGGTATCCGCCTGGGAAAATGGGTCGAAAATCAATTTCAGTTTTTCCGGAGGGATTCCTATGCCTGTATCCGCAACGCGGAAGTGCAGGATGTAACCTTCGTTGTCCCTGGCGCGGACCATGACTTTCAAGAGGACTTCGCCTTCGTGAGTGAATTTGATGGCATTGCCCAGAAGGTTGATGAGCACTTGCCGCAGCCGGCCGCAGTCCCCTCGGACGGCCTCGGGCACATCGTGCTCAATTTCGCACAATAGCTCCAGGCCTTTCTGATCGGCCCGTAAGGCCAGTGTCTTCAGAGTGGTCTCTAGCGAATCTCGCAGCTGGAAATCAGCAATTTCAAGTTCCATCTTGCCCGCCTCGATCTTGGAGAAATCGAGGATGTCGTTCACCACGCACAGAAGGGCGTCCGCGGACAGCTTGACCATCTCGAGGTATTCCCTCTGTTCGGGGGCCAAGTCGGTGTCTAGGGCCAGCTCGGTCATGCCCAGAATTCCGTTCAGCGGGGTGCGTATTTCGTGGCTCATATTAGCCACGAACTCGCTCTTGGCCCTGCTGGCTACCTCTGCCGCTTCCTTTGCTTCCTGCAAATCCTTGGTTCGCTCATCCACGAGGCGCCCCAGCAGCGCCGCCCGCCGCCGCAGGCGCGCGGTGTAGAATCGCTGTACGCCGACGGCCAGAGCCACCACACCAAGGACGCATACGCTGTAGAACCAAAGAGTCTGGTAGAAACGCGGGAGCAGCCGGAAGCTTACCGCAGCGCCTGTCTCATTCCACACCCCATCGTCGTTCGAGGCAATCACCCGAAACCGATAGTTGCCCGGCGGTAGATTCGTATAGTAGGCGACCCGTCGCAGCCCGGGGTCCACCCAGTCCCGGTCGTAGCCCTCCAATTTGTAGCGGAACTGCACCCTTTCGGGAATCAGCAAGCTCAGCGCCGTGTAATGGAATTCATATTTGCCTTCCCGGGAGTGAATGTGCGCGTTTTCTTCCCCGTCCAGAGCCTGGCTGTCAACAAGGACCTTCTCAATGATCACTGGCGGGCGAAGAGAGTTGCTACGGATGCCGTCAGGATCCACGATCACCACACCTTTTCGGGTGGTGAACCACAGCTTTCCGTCTCTCATCCGCCAGCCGCCCGGTTGGTTCGTTTCTCGGGAAGCCTCGCTGGTTCTCATTCCGTCGGGTATGCCGTAATGCACCATATGAACCAGTGAGGCGCGCCCCTCGGCAACGGCGTCCAGCTTTTCTCTGTCAATCCAATAGAGGCCGCTTCGGGTGCTCGCCCAAACGTTCCGGTGCAGGTCCACTAAGATGCGCGTGGGGCTTTCCTCGAACAACCCCGTTTGCGGCGTGTAACGCGTTAGCTGTCCGTCGCTGATCCGATAGCGGGAGATTCCCGGTACTCTGCCTCCCAGCCAGAGACTCCCTTCTTCGTCGTCGAAAATGGAGGTGACCGGGAAATTCACCGCGCGCTGCCTGGAATCCTCAAGACGCACGCCTTTCCCGAACTTGAAGAGCCCTTGTGTCGTGCCAAACCATGTCGTACCCCCCGGGTCCCGGTAGATTGTGAACATATAGTGACCGTGTTCCGAGAGTGGCGTGGGTTTCCCGCGCATGGTCAGGGGACGCAGAACGCCGTCCTTGAACCGCCAAATGTTCGGCTCGGACGTGGCCACGATCAACCCTTCCGCGTCTTCGCTGATGGCCGAAATGTAATACTTGCTCAGCCGCCCATTTCCCCTGTAATTCGTCAGTCTGTCGTTTCTTAGCTGGGACAACCCCCCCGTTGTGCCGATCCACAAGCTCCCGGCCTTGTCCTCATAGAGAGAGCCGCCAAAGTTGCTGCCGAGTCCGTCTTGCACGGTGAACTGCTTCACGGCTCCGCGGCGTATGCGCGCCAGCCCGCCTCCCTGGCAAAACACGTAAACGCTGCCGTCGCGCCCCTGAAGGACCGCCGAAGTGCCGTCGGACGGAAGGCCTTCTTGCTTTGTGACCGGAGTAAGCTTGGTGTCCCGCAGTCTTTCCAAGCCGTTTCCCGTGCCCACCCAAAGGTTGCCCTCGCGATCTTCGTAAAGAGACAAAACGCTGTTGTCTCCCAGGCCGTCTAGCGTCGTGAAACTTGACCACTCCCCGCCCGCCAGGCGAAACAGCCCGGACGAGTCCGTGCCGACCCACAAGCTGCCCTGGCGATCCTCCATGATGGCCTCAACCAAAATCGCCCCGGGGCCTCCCGGCAAACGTTCCGGTTGGCCTCTGCCCTGAACGAACCGAAACAATCCGTTGAGAGTCCCGGCCCACAGATGGTGATGGCTGTCTTCGTAGAGCGTGGCCACAGCGAAGGGTGTTTGTTTCACGGGGTGAGGCGTTAGCCTTCCGTTGCGGAACGTATACAGGCCCGAGAGCGCGCCAATCCACACGGTTCCGTCTTGGTCCTGCGAATACCCGTCCACCCAACTCGTGGCCGTGCGCAGCGTGGTGTCACGTCCGCCTTGAATCAAATCAATCTGCGCGTCGGAGCCGATGAACAAGCCATGTTCCCTGGTCTCGAAGATGCTTCGTATGTCTCCGTCGGTGATTGGTCCCCGCAGCGTGTACTCGGAAAACCTGCCGTCCCTGTAGATGAAGGTCCTCGAGACCGTTCGCACCAGCAGATCGCCGTCAGCCCCGAGGCAGATAGCCTTGACAGGTTCCGTAACCTCCTTTCCTGCTACGACCGGGACCGTCAGGTCGAAATGCATCCCATCGAAGCGCACTAGCCCTACGGACGTTCTCAGCCACAAATACCCGTCCTTAGTCTGCAAGACTTGGTACACGGCCTCACCGGGAAGGCCGTTCTGCGACGTCCACACATCGTGGGCGTATTGGTCAATTCTCTTACCCTGCTCCAAAGCGTACGCAGGGCTTTGCGTGAAAAAAGCGAATGAGACAACCAGACCAAGGACCCGCGTATGGGCCTGCTTGCGTATGCAGGCGGTGGCGGATGAGATCCCGCGAAAAGCTCCCAAAGACAGGTCCATGAACGACTTCACACTGGGAGCAGAGCCGCAGCCGTACTCAAGGTCTCTCCTCATGCTATGGTCCTCGAACCTCGTAACTAAAGCGTTCCCCTGCTTACCATAGGCAAGACGCCGTCCTGGCAGGGGCACGCGGGCGGCCAAAATCCTCTCGGGCCCCTCCATATGTGCTTGATAAGAATGAAAATATGTTGCCAGAGCGTGAAGGTTCCGGCGGCAAGACCGCTTACTGTCCCACCTACGAGGGGATTGTGCCGGGCTGAAACCCTGGGGCCAAGGCTTCATTCATCATGTCCACGCCTGCCGCTCGAATCGCCGACAACGATGAAGAAACCTTCATGACTTTCCTGAGCCGCCGCGTCGTTGGCCGCGGGGCAAAAAGGGCCGTCCTTCGCTCAGTTTGTTGGCACCATGCTTTGCCACATTTCGCTTGCGTTGTTTTCTCTTCGGTAGCACGCTTTGTCCACAAAGAGGCCCATTCCTGACAACTGAAAGGACGCGGTGATGCTGGAGCGTGTGCGCCGGTACTTCGAGTTCGAAAGTCATGGCACGACCTTCCGCCGCGAAATCATCGGCGGGATTACCACCTTCGTGACCATGGCGTACATCATCCTGGTCAACCCGGCAATCCTCTCGGCGGCCGGGATTCCCGCGGGACCTTCGATGGTGGCCACCATTCTTACAGCGCTCTTCGGCACTTTGCTGATGGGCTTTTACGCGCGCCGGCCATTCGCCATCGCGCCGTATATGGGCGAAAACGCATTTGTAGCCTTCACCGTGGTTCGTATGCTGGGCTACTCCTGGCAGGCGGCTCTGGCCGCCGTCTTCCTGGCCGGGGTGCTTTTCGTCCTGCTTACGCTCGGCCGAGTGAGGCAGTGGCTGGTGGAAGCGATACCCTTCTGCCTGCGAATCAGCTTTGCCGCGGGCATCGGGCTCTTCCTGACTTTCGTTGGGCTGCACCAAGCCGGAATTGTGGCCCTGGGAGTGCCGGGGGCGCCGGTGCGCTTGGGGCACATCACCTCAGCCCCCGTCCTGGTGGCGCTTTTCGGTTTTGCGGCAACTGTGGCGCTGATGGTGTTGCGCGTGCGCGGGGGAATCCTTTTGGGAATCCTGGCGGCCACGGTCGCGGCGTTTTCCGCCGGGGTGGCGAAGGCCCCACGTTCTTGGGTCAGTCTGCCCCCTAGTCTGGCGCCCGTATTCTGGCGCTTGGACTTCTCCGCCTTGTGGAGCGTCGGCTTTCTGGCCGTGGTGCTAACCATCTTCATCATGGCCTTTGTAGATACCATGGGAACGCTCATCGGAGTCTCGGCGCGCGCCGGGCTGCTGGATGAACAAGGCCGCCTGCCGAACATGGAACGGCCTATGTTGGCAGACGCCCTGGCCACTGCGTTTTCGGCGGCTGCGGGCACAACCACGGCGGGGGCCTACATCGAATCCGCCGCCGGGGTGGAAGCCGGGGGGCGCACCGGATTCACGGCGGTCGTTACCGCCCTTCTCTTCCTGCTGGCGCTTTTCTTCTCGCCGGTGGCGACCAGCATTCCTCCGCAGGCTTACGGCCCCGCGCTGATCGTCGTTGGGGCGTTGATGCTCGAGCCGATTGCCCGCATCAACTTCAAAGACCTCACGGAAGTGATTCCCGCGTTCGCCACGGTCAGCTTGATGGCTTTCACCTTCAACATCGGAGTGGGCATGACAGCGGGCTTTCTCTTGTACCCATTCTGCAAAGTCGTGGCGCGGAAAAACCGCGAGGTCCGTTCAGGCATGTGGATTCTGGCGGGGTGTTCTCTCCTGTTCTACGTTTTCTATCCTTACGGCTCGCGCTGAAGAATACGCGCCACGCCGTCACGGCGGGTCATCGGAAGAGGGCCAGCCGTCTCCATCCACGTCCCCGGCGGCCAGCGCCCGGAGGCATACGCGTTCCGGATGGTCTGGGGCGCACTGATAGAACAGCACCAGAGGCGGATCCTCCTCGCGCACCGTGTATTCTCCGCTGGCCATGGCCTCCGCATCGTCGGCCGAAGCTGTGGCCACCGGACTGCCCTCCTGCACGCGCACGCGGAATTGCCGCGAGGCCGGCTCGTAATTCTGGTAGCTGAAGCATCTCTGGACGCAGGCGCGGTCCACAACGTGGTCCTGAAATGGCAGGCGCGACCCCTCGGGCGCGTGGAACGTAGCCACGATCCGCTGGCCCGGTGGAAGAGTGCTTACGAGGCTTTCCGCCTGCGCTTGCAACCGGCCGAGCGAGCCCGTGTCCCTGTACAGTAAGGTGAAGTACGCAACTGTGCAAACCGCCAATGGCGCAAGGACCCATCGTTTCGGCCGCGCGCCTGCTATCAAGCATAGCCCCAGCACTGCCGACACTAACGTCATCCGCGATACGAGCAATCCCATCGGCGCTGGATACAGCGGCACCTGGATGTCCTGAGGCAGCAAGCCGGCGGCACACACGGCCACCAGGTACATCTCCAGCGGCGGAACAAGGAGCCTCCAGTCTTCTCGTTTCAACTTCCGCCGCACCACCTGATAAGCCACCACCGAAACGCAAACAAAGAACACAACTGCCGCCAGCACAGCGTAACGCCGGCCATACAGCGCAAGCTGGTCAGCGCCGTTAAACAGGTAAAACTGCGTTCCCGCCCAATCTGCCTCGTAACCGAACCGCCGTTTCACTTCCCAGCCGGCCCCGCCCAGCGCCAGCAGACCGGCCGCAGGCAGAATCAAACCGGGCCACCCGGCTATTCTCTCTCGCAGCGTGGAATACGCGGCCAGGACTATGAGCAAGATGATCCCTAGCGGGTGCGCGGCCCATATCAAGGGCACGAGCCCCGCCCCTGCCGCCCGTTTCCATCCTCGTCCGCGCCAGAGCATAGCCGCGCTGAGGAACGCCAGCCCCACGGAAACGTAGTAATTGATAAAGCCGACCTGGAAAGTCCACCCGTAAGCCAGCATGGCCACGGCCGGCGCCAGCTCCCAGGGCTTCCGCCGGGCCGCCGCGCTCACAAACGTGAAAGCCCCCCAGAAGAAAATCAGCACCGCCGCCCCGGCCACCGCCTTTTCCGCCACGCCCCAACCCAGAAGTCCGCCCGTGCGCTCCAGCGCCACATCCACGAGCACGTTGTGCCATTGCCGGACGAGGTACAGTCCCGGAGCGTCGCCGCGCTTGATTTGCTGAGCCAGCCAGGCGTTATACACGTGGCTGCCCAGGTCTCCAGCCACGAGACGCTTGTGCCAAACGCAGGGCACGAGGAGCAGGAGGGAAATCGCCAGCGCGCCGAGCCATTGCCTGGCATGGCCACCCTTCGTTCGACTTTCGGCGTTGCCTATTTCCACTCTCTCCATTTCTATGCGTTGACCCCGCGCGCCGCTTCCGAAAGAAGCGCCCAGATGCGCTCCACCCACTCGGCGTGTTCCGGCTTCATCAGCACCGAGCGCAGACAAGTGATTGTTTGCGCGCCGCCCGCCGTGGCGTGCGCGGCCTCGGGGAAGAACTTTACCGGCAGCTCCGCCAAGGCAAGATGCAAGCCGCGCGCGGCGGCTCGCTGAAAAACCCTTCGTGAAGCCCGGGAAATGTCCGCCGCGCTGGCCGTTTGATTTGCGGCGCGCGCCACGCGGGGAGCAAATACCACGATGTCCAGCTCCGGCGCGCAGGCGGTGAACCAAGCCCCATCGCTTCTCAGCTTCTCATACAACGCCAACGCCGCCTCCCTCCCCTTCTCCAAACCCTTGGCAAACTCGCCTCCCCTCACCAGAGGGAGAAGCTTCTGCGTGGCCCACAGCGCAACGGCAGCGGCGCCCGGACGCGAGCACTCCAGGCTGATCTCTCCGAGGTGCAGCTCCCCCGAACTGAAGTAGGTGTAGGGAGACTCGTGCTTGTAGAACCGGCCCACGCTCGCGTCGCGGAACAAAACGCAGCCACACCCGTAGGGCTGCAAACCGTGCTTATGCGGGTCCACCACAATAGAATCCGCTTCCCCAAGCCGCGCCAACTCCCTGCCCGTGTCCGCCTCCACCTTGTCCGCCAGAACGAAGTACCCGCCATAGGCGGCGTCGGCATGCACGCGGAAACCGTATTCTTCCCGCATGCGCAGAATTTCCTCCAGCGGATCCACCGCGCCTGTGGCCGTCGTGCCCAGAGTGGCCACCACGGCGCCCACTCCGCCGCCGTCCAGCCGGCGCTTGAGCGCCTGCATATCCATGCGTCCGCGGGCATCGCATGCCACCTTGTCGAATCCCAGCTTCAGCACCTTGCTCAGGCGTTCGTGCGTGTAATGCGCCTGCTCCGAAGCCACGATGGTCTTCCCCGGCCGGGTCTCGCCCGCTATCCACAGCGCCTCCAGGTTGGCCATCGTGCCCCCGCCGCACAAATGTCCCAGAAACGTGCGCCACCCAAACATCGCCGCGATCTCCGCCACGGCCTCCTTTTCCATCGCCGAACTGGCCCGGCCGCCATCCAGCGCATGGTTGTTCGGGTTGATGCACAGCGCCAGGGAGTAGGCCAGGCGCGCAAGCGGATGAGGCGGCTTAAGCATTTGTCCTGCGTACAACGGGTGGAAGTAGGGGAAGTTGTCTTGCAGCCGGTCCGCTGTTTCGCGCAGAACCTCTGCCAATCGCCCGCGCCCGGGAACGCTCGCTTTCGCCGCTGGCAAGTTGGCGCACCCCGCCTCCAAACGCTCCGCCGCTTCCGCTAGAAGCTCCAGTGTCTCTTTGTCTAGAGCGGCCATGGCCGAGCGCGAGCAGCGAGCGCTGAGCGACCCGCTCGATGCTCTGCCACACGCCGATGTTCTCCTTGTGCTCATTGGGGCGCGCCAGGTCGAGCTACAGCTCCTTAGATCCTTCCGGGATGAGACCTTTGCCTCGGGCCGGCCGTCCCGGCATCATTCCGAGTGCTATAGCTAACCCGCTTCAGGGGTGAGGAATCCCTCTGCTCCCTCCGCTGTTCTCTTGCTCTAGGTGCCTCTCCCTGCTCCCGCGATTCTAACCCGGTTCCGGAGAACCCTCACGCCACAGGTTCAGCATCTGCTGGCGAAGCGGAACTTCAACGCCCTGCCGACCCGTGGGGTAGTGCGCTTCTATGACCAGCGCGGCACGGAGGAGTAGTGGATCAAGGAAGCAAGCAGGCGGTGAAGATAACCCGGCTTTCCTGTCATTGTTTCCGCTCGAACGAAGTGCGACTGGCGCTGAGCTTGCTGGCCTACAATCTGGACAATTTGTGGCGACGGCTGCCGCTGCGCTGACCGACCGGGGAATACTCGCTGACGGGTCTACAGCAGCTGTTGGTGACATCAAGGGAACAACGAGAAGTCGTTTTAAAGAGATGAGGAAACTCTTGCGGCTGCGCTCAGAATGCCGAGGAGGCGAGGAAGGCGAGGAGCTTGCGAAAGGCGCGGCCGCGGTGGCTTTGCTCGTTCTTTTCTGGGGCGAGAAGTTCGGCGAATGTCTTTTGCGACGGCTCGTAGAAAAAGACCGGGTCGTATACAAAGCCGCCCGCGCCGCGCCGGGTTTCCAGAATACGGCCGTCCACGCGGTCGCTCACGAGGGCCAAGGCGCGTCCGCCCCGGGCCAAGGTGATGACGCAGACAAAATGCGCGGCTCGCCCGGAACCTTGCTTCTCGCGGAGCGCGGCGAGCAGTTTCTCGACGCGCTCGCGGTTGGTGGCGCGCTCGCCCGCGTAACGCGACGAGTGCACTCCCGGCGCCCCTCCCAAGGAGGGTACGACAAGGCCGGAATCGTCGGCGAACACGAGGCCGGCAACCAGCCGCGAATAGTGCAGGGCCTTGCCGAGCGCGTTTTCCGCGAACGTGGGCGCCTCCTCGTGGAACGCCGGCAGGGTCTCGAATCCGGGAATCGCCTCGACCTCCCAGCAGGGAACGTCTCCGGCCGCAGCGGCGAGAGCGCGGAACTCGCCGAGCTTCGCGGCGTTTGATGAAGCCAGAAACAACTTAGCGGACACGGGCGCCAAAGTTGAACTGCACGAGCGCGCGCTGGTGTTCAGTGAGACGGCGGATACCGGCGGCGGCGAGCGCCAGCAGGTCTTGCATTTCGCTCCCGGTGTACGGCTGGCCTTCGGCGGTAGCCTGAATCTCCACGAAACGCCCGCTCCCGGTCATGACCACGTTCATGTCCACCTCGGCGCGCGAGTCTTCATCGTAGGCCAAGTCGAGCAAGGCGCGCCCATCCACCAAGCCTACGCTAGTGGCTGCCACCGAGTCCTTCAACGGAAAGTGCTTGAGGATGCCGGCTTCCACCAGGCGCTCTAAGGCCAGGGCCAAAGCCACGAATGCCCCGGTGACCGAGGCCGTGCGCGTTCCGCCGTCGGCCTGGATGACATCGCAATCGGCCCATACGGTGCGCTCGCCGAACGCTTCCTGGTCCAGCACGGCCCGGAGGGAACGCCCGATGAGGCGCTGAATCTCGAGGGTGCGGCCAGATTGTTTTCCCCGGGAGGCTTCGCGCGGCGTGCGCTGCTCGGTGGCTCGGGGCAACATGCCGTACTCGCCGGTGATCCAGCCCTTGCCGGAGCCTTTCATGAAGGAGGGCACGCCGTCCTCCACTGAAGCTGTGCAGATGACGCGGGTGTTGCCCAACTCAATAAGCACGCTGCCTTCCGCGGTGGACACAAAGTCCGGCGTGATTTTCACGGGGCGAATCTGATCCGCGGCGCGGCCGTCGTTGCGCACGCCCCCTCCGTATTCACGGGAATCGAGCACTCCCGGCTCCCGGGTTGAAGCCCCCGGGACCAGCGGCATCAGTGTGCCGGGTGCAGTCCTAAGTGTCAACTTGCCGCGCGCCGCCGTGGAAATGGTACTAGCCAGGCGCAATGCGTTCCAAGGATGGTGAGGCCAGCCCGGGCCGGAGCTACGGCAGCGGCAAGCGCAGGAGGCTCGCGGGATCGAGGTAGGTACCCTGCCAGCGCACAGCAACGTGGAGATGCGGGCCGGTGACGCGTCCGGTAGCGCCGCTCAGCCCAAGTATCTGGCCGCGCTTCACGCGGTCGCCCTCTTTCACCTTGAACTCCGAGAGGTGCATGTAAACCGTTAGGAGGCCCTGGCCGTGGTCGAGAACGACGCAATTGCCCTCGAAATAGAAGGGACGCGCGAGGAGCACGGTTCCCCCATTCATGGCGGCCACAGGAGTCCCTGCAGGGACGCGAAAATCAAGGCCCAGATGCTGACTCTGAGTTTCACCATTGAAGACGCGACGCGTGCCGAAAACATCAGAAATGGCAGCGTGGGCGGGTCGCCTGAAGTTGCCGGACCATTGACGCTCCGGGGTGACGCGATTCATGTATTCGTGCTTGATCTGATTATCTGCAGCAATTTGCGCGAGTTGTTCAGGGTTGGGTTCTGTGAATTGGCGCGGCACGGTGAGCTCAACTTTCGGATACCGTGCGGGCTCAACGGCGAACCTGCGGGTAAACGCGATTGCCCCGCTCTCGGCCGAGGCTGCTGAGGGCGCCCCGCTAAGTTGCAGGGAGTAGATTCCGGGCGGGGTCTCGAGGGGCACGCCGGCGATTGCGAACCAGGTCTTGGCTGCGGGATCGAAGTTGAAGGTGATCTCGTGGCCGAGCCAAGTGCCGGTCAGGGATTTAAGTGGGGCCGGAGGCATAACTTCGAACAATGCGCAGGCACCGTTGACCAAGCGCAGAGGCTGCGAACGAACGAGCCAGGGAGCAGCGTCAGCCGGAGGCGCGACAACAAAGCGGAGAATCAGAGCGCACAGAATACCAGCGCGGCGAAAGAAGAACTTGCACTCGGCGATTTGGCTCGCAATCATTCTTCAAGCGACCCGCTCAATGCGCGCGCCGACGGAGCGCAGCTTTTCCTCAATACGCTCATAGCCACGGTCAATGTGGTAGACGCGATCAATCAGAGTTTCGCCGCCGGCAATCAAGCCGGTCAGGAGGAGCGATGCGCTGGCGCGAAGATCGGAGGCAATGACGCTGGCGCCGGTCAGCGGGGAGGGACCGCGAACCACGGCCGTACGCCCTTCGATGGAGATGTCCGCGCCCATGCGGACCATCTCGCTGGCGTGCAGGAAACGATTCTCGAAGATGGATTCGGTAATCAGGGATGCGCCTTGAGCCTGCGTGGTCAGGGCCATGTATTGGGCCTGCATGTCCGTAGCGAAGCCGGGATACTCCTGCGTGGTGACGTCCGCGGCGAGGAATTCCCCGGAGCCGCGCACGCGCAGGGAGCACGGCCCAGCGTCTTCTATGATGACCCCCGCCTCGCGCAGCTTGGCGATTACGGAGCCGAGATGCTCGGGAGCGCAGCCGGCTACGGTGAGCTCCCCGCCAGTCAGCGCGCCGGCTACGAGAAAGGTGCCCGCCTCAATGCGGTCCGGGATGATCTTGTGCTCGGCGCCGTGCAGCCGTTTGACGCCGCGCACGCGCAGGACCGCGGTTCCCTCCCCTTCGATTTGCGCCCCCATCTTGCGCAGCAGGGCGGCCAGGTCGGCCACCTCTGGCTCGCGCGCGGCGTTTTCGATGAGCGTCTCGCCTTCGGCGAGGGTTGCGGCCATGAGAATATTCTCGGTGCCGGTGACGGTGATTTTCTCGAAGGAGATGTGCGCGCCCCTGAGTCGGCCGCGTCGGGGCGCCTCAGCTTCGATGTAGCCGTGGGAAGTGCCGATTTGCGCGCCCATCTTTTCGAGCGCGGCGACGTGCAGATCCACGGGACGCGCTCCGATGGCGCAGCCTCCCGGCAGTGAAACCCGGGCATAGCCCAGCCGGGATAGGAGCGGGCCTAAGGTGACTATGGAAGCGCGCATGGTGCGGACCAGTTCGTAGGGGGCCACGGCATCGGTCAGCGACGGAGCTTCGATGGTGTAGATGGCGCCGGGGAGCTTCGGCGCGGAGATGCGCGCGGACATGTGCGCCAGGAGCTTGCTCATGGTCACGATGTCCCGGACGCGCGGCACGTTGTGTAAGACCACAGGCTCGGAAGTAAGTAGCGCCGCGGCCATGGCCGGGAGCGCCGAGTTCTTCGCGCCGCTGACGTTCACTGTGCCGCTGAGCGGCACGCCGCCGCGAATCAGGAATTTGTCCACGTGTTCTTGCCTCGACGAAACCTCATTCGTTTAACGCCCGGCGCAAGTCTCCCCGCGCATTGCGCAGGAGCGCCTGGGCCCGACGGACGCCGGCGTTCCTCTTCAGCATGACCAAAGCAACGCGAAGGCTGTGGCCCGATTGACGCAAAGCGTGTCTAGCGGCGGGCAGCGGCTTGCCCGCCGCCTGGCTCAAGATGCGCAGGCCGCGCTCGCGCAGCTTGTGATTGGTGAGCGCCAGGTCAATCATCCAGTTGTCGTAAACGCGCCCCAGGCGGACTAGCGTCGCAGTAGAGAGCATGTTGAGGACCATCTTTTGGGCCGTGCCGGCTTTGAGCCGCGTGGAGCCAGCGAGCACTTCGGGGCCGGCTTGGACGGTGATAGGGATGCGCACGGCGCGCTCCAGCGGCGAGCCTGGGCAGGAGGTGACACCAATGGTGGCGGCGCCTTTGCGCCGGGCGTAACGCAGCGCGCCGAGAACGTAGGGCGTGGCGCCGCTCGCGGTGATGCCCACAACGACGTCTCGCGAGGAGGTTTTTCTGGCGGCCAGGTCGCGCGCTCCTTGCGCGGCGGAGTCCTCGGCGCGCTCGAGGGCAGCGGTCAGCGCGCGGGGTCCTCCAGCCACGATTGCTTGCACGAGGCGCGGCGGCGTGCCGAAGGTGGGCGAGCATTCCAAGGCATCGAGAACGGCAAGGCGCCCGCTGGTGCCGGCTCCCACATAGAAGAGGCGTCCCCCGCTCTCCAAGGCATTCCCGATGGAGTCCACAGCGCGGGTGAGCGCGGGAATCACGCGGCGAATGGCGAGGGCCACCTTGGCGTCTTCGCGATTCATGAGCTGCAGGATGGCGCGGGTGGAGAGGCGGTCGAGTCCTTTCGAGCGCGGATTGCGCTGTTCGGTGGCGCAAACGGCGGACGATTTGGTCACTGCGGCATTATACTCGGGCAGCAAAGAGCAGCGGCACCAGCTTGCAAACGAAAACGGAAACATTAGAGAGACGGAACGAGGGCCTTCATGACGGCGTCGTGCAGGGCGGGGCGCAGGTCCTGAATCTTCTGGTTCTCCCGCGTGGGATGCACGCGATTGGTGAGCAAGACGACAAACAGTTGCCGGTCAGGGTCAATCCAAAGGGACGTGCCGGTGAAACCGGTGTGCCCGAAACTGCGTGAAGAAAAGCAATGCCCGCTCGAGGAATTCTCCGTCGGCATGCTCCACCCGAGAGACCGCGCGTTGCCAGCCAGGGGCTGCGGGGCGGTGAATTCCGCGACGGTCGAGCGGCGGAGAATGCGGTGATGGGCGTATATGCCGCCGTTCAGAAGCATCTGGCAAAACACGGCCAGATCGCCGGCCGTGCCGAAGAGACCGGCGTGACCGGCAATGCCACCCATGACGCAGGCGTTCTCGTCATGGACTTCCCCTAGAATGAGCCGCTTGCGAAAGGCGAAGTCCTTTTCCGTGGGGGCGATGCGAGGGAGAAGTTTTCTGGGCGGCGAGAACATGGTGTTGTTCATGCCCAAGGGCTGAAAGATCTGTTCGTCGGCAAGGAGATGAAGAGGTTTGCCAGTGACGCGCTCAATGATTTCGCCCAGCAGGACAAAGCCGAGATCGGAATAGGCTTCTTTCGCGCCGGGCTCTGCTTCCAGGGGTTCAGCCAAGATTTTTCGCAGGAGCTCGCTCTTGTTCTTGGCGGCGAGAAAATAATCTCGATGCGGCGGCAAGCCGGAAGTGTGAGTGAGCAGATGGCGCGGGGTGATCAAGCGCTGCCAGGCGGGCTGCGGGCCATCGGCCCATTCGCGCAGGTACCGTTCGATGGGCGCGTCCAACTGGATGCCGACGCCGGGCTGGATGCTGGTGCCGGAACACGCTTCGGCTAGGCGCGCCGCAAGCGTGGCGGTGACCACCACCTTGGTGAGCGAAGCCAGGTCGTAGAGCGTGTTCGGAGCAACGGCCGCAGCCCTGCGACCGTAACTGAGCTTGCCGAAGGCACGCACGGCCACTTGCCCGCGATAGCCGGCGGCGAACACGCCCCCGGGAAACACTCCATCGCGCACGGCCCGCTCCATAACGTCGCAGGCCGAGGCCAAGCGGGCGGCGGAAGCGGCCTCCATGGGAATGAGTCTCATAGGATCGGCGGCGCGAGAAAGGCCGTCCCCGGTCTTGAGATGGGCAAGGGGAATGCTCACGGGCAAGCGCCCGCAAACAGGAATCTGGCCGAAGAGAGCGCGCGCAGCGGAAAGCTGCGCCACCTCGGACGAGCCAAAAACCGCCAGCCAGGTCCTGGCCTCGAGGAATTGTTCGATGAGATAGGGACTCCCAAGCCCCACGAACACGGCGGGCTTACCGGAAGCGAGCGCCTGGCGCGCCAGGGCAGCTTGATCCTCGGGCAGCGCTACGCTGCCTTTGCGGTCGGCGACGCGGACGGAAACGGCCACGATAATCAGGGTGTAGCCGCCGAGCGGGGAGAGCTTCACGGCCCCCGCGGGAACGAACCGCGTGTCGGAGCGAATGACATCGAGCGAATCCACGCGCCAGCGCAATTCGCGTTCGAGGGCTTCGGCGGGATAGGGATCCGGGTCGCCGGAGATG
>Ga0187771_10001449_pt1 | contig 15821 bp, 14 predicted proteins | sample 0116_SJ02_MP15_1_FD_133139 | JGI IMG/M metagenome (GOLD analysis project Ga0187771, IMG submission 133139) | Tropical peat soil microbial communities from peatlands in Department of Meta, Colombia - 0116_SJ02_MP15_10_MG | ecosystem: Environmental > Terrestrial > Soil > Wetlands > Peat | place...
GAGAGGGACGTAAGACGGACTGTGGGGTTGCCCGCATTTCGCTGCCTTCGATGATCCGCGAAACCCCCACTACAACTGTTCTTACAATTTAGTGGTGGGTAGTTCATCAAGATATAATACCCATGCCTTCCGGGGATCTCATGATTGCGTTCAAGGGACATGATTCGCTCATGCCCAAGGTCACCGGGAAGATAATTCACGTCGATCCATTTAGCCAACTGGCCGACTATGCGAAACTTCCAAAAGCTGATGTAATCTTCATTACACATGAGCATACGGACCATTTCGATCCTGCTGCACTCCAAAAGATACGAATTAAAGACACGATTCTCGTGCTCACTGCAAAATGCGCGGAAAAAACTTCTAAGGGGATTGTCGTGCAAACGGTGAAGTACTGATGGTGTCGGGAATCCAGATTGAGGCTTTCCCAGCATATAAAATAGTGCTTAGGAAAGATACAGGACAACCTAGCAGCCCAAGGGTGAGGGAAACAACTACGTGCTAACCATCGTGACAAACGGCCTTTATATTGAAGGCGACAACGAAAATATTCCGGAAATGCAGGCATTAAAAAAGATCGATTGCGCTTTTCTGCCAATGAATCTGCTGTATACCATGTCGCCCGAGATGGTTGCAGATGCCGCAGTTGCTTTCAAGCCGATGGTGCTGTATCCGTATCATTACGGGACCACAGATCCTGCCAGGATCGTAGAATTACTTAAAAAAAATCGTGATATTGAAGTTCGCGTACGCAACATGCAGGAGACGATAACGGTATGTCGGGTGAAGGCCACGCAATCACTTTGCCGGACCATTTGACGGACTGAGAAGTCGGTCTTGAACAGGCCGTTAAATAGTGCTCTGCTTGCTCATGACGAAAAAGCGTTGAAGGCATTACTGTTCAGCCATGCGTCATGAGCCCATCAATCGAAGATCACCTTCGTTTTTCAGATAAAGTTTCCGATTATTGTCAAGGCGGCTGGTACGACCGAAATTTCGCAGGTGTTATCTTTGAAAGCATAAATTTCACCATCCATATGAACCGGCAGCGGATGAATGCTTTCAACAGTCAGCTTCTCTGTCCGTCGAGTAACGGTGTATTGCGTCTTGTCAATCGTACCCAGAAAGACCTTCGGAAAATGCCGGAGCAACTGGAGTAGGTTGAGAGGTTTTATCATCGTTATATCGAGAAGCTGGTCATCGATCTTCGCATGCGGTGTTAGTTTAAATCCGCCACCGCAAGTTGTGCCGTTGCCGACACTGACTAGGAACATGTTTTGGTCGAAGACCTCGCCATTGATCGTGATCTTCATCGGTAAGGGCCGGTACCGGTCGAGTGTTATCAGAAGCGCACAAACATACATAGCGAGACCGCTTCTGATCCATTTGACCTTTCGCGTGTTGTAATTAACCACGGCGTCAAAACCGATGCCGATATTATTTGCAAAAAAACGCTTGTTCATCTTGCCCACGTCAATGACCTTCGTTCTGCCTGCCAGGAGCATGTCAACAATGTCATCCAATTTCTTAGGAGTGTTCAGGACTTTGGCAAAGTCGTTTCCCGACCCGGCAGGTATAACGCCGATCGGTTTTCCAGTAAAAACCGCTTTCTGGATGACATCGTTTACCGTGCCATCTCCGCCAATGGAAATGACTGCGGCATATTCATCACCGGTGCAGGCGATAGCTGCCATGTTCTCCGCATCTCCCGACTCTCTGGTTGTTTCAAGGTCGAAACGAGCCTTCCGAGCATTAAAGAGGCGAACCACGTCGGCCACAATACCGCTCGCCCTGCCTCGGCCAGCGTGAGGGTTTGCTATAAGCTTATACTTTTTCATCCTGATCGATTCTCATTATGCGAAGATTGCTGTAGTCCACATTATAGATGCCGTTTAGGGCAGAGTCAATGCCGGCTACGGGTCTCTGCTAGCCACGAGTATTTATTGTTAGTCGAGTTTTTTTATAAAATTCATTCACCAGGGCAATAGACGAATAGAAATTTTTCTGTCTTCCATTGACACACTGCTCACCAAACAGATATACTAATCACAGGAAGGTGATTATGCAAGCGCTCTTTTACGACGAACAGAAGGGCTATCAAGGAATTAAATTGGGGGAAATGCCTGTCCCCGAAATAAGCGAGTCAGAGGTCCTCGTCCGGGTAAAAGCCTTCTCGCTCAATCACCTCGATGTCTGGGTCATGAGCGGGAACTATCCCCTCAAAATTCCTCTGCCCCATATCTTCGGTTCCGACTCATCGGGAATCGTCGAAAAAGCAGGCAAAAACGTGAAGCATGTCAAGGCCGGCGATGAAGTGATCATTTTTCCTGGCCTTTCTTGCGGACAGTGCGACAGGTGCCTGAGCGGCCTTGATAATGAGTGCAACAGCTTTTCCGTTCTCGGCGTTATCGCCAACGGCGCGTCTGCGGAATTTACAAAAGCACCGGAAGCAAATATATTTAAAAAACCCGATGGCCTGACTTTTGAGGAGGCAGCGGGGATTGGTATTACTTACACTACCTCATGGAACTCGCTCGTAGCGCGGGCGGGCATTCACCAGGGCGATACGGTCTTGATCCACGGGGCGGGAAGCGGAGTGGGCACGGCGCTCATCCAGGTGGCCAAGCTGTACCATGCATCGGTCATCACGACGGTGGGCGACGACTGGAAAAAGGAAAAGGCAAAAGAGCTCGGAGCTGACTTCGTCATCAATCACCGGAAGGAAGATTTTGCAGAGGCTGTAAAGCAGATAACGGACGGCCGGTTAGTGGATATAGCTGTGGACCATGTCGGTGCGGTTACGATCAATAAATCACTGTCGTGCCTGAGACGGGGAGGCAGGCTTGTGACATTCGGCAACACGAGCGGCGACGAGCTGAAGTTGAGCCTCCGGTACCTGTTCGGAAAAAACCTTTCGATCCATGGAGTGTACGTAGGGCCAAGGGCCGGCTTCGCGCAGGTGCTCAGATTATTTCCGGACGATTTAAAGACGGTAGTCGATTCCGTTTTCGGCATTCACAACATACAGAAAGCCTATGAGAAACTGCTGAGCCGACAGTTCTTTGGAAAGATTGTAGTGAGGGTCTCGTAAAATATTCACTGCTGTGAGCGCAGGGGAATGCTTAGTGAGTTAAAACGTGGTACCTCAGCATTGAAAACGCACTGCATCTCTGTTTCCATTCTTCACGGCTGTCGAATTACTGTGCCAGCCGTCGGTATACGGCTTCACTCCTTGTCTCTGCAATCTTTGCGTTTGTTGCTGTGAATAGGGCTGTTGGTACGCCAAAACATCTTGAATTCCGAAGCGCTTTATGAAATAATGTGTCAGTCCCGTTTCTGCACCCGGCCGGACAGGGAGACCGCATGTTTCTGGCGATCTTGCTCATACTCCATATCATCTGCGTCATCGTGTGGATAGGCGGAGTAACGTTCGTAACCACGGTCATCTTTCCCGTGATGTACATGACCGAGGGCTCGCTAGAAAAAGCGCTCATGTTCCAGCGCGTCGAACACCGTTTCTCAGGCATGGTCAAGTGGTTGATCGCAATAGTGGGCATCACAGGCTTCTGGATGCTCTCTGCGAAATATGGTTTTGGCATTTTGGCACAAACTCGCGGTATTGGTATTGCAATGATGATATTTGCCTGGGCGCTCTATACTACCGTGCTTTTGTCGGAGAGGAAGATCTTCGGCAGGATATTTGCTGATCCAGAAAAGATAGATATGGACCATGCTCTGAGGCTCATCAACGTCATGCACTGGTCTCTCGTGATGATCAGCTATTCGGCTGTTGCCGGCGGCGTGTGGTTCGGGCAGGGGATGTGATCTCACTAAAAGATTGGAAGTAAAAATGGCAAGATAAGCTCAGTGGCCGCCAGTAGCGTAGGTTGTGCGAAATGGTGCAGCTACATGCCTTGCCTTGTTCCGGCCTTTCCGGGTTAGGAGTCTATGGCGGTTTCGGCAGTAAAACATAAACATTGGAACGAAATGATGGGTCTGCTCCTGCTTGCCGCGGGGCTTCTCATTATATTGAGCCTTCTCTCGTACAGCGCAACGGACCCCTGCTTCAGCGTCTCCGGAAGCGGTTTAAAGACACAGAACATCATCGGCATCATCGGCGCTTACCTCTCCGATGTGCTACTTCGTCTTTTTGGTATTACCGCCTATCTGCTGCCCCTCCTGTTGTTCGGCTACGCCATGTTCCTTGCGCTCGGGAGAGAGCCGGTTCATCCCTACCTCAAAAAGCTTGGTGGCATCATCCTTTTTCTCTCTTCGTCGGCATTCTTGGGGCTGCAGGGAGAAACAGTCCACATGCTCGGAGAAGACGTCCCTTCCGGAGGCATGATGGGCGGTCTTATCTCCCATCTGTTGCTCTCCGGGTTCTCGTCCACTGGCGCCTACATTATAGCACTTACGGCAATCGTTGTATCGCTTATGCTCCTCACGCCATTTTCGCTGATTAAGGCCGTTTCGTGGCTGCGTTCCCTCTATGGACGCGTTATGGTGCAGGTTGACCTGCTCATCACCATCTATCAAGGCCGCAGGGAAAAGGCTAGAGAGACCAAACAGCGTCATGTCGTACCCAAAGAGTTACCGAAAATCATCGATACGCAAAAGTCGCAGGCCTCTCCTCCCGCTCCGAAGATCGTTAAGCCGGAAAAGCCCGCAAAACCCGTACAGGCAACCTTTGAATTCATGGGCTCCAAAGACGCCATGGCGACGAGGGATGCCTATCAACTTCCAACTCCAGACTTGCTCGACCCCCTGCCACAGGTTGTGAAGAAGGTTTCCAAAGAAGATATGATTGCCCAGTCCGAGCTCCTGCAGCGCAAACTACAGGACTTCGATATCGAAGGCCGTGTGACCCAGGTCTACCCCGGCCCGGTAGTTACCATGTTCGAGTTCGAGCCTGCGCCAGGCGTGAAGGTGAGCAGGATTGTCAACTTGTCTGATGATCTCGCACTCTCCATGAAGGCATCGTCGGTCCGCATTGTGGCGCCGCTGCCCGGAAAGGCAGCGGTCGGCATCGAAGTTCCGAACAATACGCGCGAGACTGTCTATTTCCGCCAGATCCTCGAAACGCCGGAGTACCAGGGAAACAAGTCCAAGCTCAAGGTTCCGCTGGGAAAGGACATCTTCGGCGCGGCGGTGATCGCCTCTATCGACAAGATGCCCCACCTCCTGGTGGCGGGCGCAACCGGGTCGGGCAAGAGTGTTGCCATCAACTCCATTATTCTCGCGCTCCTCTACAATGCACGACCGAACGAAGTGAAGCTCGCTATGGTGGATCCTAAGATGCTTGAGCTTTCGTTGTATGAAGGCATACCCCACCTTATTTCGCCGGTCGTCACCCAACCCAAGAAAGCCGCTGAGACGTTGAGGGCGATCGTTGCCGAGATGGAGCGGCGGTACCGGATACTCGCCGAGAAGGGCAACAAGAATATTGATTCCTACAATAAAACAGCCCCGGAGGCAGAGAGGCTTCCGTATATCGTGGTGATTATCGACGAGCTTGCGGATCTCATGATGACGGTGCAGCGCGAGGTCGAAGACTCTGTCATGCGCTTGGCACAAATGGCACGCGCAGCAGGTATCCATTTGATCGTAGCAACTCAGCGGCCGAGCGTGGACGTGATCACCGGCCTCATCAAGGCCAACCTGCCGTCGCGGATTTCATTTCAGGTCTCGTCTAAGACCGATTCGCGTACGATCCTGGATGCGAACGGCGCAGAGAATCTTCTCGGTATGGGCGACATGCTGTTCTTGCCTCCCGCGTCGTCCCACCTCGTCCGAGTTCACGGCTGCTTCGTGTCCGAGGCGGAAATCAAGCGCGTGGTTGAGTTCGTAAAGAAGCAGGGCAAGCCGAATTTCGACCTGCTCCAGCAACGGGCCAAGGAGATCGTGGCAGCGGAGGCGGCCGCCGTGGAAGATGGCGAGCGCGATGAGGAATACCAGCGTGCTGTCGATTTGGTGCAGCAGAATGGAAAAGCATCCACGTCATTTCTGCAGCGCCACCTGCGTGTTGGATACAATCGCGCAGCACGCATGATCGAGATGATGGAAAAAGATGGCATCGTGGGACCGGCGGAGGGGGCAAAGCCGCGGAAGGTTCTTGTCGGAAGAAATATGGATGGCACGGCGAGAAGCTTTGACGAATTCTGAGTGCCAATGAATGCCTGTTCGCTACAGTGAGTACCGAACGCATAGAACATAAAATTCTTACCTCATCTAATCACCGACACTTTTCACATGCTATGCAATAATCGCAGTATTCTGGAGAAGGAGCAATAAGACTGCTTATTGCTGCTTTATCATTCCTCATCGGTCTTTTTGGAATAACGGAGGTATTTATGATCCACAAAATCGTATGCCTCCGACGGTTATCTCCCAGTACGCTGCAGTAAACAGGAGTCCTTTTGCGCCCACTTTTTTTCCGTTATATCCAAATCATACTCCTGTCCCTGTTGGTTACCGCCGCTCCATCTACATCGGCGAGCGTGGGGGCCACAGAATCTAGGGACGCTCTCCTCACCATAGTCTCAAGCTGTCTCGACATCCACGCTCCAGATTATTGTCAGCTCTGCCCTGCACCGAGACTCGAAAGCCTCTGTGCGCAGAACCGCGATTGCAATGGAACGACGGAAGTTTGGGAAGAGACTGCTGATTACGTCGTGATCCGCGATAGAAAAATGTGCGGCTGCAATTCCAGCTTTTTGCACGGCCTCCTTATTCCCCGCGCACGGATCACCGGCATCGAAGACCCACGGCGTCCTGACGATATCTGGGGTATAGCCTGGGCCATCGCACAAAAGCGCATAGCAGATGAGGATACAATCGCTCTTGTGGTTAACCCGCCGGGGTCAAGAAGCCAGGATCAACTCCATATTCACATCGTCCGGTTGCGAAGTGATGCTCGCAGGCACTTCGATGACGTGAGGGGTAGACGATTGTGGAATCTTAGTACAGTGTGGAATGCAGCTGCGAAAGAGGCCATGGCTGCGAACCTTCGGGATTATGGTGTCCTCGTCACCCGCGATCTTGGTGGCGGTTTTTTTGTACTTGTCGATGAGAGAAACCTTGAAAAACTGTTCACACAGTGGGAATGCAAATAAGAGCGCCAGGAAAACAGCGCGGGACCTCCCATGCTTTAGCGGTGTAGTGCGCAAGTCTCATCGTTGTTGGGCCGCCCGTTCTCTTTGTTTTCTTAGGAAAACTGCTGCATTTATGGTAGAATTTTATCATTGGAGGATTGGATGTATACGGACTTTATAGCATCGAAAAGGCTCATTTTTTTTGCATTAATCATTTTTTTCTTTTCCGCGTTGACCTTTGCAGGAAGACCTGCACGCGCTCAGACCGGTCAAGAAGTTGTCTCCCGTGTGGAGAACCACTACAGCAATGTGCCGAGTTTAACGGCGAAGGTGACGCAGAAGAACCTCCTCAAAGCAATAGGCAAGACGCAAACGTTCGAAGGCGCGATTTGGATGCGAAAGCCGGGTAAGATCCGTATTGATTACACGAACGGCCAGATGATCATGGTCGACGGCAAAACTGCACTGTTCTATTCAAAAAAAAGCGACCAGGTGATCAGAAAGACCTTTGCGGACGTTCAGCAGATGAATGTTCCCGTGACGTTCCTGCTTGGTGCGGCCCACATGAGTGATGATTTCGATGTGCTCCAGCCAGACCCGAAATCGCCTTTATCGCTGGAGCTCCTGCCCAAGAAGCCGGGTGCGGCTATGAAAAAACTGAACCTTGTGACGGATGAGACGGGCCGCATTTCGAATATTACGATTTTTGACAAGTCAGGGAATACAGCAGAAATTATACTTTCAGAGGTACAAGAAGGGGCTTCTGTCGACGACAGGCTTTTTTCATTTAAAGTACCAAAGGGGACGGAGATAATAGAGCAGTAGCAGTATGCGACAGACAATAGGTAGGAGAGGGTAAACAGAGAAGGCAGCACGTTGGGCGGTGAGGTTAGATGGCGTAGCAGAAATTTCCACGCTTTCCGCATGTGTTCTCTATTGTGTACGGTAGGTTTTAGGAGGGTCTATGGCTGCAGAGAACTCATTTGATGTTGTCTCAAAGATTAACATGTCCGAGGTGACGAACGCGGTCACTCAGACACTGAAGGAAATCGGCCAGCGCTTTGATTTCAAAGGTAGCAAATCGAACATAACGCAGGAAAAGGACGGTCTCGTGATCGTTTCCGACGACGAGTACAAGCTTAAGAGCGTGATCGATATCCTGCAGAGCAAGCTTGTGAAGCGCGGCGTGCCGATTAAGAACGTGTCGTATGGCAAGGTGGAGGCGGCACTCGCCGGCACTGTGCGTCAGCGCCTGATATTGCAGCAGGGCATTCCTACCGATAAAGCAAAGGAAATTGTTAAATCGATCAAGGATTCCAAGATAAGGTGCAGGCGTCAATCCAGGCAGACCAAGTCCGCATTTCCGGCAAGAGCAGGGACGACCTTCAATCTGTCATCGCGCTTTTGAAAGGGAAGGATTTCGGGATTGAGCTGCAATTTGACAATTATCGGAGCACGTAACGCAAGGGTCATTCGTCTTTTCGCTGCAAAAGGACCGGTAAACAGAACGAGGACGCCGTGCCGTAGGTAAAACACTAAACCACGGTGCAGACAAATACTGGGCAGTGCAAGGATTCGTTTGAAGATTAAAAAGATTTCATAGAATAACAAGGCGTAACAATATTCTTTCAAGGAATTTACCTGTATTAACCTTAAGACTTGGCGACGGGTTTACTCCTCATGTCTCGGTGTCTCGTTCGTAATGATTGGTCGCTTCAAGAGAAGTATATATATTATGCGGGTCAACTAATGATCACCGATGCTTCTTAACGAATGAACCGAAGAAGTCATGAACAAGGGACAATTGGATGGCGTAGTAACTGTAACTAACCTACAAAGTTCTGTCCCCATAGCATTTTATTGCAGTTCTCCATAGTTGGCTGACTTTACCGAGCGACCGCGTTATCCGCTAAACCACTGTTTTTTTCTCCGCCTGGCATCCTAACTGATGAATTAACCTTGCATTTTTTGCTCAAACTGTTATAATTCCGGCAATTATGCTTGTAAGGGAGATTGCATGAGCCTTGTCGGCAGGCTGGAAGACCTTGCTCTGCCTGATATCTTCCAGATTATCAGTTTGAGCAAAAAGACCGGCACCCTTATTGTACGAAGCCGAAAAGGGACTGGCATGGTCGTCTTTAAAGACGGTCAGGTCATCCAGGCCGCAAGCGACAACATCCGGGACTCACTCGGCAATATTCTCGTATCGCAGGAAATGCTGGATGAGGCGTCGTTGTCGCGCGCGTTGTCTCTTCAGAAGAGGGAGACCGACAAGCACCTCGGCATGATCCTTGTGGAAATGGGGGCCGTATCAACGCAGACGCTCGAAAGCGTTATCCGGAAACAGATCGAGGAGATCATCTTTGATCTCCTTGCGTGGGAGGAAGGGTTCTTCAATTTCGAGCTCGGCGAGATTGCGCCGAAGGACAAGATAGAGATTGACACCCAGGAGTTCCTCCTCAAGTCCGGAATTAGCGCAGAATACCTCCTTATGGAAGGTACGCGACTGCTTGATGAGAGGCGGCAAAGCGAACGAAAACCGGTCGTTTCCCGGTCCGAACCGACAGCTACCCGGCCACCGAAGGCTTCGATGGTTCACCGTCCCAGCTACGAGCCGGCCAGAGAAGACTTTCGGAGCAGGATTGAAAAAGAAGAGCCCCGCCGCGATCTCGCTACTCTCAAATCCATGTTTGATGAACTCCGTTTCCCCACCGCGACTGCGGAGGTTACGCTCCTCATTCTCCGCTATGCAAGTGAGGTTGTGAACCGGGCGGTCCTTTTCATGGTGAAAAAAAATGAGGTCCGAGGCCTGGGTCAGTTCGGCATAGAACTCAAAGGCAAATCTGCGGACCAGGTTGTAAGAAACATCAAAATTCCGCTGAATAAACCCTCCCTGTTTCTTACCGTGGTAGACTCGCGTCGTAGTTATGTTGGAGAGTTGGAGCAGAATAAGTGCAATGCCTATCTAACGACCGAACTCGGTGGCTCCATCCCCGACTCTGTCCTGGCGATACCTCTCATCGTGGACGGCAAGATCGCGCTGATTGTCTACGGAGACAATCTGCCTGCTCATAAGCCTATCCGAGATATTGATACCCTTGAGATATTCATGAACCAGGCAGGCATGGCCCTGGAAAAGACGCTGCTTGAAAAGCGGATTGCAGAGCTACAGAAGGAGAAACCATGAGGAATGTGCTTGTCGTTGAGGATTCCAAAGCCATTCGTTCAATGATTCGCGTGGCGCTCGAGGAAGCGGGCGGTTTTCTCGTGGCCGAGGCAGGCAATGGTTTTGAGGCGCTCAAGGCTCTCCCCATGCAGCACCTTGACCTGATCATCACAGACATCAACATGCCCGATATCAATGGCCTGGAGCTCATAGGTTATGTAAAATCCAACCCCGAGTACAGCACAATTCCGCTCATCATCGTAAGTACGGAAAAAACGGAAGAAGATAAGAAAAGGGGCCTTGCCCTCGGGGCTTCGGGATATGTTGTGAAGCCCTTCAAAAAGGAAGATCTCATGGCCATCGTCATGAGGGTGTTGGAAGGGAAATCATAATATGGCATCGTGAATACGATATGCGGATTGTGAAGCACGGTTACGCGACGTACTGACGACGCAATCCCCTATTCCGATCTCTAAATACCGAATTTGAATCAGGGAGAAATGTCGAAGACCAATCGTTCTATAAAAGATTTTCTCGCGGAAGCGGAAGACATCCTGGAGTCGGCCAACCAGGCGCTCCTCATGCTCGACTCCGGACAAGCGGTCGGTCGCGTTGACCCCGACGTCGTGAATTCCCTATTTCGCGCTGTCCACTCCTTCAAGGGACTTGCAGGCATGTTTGAGCTCCAGGAGCCATCGGAACTGTCGCATAAACTCGAATTCCTTCTGGACGAACTCCGCCTCGGCAAGGTTGGGCTCAGCCAGGACGCAGTCGATGTCCTGATGGAGACAGTGTCACTACTCGGCAGACTCGTACAACAGGCGGGCATGTCTCAACCATTCGATGATATAACGGCGGCCCGGGCGCGCATTGACGCGATTCTCAAGGAAAAGCCATCTGCTGACCGGGAACGTACTCTTGGCGAGCAGATCAATCTCGACCACGGAATTCTGCAGGTTCTTACCGAATATGAGGAGCATCGGCTCAAGGAGTGCGTACGCGAGCACAAGAACCTCTACCTGCTCAAGGCAGAATTCGAGCTCTCAGATTTTGAAATATCGATCAAGGATCTCAATGGAACGCTCAAAAAGTTCGGGGAGATCATCTGCACCTTGCCTACGGCTGGTGGGGGGGCAGGCATCAGTTTTACGATTGTCATCGGGACCAAGGAAGACCAGGCGACTATCGCTTCGGCCATCAAGATGCCCCGTGTAAAAATTGAAAAGATATCGTACACCGAAAGCCGCAAGGCAGAAGAGCCGAAAGCGGAGGCAGGTGCGCTCAAGTCCGTCAGTAATACTGTCCGCGTCGACATCTATAAGCTCGATAACCTCATGAATGTCGTCGGAGAAATGCACTTGCTTAAGAATGTCATCGATAGAATCGGTAAGGAGCTGCGGGCCCTGCAGGGTTTCACCGGTTTCGCCGCGGAGCTGTATAAGGCTCACCGCAGCTTGGAACGGAAGTTGAACGAACTTCAAGAGGGCATTCTTGAAGTCAGAATGGTCCCCCTCGGCCAGATCTTTACCCGTCTTTCCCAGCTGGTCCGCAAGTATGCTAGAGAAGCAGGAAAGGATATCGAACTCGAGCTGCAGGGTGAGGAGACCGAGCTCGACAAGCTCATGATTGAGGACCTTGCTGATCCCCTCATGCATCTAATCCGGAACGCGATCGACCATGGCATTGAAGTGCCGGATGTCCGGAAGCAAATCGGCAAGCCGGAACGAGGGATTGTGAGGTTGACCGCCTATCCCAAGGGTACCCGTGTCGTCCTAACGATCGAGGACGACGGTGCCGGCATGGATGCTGCCACGATTGCGTCCAAGGCTGTGGAAAAAGGGCTTATCGCAGCGGACCATGGTCTTGATCCCGAGCGCGATCGCAAGGACATGCTCAACCTGATCTTCCTGCCAGGTTTCACAATGCGCGACACCGTCACCGAACTGTCGGGTCGCGGCGTCGGGATGGACGTCGTGAAACGGAACGTGTCCAAACTTTCGGGAATGATCGACATCCAGAGCGAGCCTGGACAGGGAACGATTTTCACGCTCACACTTCCCGTCACACTTGCTATAATCAAGGCACTAATCATCGAGAGCAGTGGTCAGCTCTTTGCGATTCCGCTCAGCTCGGTCCTCGAGATCCTGCAGACCTCGTCGGACTATATAGAGACCGTGGAAGGGCGTGAGGTAATGGCGGTCCGGAACGACACCGTGCCGCTTCTCCGGGTCAGCAGTCTTTTCCATCTGCCGGAAGGCCGTATGCGGGGCGCGTTCTATGTCATTGTCGTGGGACTTGCCGAACGACGGCTCGGGATCATTGTCGACGCTCTCCGGGATCAGCAGGAGATCGTGATTAAACCGCTGGGGAAACTGCTGTCTGACATACCTGGAATCTCCGGGGCGACCGAGTTGGGCGAACGCAGGGGAGTGGTTCTCGTTCTCGACGTCGAGTCACTGATCGAAGGCATGCTGAAGAAAGCCGTCGCAACTACGATAAACTAGGAGTGACGACTGTACCAGGACAGAGGTGAGATGTGTACGTAGATTTTTACGGTCTGAAAGAAAAGCCGTTTGGTAAAACACCCGATCCGCGTTTTCTGTATCAAAGCAAAAAACACGCGGAAGCACTCGCACGTCTCCAGCATGCCGTCGAGGAGCAGGACATCGTTCTCCTCACCGGCGAGATAGGATCAGGAAAAACAACGCTATCCCGTGCGTTCATCGATTCGCTGGATGAGAGCTACTGCCCCCTCCTGATCATCAATCCTCGGCTCTCGCCGTCGCAGCTTCTCCGTACAGTAGCGCTTCGTCTTGGCCTGGATGACTCGACGCGGTTCAGGCACGGGATTCTCGAAGGGATCAACGCGAAACTTTACGAACTGTACGAAAATGGTAAGCGGCCAGTGATCATCATCGATGAAGCTCAGCTCATCCCGGGGAAGGCGACGTTTGAGGAACTGCGACTGCTCACGAATTTTCAGCTTGACGACCGTAACCTCCTGGCGCTCGTCCTGATTGGCCAGACCGAGCTGCGTGAGCGTCTAAAGCATCGTCCCTATCAGGCGCTCAGGCAGCGCATCAGCATACAATACCACCTCGGCCCCCTCGACGAAGACGAGACAAAAGCATATGTGCAATACCGATTGAAGGTCGCTGGAAGGGAGGCCCCGCTTTTCGATGAGCGGGCGCTGGCTCTCCTGTACGAAGAGTCCGGAGGCATCCCCCGACGCATCAACATTATTGCGGCAAATGCGCTCGTCGAGGGCTTCGGTAAGGGAGCAATGACTATTGGAGTGGACGTTCTAGAAAGCGTGGTGAGAGATCAGCAAAGTATTTGAAACGTGAACAAATAACATAAAGGAGCGAATATGTTTGGTGGTAGCTATCTTTACAATATGCAATCTTCAAGGGAGCGTTAGCTAAAGATGGATATTCTTGCAGCTCGAAAAAAAGCAGCCGAACGGGCACAAGCCCATAAGGCAGAAGATGCGGCTCTGCCGGCGGATATGCCGGTTGCGCCGGCAGAAGAAGCGCTTGTTCACACAACAGGATCTCCTCCCCCGCTAACGGTTCCGGAGTCTGCTGAGCCCCAGGCAGTCCAGCCAGTTCCTCAGGTGGTTTCGGAAAAACCGGAGATTCCTGCCCAAAACAGCCAGGAAGAAACCCAGGAACTTGAAATGGTTTCATTCCGGTTGGGCAGTGAGGAGTATGCCGTGTTGGTGGCAGACGTGCGAGAGGTCCTCAAGATCCGTGAGCTCACACGAGTGCCGAATGCACCCGACTATATTCTGGGGATAACGTCGCTCAGGGGAACGATGCTGCCTGTGATCGACCTCTGTCGCCGGCTCGGCCTCAAGCCGACGGAACCAAGCGAAAAGGCGCGTATCATCGTCATCAGTACGGATGATGACGAAGTGGGACTCGTCGTCGACCGGGTGAACAGCGTAATCAGGGTCCCGCTCCAGGAAATCAAACCGGCGCCGGAACACATTGAACAAGGAGCCGATTTTCTTCGCGGAATCGTGCGACAGGGAGACAAGTTGTATATCGTGCTCGACCTGCATAAGGCAGTCGTTAAGTAGCCCCCGTGGGCAATATTATAGATGCGCGAGTTCAGGGTAACGGTGGTTCGATCACCCCCTCGGCAAAACGATCTTAAACATCGCTCATGCCTCCAACACGCCGACCCGAAGCCCGTTCTCCGAGGCTATTGAAATACGATCTGTTCGCAGTCTGCACCCAAAAGCAAACAAAATGGGGCTGAGCAGCAGGAAAGCTTACCGCTAAATAATCAGGCAGAGGGTTCCACGGTCTCTGCTTCTCAGATTGCACACTTGCGATAGTTGAAAAAGCGAGGAGTAGAACCATGCACATGAAAAAAATCATTAATGGCAATATGTCATTATCTTCTAAAATTGCCAATCCCATTGTTTTTGTCGTCTTTATTGGTATTGCTATTACCTTACTCGTTACTGGCTATTCAATGAAATTAATAGTTCTTCAAGAGATAGAGAAATCGACGTTGGAAATAACGAGAGATACTGTACTGAATTCTCTTACAACAATGATGGAGAGCAATGATATTCAAAAGTCAGAGAAATTATTTATAGATCAGATGGAGAAGATTGTCGATTTGAAAGTAATCAGGTCTGATAAATTAAACGAACAATATACTGTCGTCGAAAAAAACTACGCAAAAGATGCCATAGAATCGGAAGTTCTTGACAAGGGCGTAAAAAAAATAGTCATTGAAGGTGACCATATCAGAGGGGTTTATCCATATATCGCCAAGCGAGATATGATGGGTAGAAACTGCTTGAGCTGTCACAATGTGCCCGAAGGGACGATTCTTGGAGCTGTGGATATAACAGTACCCCTCAGCGAATCCTTTTCAAGAATCATTAAATTACAGTGGCTATATGGCATTTTGGGCCTCGCAGGAATAGTGACTCTGGTGTTTGTTATACGCTACATAATGAAAGTCATGCTCCGGCCAATTGGGGAAATGTTGAAAATCGCCAGAAATATGGCGGCTGGAGACTTGTCGCAGGAGATCACGATCGAAGGACAGAATGAAATAACCGCACTGGGCGGTACCATCAATACGATGTCGTCCAACCTTACGGAGATGCTGCGCAAGATCAGGGCAACCGGCGACGGCCTAGGCGAGGCAATGACGATGATGAGTGGCGCAGCGGCCAAAATGAGCCAGGGATCGCGCATCCAGCAGGAAGCTACGGAACAAACGGCGATGGTCGTGAATGAAATGGTTGCTTCAATCCGCGGTGTCGCTGAAAACACTAGCGATATGTCCCGAGCGGCAACCGACGCATCATCCTCGGCGTCGGAAATGGCATCATCGATCGAGGAAGTCGCAAAAAATGCCGGGGCCCTTGCCGCTGCTGCCGAGGACACAGCAACGTCCATCGAACAGATGATTGCTTCGATCAAACAGGTATCGGAAAACACCGATGCCCTCGCGGCCTCAGCAGAACAGACCACGTCGTCAATCACTGAGATGAGCGCTTCGGTCAAGGAAGTCGAGCAGCGAGCCGTGGAATC
>Ga0187771_10001450_pt1 | contig 15817 bp, 12 predicted proteins | sample 0116_SJ02_MP15_1_FD_133139 | JGI IMG/M metagenome (GOLD analysis project Ga0187771, IMG submission 133139) | Tropical peat soil microbial communities from peatlands in Department of Meta, Colombia - 0116_SJ02_MP15_10_MG | ecosystem: Environmental > Terrestrial > Soil > Wetlands > Peat | place...
CGGGTCGATGCCCAGGTGTTCCTTGTACCATTTAGCCAACTCCGCCGGGTCTTTCGCCCGGAAAAACAACCCTCCGATGCCAAGAACGCGTTCCATAAGATGCCTCCCAATTCATAGATCGATTAGTTGGAGAGCCAAAGCGACGAATCAGGCCGCGCGCACGCGATTCTTCCAGCGCGAATAAATGAACCAAACCGCGCCCAGTACGATGACGATGCCGATCAGGGTATCGAAGCGATGGAAGTACGTGCGCAAGGTTGGCCAACGCTCACCCAGTTTCAGGCCCACGAAGGCCAGCGCCCAACACCAGGGGAAGGAACCCAGAAGTGTGTAGACATTAAAGCGAACGAAATTCATGCGCGCGACGCCGGCCGGGAAGGCGATGAAGGTGCGAATCACGGGCAGCAGGCGCGCCAGGAAGACCGCCCAATCGCCATAACGGGCAAAGAAACGGTCGGCCATCGCCAGGTCGTGGTGAGTGACCAGGACGTACCGGCCGTACTTCTCGACCAGCGGCCTGCCGCCCAGCGAGCCGACGTAATACGCCACCGCCGATCCCACGTTGCAGCCGAAGGCCCCCGCCAGGGCCACCCAAATCAGGCGAAAGCGGCCCAGGGAAACAAGGTAACCGGAAAATGGCATGATGATTTCGGAGGGCAAGGGGATGCAGGCGGATTCAATCCCCATGAGCAGCACGATGCCGAGGTAGCCGGTGTGCGAAATGACGGAGATAATGAACCGGCTCAGGAATTCCAGAAGGGAGGTAACCATGCGCCGCTAGAAGGCTTCCGCCTCCTGCGCAAAGGTGAATCCGGGAAGGGTGACGCCGTCCGCGGTTTTGCCGACCTTGACACGACGAACGTCCGCGTCCGTTCCGCCCACCTTCCTAATCATGGCATAGGAAGAGAAAGCTTCCGAGTAGACCTTGGTCACAATCCACTGATCGCCGGTCTCGTCTAACTTCCAAAGTTGACCCAGTAAGATGGATGGTACGGCCACGCGTTCACGCTCCTCTATTCAGTCACGATGGGCAGTACGCCAGACGGCTAGAATCCCAAGACTTTAATCTATCCGTCCGCGTCGATTCCGTCAATAGTCTGGCTTGTTGATGTTCCAAACTGGCCGTAGGACCGACTCCCTCGAGTGCGGGATCGGCCTTGGCGGAGGTGGCGAATCAGGAGAGCAATCCGAGGACTCGATCAACCTCTTCTTCGGTGTTGTAGATGTGCGGGGAGAGGCGTACCTTTCCGCCCCGTTCCGAAAGCTGAACGCGATGGGCACGCAAGTGCGCCGCGATGTCCGCCGGCCTGCCCTGTCGCGGCACAAAGGAGACGATTCCGGATGCCTCGCAGGGCTCCAGCGGTCCAAAAACCTTGTGGCCCAGGTCGCGCAGGCCTCGGCGCAGGCGTCCCGTCAGTTCCAGGACGCGTTCGCCGACTGCGCCAACGCCGATTTCGAGCAGGAGGTCCAGCGCGGCTCCCAGGCCGTAGACGCCCACCGTATTGAGGGTGCCTGCTTCAAAGCGGCTTGCGCCCTCGCGCCAGACAAACTCGCGGGAGGAGTAATCCCTCCAGCCGCGCACGCTCGTCCAGCCCACCGTGGAGGGCGAAACCTTGTCCAACACTTCGCGGTTGAGGAACATCACCGCCGCCCCCTCCGGCCCGAGGATCCACTTGTGGCCATCCGCAGCCAAGCAGGCGATCCGGCACCGCCGCACATCAATCGGGAAGGCGCCCAAGCCTTGAATTGCGTCCACGAAAAGCAGGCAGCCTCGGTCGGCGCAGAGCGCGCCCAACTTTTCCAGGTCGAGGCGAAAACCGCTGATGTATTGCACATGGCTCACCGCCACAACCCGGGTGCGCGGCGTGAGCGCCTGCGAGAGCGCATCCAGGCTGAGCCGGCCTTCGGTTTCCTCGACCAGGCGCAGGCGGACCCCTTTCCGCTCCTGAAACTTCCAAGGATAGAAGTTCGCGGGGAATTCGCTCGCCACCGAGACGACCTCGTCGCCGGGCTGCCAGTCGAGGCCATTGGCGAAGAACGAGATTCCCTCCGAGGTGTTCTTGGTCAAGGCGATTTCGCCGGGGTCGGCGTTCAGCAGGCGCGCGGCGGACCCGCGCGCGGCCTCGTACGCTTCCAGCCAGGTCTCCCCGTGCTCGAGCCCATGGTGGTGGACATCCTCGAGCAGCCTCACCATGGCCGCCAAAACCCTGCGCGAAATCGGCGCCACAGCGGCGTGGTTCATGTAAATGGAGGACTGCGAGACGGGAAATTCGTCACGGTAGCGACGGAGGTCGATAGGCATAGCCAGGTTTGACACGGCGACGATACAACCCCAGCCCGGCCTAGTCAATCCAAGAAGAGAGGTGAGGACCGTCTGCGGCGTGGCTCGAAAGGGGGCCGTTCACGGAGGGGCGCCTGCGAGGCGAGGAAGACGCCACGACAGGTCGTAACCAGGAGGCGCGGAGCGGCGTCCAAGGTGGTATAATAGGTGTGAGGCACACCAGGAGCACACTTATGACCCATAAGCGGCTGGTTAGCTTGTTGCTCGTCGTCCTGTTCTGCGGGTTGGCGCTGCCGATTCGCGCGGATGATAAGAAAAACGACGTCGGCGAAATCGGCAACCGCAAGGTGGCGCACAAGAGCATCATTTCCGAGGAGAAAGAAATTGCGATCGGGAAGCAATACGCCTCGGAAATCGACCGCTCCGCCAAGCTCGTCACCGACCCGGTCATCAATGAATATGTGAACCGGGTGGCGCAGAATCTGGCGCGCAACTCTGACCTGACGATTCCGCTCACCGTGAAGGTGATTGATGATCCCACCATCAACGCCTTTGCCCTGCCGGGCGGCTTTCTCTATGTGAACACCGGGCTGCTCCAGGCGGCGGAAGAGGAGGACCAAGTCGCGGGCGTGATGGCGCACGAGATTGCTCACGTGGCGGCGCGCCACTGGGCCAGCCAGATGACCAAGGCGACCCTTATGCAGTACGCCATGATTCCCTTGATCTTCACCCCCATGTCCTTTCCCGTTTACATGGGAGTCAGCCAGGCGATGAATTTCGGCATCCCCATGGCATTCCTGAAATTCAGCCGGGGCGCGGAGTCGGAGGCCGATTATCTGGGGATCCAGTACATGTACAAGGCGGGGTACGACCCGAACTCCTATGTGGCCTTCTTCGGCAAGGTGGTCGAACAAGAGCGTCGCAGCCCGGGAAGCATGAACTCGGTTTTCTCCGACCATCCGCCCACCGGGGACCGAATCATCAAGTCGGAGGAAGAAATCAAGGCGATCCTTCCCAAGAAAGACCAGTACCTGGTGTCGACCTCCGAATTCGACGACATCAAGGCGCGCCTGCAGCAGGTGATCAATAACCGCAAGAAGCAAAAGGGCGAGACCGGCCCAACACTCAGGAAGCGGCAGCCGACTGACCAGACCACCACCACGACTCAAACCCAGACGCCGCAGACGACCCAGGACGACAAGCCTCCGGTCCTGAAGCGGCGCGACGACGGCAACCCCTGATTCTTGCTGTTCACACTCCCAGCAGCCCGCCTGAGGCGGGTTGTCTTTTTTTGTGGATCCGTCCCGCAGGGCGGGTCCGCTTCCGCCCAAACCTTAATCTGGTTTTGGGGGATCTATGCAAGACGGCTGGCCTGGCCCCATGGCAGGAGTCAGGTGCGCGGCGGAGTGTAGGGGATAATGCCCAATTTGCGCAGCTCGTCCCCGTAGTATTTTCGAAAGAGGATGTCCCATTCGGCCCCGCCCTCGGGGATGGTCCGCTTCTGTGAAGTAATGCGCGCCTTCACCGTTTCCTCGATTTTTTCCTCTTCATGCATCAGCTCAGTAAGGATTTTGACAATCTCCTGGCGGATAGCGTTGGACTCTTCGAAGATTTCCACCTCGTCCAGCGCCTCGATCGCCCCCATGACGCGGTGGGAAACCTGGATCAGTTTTTCATGACTCAGCTTCATGCCAACGCCTGCCGACAATTCAGAGAACTACTTTTCGGTCCCGGATGAGTTGCCTCTTGATGGCCTTGAAGGCCTCTTCGTAGGTGGCGCCGAGTTGCTTCATTTCCGAGCCGTGCTCTTCCAGGATCCTGCGTGCCTCATCGTTGATGCGGTCTTCAACCGACAGTTCATCGAGAATGACCTGCGTGATGACCTCGGTGACGTACTCGGGCTGCTCGTACTGGACCAAGCCGGCGGCAGTAAGCCGTTTCAGCATTTGCTTGGCCATGTAGGACACGTAATCGCGGGGAAACTGCATGAGCCGGTGAGCTTTCCTTGACGCTCCGAAACCCGTAGTGTATATTTTTGAATTTGGGGGTGTCAAGGTACTCCCGTGGCTAAGAGACTGGGAAAAACCCTCTTGCCACGGAGGGAGCCCGGGCGGTTAGCTCAGTTGGTCAGAGCGTCTGCCTTACAAGCAGAAGGTCGCCCGTTCGAGCCGGGCACCGCCCACCACTTAAACGCAGTGACGAGTCGCAAGTGACGAGTGACGAGCAAGAGGAAACCGGCAAGCACTGCTAACTGCCCTGTTGTCAACACGGGTTCGAGGGAAGATTTCGGCGTTTGTGCCAAAATGTTCGGTTGCTTGTCACTTATCACTCGTCACTCGTCACTGTTCTTGCGGGGACGTAGTTCAGCTGGTTAGAACGCATGCCTGTCACGCATGAGGTCGCGGGTTCGAGTCCCGTCGTCCCCGCCAGCAAACCACCTAGATTCAATAGGATATAGTCAACTCGCCAAAGCGTGCCGCCGGAGTACCCGAACCGTGCCACGGCGATAGGGTCAAGTTCCAGAGAGAAGTTCCTTCCAAAATGCACAAGGTGACCAGGGGTGCATCGAAGGTCCTGGAGGGTGCTAGCTCTGCGCTGCCTCTTTTAATAGGTCCTTGAGGTAAGAAAGTGAGGGGTCGAGCGAAAGGGCCTTCGTGATGAACTCCACGGCCTCTGGCTTTCTGCCCAAGGCCATCAAGGCCCAACCCTTCACCCCAAGAGCAAATGCATATTTTGGGTCAATTCTGAGGGCCTGATCCGAATCCGCGAGAGCCTCTTCAATAAAGCCCTTTCCCGCAAAGGCGCCCGCACGGGTGCCGTACACCCAGGCGAGCGCGGAGTTGAGTCCGAGGGCGCGCGTCGAGTCCGCGATCGCAAGGTCAAAGTCTTGCGCCATCCGATAGGTTTCGGCCCGCTGCGCGATTGCCCAAAGATATTTAGGGTCGAGTTCGATCGCGCGCGTGAGGTCCGCAATCGCAAGGTCGAACTTACCCAACTGTTTATAGGCAACACCGCGCGTCGCATATACCCAATCTTGATTTGGCTCGATCGCTATCGCGCGCGTCGCCTCCTCCACTGCAAGATCAAATTGGCCCGCCATCCGATGAGCTACGGCTAGCTGCCCTATGGCCCAGGCATCCCTAGGGTCGAGATCGACGGCGCGAGTAAAGTCCGCGATGGCGAGGTCCAACTTAACCCAAGTCCTTGTAGGCGAGGCCGCGCGTCGAATAGGCTTCTCCGTGGTCTGGGTTAAGCTCGATTGCGCGCGTCGCGTCTGCAACTGCAAGATCGGACTGGCCCGCTGCCTGATAAGCCTCGGCCCGCTGAGAATATATCGAGACATAACTTCCGTCGAGCTCGACAGCGCGAGTAAGATCCGCGATGCAAAGGTCCAATTTGCCCAACTCCCGGTAGGCAGCGCCGCGTGTCCCATGCGCCCAAGCATACTCAGGGTTGAGCTCTATCGCACGGCTCGCATCGTCCACAGCCAACTTAAAATGGTGAAGCATCCGTTGAGCCTCGGCCCGCATGGCATAGGCCCTTGGGTCGCGAGGCTCCAATTCGATGGCTCGCGTGGCGTCAGCGATCACTAGATCAAATTCGGTCCAAAGGTGGAGGCGTGCCTCCGCTCGGGCACGGTAAGGCCAGGCCTGCGCGGGCTCGACTTCAACCGCCTGATTGGCCAAGGAGAGGGCGCCTTCGAGGTCTCCGTCTTCGATCTTCCGGAACACGTCTTTTTCTTCGATAGGCAATTTTCCACACCCACTGAGTCTACCGACCGTCAACAATTAGAAGAAATGAGTCATTTTACGAGAATGGCTTGTACCCGCCGTACTGACATTCGGCTATCGTGCGGCACCAGCTCGGTCTGGAGAGGCGGGTTCGAGTCCCCTTGTCACCGCCAGCAAGCCATTTAGATTCAATATGATGTAGCCAAATTGCCGCAGCTTGCCAGCCGTGGTGCGCGGCTGGCGCCCCAAAGGTGCGGCCAAGTTTAGGGGGGCCGAGCCCTCGCGGGCCGAGTGTGTTCCCTTGGGCTCTCGACGCTTCTCAGAAGCTGAGCTTCAGCCCGAATTGGATGTCTCGCCCGTCGCCGGCGCTCGTAAGTTGGCCAATGGAAGGATTGCCCACGGTCGTCACCGGGTATCCGAAATGGGCTTGGTTGACGGAGTTGAACGCCTCCGCCCGGAACTGGAGCTTGAACCGCTCACTAAGCCGAAAGTCTTTCATGAGCGCAAAATCCAGGTTGTTAATGCCAGGCGCGTCCAGGATGTCACGCCCCGAATTCCCAAAGCGCGGTTGCCCGTTTGCCAGGGCTGTGGATAGAGCGTCGGTGTTAAAACAACTTGCATCGAACCAGCTACTGACCGTTTTGTGCCCCACTCCGCTGCAAGTCCTGTCGGGCCGCGCGCTGGTCGAGCCCGTGTTGGAGAAGTCCTGGGAGGAGAGCACGGTGAATGGGAAGCCGGACTGGATGGACCATACGCCGCTCAGTTCCCAGCCCCCCAAGAAGCCATTCACCACACCCGTGCGATTCATCCATCGCCTGCCATAACCGACCGGCAACTGCCAGATAGAACTGAAGGCTAACCTCTGCCGCGCATCATAGGAGGTGCGTCCCCAGTTTGCCCTCCGGTCGTTGTCGTCCTGCGGAACCTCGGAGTAATTTTCGTTTCCTCCCCCATCGTCCAAGCTTTTGGCGTACGTATACGAAGTTAGAAAAGTGAAGCCATTAGAAAACTTCTTGGTCAGCTTCATCTGGAGGGAGTTGTAGAACGAATTGTCGTCGGAGGTAAAGAAGGCCATGATGTTGAAGTCCGGGTAAGGGCGGCGCGGCTGCAGGTCGCCAACACCGGGCTCGGGTTGGTTGAAGTAATAACGGACGTTATCGAGGTGGTTCGCCTTGGTGCCAATGTAGTCGGCCTCGAGTGCCCAATTCTGGGCCAATTGTGACTCGATGCCAAAGCTCCACATTTGCACGCGCGGAGCTTGAAAGTCGGGCGGGACCCAGAGGGCTGCATACTGCTGGCTGAGCGGCGGGACATTGGGCGAAGCAAAGACGTTCTCCGTGGTGGTGGGCAAGCCGGCCGTCAAGGGTGGCGGCGAACCAAAGGCGGTGCTGTAATAGGGTTTTTGTGAGAACACGGGGTTGCCGCTCACGAACTGCAAGATATTCAGGTTGCCCAGGTCATAGAAGATTCCGTAGCCCGTCCGCACAATGAATTTGTCGGAAGCCAAGGGCCGCCATGTCAAGCCGAAACGCGGCGCCCAATCCCGATAATAGGGCCTCATAATCGTTCTTTGGGTTCGCCCCGTAAACCCCAACTGTCGCCGCTGGGCCGAACTCATGACCAAGCACTGGCCGGTCGCTGAGAGCAGATAAGAATCGACGGGGTTAGTGCAAAGGGCGTCATTCGCCGCGTCGGGCAAGGCCGTGAGCAAGAGACCATTCCCCGGCCCCGAAAAGGCCGGCCCCGTGGGAATGAACTGCACAATGTTGTTCAAGACGTCCACCGGGGGCCGGCGATACTCCCAGCGCAAGCCAATGTTGATGCTCAGGTTGGATGTGACCTTCATGTCGTCCTGCCCGTAGAAACTGTTGAACGTTCCGCCCCTTTGGTTAACGTCCGAGTACGTCCGGGTGCTGCCGGCATTCGCGGGATAGCCGAGCTCGAGATCGGCCAGGTCCGAAATGCCACCCACGTTTGGAATCTCTCCCGCCAGACTGGAATACTGGCCGTTCATCGTGAACTGGCCGTGCGGTGAATAGGGATTCTGCTGGCGAAGGTCCTGCCAATCTTGCAGGTCAGCGCCCACCATGATCGTGTGCCGTCCGTGCATCCAGGTCAGGTTGTCCTGTAATTTCTCCACCATCTCCACGTTGGTGATGGGGACGTAGCCCTCGTCTCCTACGCCGGCAAAGTTGACAAAAGCGAAGTATGGAAATCCTTCTTCCAGGCTGGTGCCCTGCACCTTCAGATTCTTAATCCCAAAGCTCTCCACGAAGCCCGAAGCGCGGGGACATTCCACGCAATCCAAGGTGGGATTATTGCGGGCGAACCCCAGGCGCGCTTCATTCAAAAGGTGAGACCCAAAGGTGTGGACCCAGGACGTCGTGACGTTCTGGCCCCGATAGAAGATCTTAGCGCCAAAAGTGGGAAGCGAAGTGTAACCGGCGGATGGATCCGTAATGCGGGATTGGGAGAACAAGTAGTGGGCGAAGAATTGGTCCTTGGGGCCAATGGTATGGTCGATGCGCAGACCAAATTGGTTATCGTCACGCACCCGAGGCGTCTGGTTCACGTAATTCGGGAAGCCGGGCCGGTTGGGCTCCGGATCCGCCGCCAGGACTTTCTGCGCGACGGGGTCGATGTTGGTGATGATGTTTCCCGGCACAGGATTCCCTACCAGGATCGTTGAACCGGCGTTGGCACTGCCGGCGGGACAAGTGAACAAGGACTCCGTCGCCGGATAAAACAACTGGCCCGTGTCGAAGTTGAGGTTTGCCGGTCCCCCCGCGCCGCAAAGATTTGCGGTTTGGCCTGTCAAAACATCGCTGAAGTCCCCGGCTTTTTGGGCATCCGTGGGGACCAGGTTCGTTAACGACAAACCCTTGATCTCACGCAACGCGTCATAGTAGCCAAAGAAGAAGGTCTTGTTTTTGCGGATGGGCCCGCCCAAGGTAAAACCAAACTGATTGCGCCGGTACTCAGGGCGTGCCGAATCCGGAATCTCCGCTCCCGTCACCGGATTCGTCTGGTTCGTGGCGAAGAAATTCCGTGCATCCAGGTCATTGTTCCTCAAGAATTCGTAGGCGTCGCCATGAAACTCGTTGCTGCCCGATTTGGTCACCAGGTTCATGGTTGAGCCCGCCGTTTTGCCAAACGCCGCCGCGTAGATGTTGGTTTGGATCTTGAACTCCTCGACCGCATCGGGGGGAGGCAATTGGGCAAAGCCCCCGGTGCTCCAGGCCCGGGATTCCATGCCGTCCAGCAGAAGGGTGTTGCTCGAGTCGCGGCCCCCGCCGGCCGTATAGGTCACATCGGTGCCGAAGGGTGAACTGCCGGCCGGGGTTAGGGCATATCCCTGGCCCCGGTCGTCAACCGTCCCAGGGACCAACTCGGCCAAGGTGGTCAGACGCCGGAGATTCAAAGGAAGGTCAACCACTTCCCGCTCGCCAATCACCGTTCCCACACTGGCCGTTTTGGTCTCGACCAGAGGCGCCGCGCCGCTGACTTCGACAGTGGTGGTAACTCCGCCCACCTGCAGTTGGGCGTTGACACGCGCATTCTGGTCAACCAAAAGGGTAATGCCGGAAATCACCGTGGTCTTGAAACCCGTCTTTTCGACGGTGATGTTATAAGTGGCCGGTGGAAGCGACGGAAAGAGGTAGTTCCCCGCGGCGTCGGTTACAGTTTTGATTCCCACTCCCGTGGCCGTGTTCGTGGCCGTGACGGTCGCATCAGGTATGGCGGCGCCCGAGGGGTCGGCAACGCTCCCGTAGAGACTCGCGTTGACGATCTGCGCTGGCGACAATCGCGCCGGCCCGAACCAAGCGAGAACTAGAAGTAAGGCCTGCACGAGCGCCCCACGCACGAATCTTTGCCGACAGTTACGTTTCGTTTTGAACGTCGATTGTCGAGAGAATGGCCGGCCCATGATGAACCTCCGCTGAAATCTGGAAACGCTTCTGCTGGACCTACGACCCGACGATGCTAGGCATGTAAACATAGGAAAATGCCCGCGTCAAGGCTTTCGTTGCCCAGTCAGCCAGGTTTCGACACCCATCGGCGCCCGTTCCCTTGCTGATAGGCTTTTCGTGCATGTTCACTGCTTACTGCGAAGGGTTACGTTCGTGATCAAGGGTTTTGCCCAGAAGGAGACACACAAGACCCAGCCAAAGGTAAGGTACAGGAACGACATCCCGGCGCGAAGCCCGAAGGCATCCCCGAGTCGTCCGATGATCAGCGGCACAATCGCCCCGCCCATGATGCCGGCGCAAAGTATTCCTGCGAACGGCCCGTGGTATTCCGCGACGGAGTTCAATGCCAGAGAAATCACAATCGGCCACATCACCGACGCGCAAAAGCCCGTAAGCGGAAATGCCAGCTTTGCCGTGGGCCCGGACCCGAACAAGGCGACGGTCAGGCTCGCCAGCGCCCCAAGGCTAAAGCCCAGCAGAACCTTGCGGCTATCGAACAGTTTCAGCAACAGCATCCCCAACGCGCAGCCTGCCGTGAGCAATCCCCAGAACCAGGCAACGGCCGTCGCGCCCGTGGTGTGAGGATCGTAACCGTGATACTGTGAGAGAAATTGGGATATCCAATCGGCAGTTCCCTGCTCGGAGCCCACGTACATGAACACACTGGCAAAGAACAAAAGCACGGTCGGCTTCCGGAGGAGGTGGCGATACATATGGACGGCCCCGGCCTGCTCCTCCTCGGTGCGCTTCACGTCCGGGAACCTCGATACCAACAGTACGGCCAGCATAAGCAGAATCACCGCGCTAAAGATCCAGTACATGGATACCCACGGAAGGCCGGCGGGAACCAGCCGCTTCAAGGTCATCAGCAGGAGGTTCCGGCCCCTCTGCGAATCTTCAAGGTGTAGAACCACGTAAGAATAAAGCTGGGGACTGACAAAGGATGCCGACCCGAAAATCAGTTGGGCAAAGGCGGCGTTGAAGGCAAAGTGCTCCTCGCCGCCGGCCACGCGCAGAAGCGGATTGATGGCGACCTGCAGGGCGGCCATGCTGCCCCCAATCAGAAACAGGGACAAAACCGAGACGCGATAGACCGGCAACAGCGCGAAAAACAGAGCCCCGGCCAGCGCCACGGCGAACGAAACCAACATGACCTTCTTTTCTCCCCATAACTCCACCAAAAATCCGGCGGGAACCGAGAGCACTCCGTAAGCGATAAAGAAGGAGAACGGCAGCAGGGCGGCGGCTGTCAAGCTGACGTGGAAGCTCTGGATGATGTCGGGAATGATGGGCCCCAGGATGTTGGTGAGGAACGACATCACGAAAAAGGTCGCGAAAACCAGGCCCACGATGTAATGACTTCGCTTCATGAGAAAAGGCGGCTCCCTCATCCGCCTTTTGCATTGGACCCAGCGCTCCGGTCCCAGGCAAACATCAGGAACCCTAGTGGTAGGGCAGACTCCTGATGAGATCCTCGTCCGCAGGCATGGGTCGGGCAGCTTGAGCAGCGCCGGGGCCAAAATATGCCTGGGAACTTCCCACGCGGAGTTCGTTGGGCGGTTGGTCCGGCCCGAGTCCACGTGCGGCCACATCTTCGCGCCTGAAAGAGTAGCCGGGGCGCCCTAGCGCGAGAAGATAATCCGGCCCGCGCCAAGGCGGCAAGGAGAATTGGACTGTCTCCTTTTACGACGATGCCCATTTCAATACTGGCGGCGCAATTTCTCGCTCCAGCTCAATTCAGTGCCGACTCTCTTTGATTTCGTCCTGCTCGACCACACCGGGCAAATTGCCACTAGTTGGGACATTCACGTCGTGCCAGTCAGATCTCTCCCAAACCTGGTCCCCATCGGCGATGCTCTTAATCACGTGATAGCGAGCGCGGAGTTCGGCACGCAGGGGACTGAGGTGATCTCCGGCCCCTGATCCATTCTGCGGAATGTCCAGGCCCAATGACCAAAGAACGAAGCGTACGCGTCGGCGCTCCAACGCCGTAATGGTCGCGCGCACCTGTTCGGGACGGGTGTAATCAGATTGGATGAAAAAGGGCACGGGCGCTGGGTCACGCAATCCCAGAGCCACATAGGTATTTGCCCAGTTCGCCTCCAAAAAGAATTCACCTGGTCGTGTGTGCTCTGACAGCCATTTAAACAGCTCGTAATCATTGGGTTGCAAGAAGGCCGTGCGGCCAGAGGGCAGATCGAGGTACCCGCTTACATGCCGCTGGACATGCTGAATATCAACCGCAGCCATCAGGACAGCGAGCATCCAAAGCAGGCCCACAAGAGCGTGCTCCAGCTTTTTCCGAGGCGTCAACAGCCAAACGAATAGAATGAGGGCTGGCAGAGAGACAACGCAAAGCCTGAAATAAGACGGCGCAGGCGCAACGCTGAGGAACAGAAACAGGCCGGTGATATTGATCAGCATCAGGCGATCCCAGGGATGCTCAGGCTGGCGGCGGGATTCCTGCCAATAGCGCACCGAAAACAACAAGTAAGCCCCCGGAACCAAAATATGGACCGACAAGTATGCGATGATCCAGGGCAGGCCGTACCCGTGCCGTAGACCCGGCGGGCTGCCCAAGTAAGCCCCCAGTGTATTCCCCAATACTGAATTCGGGTAGTAACGGATTACGAAGGTCACCGTTGACTCCAGAAAGCGCGAAAGTCCGGCATTCCAGGCAAAGTAAGCATTTGTGATAACGACCGTAGAGATGAATGAAACTGCTAAGCAGGCCTCGCCCCTCATAAGCACGCGGCGGTCCTGTCCTTTTCTGCGATGCTCCCACATCAAGAAGATTGCAAAACCGATGTAGGCAAGCAGCCCCCGAGTCTGAGTGAAGAAAGCGGCAAGGCCGCAAAGCGTGCCCACCGCAGCCACGCGCCAGGAGGATCTCTTCTCCATAGCCAGGGCAGTGGCGGTCAACACCAGGAGAGTACTGAACCAATTGTGGCTGGGGTCGAGGCCGTGGAAGAAGGGAATGGTGATGAAAAGAAGCCCCGGCAGGAAGCGAGCCCTGCCATGCAGCAGGTCCCGCGAGATCGCAACGCTGAGCCAAACCAAGGCAAGCCCTACGACCAGCACCATGGCATTGGGGATCCAGGCGCGCTGCCCGAATAGCTTGAAAAGGACAAGGTAAACCAATTCCGAGGCTGGGGTCGTGAATTGGAAGAAATCCCTGTAAATGGCCTCGCCGTCCAACATGCGCGACGCATTTAGCAGATGTAGCCGCGCATCGCCAGGAATGAAAATGGTTACTCCGGCGGGCGTGAATAGCAGAGAAGCCAGGAAAATGGCAACACCCATCATGAACCATCGCTCTTGTCGCTTGGACATATATCGCCGCTGCCTGGTCAGCTTCCGGGAATCAAGACTGTTGTGGAAATGATGGACATCCGGGCGTCGGCCTGCAAGTGGGCGCGGAGCGGTTCTACGCTACGTTCCGCATCCGGCCCTCCCGTCCGTAGGAGTATACACTGGGATGTCCGAAATCGCGCCTTCCCCGACTGGGGCCTGAGCGGCGAGTTCAACGCGCCAGTTGTCCACTTGGTGCCGCCGCTCCTTCAAAGCATGCGGTTGCGCGCAAACCGCACCGGCCATCGACGACTGATTCCCTATGCTAAAATGTGCTTTTGTGGTCTGCTCTCCGTTCAGGGATTCAGCAGGATCGTCGGATGAAGAAGTCAAGTTTCGTCCTCAGATTCACTCTCGCCGGGCTGCTGGCAGGATTCCTCCTGGGGATTTATGAAGCCAGCTTTGTCTTCGCTCACCAGCGCCATCTACGCCTTTATGAGCGTCCGGCGGGCCCCCTTCTCCTGCTTCTTGCCCCGCTTATCGATGGACTGGGCTACGCGGCGTTCGGGGCGATCCTGGGCTCGATTGCTGCGCTCGCTCGCCGGAAGTTTCCCGAATCACTGCGTTACTTCATCGCTCTCGGCCTTATGATCGCCAGCGCGCAAGTAATCTTCTGGCCGGTTCACACGTGGATCCGGGTTGCCAGATTTCAGGTTTTGGTTAACGCTGGTGTCGCTCTCGTGGGCGGCTTGATTGTGGCATTCGTAGCCGATCGGTATTGGCCGGTCATGGGGCCCCGCTGCTTCGGCTTGCTTACCCAGTTCTGGCCCCTTTCACGGTCTTCAACTCGAAAGGCAGCCTTTTACACTGGGGCTTCGGTCATAAGTCTCTTGACCTGCAGGATGATCATCCCGGCGGCAGGGCCGGGTTTGCATTCGCGCCCCCACGGGGTGAGTAGCAACCAACCCAATATTGTCATGATCGCGCTTGACACCGCCCGCGCGGACCATTTCTCGAGTTATGGTTACTCCCGCCCGACCACGCCCACTTTGGACAGCCTGGCAAACCAAGGAGTCCTTTTCGAATCTGCGGTGGCTCCCGCTCCTTGGACACTGCCTTCTTTTGCATCCGTGTTTACAGGCCTTCTCCCTCATCAGAACCAAACGAACTGGGAAACACCCCTGCCGAAGGGTCTTTCCACGTTAGCTTCCATCCTAAGTTCCCGCGGCTATCAGACCGCTGGATTCAATGCAAATTACACCACCGCCACCGCCCGAAGCGGGGTGACGCAAGGATTTGATTCTTACGATGATGAAGACGCCTCGTTCCGCACGGACCTGGTGAAGATCGGCCTCGTAAAGGCTTTCTGGTGGCTCGTTTATTATCCGTTCATTCAGCCTGATTACCTCCCACGGCGAGATGCACGCACGCTCAATCAGGCCGTTTTTCGTTGGGTACATCATCGCGCCCAGCGGCCCTTCTTCCTCTTTGTTAACTACTTTGATGTCCACGAACCCTACTCCGAAGTCCCGGAAATCGGGAGTCGGTTCGGAAACGCACAGCGGACACTAGCCCAGCGGGTGAGAGCCGAGGTCGATGGTTTGACAGAGGAAATTGAGGTGGGGCGGGATCCCGCGGAACTGTCGGCGCTAATTGCCGGCTACGACAGTGGCCTAGCTTATGCCGATAGCCAGATCGCCGGCCTGCTGCGACTCCTTAAGTCCTTGCCCGAAGGCCAGAATACCTACGTCATTATCTTCGCCGACCACGGCCAGGCCTTCGGGACACATGGGCATTACGGACACAGATGGGGGCTGAATTGGGAGCTGCTGCATGTTCCTTTGATCTTATCTGGCCCGGGCATCCCTCAAGGGCGACGGATCAAGAATCTTGTGGGTCTCCAGCAGCTTTTCGCCACAGTCCTGGATTTGTCCGTTAATGGTAGCACCCCTACAGTGCCCGGCAGCCTGCGCTGTTATTGGACGCAACCTGCCGCCCGTTGTGATTCGGGGCCTATGGTCATCTCCGAGCTCGCCGGAGGTGATACGGCCTGGGGGGAGAATGATTCTTCCATTAGTGTGGTAACACCCGAATGGCACTTCATCCGCGACGCTGTGGGAGACCTGCAACTCTACCACCTAGCCACTGATCCGGCGGAAGAGAAGAACCTCGCGCGCTCAGCTGAGCACCAAAGTGAGGTGGCGGCCCTTCAGAGTCGCATTCTCGAGCGAGTCCAAACTTCCTCACTCCCCTGGCTCGGGGAGAACTACCTCTGGGCTCTCGGTGAGCGGCAGTTTTCGCTCCTGGCCGAGAGGCAAATGGTTCATGGAAAGTGGCCCTCCTTTGAGCGTCGCCAGCCCACTCCTCAGGACAACGAATTGCTCCACAGCCTGCCCTACCAATAGTCGACCGTCGTCGCGCACGAAAAACGTAATCGGGCATTCCCGTAGGAACCGGACCGTAGGAAGACGGTTGCAAAACATTCACAAAATCCTGACACCTTGGGCATACGTCCGAGGTACAAAATTGTTTGGGTCGCCCAC
>Ga0187771_10001451_pt1 | contig 15811 bp, 18 predicted proteins | sample 0116_SJ02_MP15_1_FD_133139 | JGI IMG/M metagenome (GOLD analysis project Ga0187771, IMG submission 133139) | Tropical peat soil microbial communities from peatlands in Department of Meta, Colombia - 0116_SJ02_MP15_10_MG | ecosystem: Environmental > Terrestrial > Soil > Wetlands > Peat | place...
AGCAGCGTTCGGGCCTCGCGAAGTTGATCAGGGGTGGGCAGATTGCGCAGGGTGATGACGCCGCGCGTCCAGCTCACGTCGCCTACCAGTTCCGAAATCCAAATCACCGAGAAATCGCGGTTGCGGGCAATGTCCCAGCCGGCATACAAAATCGGCTGATCGGGAGATCGGGTGGTCGGGTCATTGACCCGATGGCCCGATGGCTCGATGGCCAGCTCGGCCGATGCCTCCGACGACACGCAGGATTGGAACAGCTCGGGGCCGATCCACTGCGCGGCTGTGGACACAAACTCGCAGCAGTATTCCTGCGCCCAAGTGGTGTCGTCCACGCCCGCGCGCAGCGCCTTCAGGAATTCGGAATCCGGAATTTGCAATGACCGCGCCAGCCCCTGCTCGACGGCTTCGTAGATGGTGACTCGGTGCGGGGACCAGTTCCTTTTCAATTCAGAATTCAGAATTCTGAATTCAGAATTCAAAAGCCCCGCTTCTTTGGCTAGTTCGTAGAATTTCCCTGCCTGCCCGTTGGGCGTGGAGATGATCTCCAGCGAATAGCCCCGCGTGATGGTGGGATAGAGCGCGGTGTAAATCTTTTCGGCGTCGGCGTGGAAGGCGAATTCGTCCAGAGTGACGTTCCCGGTGAACCCCCGCGCGGTTTCGGGATTGGCGGGCAGGCCGTAAATCACGCTGCCATTCGGGAACCGGACTTCGAGTTGCTTGACCATGATGCCTTGTAGGGGCGAACGGCGTTCGCCCTCGGGCCGAGCGCCGCTCGGCCCTACGTCGAATTCCTTCTCGACCAGCGGCGCCGCCAGGCCGATGGCCCGAACGAACTCTCGCACTTTTTCCATGAGCAGGCGCGACTGCCGCTCGCCCTTGGAAAGGAAAATCCAGGCGGTCTTGCGTCGCATGCACTCGAGCACGGCGCGCAGGGCGGCGGCGAAGCTGTAACCCGTCTGCCGCGCCTTGACCACGATCTTGAGCTTCGAGTCATCCCTCACCCACCGGTCCTGGTATGGCAGGAGCGGCACCAGGTTCTGTAGGGGAGCACCTTCACGGTGCTCCCGCGGGTCCTCCCGCGGGAGGGCCTGAAGGCCCTCCCCTACCCGTATCGTCCCCGAGCCCGAAGATTTCCCGGATGCGCCGGCGGATCTCCGCCGGAGTGGCTTTTTCATCGCCGTCCGCCTTCCCCATCCCGCGCTGGCGCGCCCGGATGCGTTCCTGGTTGGCGCGTTCCATCCGCCGCGCCGTACTCCGCAGAGCCCTCTTGCGCAGATTGTGTTCGGCCCAGAGCCGCTGCTCGCGCAGCAGGAATTCCGGGTTGAGCTTTACTCCGCTCTTGAATGCTTCGTGGAGCGCCTGCAGGATGCGGCCCTGGGTGGACTCCGAGATGGCCTCCACGCCCAGGATCTTCAGCAGGAAGCGCAGCAGGTCGCGCAGCACCCCCACCTCGTAAACCAGCGGGGCCCAGCGGCGGTTCTTGTAGTTCTCCAGTGTGGTGCGCGGGACGTCCACACCAAATTTCGCCTTCAGCGCTTTGGAGATGTCGACGACCCGGCATTGGCGGCGCCGGTTTTCGTCGAGCCGCAGGTCCACAAATTCCTGAACCTTTCTCCCCAATTGCTCGACGCGAGTTTGTTGCGGTACGGCCATGCATCTCTCTGCCTCTCAGCGATCCGCCCTCAGCTTCCTGTCCGCGCCGCGCCGTCGGCTGACGGCTCAGCTCGCGGCGCGCACGGTCAGGATCTCGCGCCGCCGCCGGTCGTATTCCTCCACGCCCGCCGCGGTGAGCTTGGCGTAAAGCAAGGCGGGCGCTTGCCCCGGCCGCTTCTCCTCGCCCACTTCGATCCAGCCCTTGTCCGCCATGTAGTGCAGGTGGAAGTCGAGGCTGTCCTCGCTCAGGGAGTGGAACGACTCGTCCATCACCGAAAGGATTGTCGCCGGGGTGATGGGGTGGAAACCCACTTCCACGAGCAAGCGGAGAATCTGCGTGCGGTCGTTCTCGTGCTCGGCTTTGGTTTTGGTCCTCATCGGCCATCCACCATTTGACTTTTTCAACTCTTCAACTTCTTCAACTCTTCATCTGTCGAAGAAGTCGAAAAGGTCGAAGAGTCGAAGGGGGCGATCAGCTCCTTCACTTCGTGCACTTCGCGCGACAACACGCGCAGGGTGAGGGAGGTTTGCTCCTGCTGCGAGTGCCAGGCTTCCAGCAAGGGAATGAGCCGGGCATTGGCCTCCAGCGCGGCCGCTTGGCGCTCCTGCGCGGTGGCGATTTGGTTCTGAGTCTTGATGAACAAGTCCATCGCCGCAACGAACTTGATCTGCGCGCTCCCACGCGAGGCGCCGAACTTGTAAATCCCCAGCCCCGCCGCAATGGCGCCCAGCCCGGCGAGAATGTTGCCGGGGTGGAAGCACTCGGGAATTTGGCTCGCCGCTTGCAGAATGATCATCAATTCACGTCGCCTCGCTGTAGGGGAGCACCTTTACGGTGCTCCCGCGGGAGGGCCATGAAGGCCCTCCCCTACAGTTCCGCTGCCTTTGGGCGGAGAAAGCAGGCCATTGATCTTGTTGGCCAAATACGCCGCGTTCGCGCCCGTCAGATACTCGAGAATTTCGGGGCCGGTGGGCACCTGGCCGGTCTTGAGCGCCTTGATGGCCAGCAGCAGAATCGCCGCCGCCGTGCAAAGCGCGGAGGCGAGGCGCGAGTAGGACGGCGTGCCATCCGCCTCGCTGAACACGCCCACGATGAATTGACCGAACGTAGCGCCCCGATCCATCGGGGCGGCCTTTGGTTGGTCCATGGCCTTGCCTTTCATTCAGAATTCTGAATTCAGAATTCTGAATTCAGAGTTACGCCGCCGCGACGCTCACGAAGAGGTCCAGCCCGTACCCCGCCCCCTTGGGAACGTAGGTGATCGAGCAGTGCTGGCCCACCGTGAGCGTTCCCGGCGTCGCCGCAACCGCCGGCTGATTAGCTCCGGCAGGAATCGCATCCTCTCCCGGCTTGTAGCTGCCCGAGCCGTAGGAGATGTTCAGCACGTCGACGCGCTCGCTGCCATCCGGGTTGAGCGCGTCCTCGACGAAGAACACCTTGTCCGCGACAATGCTCATGCCCGCCATGCCGGGATAGTTCGCGTGCAGGATCGCCTGCACGGTTCCCGGCCCGATGGTTTTCGCCGCCGGCGGGGGCGTCACCGCCTGCTGCAGCAGCGCCAGCCCCTGCTGAATGCTCGCTATGCCTTGTTGCACTAGCGTGTCGTCCGCCATGATTCCTCCTGTAGGGGAGCACCTTTACGGTGCTCCGGCGGGAGGGCCATAAAGGCCCTCCCCTACGGGACTCCCCTACGTCAATCCGCCTTGGCGCCGAAGGCGATTTCGAGCGCCGCGAGCAGCGCCTCGATCGCCTGCAGGCGCTTTTCGGCGTCCTCGCCGGCCAGGGCCTTGTTCTCCTGGTAGCTCTGGAAGGCCGCCTTGATCTTGTTCACGTCGATGCCAAACACGTTTTCCGTCCTCCAATCGTTGTAACGCCTCGCGAGCCACCGCTTGATGAACATGGTAGGGGAGCACCTTTACGGTGCTCCCGCGGGAGGGCCGTGAAGGCCCTCCCCTACGGTGCTCCCGCGGGAGGGCCGTGAAGGCCCTCCCCTACGGTGCTCCAGCGGGAGGGCCATAAAGGCCCTCCCCTACGGTGCTCCCGCGGGAGGGCCGTAAAGGCCCTCCCCTACGGCGTTCCGGCGGGAGGGCCATAAAGGCCCTCCCCTACGATTTCGCTGCGGGCACAGCGATATTCGTCGGGGTCGGCACGGTTCCTGGCGGCGGTTCACCATCCACGGCTTTCAGCAGGTCCACCACGCCGTTATTCAGTTCGGAAACGGCCTGCTGGAAGAGCGGCTGGCTGATGATTTTCTTCCCCGCCAGAAGCGGGCTGGCGAGCAGGATCTGCTCGATCTGCGGGGCGATCAGCGCGGCCTTGTCGAGCGTCGAGCCCGTCTGCCCGGCGACCTGGGTCACAATCTGGCCGATGGATTCCGCCTGCTGCACGAGCACGGCAATCTCCTCGAGCACTCCACTTCCAGGGGCCAGCGCCGTGAGCGCCGCGGGGCCGCCCGATTGCACGAACCCCTGCAAAAAGCCGAAAGCGTATTTCAAGCCCACCAGCAAAACGTGCCCCACCTTGTCGAGAAAACTTTGCGATGCCATACAAACCTCCCAAAACCGAAACTAGAAACTGGAAATTAGAAACTGGTTCCAGTTTCCAGTTTCGAGTTTCCAGTTTCTTTCTCACTAGCCGGATCCCGGCCCGTCGCGTACCAGGCCAAAGCGCGGCGGTCATCGAGCCGGCATGCGCGCGCGAGATTTTTGAGTTTCGCGGCGTATAGGGGATCCGTGGAGTACCCGCCATGCGCGCGGTCCTGGTCGTTCGTGCGCGGGCCCAGGGCGTCGGCAAAGGCGCGCCAGTCGCGGCGGGCGGCGATCGCCGCCGCGTACCGCGCCAGCCGCCAGAACAATCTCGCGTGCGCCTGGAAAGCGCTTTCCAGGTCGGGAAAGCGCGCGAACACCGCGAGCTCGGTGTGCGGAATCCCCGCCTCGAACTCCGTGGTCTCCGCGACATACTCGCCGTACTCCTCGCCGCCCGCGGAGTGACGGTGCTTGATGCCGAAGGGATTGTTGGCCTGGGTGAAGAGCTTCGAGCGGCCCCAGCCGGATTCCAGAATCGCCTGCGCGATGGTGACGGCGGCGGGGATGCCGTAGCTGGCCTGCGACCTGAGCGCCGGCGGGGCGACGAGCTGGAGAAACTCCAACTGCTCGGGTGTTAGGTGTTGGGTGTTGGGGGCTGGGGCGGAAGTGCTGGCTTTTCCCAGCACCGAGCGCCCAGAACCGAGAACCGTTTCTTCCATATGGGCAGCGGCGGGCTCGAGCCACCGCCGCCCTCAAGGCCCCCGTCGGCCCACGGGGGCTTTGATTCAACGGCTCAGCGTCCCGCCTGGGGGAGGCGGGGCCGCTGCATCCGTGAACGTCAGCTTCTTAACGCGGCCACCATAGCATAACTACCCTGGCAATGTCAAGAGGGGGTATGCACTTTGTTGCTACCGGTAGCGACATTTTTGGATCCCTTTTTTATCTCCTTGACAAACACAAAATCCGCTGGCAGGCTCGGGGCGTGGCCAAGCAACGCTCGATTTTTCGCCTGCGCAAAGGGTTCGACACGGACGCGAAATGTTTCCGCCGCCTGGAGCGATTGCGCTGGCCGGGCGGCCTGCGCTGCCCGCGCTGCGGGGAAGGCCGCATCTCGAAATTCCAAGCGCGGGGAAAAACCGGCAAGAAGCGCCGGCTGTACACCTGCCTGGCCTGCCGCTACCAGTACACCGCGACCGCCGGGACCCTGTTCCACGATTCGCACCTTCCCCTGCGCAAATGGTTTCGAGCCGTTTTCGCCTTGGGCGCGGCGCGGGAGCGGGTGTCCGCCCGGCAGCTCCAACGCGCCCTGCGGCTGGCCAGCTACGAGACGGCCTGGTTCCTGGCGCGGCGCATTCGCCAGGCCCTGGAGCGCGGAGACGCGCTGGTCGCGGAGCTGGCGGCCCTCGGCCGGCGGCGCGGTCGGTTGCGGCGGCCGAAAGCGTCTTCCGCCACCAGGCGGCGGTAGTCGCGCGGGTCGCCGGGGGCCTCCTTGGTGACGAAGCGGGTCCGGCAGGTTTGGTTCGAGCACTGGCGCAGGCGAACCGTGAAGGCGGGGCGGGTGATGGTGCGCGTGATCTCCGTTTGCGTTCCGCACTTGGGACAATGCATGGGCGCCCTCCCGGACGGCCGATTTTCGATTGCCCGACCAGAAGGGGTCTCCATCGGCAATCGCCCATCGAAGCTCCGCAATCCTTGCGCCCGCGCCGGTTGGTAGACCCGGCGATTTGTGATAGTCTCCCGCGCGGGTAGCCAGGAAGTTACGTCCTAAAACAACTACCCGGTTTGTACTACCACAAAATGGGAATGTCAAGGAGAAAATGAAGCCCGCGGTCGTGGACTTTGCTGCCGCACTCAAAACGCTGCGCGAGAGGCTGGGCCTGACCCAGGAGGGCCTGGCCCAGCGGCTGGGCGCTTCGGTGGGGACGTATCGCAAGTGGGAGGCGGGCGCCTTCAATCCCGGCGGCCCCTGGGTGATCCGTATCCAGCAGGCCTGTCCGGACGAGGAGACTCGGGCGCTGTTCAGCGCGCCTCCTCCGCCCGCGCCGGGGGCGGGCCTGGCCGCGCCCTTGCCCGCCTATACGCCGGAGCCCCCGGTGCCCACGCGCGCCACGCTGATGATGAACTACCGGAACGTGTGCGTGGCCGGGATCGAGTTGCTGTACGAGCTGGCACGGGGCGGCTCGCGGCGGGCGAGCACCCATCTGCACGGCATCGCCGAAGTGGTGTCTCGCATGGTGGGTGAGCTTACGCGCGCCGACCGGGATGACGCGACCCGCCACACCATGGCTCCGCCTAAGGGCAGCGGGAATTCAGGCGCTGGCGAAGCTGCTCCTCCCGCAGCGCGTCGAAAACCAGCACGCTGATGCGCCGGGAGAGGTGGCGAAGAAACCCCTCGACTTCCGGCCGCGTGCCGTAGAGTTCCACCAGCGCGTCGATGCCGATCCGGCAAATCTGATTGACAAGCTCGTCATCCTCATTTTGGGGCACGGGGTTTCTCCTGCGAGGGGAAGCGGAGGGCTGAAGTTTCGCCGCCGGCGGTTTTGTCCGGCTGGCGTGCGGACTGGCCTACCTTGTCTGCCGCTGGTGCGGTCCGGGAGAGGCGCGCGCGTCTTCCCAGCCTGGCGGCGCGCCGGGTACGGTCCTCCGCCTCCCAGGATCGCGCGGCGGGGCAGGGTACGATTCCCTGGGAGAAGGGAATGATCCCTTTCCTCCCGAAGTCCCTCGGAAGGTCGCCTGCTTTGTGTCTCTGCGTCGGATCGCCTCACCTGCAACCCCGCGCCCGGCCCTGGCGGAGCGCGAGGTTGAGCGTAACATCATTATACTGGATAATTCCCTGTAAGTTGACAGCTTTTTGACTGAGTATCTTTTGTGGGGTACCCAGGCGTAGAACTGCCTCAGGCGCCGGCGCACCTCCCGAGCCCGACCCCTTCGTATGTCATCCTGATCCCTTCGCGTGTCCTCCTGCCCCCCGCATGTCCTCCTGCCCCTTCCGTATGTCATCCTGAGTCCCGAACGCTTCGGGACGAAGGATCTCGCCCTGAGTGCTCAGGATAAACTCCGCGAGGGCTCTCGGTCTGATAACAAGGGCCTAGCGCGCGGTAGCCACGACCCCGATTGGATCGGGGTCGTGGGCTGTTCTGCAGGGGATGCAGGAAGGGACGCGGATCCGTTAGCCGACGGATGGTCCGCGCGACGCACTCGCGCTTGGCTACCGCCTTGAGCAACGGGCGCGGCGCGATGTGCTATAGTGCTCCTCGAGTCGAAAAGCTGAAACTCGAAGCAGTCAGCTTGAGCCTTCGTCCGTCCTTCGGCGGAGAGGCGGGGCGAGGTTTCCATCGGCAATCCGCAGTCATCCATCGGCAAAGGCGGCCGGCTGGCACCCTACGCCATGCGCGTCGAGGGGTCGCAGGGGCGGCGGCACCCCGAGCCCGCGCACCCGTACCGCAACGATTACGTGCGCGACCGCGACCGGATCATCCACTCGCGAGCTTTCCGCCGGCTGGAGAACAAGACCCAGGTCTTCACGCGCCGCTATTCCGACCACTTTCGCAACCGCCTGACGCATACGCTGGAGGTGGCGCAAATCAGCCGCACGGTGGCGCAGGTGCTGGGCCTGAATGCGGACCTGGTGGAGGCGCTGGCGCTCGTGCACGACCTGGGCCATCCGCCCTTCGGGCACACCGGGGAGAAGGAGCTCGATCGGCTGATGCGGCGCGAGGGGAGCGGCTTCGACCACAACCTGCACGCCCTGCGCGTGGTGGAACGTCTGGAGCAGAAATACGCGGAGTTTCCGGGCTTGAACCTGACCTTCGAGGTGCGCGAGGGCATCATCAAACATTCCCGCGACTACCACGCGGCGAGGCATCCGGAACTCGGCGAGTACCGCCTCGAGGAGCGGCCGCCCCTGGAGGCGCAACTGATCGACGCTGCCGATGAAATAGCCTACAACTGCGCCGACCTCGACGATGGCTACGAGGCGAAACTCCTGCCGCTCGCCGTGATCCGCGCCGGCGTTCCCAGCTTCGCAAGGCTCTACCGCGGGGTGGAGCAAAAATACCCGGCGGCCCTCGAGAAGCTGAAATTCAACGAGGCGCTCAAGCGTCTGCTGGATGCGCTGGTGACCGACCTGATCGCCGCCACGCGCGAACGCCTGCAGCGGCTCGACTTGCGCTCGGTGGCCGCGGTGCGCGCGCACCGGACGCGCTTGGTGGGGCTCAGTCCGCGCTGGGCGCGCGAAAACCAGCGCCTGAAAAAATTCCTCTTCCGGAGACTTTATTCCCACCAGAGTTTGCATGCGGAGCGCAGGAAAATTCTCAACTGCCTGGGGCGGCTGTTTCAATACTACGTCGCGCACCCGCGCACCATGCCGTCTTTTTATTTTGCCCAAACGCGGCACGAACCCCTCGCGCGGGTGGTCTGCGACTACATCGCGGGCATGACCGATAATTATCTCCTGGCGCAATACCGCCGGCGCGTGGTCGGGCGGGCCAGCGGCGGATGACGCGGGTGCCGTCGCGACAGGCCAGCCACCTTCCACTTACAACCCATGGGAATGGCCTGTGCTAAGATACAGCGCAGTTGGAGGCTGTCCCGTCCACCGTAGCCACGGGGCCTGCGGGCTGCGGAGACGGCCCATGCGGCCCGCGACGGGTATGGCGGGCGCTGGCTGGTCGATTTCTTGATGATTGCCGATGGATCCGCCCCTCGCGGGCGCGCAGGCACCGCACCTCGTTGAGGATCGGGCCGCCCCAGGCGGCCAAACCGGCAATCGCCTAGTCCGATGCGACGTCAATTAATCGTTTCTCTGCTCGTCCTGCTCGTCGTTCTGATGACGGCAACGCTCGGCTACCTCTGGCTGGGCGGGCCCGAGGTGACTTTCCTCAATGCCCTTTACATGGCGGTCATCACGGTGGCCACCGTGGGTTACGGCGAGGTCGTGGACACCAGCACGCACCCGGCGCTGCGTGTCTTCAATATCTTCGTCATCCTGGTCGGGATCGGCGTGATGCTCTATGTTTTTTCCACTTCCACCGCGTTCGTTGTGGAAGGCGAACTGAAGGATTTGTTCCGGAGACGCAAGATGCTTAAACAAATTCGCGAGTTGACGGGCCACTTCATTGTCTGCGGCGCGGGAGAGACCGGCCATTACGTGGCGCAGGAGCTCCTCAAAACCGGCTATGACTTCGTGGTGATTGACCACGATCAGGAGCGTTTGGAAAGGATCCGGCACCTGGGCGAGTTTCCCATCTTGCAAGGTGACGCCGCCGACGAGGAAACTCTCACGACGGCGGGGCTCGCGCGCGCGCGGGGTGTGGTCACGGTTCTGCCGGAGGACCGAGACAACCTGCTGGTGACCGTCACGGCGAGGCAGATGAGTCCAACCGTGCGCATCGTGGCGCGCTGCGCGGAAGCGAAGATGGCCGACAAGCTGATTCGCGCGGGCGCCAATTCGGCCGTCTCGCCCAACATGATTGGCGGCATGCGGCTGGCTTCCGAGCTGATCCGGCCTCACGTGGTGGGCTTCCTCGACCTCATGCTCCGGGACCAGGCCAAAACCATGCGCGTGGAGGAGATCGTCGTGGAGGACGGCTCACCTTGGGTGGGCAAGACTCTGCACAGCACGGAGCTGCACCGCAAGTTCGAGCTGCTCGCGCTGGCGGTCCGCCGTGCGAACGGAGAATTGCAATATAACCCCGGTGGGCAGACGGTCCTCGCTGGCGGGGACGTGCTGGTTGTCCTGGGCGATGTGAGCAATACCTGGAAAGCGCGCGCCGCCGCAGGAGAGAAGGTTCCGCCGCGCGCGGGATAATCAGTGGCCAGTTGCCAGTTCTCAGTTCCCAGTTGCGGGAGGACAAATGAGAAAGGACCGCCGGCGACTGGCAACTGGCAACTGGCGACTGGCAACTGCTTACGCCTCGAGGCGGACGAAGTTTTTGAGCCGGGGCAGCAGATGGCGATGCATGGCCTCGGGGCCGTAAAACAAGGCGTGAAGGTAGGTCAGCAGGGCGGGTTGGGAGAATCGGCCCGCAGGCTTCTGGCGGTAGGGAAAGTAGCAGAGCCGGCCGGGGATGATTCGGGCGGGGTTTTGATACGAGCCCAGGGGCCAGGTGGCGGGGAAAAATCGAAAACCCACACGCTCGAGCAGGTGATGCCACCAGTCGCCCGAAGCGGCCGTCACCTCGCCGTACATTCTCCAACTCCAGCCCTGGGGGCCGCGCCGTTCCTCCCGTAAGACCTGGCGCAGGATCCTGACGCCCCACCCGCGCCGCCGGAGCGCCGGATCCACGAACAGGTAGCTCCCGAAGCTCACTTGAAACATGGGCAGCACCAGCGTGCACGCGCCCCCCATCAGTTCACCGTCCAGATAAGCCGCGTACAAGTGCACGGGATTCACTCGCGCCGGGGAGGGCTCGATCACCCAGCGCAGGATGCGCGGGCTGACGCGCTCGTCCGGATTGAAGCAGCGGCTGTAAAGACGAAGGTAACGGTCCAGCTCCCGCCGCTGCGTGTGCTTCAGCAGCTTCACCTCAAGTTTCGCCATGAGTCGGCTCCATTTCCATCGAGATAGTCGCACAGCGGAGCTGTTGGCGGCAACCGAAGAACGGTCGCGCCCGATCTCCGCGTAGATTTCACACAGAGCGCACGGAGTCGCTTCGTGATCTCTGTGTGAAATCTCTTTCTGCTACAGAGTTCACGGAGAAAAACCATCGCCGGATAACAACGTCCCAGGAACTGGCGGTGCAGGGCAAAGAGAGGTTCCGGAAAGAAGACCCACACTCAAACCACGGAGCAGCAATCGGCAATCGACAGTCGCCAAGCACTTCCGGTATCTTGTATGAGTGGCCTGGAAAGATTCGGGTGTCGAGAAATCTTGCAGGGCCGTGGCCGTGCAAGGGTAGCGCGGCGCAGGGAACGGTAAGGCCGACGGGTTCGATGCCCACAAGAAGACTTTGCGGGAGGCAGACGATTGCAAAAACAGCAGGGAAGTTCGGAAACAGGCTTGGGAGCAGGCGCGGTCATCTTCCTGATCGTGCTTCTTGTGCTTTTCCTCGTCTTGGCCTGGAAAGTCACCTTCACCTCTGCTCCGGCCATCCAGCTCCAGGGTGATATCAAGGGGATCGGGCAGAGCACGCCCGTCAACTTCACGGTGCGTGACGCGCGGCATCATCTCCGCCGTGTTTTCGTCGAGGTGCGTCAAGCGGATAAATCATTTGTACTGTTGGACCGGCCGCTTTCCACGCCGAGCTGGTGGAAATTCTGGTCGCGGGCCGGCCAAAGGCAAGCCGAGTTTTCGATCCGCGCCGGGCGCCAGGAGGTTCCTGAGCTTCACGAGGGCCGCGCCACGCTGGTTTTCGTCGCCACCAACGATTCCTGGGGGCGCTTCTTCCGCGGCGGGCGCGCCGAAACTACCCTCGAGGTGCCCGTGCGCTTCGCGCCGCCCTCCATCGAGGTCTTGACCACCCAGCATTACATCAACCAGGGCGGATGCGACATGGTCCTCTTCAAGGTCTCGCCGGGAACCGTGGAATCGGGTGTGCAGGTAGGGAAGTATTTCTTCCCCAGTTGGCCGGTGAAGAGCACGGCCCCGGAAACGCGGCTGTGCGTCTTTGCCTATTCCTACGAGGTTGACCCCCAGGCGCCGGCGCGGGTCGTGGCCCGAGACGATGCTGGAAACGAATCGCTGGCGAATTTCACCTATCGGGTATTCCCGAAAAAATTCAAGTCCGATACGCTGCAGATCAACGACGAATTCATGACGCGCGTCGTGCCTCCCATTCTCAGCCAGTCGCCGGAGGTGCGCGACCAGGGCAGCCTGCTCAAAAACTTCCTGCTGATCAACGGCACGCTGCGCCAGTTGGATGCCCAGAAGCTTCTCGCCTTCGCCCAGAAAACCCGTCCCTCCTTTACTTGGACTCAGCCCTTCGTCCCGCTGGTGAATACCAAGGTGGAATCCGCCTTCGCGGATTTCCGCACCTACGTTTACAACGGGCAGGTGATCGACCACCAGACTCACTTGGGATTCGATCTGGCAGGCGTTCAGCACACGCCGGTTGTGGCGGCCAACGACGGCGAGGTGGTCTTTGCGGGCTTTTTGGGAATCTATGGCAACGCCATCGTCATCGACCACGGCTGCGGCCTGCAGTCGCTGTACGGCCACTTGAGTTCCCTGAATGTGAAGGAAGGCGACACGGTGAAACGCGGGCAGGTGATCGGCCACACCGGGCAGACGGGACTCGCCGGTGGCGACCACCTGCACTTCACCATGCTCCTCGACGGCATCCCCGTCAACCCCATCGAGTGGTGGGATCCTCACTGGATCCACGACCGCATCGAAGCCAAGCTGCAACAGTAGCAGAGGGCAGCGCGCGGCAGGTCTTAAGGTGCCGGGTATCAGGGTGAAGACATGCCCTAGTTCTGAAGCCTGACGCCCGCCCTTAAGGTGCGACACGGCTTGTGTAGAACTGAAAGAATTTCTGCGGCTCGGTGTGAAGCGCGACCGTCGCGTTGGGCGGTCTGCCTTCGGCGACGCGGGTGAAGCCCTTCGCATCGACCTCGATAGCCTGGGGCTTCGTCTCGCACAGGCTCGGATCGATTAACAATGCTACGGCCATGGGGTCGAAGAGCGTAGGCGTGGGATGGTTCCACAGGTGATACAGAAGAGTTAGGACGTTCGTCAGGGGCGAGAGGTGAGTAAATATGCGCTGGCGGTCCGCCTCCTCGAGTTGCAGCATTGCCGTCACGTCGAGCGGAGCCATCAGGATGGGGATGCCGGAGGCGAACACCGTCTGCGCGGCGGGAGCGTCAGCGGCGATGTTGTATTCGGGCGCGGCGGGAGAACCCGGTTCGTAGCCCCGCGCGATGGACCCGCCCATCATCACGATCCGCTTGATCTTCCTCGCAACATCCGGATGCTCTTTCAGCAGCGCCGCGATATTGGTCAATGGGCCGATCGTGAGCAGAGTGATTTTTCCCGGCTGGCGGTCGAATTCAGTCCGTAAGAAATCCGTGGCCTTTTCATGTTTCAGTTGCGGGCTGGTGAAGCCGTCCGCCCAACGAGTTTGCTCGATGGGCAAAGGCTTGCCGGGCTCGCCCGGAACCACGGGAACCCCCCGCCAGGCGCCTCCGGCTTCCCAGAGCATTTTGGCCGCGAGGCGCGCCCGCGCTGCCGTGTCCCCGCTCACGGTGGTGACGCCCAGAAGTTCAAGCTCCGGACTGTTTACGATCAGCGCCAGCGCGAACGCATCGTCAATGTCGGTTCCGATGTCCGTGTCGAGAAGGACGGGGATCTTCTCTGCCGCCAAGGTGTGGCTCGGCCAAGCCAGCAGCAGTGCGCAAGCAACGAAAGCCAGTTTGCTCATTCCACGTCTCCCCTCGCTAATGCACCACCGGCGCCAGCGCCACCATGGCCAAGCCGAAAATGAAGAAGATGAACATCAATGTCAGGAAGCGTTTCGCCTCCGGGCCCGCGCCGCGGAATTCCTTCCACACAAAAACTCCCCAAAACGCGGAGACCATTGTGGCCCCCTGTCCGAGCGCATAGGACGTTGCCGGTCCGACCATCTGCGCATACGAAGCCACGAAATTCGAAATCGTTCCCACGCACCAGATCGCACCGCCGACAATTCCCCAGAGGTGAACGCGGCTCGGCCCAGCGAGGTAGTCGGAAAAGCTGACCGGCGGACCGCTCACCGGCCGGCGCATGAAGGCGATATTGAAAGGGAAGTTTGAGACCAGCACGCCGCCCGCGAACACCAACGCCACGGTGTAAGGGACCAGGTGGTTCTCACCCGTCAGGGTTTTGGCGACGAAGGGATAGAACGAACCCATCCCGACACCGCAGAGCAGGCTGAGCGCGATTCCTTTGGTCGAGACTTTCAGGTCGCGCGAAAGTTTCCGATAGGCCAGCGCGTCGAGGACGATAGCGACGCAGACAAGCCCGATCCCGCCGAAGAGCAGAAACGGATTGCCCTTGGGCGTGATGAGGTAATTCAGCACCGACCCGATCACCAGCGCCAGGCCGATGCCCACCGGGAAAGCCACGGCGAGGCCGGCGACGGCAATCGCCGCGACCAGCAGAAGATTGGCGAAATTGAAAAGCGCTCCCCCTAGAAACGCGTAAACGAAATTCCTCGCGCTGGCCGTGGAAAGGTTCGGGAAGAAACTGTCGGCGCTCGCGGGGTCCGTCCGCCCGAGGGTCAAGCCGATCAGAACGGTCGCGATCAGGATGCCCCACAGGTAATCCCAGTAGAAAAGTTCGAACCGCCATTTTCCCACCGCCTTTTGCGTATTGGCCCAGCTTCCCCAGCAGATCATGCTGAGGATCATCATGGCCAAGGCGACGGAATAGACTTGAGGGATGAACATGTCGGCGCACACCTCCAACCGGCCTGCCTGGCGCGCCTATCGCAGGTTGGACTCAGGCAGGGCGGACATCATAGCAGGGAAGAAGGCGGCTTCAGAGGATTTCTACTTCGTGGGCGCTGATCCAGATGTCGAGCTGCTCGAAGCGGGCCTTTAAAGTTTCCTTGTAGTTGCGGAAGAAATCATCAGCGGGGCTGGACGCGGGAACATCTATAATGAATCGCCAGAGCAAATCCTCGTAAACCGTCCCCTGATATTTCCAGACGCCGACGGCGGTTAGGAGATCGAGCGTCGCGGCAGAAAACTCTTCCAGAAGCTCGCGCGTGGTTTGCCGGAACTTATGAGACTCGATGGGGCGGCCGTCGTTATAGCACAGTGGTAGGAGTATCTCGTAACGTATCCGCTTCCTTGACGCTCACTGGGAGAGGGACCTTCTCATAAGGAATCTGGTGGGCATCTAAAGCCTTGAGAGCGTACTCTGGGCATACGTAAATCTCGCCACGAAGGGCGCGCACCCGGCCCTGGCGTACCAGAAGCATCAGACCGTCTGCGGCCCGCCCTTCCGACGTAAACCGGATGGCAACCATAATCGTCAAAATACCATCGTCAGGGGCTATTCTTCCTCTTCTTCCTCCGCCGACGGCCGGTGGGCCGCGACGATCTTATCGGCGATGGGTTGCGGGACGATGTCGTAATGGGAGAATTCCATGGAGTACGTTCCGCGGCCCTGAGTCATCGAGGTAAGGTCGGAGGCGTACGTGAGCATTTCCGCCAAGGGGGCCTGCGCTTTGACCACCGTGGAGCCGCTTTTCGGCTCCATGCCCTGAATGCGCCCCCGCCGGCCGTTCAGGTTCCCCATGATATCTCCCGAATAATTCTCCGGAACGGTAATCTCCACATTCATGATGGGCTCGAGCAGGCAGGGCTTGGCCTGTTCCATCGCCTTCTTGAAGGCCTTGGAGCCGGCCAGCTTGAAGGCGATTTCCGAAGAATCCACTTCGTGGTAGGAGCCGTCGAAGAGAATCACCCGGAAGTCCACCACGGGATAGCCCGCCAGGAAACCCTTGGAGGCCGCTTCCACGATCCCTTTTTCCACGGCCGGAATGAAATTCCGCGGGATGGCGCCGCCGAAGATATCGTTGACAAACTCAAACCCAGCGCCCCGTTGCAACGGCTCCATCTTAATCCAGGCGTCTCCGTACTGGCCGTGCCCGCCGGTTTGTTTCTTGTGTTTGCCTTGCGCCTCGGACTTGGCGCGAATGGTTTCGCGATA
>Ga0187771_10001452_pt1 | contig 15807 bp, 21 predicted proteins | sample 0116_SJ02_MP15_1_FD_133139 | JGI IMG/M metagenome (GOLD analysis project Ga0187771, IMG submission 133139) | Tropical peat soil microbial communities from peatlands in Department of Meta, Colombia - 0116_SJ02_MP15_10_MG | ecosystem: Environmental > Terrestrial > Soil > Wetlands > Peat | place...
CCTGAAGAGAGGAAGACGGAGCTAGTGGCTCCGGTCGCGGCATAATTCGGGCCCTACTTCGCCGATACGATTTTCACTACATCCCTGTTGCCCAGCTTGTGATCGCCGGCTAGCCTCTTTCCGGTCCGGGCGTCTATGGCGTAAAGGAATCCCTCGGCCAGTTCAGAGTGGACCGTCCTCGCCAGGTCGTGGGCCGTCGACCCCCCTCTCATCACGTAGGCGTCAGGGAGGACCTTTCCGCTCTTGTCGGAAAGCCTTGTCTCGTCCTCCACGGGGAATACAACAATGGCATTCAGCAACCCGAAGTATGCTGCGTTTATCGCTTCCTGCACGCCCGTTCCCCCGTAGACCTTCATCACCCTCTCGTCCACCATCGCGAGCGCGTTCCTCTGGGCGGGGCTCAACTTCTCAGGGGTCGGGACCCCGAATCCTCCGTCACCTGGGGTGTACGACACCAGTCCGTGCTCCGCCGCCCTCCTTAGGAGCAACTCTGCCTCGGAGGCGCACGCCACGACGGTCCTCCCGGTCTGCTTCAGGCGCCCGATATTGGGGAGTGCGGCCGGAAGGTCCGCCTTGTTGGCCGCAATCAGCGAAGGCTTCGTCAGCTTCCTGATCCCGACTACGAATTGCATTAGCTCATCGTCGGTCCAGTGGCTCGGCTTCTCGGTCCTGAGCTTGAGGTGCAGGACAACCTGCTCCACATCTGAGAAGGTCACGGACAACCCTGTCAGTCTGTTCGCCAGGTGCTCCACCACCTTGCCTCCCGTCTGCTCAAGGCTCCGTGATTGTCTTTCCCAGTCCTTCTTGATGATGCCGAAGACCCAGAGGTCGAATTCCCGTTCAACCATCTCTATGTCCTTCAGGGGGTCGTTCGAACCCGGGGAGACCTTCCTCCCCTCCAGGTCCGTCGAGCCAGAAGCGTCGACCACCTGAATGAGGGCATCGGCTTGCCTCACTTCGTCCAGGAACTGGTTCCCAAGCCCCCGCCCCTGGGAGGCTCCTTCGACCAGCCCTGCGACGTCGACGAGCCTGACAGGGATGAGCCTCACACCGTCGATGCAGAGGGAGTTCCTCGGGGTGTCCTTCACTCCGAGCTCCTTGCAAACGCACTGAGCTCTCAGGTAGGCCACCCCCATGTTCGGCTGGATCGTCGTGAACGGGTAGTCGGCTATCGGCACGTCCTTCAGGGTTGCGGCGGCGAAGAATGTCGACTTGCCAACATTAGGTTTGCCGACGACTCCCACTAGCACGTCCGTCGCAGTTCCGCCCCACGTTATAACCGTCTAATCCTCTCCGAAGCCTGCTTTGCGTCGCGTGTGCGTGGTCGGGGGAGGGCCCGCTGGAGTTGGGGCCGCGCTGGCCGCGAGTGAGGAAGCCGCGGTCATCCTCCTCGAAGGTTCTCCCCGTCTCCCAACACCTAGGGATGGGTGGCCAGAGCTCCTTACCGACCTGGCCGTACCGCGACTAAGCGGTGGGTTACTTGATGAAGCCAGAGTAGACACCAGATGCGGACGGACCGTAACCGCCGTCGGGAAGAGCCTCAACGTAATCAGCACCGCCGGCAGCCAACGGTTCGATTCCGTAGTTGTCGCCACGGGCACTGCCTGCATCCCGGTCTGCTTTCCCGGTAGCAAGAAGCCCGGGGTGCACATACTTGCAACCGAGGACGACTACGAAGAACTCCGCGAAGCATGCATTGGCTATTCCAGGCTCCTGCTCGTCGGGGCTGGCTCCACGGTCCTGGGCGTTGCGGACCGGCTTGTGCGGAAGGGAATCCAGGTGACAGTGGCCGCCGCGGGCGGAGTGCTTCGTTCGCACTTCTGCCTTGGCGTGCGCGCATTCGTGCTCGATGCAGCAGGCGAGGTCGGGGTGTCGATTCGTGACTCACCGATAAGGAAGGCCATCGGCTCGGAGCGGGTGGAGGCAGCGCTCGTAGGAAGTGAGGTCATTCCATCTGATGCAATCGCCGTCATTCCTCCCAGGGTAGCCTCGACTCCGGCCGTACCGGCGGAGGTAGGACCCTCAGGGGAGATTCTTGTCGACTTGGAGATGAAATCGACCGCTCCCGGCCTCTTCGCTGCGGGGGGCTGTTCGGCGCGTCGCACGGGTGGAGTCACACTCTCCATGAGTCCGACGGCGACGGCGAGAGCGTCCGGCTTGGTGGCGGGGTCGAACGCCACGGGAAGGCGATTGTCTCTCGCACCCGCGGGGGTTTCATCCAGCCGGTTTCTTGGTCTTTCAATCGCCTCGGCTGGCCTCGCCCTCGCCGAGGCGCGAGCTGCAGGCCTTGACGCCATGGAGTGCTCAGGAGCTCTCGACGGAAGCTCCACATGTTCGATTGTCTTCGAGGCCGGGACTGGAAGGATTCTTGGCATCCAGTATGTGGGAAGGGGGGGCATGCCGACTCCGGAGCTCTTCACCCTGATCGTATCGAAGGGCGTACTGCTCGGGGACCTAGCGCGGCTCGAGCACATCAGTTCAAATGATATATCGCCCATCCTCGAGGCCGCGAGCGAGGGAATGAGACTCTGGCAAAGGTCTTGATCTGCGACCACGTCGAAGCCGAACACCTTGCGCTGGGGCCAGGCATAATGGTCGACAACAGGCCCGGCATCAGCAGAGAGGAGCTACTGCAGGTAGCGGGAGAATACGACGCGCTGATTGTTAGGAGCAGGACCAAGGTCGACCGGGAGGTGCTTGACAAGGCGAGCAGGCTCCGCCTCGTCGCCCGCCCCGGTACTGGGCTGGACAACGTGGACGTCGAGTACGCGAAGTCGAAGGGGGTACAGGTGGTCAACAGCCCCGAGTCGCTGGTCGAAGCCGTAGCCGAGCACGTCACGCTGCTGATGCTCGCGCTGAGCAGGAGGCTGGTCCCCGCAGACGCAACCACGAAGCAGGGGAAATGGGAGAAGAACGCCCTCATCGGGCGAGAGCTGAAGGGGAAGGTCCTGGGAATCGTGGGGCTCGGAAGGATTGGAAGGCGAATCGCTGAAATTGCACGCACCCTAGGCATGTCGGTCATCATCTACGATGTGATTGCGATTCCTCCCGACGTGATCGAGAAGCTGCAGTGCAAGGTCGTGGGGCTGGACGAGGTTTTCACCGCGGCGGACTACGTCACTCTTCACGTCCCCATGACGGACGAGACGAGGCATCTCGTCGACGCGAGTCGCCTTTCGAAGATGAAGAAGACCGCCTTCTTGGTCAACACATCCCGGGGAGGGGTGGTCGATGAGGGGGCCCTCTGCAGTGCCCTCAAGGGGGGCGTCATCGCCGGCGCGGCCCTCGACGTCTTTGAGAAGGAGCCTCCCTCCGGAGACATCATGATGGCACCCAACACCATCCTGACCCCTCACATAGGCGGCCAGACGGAGGAGGCGCAGGTGGACGCCATCTCCATCATAGGCGAGAAAGTGAGAGACTTCTTCAGCGGAACCTAGCCCACCAAGAACGTTTATTTGCCGTCTGAGGGCGAGGCGCCCGCTGCTCATGTACAGCCAGATTTCGAAGACTTGGCAGGGCATATTCCATGACAAGTCGGGCAACATCAGGGAAAGGGCCGTCCAGCTCAGAAAGGAACCCGCAATGTTGAGGCTTGAGAGGCCGACGAGGCTAGACAGGGCCCGGGCCGTCGGGTATAGGGCGAAGGAGGGGGTGGTCGTGGTCAGGGCGCGCGTCTCACGGGGAGGGATGAGGAAGAAGAGGCCCACATCGGGGAGAAGGCCCAAGCACATGGGCGTTCTGAAGATAAAATCTGACGTCTCGTCTAAGTCTGTGGCTGAGCGCAGAGTCTCAGAGAGGTACCCAAACATGAAACTGCTTGGCTCGTACCCAATCTGGAGCGACGGTCGATACGCCTGGTACGAGTGCGTCCTGATTGACCCGCTTCACCCTGCGATAGCGAAGGACTACAACTACAGAAGGGTACTCGGCGCGATCTCCTAGAGCTATTTCTTCATCTCGCTGCTGTGACCCGGGAATATCTTGGAGTTGGGGTCCACGTATGCCTTGGCCACGTTCACTGCCAAGGCCGCCTGAGCGTAGCCGGTCGCGATGAGGTTCAGCTTCACCCCGTCTATGGGCCCGGCGATATCTCCGGCCGCGTACACCCCAGGGATGTTCGTCTCCATCTTCCCGTTTACCCTTATCTCTCTGCCGTCTATTTCGAGCCCCCAGTCCTTTATCGGCCCCAGGTCCGCCCTGAATCCTATGTTCACCAGTATCGCATCGACATCGAGCTTTGTTTCAGCCTGGGTCCTGTTGTCGAAGATGACGGCCTGCGTAACGTTCATGCCGTTGCCAACGACCTTTCTGACCTCGTAGAATAGCTTGATGTCCACGGAAGAGTTGATGAGCTCTCTGACGCTGAGCTCGTGCGCTCTGAAGACGTCCCTTCTGTGAACCAGTGTAATCTTCTTCGCACTGTCCTTCATGGCCAGCGCCCAGTCGACAGCAGAGTCGCCTCCGCCGACGATGAGAATGTTCTTCCCTGCGAATGCGTTCTTGTCCTTCACGGAATAGAACACGCCCTTCCCCTCGTAGTCTGAAACCCCCTGGGCCTCTAGCCGGTTGGGAGAGAAGGCCCCCACCCCGGCTGCGACAAGTATTGCCTTCGAGTTATGGACGGTCCCCTTGTCCGTCCTCAGCTCCAGCGATCCGTTCGTCTTCCGAAGGGCAACGACCCGTTCTCCCAGGACTATCGTCGGCTTGTACTGGAAAGCCTGATCCACGAGGCTCTTCACGAGGTCCTTGGCGAGTATCTTCGTGTACCCCGGGACGTCGAAGATGTACTTCTCGGGGTAGAGCACCGCGACCTGGCCGCCGGGCTCGTCGAGGGCATCGATGATCTTGGTCTTCATCTGCCTGAGCCCTGCATAGAACGTAGCGAAGAGCCCTACAGGTCCCGCGCCGATTATGGTCAGGTCATAAACGTCCTGGGGCATGCGGTTTCGGAATGCCCCGCAAGCATCGATGTATAAGCGTTCTCAGCTTTCAGGCAAATCCTTGGGCGCCAGGGTCCTGGGGTTTGACGACCTCACGTACTAGGACGGTTGCGTATTCGCCCCTCGCCAGGGTGAACCTGAGGATGGCGACCCCATTCTGCACGTCATAGGAGAGCCCCTTGGCCGCCATGTGAGGCCTCCTGAAGCCCCCTTCCACGCTGACCTCCTGCATCTGTTCCACGTAGAATTCCTTGGCCGTGACTCCTTCTTCGACCATGACCTGGTTGGCGCAGGCGTCGAATCTCGACCCGTAATCCCTGTAGGCGAACCCGGAAAGCTGAAGCAGGGGAATCGCTTCCGGTGCTTGAGGTTCTTTCACCCCGTGGACCTTCAAGAGGACGAGCCCGTCAGGGGACACCTCCGCCCAGTTATCACCTGCCTCGGGCCTAGAGATGTCCAGTCCACGCTTGACCGCAAGGCTCAGCGCCCTGTTGAAGATGTACGACTGATACGCTTGGGTGAAGAGCCTTCTCAGGCTGATCGGGACGGCCCTCAGCCCCCACAGGGGATCGTCGGGCTTGTCCGCCAATCGCCTGGCGACCAGCCTCTCGACGTCTTGGCCGGGAGGCAGGCGCCGGTACCCGTCCATGTACATCCCCTTCGAGAGAGCCTCCCTCGCTCCCGCAGCCTCTGCGTCGTCGGTCTCCCGAGGTTCGCAGAGAAGGATTCTGGATGCCTCCTCAAACCTTCTCTTGACGATTTCTCTTCCCACCCTGTGAGTGAGCGCTCCTCCGCCGCCGAACCTCTGGAGACCGTAGAAATTTGGGAGGCTCATCGAAAGCGCCATCTGGTAGACATGTTCGATCCGTGCGCCGACTTCTTCGCAGCAGTCCCGTAGTACGAGTTCGAACCGATTCGCCGATACCGTTCCCTTCGAAATCGGTCTGTTGACGTATCCGACGAGTTCGGCACGGAAGCCCTCCCTCTCGACGAAGGGCGGGCGCTCGGCTCGCGTACTCGTCGGTGTCACGTACTGGACCGAGACTGCCCTCTTGTCCTTCATTCCCGCGAAGCTGACCCTGCTCTTCAGGGCGTCAGCCATCTCCCTCTGGAGGTGGAGGGTGTCCATCCCTCGTTTCTGGACCCTGTAGAGTGGCAACAGGGAGGCTCCTCCCTCGCGCAGGATCTCGACTCCGGCGAGGCCCTCCTCCACTCGGAAGTCCTCCGGAGCTGCCTTCATCCTCGCAAAGCATGGGGGGCCACTGCTGACATACAATTCCATGCCGACCCGCACGTCGACGTCTGGGGGCGCGATCATAGCAGCTTGAGCTTGCCAGTAATCGCATCGACTTCCGAGTCCGGGCCCGGACCGATTCCGAGGCAGGTCACGGTCCCAGGTTCCAATTGGGTGAGGCCGCGGTCCTCTATCAGCGCGACCGGGAGCCTCACGCTCCTCGCGGCCTTGAGCAACTCTTTGAGCTCCTCCTCCGACTGAACCCTCAGAACTACCTTCTTCTGCCCTTCGTCCTTCCAATCCTGGTACCAAGTTCCATGCTTCTTCATCGCCTCCTCGGCGGCCGACAGTGAAGCATGAGCGACCTGGGCCGCCAGCTTGCCCTTTCCCATCTTGATGTCCTGTCTGGCCACTATCGCCTGTTTCACTAGATTCTTCCTTCCCAACGGTTTAAACCTGCGGGATAAAGGCTTGCGCGGAAGGTCACCGCCTTCATGAGGAAGAAGTACGACGCGGTAGTGGGAGGGGGCAGCGTAGCCGGCCTGGCCTTCGCCGCGGAGGCGGCCAAGAGGGGAATTTCAGTCCTCGTCGCCGAAGAGCACGACGAGATTGGAGAACCTGAGAAGTGCGACGGTCTAGTAAGCCTCCGAGGTCTAAGGCGGTATGGCTTCGCACCGAGGAAGGAGGCCATCCAAAACGAGATCGCGTCGGGGGTCGTTCATTCTCCCTCCGGTCTGGAGCTCGCGGTTAACGCCACTGGGCTGGAGGTCGTGGTTCTGGACAGGAGCGCCTTCGACAAACAGCTCGCCGAGAAGGCGCAGTCTTGGGGGGCCGTAGTGAGGACTGGCGCCAGGGCCACTGTGGTTGACGAGTCGCAATCAGACGTGACAGTGAAGGTGGGGAGCGACTTGGTGGAAGCGAAATACTACGTTGACGCCACCGGCCCCTCGTCGAGTCACCGCTCAGGCATTCTCTCGGCCGCCAAGTACGAAGTCGAAGCTGACTGGATACGCGAGAGGGTCGTGGAGATTTTCATGGACGCTGAGAAGTACCCAGGCTTCTTCGCTTGGGTCATCCCCTATGGGCCGGGGTTGGCCAAGGTCGGCGCAGCTGGCCGCGGAATCGACGCCTTCGAAGCCCTCGATGCGTTCCTATCGGCTCGGCCACACAGGAGGCTCAGAAGAGTGGCCGCTCCCATCTACATCGGGGGACCGGTCGGCGACTTCGTCCTCGGCCGGAGGGTCAGAGTTGGAGAATCCGCGGGCCAGGTAAAACCGACAACGGCGGGGGGCATCACGACATCGGTGGCAGGGTCGGTGATCGCCGCCCGCTGGCTCAGCGACTCCATACAGCTCGGGGTGCCGTCGAAGCTAGCGAGCTACCAGCCGGACTGGGAGTCGCGTTACCTCAAGGAGATGAAGAGCATGCTGAGGCTGAGGAGGGTTTTCGACAAGCTGTCGAACCCGGACATGGACTCGATGGTCTCGCTCCTCTCATCCCCGAAGCTGCTTGCGAAGCTCTCTCGGTCTGACTTCGACTTCCATGCCTCGGCTCTGCTGGGGGCATTGGGGGTCACGGGGGTCCTGAGGCTCGCCAAGGTGGTCGCGTCTGCTGAGGCGAAGTCCCTACTGACTGGTTCGTAGGTACGCTCGTCCTCAGCAATCTATATGTGCTGGTTCCCGAGGGGGTTCTCGAGAAATGTCACAGTCGACGATATCGCTTCCATTGTGCTCGTCCTGCAACAGGCCTGTCAAGCCAGCGGAAAGGGCCACCAAGTTCTACTGTCCCAACTGTCACGAGGTTCTGATGTGGAGGTGCGAAAAGTGCAGGAAGTTCTCAAGGCGTTACAAATGCGTCAACTGCGGGTTCGAAGGCCCATAGGCGTAGTAACATGGGCTCCTACGTCATCAGGCTGAAAGTCCTTCCCCAGGACACGACCACAGAGCACCAGAGGATTGTCGACTCTGTTGCGAAGGCGCTCCCGGCTGGGGCCGCAGTCAAGGGCCAGAGGATCGAGCCCATCGCCTATGGGTTGTCTGCCATAATAATGGATGTCGTTGCGCCTGAGGAGGAAGGAATGATCGACAAGGTGGAGCAGGCCGCCTCGACGGCGCCGCTGGTCGGCCAGTGCGACTTCATGGGCGTCAGCAGGATGTCCAGCAAACTCCACACCGCCTAGTGACAGCTTACCGAATCCTCCAGAGTACAGGGATATGGTCCGTAGGAGAGGGAAGGAACAGAAGTCGAAAGGTCGGACAACGAGTGACCCTGGTTCGGAACGTCGGCCGAGGGCCTCCGAGTATGGCTTTGAGAGCATCCCAGGGCTAAGGAATCCTTTGGGCCATCCGTATCGTCACCCTCGTGCTCGTTGACTCCTGCCTACTTGGTATCCCTTGTGGAAGCAGTGGCCGCCCTTACGCATCCCTTGGATGCGAGCCAGCGAAAACGAGGTCTCATGCGGAAGAATCTCCCTTTGCCGACAGCATGGCACCGAGGACTTCACAGAAACACCGCGAGGCAGAGCTTTTATACCAGCCGCGCCCAACAGACACTGCCGTTTCTAGCCTGAAGTGAAGCTAATGCGTTATCCAATGAAATTCGCCGCCTTCGAATGGATAAAGGAAAAGAAGAGAGCCACGGACGACGACCTGCTCGAGGCTCTCAACAAGAACGGCGGCAAGTGCTCCCCCGACGAGATGGACAAGCTCCTCATGCAGCTTGAAATCCTGGGCCTCGTGACCGTTCGCTGGGTGGGCAAGGACAAGCGGCAGATAGAGTTCGTGGAGAAGCCCACCGAAGAAATGCGCATCCCCAGAGCTAACGAATAAATCCGACCGAGCGCAGCAGCGGAACCGAGATGGGCGTAGACTTCGGCGATGCCATCCCACGCGAAAAGATAGAACTCCGGGACATCTCCGGCTGGAAGCTCGCGGTCGACGGCTACAACACCCTCTACCAGTTTCTTGCAATCATCCGGGGTCCGAGCGGTGAGCACCTGAAAGATAACAAGGGGAGAATCACTTCGCACATCTCCGGGCTCTTCTACCGCAACATCAACCTCATGGAGCTGGGCATCAAACTGGTCTACGTCTTCGACGGAAAGCCCCCCGACCTCAAGATGCAGGAGATCGAGCGCCGTTCCGCTCAGAGGAGGGAGGCGAAGGACCAGTACCTCAGGGCGCTCCAGGCAGGAGACGTCGTGCAGGCGAGGAAATTCGCCGAGGCGTCAACCGTCCTGAGGAAAGACATGGTGGCCGACGCGAAAGAGTTACTGGGAGCGATGGGCATTCCCTGGGTGGACGCCCCTTCCGAGGGCGAGGCCCAGGCATCCGTCATGGCAGCGGAGGGGACCGTCAATGCCGTGGCGTCTCAGGACCACGACTCTCTCGTCTTCGGGGCTCCCATCCTTGTCAGAAACGTGACGATTTCGGGAAAGAGGAGACTCCCGAGCAAAGGCATAATGATCAACGTGATCCCCGAGAGGATCACGCTCTCTTCGGTGCTTTCGACCACCGGGCTCACCCGCGAGCAGCTTGTCGACTTCGCCATTCTCCTTGGGACCGATTTCAACCCGGACGGCTTCGAGGGGGTCGGGCCCGTCAGAGCGATGAACTACCTGAAGAAGTACGGGAACCTGGAGGAAATCAAGGAGCTGAAGGACAAACTCTCCGGGATCAACTTTCAGGCCATCAGGGACCTGTACCTGAACGCGCCTGCGGTGAAGGGAGTCTCCCCCGTCTGGGGGACTCCAGACAGGGACCGCATCTTGTCCTATCTCGTGGCCGAGCACTCCTTCTCCCGGGACCGGGTCGAGGCCGGGCTCGCCAGGCTTCAGGTCAGGAAAGAAGCACCCTCCGAGACGCTGGAGAAGTGGTTCGGATGAAGGCGCCTTCTCTCCCGTCGATAAAGGAGATAGAACTCGCGGAGGAGCGGATAAGGAAATACATCCCGCCGACCCCTCTCGAGTATTCTCCCAAGATTTCGGAGAGCCTTGGGCGCGAGATCTTCCTCAAGCTCGAATGCTTCCAGCCAATACGGGTGTTCAAGATACGGGGAGCCATGAACAAGCTCCTCTCCTTGAGTGAGGGCTCGCTGAAGAAGGGGGTCATCACGGCGTCGTCGGGGAATCACGGATTCGCCATGGCCTACGCCAGCAGGCTCTTCGGCGTGAACGCGGTGATCTGCGTTCCTGAAAGCGTCAATCCTCAGAAACTAAACGCGATACGGGAGCAGGGCGCTGAGATAGTGAAGTCGGGCGCCGGCTACGACGACACCTACGAGAACGCTCTGAAGGTGGCTGAGAAAAGGGGGCTCACCTTTGTTCACGCCTTCAACGACCGGGACGTCATCGCCGGCCAGGGAACATGCGGGCTCGAAATCGCCCGGCAGGGGCACGACATCGACTCCGCCGTCGTCGCGATTGGGGGAGGTGGCCTGATTTCCGGGATAGCGATCGCGCTGAAGTCGCTCACCGGCGCCGCGGTCTACGGCGCCGAGACGACCTCGATACCCTCGATGTTCGAATCCGTCAAACGGGGGGTTCGAGTGCACGTTGACCCGAAGAAGACGATAGCCGACGGCATGCAGGCATCCATCCCCGGCGAGCTCACCTTCGAAGCCGTCTCCAAGTACGTCGACAGGATCGGCTTGGTCTCCGATGATCAGATCATGGACGCGATCTACGAGCTCCTGACTGACGCTAGGGTCCTCGCCGAACCTGCGGGCGCCTCTCCCCTGGCGGCGGTCAGAGGGCCCCTCAAGGGCGAGAAAGGGGGAAGAATGGTCCTCGTCGTCAGCGGGGGCAACATCTCCGTCGACCTGCTCAGAGAAGTGCTCAGCCGAAGAGAGAGAGGAAGCTCCTGAAGTCCCGGGTCAGGAGGAAGGGGTTTGCCGCCTTCTCCTCGCCAAGGGTCCTGGACGGCACCTCGCCATAGTCGTGCCCCGGATAGATCATTGTGGAATCAGGGAGCTTCATGATGATTCCGTGAAGGCTGTCGTACATCTCCTGGGCCGTTTCTCTCCCGAAGTTTCCGATGGTCCCGATGAAGAGCGTGTCGCCGGTGAAAAGGTTCTTCCCGTCGTATAGGCAAATGCTGTCCTCCGTGTGCCCTGGCGTGTGGATGACTTTCACTCCCTTCCTGCCGAGCCTCAGCTCTTGGCCGTCTGTAACGGTCAGGTCGTGTTCGATGGGGGAGTTCTCGTGGGCGACGACCTTGGCTCCGAGGCTCTTGGCGAGCTCTTCAGTCGTGGTCGTGTGGTCGAAATGTTCGTGGGTCGCGACTACGAACTTGACATTCACTGATGCTTCTTCAGCCGCCCTGATTATCGGAGCCGTCTCCCATCCTGAATCCACCACCATGGCCTCCTTGCTCCCTGGATCCACAACCAGATAGACGAGGTTGGCCATCGTCCCAACGGGGATCCGTTTGACATCCAAGCCCAGTGTTGCTCCCTTGCTGCCGTCGGCTCCCAAGTATCAAGCTTATGAACCTCGGCCTCACCCAAGCCGCAATCTTGCCATCCATGAGGCCCAAGAGGCCCTCCGAGTCCTCTCTCACCACCGCCCGCCTGATGATGCCAATGGATGCCAACATCCTCGGTAACGCATTCGGAGGGGCGATAATGCGGTACATGGACGAGGTCGCCGCGATAGTTGCCTGGAGGCACGCCGGGAGGAACTGCGTCACCGCGTCGATCGACAGGATGAACTTTTGGAAGCCCGTGTTTGTGGGGAACGTACTGATTCTCAGGGCCTCCGTGAACTACGTCGGGGAGACATCAATGGAAATCGGGGTGAGAATAGAGGCCCAAGACCCAGCTACGCACAAGGCTACTCACACAGGCTCCTGCTACCTGACCTACGTAGCCATAGATGCCGACCGGAGGCCGGTGAAGATCCCAAGGCTCCTCCCGACCAACGCCGTGGAGAGGCGCCGTTTCAAGGAGGCCATCACCCGCAGGAAGCTTCGGGAGGTGGAGCTCGCTGCACACCAGCAAGACTAGTAGGGGAGTCCCCGAGGTTCAGCTCTGGCTCAAGATTTGTAGAGTTCCTTCTCTTACTATCCAGGACGCGTCCGAGATTGGCATGGGGGACTTCGCGGACGCCTTCAGGCTGGAGAAGATGCGCAGTGGGAACGCCGCTGTTTACCAATTGAGGGAGCAGTTCGAGAGGTTCGCATCGTCGCCCCAGAAGGTTGACGTCTGCGAGTCCATAGCTGTGTGTTTCTACCAGCTCGAGCAGTATGGGGACGCCGGGAACTGGTACGAAGCTACCGGGAAGATAATCCTCTCCCAGCCGACCTCCCCCTCGACTGTAAGGGCGCTTGACGCCCTCGACGAGTACGAGAAGGCCCTCGACTGCTACAAGAAGAATGACGACGACGAGAAGTTCACCGAGTGTTCTGACATGATAAGGCAGCTGAGGCGAATCTGCGCCTCATCCTAATCCCGCGGAGTTCTTCGCGTTCCTGCGGTTCACCGTCTTGATGTGGCATTCCTCACAGACAGGCTCCTCGCGAGGCCCCACCCTGAAGGTGTGCGACACTACCTCGAGCTCCGTGTCGCAGAAGAAGCACTTCGGTTTCAAGGGACGCTCCTCTTTGCCGCGAAGACTCGGCGGCGCTCCACCTTCCCCCTCTCTTTGAAGTGCCACACTTCCGCGTCCCCGTTCGAGTTCTTCCCCCAGTCTATCAGCTCCTCGAGTTCCTCCTTCTTCACCCTCGCCCTCCCGCTTTTCACCTGAATCAGCAGCATTCTCCCCCCCTTGGCGGCGAATACGTCGACCGCCCCGTGTGATGCAGCGCTTCGCGAAACCTTGAACCCTTCTTTCTTCAGGATGGCCATTGTCCGGTACTCCTTCGCCCTTCCTCTCTCATACCTGGTCCCAACCAACTATCGAGAAACCCGCGTTAGGGAGTCATTTTCACCGACGATTAAGCTCTTTCCGCCGTTCGTGGTCCATCCATCCCAGCCCCATCTGGGACAGACCCCTCCGCAGCTCGTTCCCTTCACCCCATCCGGGTCGAAGGAGAGGGAGACGTGACGCGGATTGATTCGCACGGCCACGCAGCTCGGCATGATTCACCTGGGCAACGTGAGGACTGCTTGACTCAACCCAGTGGAAGACATTCAGTAGACATTGACGGTGATGCTGTCAGAGATCCCGTAGACGGCCTTCGTGGTAGTCCTGTCTGAGACCGGAAGCCCATTGAAGTACGCTTTCACCTCCAAGGCTCCCGTGTTCCCGGTCATGTAGACAGTCCACTCGATTGACCAGCTCCCCGACGAAACCTGAGGACGACTGGCCGTGAAGACGTACGTTGAGCCGCCGTCGCCCTGGATGCTTGTGCTTCCTTGATTGTTCGTCGTGCCGTTGGTGACGGTTCCGGTGTACTCGTAACGGGAGGAGGGCGCAATCTGGCACCCCGAGCAGGAGACAAGCAGTGTAACCGATATGGGAGCGCCATTTGGCACTGAGGTCTCGGTAATGGTCGACACATCGGTCAGATGGGCCGTAACAGTGGAGACCTGATCCTGAGTGTTCGTCTGGGTGACGGTAGCGAAGACCGTGGTTGTAGCCCGCGGAAGCCTCGTCGCAGAGGCTGTCGTGGTCTGCACCTGAACGTCTGTCTCCGTTACGGTGGTTCCCATCATGGATAGGCCCGAAGCGAGGAATAGGGCAGCAAAGAATATTGCAGCGGCTATAGGAAGGGCGACCTTCAGCCCTGACATAAGGGCAGAGACTGGGATTTGTTATTTACGCATAAGGAATTTGCAATACTAAAACGACGCTCTGCCGTTCTGCGAACCCTTTCCGCGGACCTCGACTCCTGAAACGAGGAGAATCGAGGCCAATACCCCTAGCGCGCCGAATAGGGAGAAGGCAGTGAACGTCTCGCCAAGGAAGGCGACAGAGATCAACACGGCCACGACGATCTCCAGCATGAGCACAATGGCTGACGACGCCGCAGTGAGGTGCTTCAGCGCAGCCTGGTAAAGCGCGAACGGAATTGCGGTGTTGAACACGGCGGTATACGCTATCGCCTCCCAGGCCATGGCAGAGGTGGGGATGGGGCCTCCAGCAACCAGCGCAGCCGGCAGGATGAGCAGGGCAGTGAGCGACACGATGCAGGTCGCCGCCGCGTAGGGGTCCCAGTCCATCTCCTCCGTCTTTTTCTTGGCGTACACAATGTACGCCGCCCACGCGAATGCGGCCGTAAGATAGAGGGCGTCTCCGAACAACTCCCCTTGGGCCACCGATGCGAGGTCCCCGTTGGTGGCGATGAGTACGGTTCCTCCGAAGGCGAGGGCTACCCCCGCCACTTTGTAGGCACCGAGTCTCTCCCCTAGGAAGGCCGCGGCTCCCACCGCGGCGAGAACCACGGAGAGATTAACGAGCAGCGCGGCGTCAGAAGCCGGAGTGTACTGCTGCCCTATGTATTGACAGAGGAACCCGACCGCGTCGAAGAGCGCCACTATCCAGAGCGCCCTGGACGTCAACAGGGCCATGACACGCCGCTTCGTCACGAGGGCCATGGCAAGCATGAGGGGGGCCGCAACCGCAAACCTCAGGAAGACAAAGACGCTAGGATCGAGCCCTCCCTTCAGGGCGACCGAGATGACAGGAAACGAGGTCCCCCAAAGCGCCGCGGTCAGGGATGTCTGCCCCAGGGCGACGGCGGCGTCTCTTCTCAAGCGCGGCCCGAGAGTGCCTTCGGCTGATAAAGGGTTGGCGTTGAGAACCCTTATGATTATGCCGAGATGACTCGCGCGCATTGGCAGCGGACAACCTGAAGTCGTCGCTGAGGGAGGTCGAGTCCAGCCTTTCGAAGCAGCTGGAGAGGAGGGAGAGGCTCCTGAAGGAGAGCAGGGACGTGATCTCATCCTGCTCGAGGGCCATCATCAGTGTGCACGGCGGCAAGTTGGTAGAGGCAGCGAAGGAGCTGCAGTCCGCGGGAACCAGACTGGAATCCCTCCGCAAGTCGGGTGAGGGGCAGCTGTCACGATATCTCGTCTCCCCGGAGACTGAATTCGTGGAAGCGTCTGCCGTCATAGCGTTGGCCAAGGGGCGCCCCGTCCCATCGCGGAGCGCATTGGGGACTTCCCCGGAAGCCTACCTCCTGGGGCTACTCGACACCGTCGGCGAGCTGAAGAGACTGGTGCTGAGCTCCATCATGAAGGGAGATATCACCTCAGCCAAGAGGCACTTCCGGTCCATGGAACTGTTGTACTCCAGTTGCTCGCCCCTTGCCGTGTACGATCACGTCGCCAACGGGACCCGCAGGAAGATCGACGTCGCCAGGATGCTTGTCGAGGACACCCGGGGGGTCATGACCGAAGAGCTCAGGCGAGAATCGCTCAGCGACTCCATGCGGAGGCTGGAGGAGCGCCTCGACCGAAGGTCCCGAGCCTAGGTCTCTCTGAGCAGCTTGCTGGTCTTGACCGTCGGGTGAGGTGAATCTAACCTCACCACTTCAAGGCGCATTCCGCGCTTCGCGGCCTGCCGGACTATCTCCGGCTCGGAGTGGTGCTGGTCGTATCCCAGCGCGACGACGTCCGGGCCGACCCTCTCGAGCGTCTGGTAGATGTCCCCCTCGGCCCCCAGAATCGCTGCATCCACCTGCCTCAGAG
>Ga0187771_10001453_pt1 | contig 15804 bp, 14 predicted proteins | sample 0116_SJ02_MP15_1_FD_133139 | JGI IMG/M metagenome (GOLD analysis project Ga0187771, IMG submission 133139) | Tropical peat soil microbial communities from peatlands in Department of Meta, Colombia - 0116_SJ02_MP15_10_MG | ecosystem: Environmental > Terrestrial > Soil > Wetlands > Peat | place...
GCGGTGGCGCGACGGTAGCTGCCGAGATCGAGGTTCTCGCTCACCGTCATGTTGGGGAAGATGCGGCGGCCTTCCGGCACATGGATCAGGCCACGTGCAACGATCGCCGCCGGCGTCTCGCGCTCGATTGGTGACCCGTCGAAATGGATGGCGCCGGCACGCGCGGCGACCACGCCGGAGAGCGTGTGATTGAGCGTCGATTTTCCGACGCCGTTCGAGCCGAGCACGGCGACAATCTCTCCAGAGCCAACGCTGAGATCGACGCCGCGCAGCACTTCGGTCTCGCCGTAGCCCGCGCGCAAGCCTTGCACCCTCAGGAGGTCGCTAGCCATACGCGCCTCCCAGCTTCTTGACCGCGCCGTGGCCAAGGTAGGCCTCGACGACGGCGCGGTCGGCGGCAACTTCGGCCGGCGTCCCTGCGGCGATGATGCTACCCTCCGCTAGCACGAAGACATGCTGCGATAGGCTCATCACCGCCTGCATCACATGTTCGATCATCAGGATCGTGACGCCGCGTTCGCACAGTCTTCGAATGATCGGCACGATCTCGCGGATCTCGGTTGGATTGAGACCAGCCAGCACCTCGTCGAGCAACAGAAGCTTCGGCTCTGTAGCTAAGGCGCGCGCGAGCTCGAGCCGCTTGCGACCGGCAATCGTAAGCGTGTTGGCAGAGCGGTCGAGCAGGTCACCTAAACCGACCTCGCGCCCAACAATGTCGGCGACGGCGAGTGCGTCGCTCCGTTTCGGATGGCGCAAATGCGCACCGACCAAGATGTTCTCGCGCGCCGACAGACCGGCGAACGGCTGCACGATCTGGAAAGTGCGCGCGATGCCCCGCCGCGCCAGTTCGTAGGGCGGCAGGCCGGTGATGCTTTCTCCCCGGTAGCGTACGACGCCCTCGCTCGCGCGCTGGAAGCCAGAGATGATCGCGAACAGCGTGGTCTTGCCAGCGCCATTGGGGCCGATCAGCGCCGTGATGCGGCCGGCTTCGGCCTTCAGCGAGGCACCGTTCACCGCTAAAAGGCCACCGAAACGGCAGGAGACGCGCTCGACCGACAGCAGCGGCTCAACCATGCGCCGCCTCCCGCGTCGTAGAACGCGCGACGCGAAGGCGGGCCATCTCGACCAGCCCGATCAGCCCGCGCGGCGCGAATGCGATCACCAGCACCAGAACGCAGCCGTAGACGATGAGACTCAAGCCCGGCGCGTCGCCCGCCACCAGCTTGGCGCCCTCGCTCAACGCATTCACTGCAAGTGCGCCGAGCAGTGGCCCGAACACGGTGCCAACGCCGCCGATGATGGGCGTCAGCAGGGCCTCGATCGATGTGCGCGTGCCGTAGGCGATGCCGGAATCAACGAACAAGAAATACTGTGCATAGAAGCAACCGGCCGCGGCGGTGATCGCTGCCGAGACGATCATGGCGCCGAGTTTGACGCGCCCGACGTTGACCCCAAGCGCTTTCGCTGCGTCTTCGTTCTCGCGCACCGCGATTAGCCAGGCACCGAAGCGCGAACGCTCGATCGCCTGCGCGATCAGCAGTGAAATGGAGACTAGCGCAAGGATGATCCAGTAGAACACCGCGCGGCTCTGAAACTGGAACGCCGCCACGCGCAGGTCGAGTTTGATCAGGATGCCGACCCCGGCGCCGGTGATGGGCGCCACACTCGCGATAATGCGCAGTACTTCCGCAAATGCGAGCGTCACCAGCGCAAAATAGGAGCCTCGCAAGCCGACCCGGAAGGTAAGCGCGCCGATCAAGGCGCCGACAGCCGCGCCGCCAGCGATACCCGCAGCGAAGCTGAACCAGGCGTTGACGCCGTAATGCACTTGCAGGATGGCGGTGACATAGACGCCGGTGCCGAAAAAGGCGGCGTGGCCGAACGAATACTGCCCACCATAGCCGCCGAGCACGTTCCAACCCTGTCCGGCCAGCGCGATCAGCAGCGTCATTACCAGGAAATTGAGCGCGGTGTTGGATTGAACGACCAGCGGCACTGCTGCAAGCGCGGCGACTGCAGCGGTGATCGGCGCGAGGCCCTTCATGCCTTAGCTCCGAACAGGCCGGTCGGCTTGACCAGTAGCACCGCGATGAAGATCAAGAAGATGCCGAGCTGGCCGAGCGACTCGCCAAAGAATAGGCCGGACAGGCTCTCCACCACGCCGATCAACAGCCCGCCGATCAGCGCGCCAGGCACCGAGCCCATGCCACCGAGCACGACGATGGTGAAAGCAATCAGCACGAAGGCCTCGCCCACCGTCGGGTTGACGTAGAAGGTCGGGATCAGCAGGCAGGCGGCGATGGCGACGCAGGCCGTGCCCAAGCCAAAGGTCATGGCGTAAACATGCGCGACATCAATGCCAACAAGCTGAGCGCCGAGTTTCTCCTTCGCCACCGCACGGATCGCCTTGCCAACATCGGTGAAGCGCATGAACACCCACAGCGCGAGCGCAACCGCGAACACCACTACAAAGCCAATCAAACGCGGGATCGGCAGGAAGGTAAAGCCGAGGTCGATGGTCTGGAAAGCATAGGGCACGTCGATAGTGCGCGTGTCGGCGCGGAAGGCATAGAGCAGGAAGTTCTCGATCACCACCGACAGGCCGAGCGTGACCAGTAACATATTGCGGTCGTTGCCATGCGAGACCGGACCGATGACCAGCCGCTGCAGCGCATAACCGAGGACAAAGAAGGCCGGCGCGAGCAGCAGCGCGGCGAGATAGGGGTCGAGGCCGAGGAGTTTGAACGCAAAGAAGGCAGCGAACAGCGCCGCGCTTAGCAGCGCACCGTGCGCGAAATTGATGATATGCAGCACGCCGTAGATCAGCGTCAGGCCGAGCGCGACGAGCGCATAGACCGCCCCGGTCAACAGACCGTTGAGCACGGCGGTAATCAAAATGACTAGTGAGAACAAGGGGCGACGCGCCTAGCAAGGCGGTCGCGGGCGACAGGACCGCACGCGACCGTGACCGACCAATTAGGCCGGCATCGGAAATACTGGCTTTGCCTGCGCGAAACTAGCCGGCAGCACGACCTTGATGTCGTTATCGAGCACCTGGGTGTTGACCGGCGCCGCGCCCTGATTCTGGCCGTTGACGAATTTGGTCGGGCCATAGGGCATCAGGTGGCCGGCGAAGGTCGAGCTCTCCAGCGCAGCGGTAAGCTTGGCGCGATCGGCGGAGGCGGCGCGCTCGAGCGCGTCGGCAACCAGCAGCACGGCGCTGTAGTTCATGTAGACTTCGTAGGTGAAGAACTGGCCCTTGTCCTCGACTTTCTTCTTCAGCGCCAGCGCCTTCGGATTCTTTGGATCGAACCAGTGATTGCAGTCCATGATGTATTTGGCGGCCTCGGGAAATTCCTTGACGAACTTGTAGGAGGAGGCCGCGCCGCCCAGCACTGAATAGATGCCCTTCGGCTTGACGCGCTGCTGTTGCATGGTACGCGCCAGCAGCACGTACTCGTTGTAGTAGTTGGCCGGGATCACCAGATCGGGATTTTGCGCTTTTATTTTGAGCACGACGTTGTTGAAGTCGCGCGTCGGCGTCGGATGCGGAATGATCTCTAGAATCTCGAAACCACGCTGCGGCAGTTGCGCGTTCAAGAGCTTGGCGAGGCCGGAGCCAAACAGAGAATCCTCGTGCACGATCATCACGGTCTTGGCCGGCTTGCCGGCGGCGCCGTTGATGGCCGCGAGATTGTCGAGCGCGGTCTTCGAGATCGTGCCAAAACCGGGGCCGAAGCGGAACGTGTTTTTCAACCCGCGCGTAACAATGGCGTCGGCGACGCCGACGTCAACCACGTAAGGTAGTTCGTAGCGCGCAGCGGCTTGGCTGACCGCGAGGCAGACCGCGCTGGCATAGCCGCCGACGATGGCTGTAACGCCGGCCGCATTCATCTTCTCGACCTCGGCGGTGCCGCCCTCTGGCGTCGAAAGCGCATCGCCCAGTATCGGATCGATCTTGCCCAGGCCTTTGATGCCGCCGGCGGCGTTGATCTCTTCGACCGCTAGCGTCGCGCCGAGTCGCCCCTGCGTGCCGGAATAAGACAACGCGCCAGAGACTGGGTGCAGAATGCCGAGCTTGACACCGGCTGCTTGCGCGCGCAGCAACGATGGCATGGCGAGCCCGGCGGTACCGAGCACCGAGGCGGCGAGAAATCGTCGGCGATTCATTCTGTTCGGCATGATGCGTCTCCCTCTCTAACCCGTTCAGTTGCTGTTGCGCTTCGTGGCCTTGCCGGGCACCACCGGCGACCAAGCCTTGGCGTGGGCGGCGCCCGAGCGTTCAAGCTCAATTTCGATCGCGTAACGATCCGGACGGTAAAGCGCGTGCAGATGCTCGACGGCGCGCCCGCGCTGGTCGAAATATACCCGCACCAGTTCGATCAGCGGCGATCCGATGCGCACATCAAGCGCCTCGGCGACCTCGGGCGTGGCAAGGCATGCACTCATGCGCTGGCGCGCGGATTCGACCTTCACGCCGGCACGCTCAAGCAGTTCGAGTAGCGGTCGCGAGCCGAGCTCCTGCTTAGTGAAAGTAACCGAGATGCTCTCTGGCACATGCGTGGTGAGATAGGAGAACGGAACACCGTCGACCGAACGCACGCGCACCGAGCGCTGCAACAAGTCTTCGGTGGACGCGCCGAGCGCCTGCGCCGCCGCGCCTTCCGCGGGTACGTAGTTGAACGCCAGCAGCTTGACCGCAGTACGCCGACCCATCTCGGCAAGATTAGCCAGCACGCCGGAAATATCGGCGGACACCGGCGCTGGTGACGGACGGTAGATCACACGCGTACCGCTGGAGCGCCGTCGTTCGATCAGCCGCTCGCGCGCCAGTTCGCCCAGCGCACGCCGCACCGTCACGCGCGAGACGCCGTGCAGTTCCGCCAATTCGTTTTCGGTCGGGAGTCTGGCACCAAAGCCGGAGGCGCCGCTGAGGATGCGGTCGCGCAAGACCAGATAGACTTGCTTCGCTTTCGCTTCGCCAAGCCAGTCGCGCAACTCGACCTACCCCGCGTGATGCCGCCCCGTGGGCGGACTTTACTTGGTATCTTTTAGAATACATTATTGATGGCCCTCGACAACCCCTTCATCTGGAGGAAAATCGAGCGAATGGGCGAGCCGCAAAATTTGCTCGACAAGTTGTGGTCGGCACACGAGATCGCACGCCGCGAGGACGGCGCCGCGCTACTCTGGGTCGATCGCCACTATGTGCACGAGGGCTCATTCCACGCCTTCAGCCAGATGCAGGCGCGGGGCCGCAAAGTTGCCGAGCCCGCCTCAACCTTTGGTGTAGCGGACCATTACGTGCCGACGCGCGGGCGCAATCGCGACATTCCGAATCCCGAAATCGCGGCAATGGTGCGCAATCTCGAAAAGAACACAGCAGAAAATGGCATCACGCTGTTCGGCTTGCGCGATCCGCGCCAGGGGATCGTACACGTGGTCGGTCCCGAACAGGGTCTTACGCTTCCCGGCCTGCTGATCGTATGCGGCGATAGCCACACCTCCACGCACGGCGCCTTCGGCGCCTACGCGTTCGGCATCGGCGCATCGGAAGTGGCGCATGTGCTGATGACGCAGACAATCTGGCAAAAGAAGCCAAAAGCCATGCGCATTACCGTGAACGGTACCGCCGCGCCTGGCGTTGCCGGCAAGGATATCGCGCTCGCCATTATCGCACATGTGCATGCGGACGGTGCGCAGGGGCATGCTATCGAATTCGCCGGCAGCGCAATCCGCGCACTCTCAATGGAAGGCCGGATGACGCTATGTAACCTCTCGATCGAAGCCGGTGCGCGCTGCGGCATGGTGGCACCGGATGCGACAACCTTCGCGTATCTCGAGGACCGGCCTTTTGTGCCAAAAGACGCTGCTTTCGAGCGGGCAGTCGAAGCCTGGTCGGATCTCGTTTCTGATCAGAACGCGGTCTTCGATCGTGAGGTCGCGCTTGATGCCGCCGCCATCGCGCCAATCGTCACGTGGGGCACCACGCCCGACGATGCGCTGCCGATCGATTCTTGCGTGCCCGATCCAGCGAGCGAGCCCGACCCTATGCGCGCACAATATCTGCGCGACGCGATCGAGTACATGGGCGTGACGCCGGGCAAGAAGCTGACCGAGATTGCGGTTAATCGCGTATTCATCGGCTCCTGCACGAATGCGCGCATCGAGGATCTGCGCGCTGCCGCCGTTGTGCTGGCTGGCCGCGTATCGAAGGTACCCGGGCTGGTATCGCCCGGCTCCAGCATGGTGAAGCGGCAGGCCGAGGAAGAAGGGCTCGACAAGATCTTCTGCGACGCCGGATTGGAATGGGCCGAATCCGGTTGTTCGATGTGTGTCGGCATCAACGGCGATCTGGTGCCGCCGGGCGAGCGTTGCGCCTCGACCACCAACCGCAATTTCCGTGGGCGGCAGGGTCCCGGGGCGCGCACGCACCTAATGTCGCCGGCGATGGTCGCTGCCGCAGCGGTCGCCGGGCATCTCGCCGACGTGCGGCCTATGCTCGCCGCGCGCAAAGTGTGAGGCAGATAATGAAGAAATGCGTCGAAATCATTCTTGGATCGATGATTGCCTGCGCGGCGCTGTTGCCTTCGCTCGCGCTGTCGGCAGACGACTATCCCTCACATCCGATCAAGCTCCTGGTCGGCGCGCCGCCGGGCGGCACCACCGACACGATCGCTCGCGCGATTGCCGTGCCGATGGCGGCGGCGCTCAAGCAGCCCGTGCTGGTCGAGAACCGGGCCGGCGCCGGCGGAAACATCGCAGCGGAGACGGTCGCGAAATCGGCGGCCGACGGCTATACCCTGCTGGTGAGCTTCAGCAGCCATACCATCAACGCCTCGCTTTATCCCAATTTACCCTACGATCCGGCGGCGGACTTCACGGCCATCACTAAGGTAGCGACGGTGCCGAGCCTGCTCGTCGGCAACCCGAAACTGCCGGCGTCCGATCTCAAGGCGCTGCTCGACATGGCTAAGAGTAATCCCGATAAGCTTACGATCGCCTTTGGCGGCATCGGCTCATCGCTGCATCTGGCCGGCGAGAAACTCAAGATGATGACTGGCGTGCGGCTGCTCAACGTTCCTTACAAGGGCACGGCGCCGGCGCTGACCGACGTGATCGCGGGCCACGTCGATCTCATGTTCATCAGCCTGATCACGGGCGGCGCCCAGGTGCGTGCCGGCACTCTGCGCGCCTATGGCGTGACCAGTCCGCAGCGCCAGTCATCCTTCCCGGATGTGCCGGCGATCAGCGAAACCGTTCCAGGATTTGAATCGAGCGCCTGGTTCGGCGTGTTTGGCCCGGCGATGTTGCCGCCCGCTGTTATCAAGAAATTGAACGCGGTCATCATTGCCGGACTCGCCGATCCAAGCTTGCGCGAACGTTTGCAGAATGAAGGCGCCACGCCGGTGGGCGATTCGCCAGAGGAGTTCGCCGCCTTCGTTCGTCGGGACATTGAACATTGGGCGCCGATCGTGAAGGCCTCAGGCGCGAAGCCGAACGAATGAAATGGTAGCAACCCAATGGAAAAATTCGTCTACCTCACCGCCCAGGCCTGTCCGCTGCTGTTGCCCAACCTCAATACCGACCAGATCCTGCCGGCGCGCTATCTCAAATGGCCGCGCTCGAGGGGATTGGGTACGGCATTGTTTTACGACCTGCGTCGCGATGCCGACGGCAATGAGCGGGCCGACTTCCCGCTGAACCAGGCTGTCTGCCGCAACGCCAAGATACTGCTTGCCGGGCGCAATTTTGGCGGAGGCTCGTCGCGCGAGGCGGCGGTTTATGCCATTTATGACGCCGGATTCCGCTGCGTCATTGCGCCGTCTTTTGGCGATATATTTGCCCAGAATGCCGTCAAGAACGGCCTGCTGACGGCAATCGTGCCTGAAGAGGATATTTCCAAGCTCGCCGCCGTCCTGGCCGCCAAACCAGAGCAGCAGATAGAGGTCGACCTCCCGCAGCAAACGATCAGCTGTGGAGATTATGTGAGACTCGTGTTCACGATTGATCCGGTCAGCCGCAATCAACTGCTGAACGGTTGGGACGACGTCGATCTGACCGAAAGCTACCGCAGCGCGATTGAATCATTCAAAATAAGCGACCGGCAGAACCGCCCTTGGGCATTCCCTGTCAGATTATGAAATCGTGAAAAACTTATCTGGCGCGCGCGTACGCCGAAAGTCCAGATGCGCGCATTACACCTGTGTGTGCCGAATTACTGATACGCATTGGTGAGGTGAGGGAATGCCTAATCTGAGCCGATGATTGCGCTGTTATGGCTTCGGCTTGGCTATCCTGATCTCGCCATTCAAAGCAAGAAAGCGACTTGAGGCGGAGAATGCAGCGCCGCCGCATCGGCTGGTAGTGTTACGGAGACATGAGTACGCGTCAAAAAGATCGAATGACTGAGAATTCACAAGAAAGCCGAAAATTCAGCCGGTCGTGCTTTTCCGTCGCCCTATGATGGAGAATGACGGTCGCGGCGAAAGATTATGAATCTCTGTACGTTAGGTAGGCATTTACTAACTATCGTACCGCTCGGCGTATGTTTTTCATGAGCACTTAGGTCGACAATCCGGTTAAGCGGACAATCCTCAAATTTTTTGGATGTGCGAATGCTGCTCTCAGCGGCAACTAGGCGATATCTGCTTATGGGCCAAACAGACATCCGAGGACTTCGATCCTTGACCGCATATGTAGCGAATGACCCTGGCTGCGTGGAAACGCGGCGCTTGATGTGATCGCGGCAATGTGATTCTGCGCTTGCATCGCGATTTGAGAAGGATCGGATGCGGCGTTTCGTTGAGGGAATGGATCGCCGACAGAGCACGTCGTTTCCTGAGTGCCTGGAAACTGGCTCGATGAGGACAATCTCGTTCGAGTCGTGGGTGTCCGGCCGTTGATGGCGGCGATGCGGGCATAGCCAGACCAAACGCCGGCCTCCTCGAAGGCCCGCCAAAATCCCATCTCTGGACGTTTTGACGCGCCGTCTCTGAGGCGACCCGTGGTAGCGTTTTCGTCAGGAAGTGAGTGGCACCCGGCCAAGACCCAAAGCTGACGTGCGTGGTCCTTGATTTTTGCAGCACAAATTGATCGTTGCAGCCCGTTTTCCGGGTCGGCATCTTCTGATTTATGGCGCAAATATATTGTTTCCCGCCAGCCTACTTTCAAAAACGTGCGCGGCGAACCACATCTAGCTTTTTGTCTTGCAACAACAGGGGCCGTCCTATCAAGAAATATATATGGCATTTAAACAAAGTACCGCGTAGTAGCACCGCCACTTTGAGAGGCGTGATCGCCAGTCTTCAACGGCGAGCGTTCTGTTGCGCCGCCACGAACGCGCGCAATGGGCGAAGGCTTGCGCGCGGCTTTACTTTTACCAATTGCAAGCGACGGCCTGTGAGCAGATTCACTGCAAAGTAGGCCGGAAGCAGTCCTTGTTGGCTGCTTCCGGCCTTTCACTCAGTTTTCGATATATTTAGCCGGCGGATAGTCGCGCGAATATACCGGGTGGGAAAGGAACTCCTTCGGATCGTATGTCCAGAATTGGCTGACATTCGGATATGTCTTGATGATCGAATTAACCAGCCTACCATCTTTTCGAGTCACTTTCCGGATGTAGACATTGCCGACAACGTTGCCGTAGCTATCAAATGAAACTGGCCCACGGCATGTCTCCGCTTTAACATTACGCAACGCCTGCATGAACGCTTTCTTGTCCTCAAAATTATTCCCGACGGCCTTTATCGCCGTCTCGAGTACGGCTCCATTGGTATAAGTCGCCGCCGCGTAGAACCCCGGATCGTAGGAGTATTTCTTACGGAAGGCGGGCGCGAAATGCTGATTGATCGGGTTGTCGAGTTCGGCCGAGTACCAGCACGAGGTGATTGTCCCGATCGCCTCATCGCCCATATTGCGCAATACGGCTTCGTCAAGATGGGTCATGCCGCCAACGATGGGCAGCTTGTCTTTCAAACCATATTCGACGAACTGGCGAGTAAAACGGAAGCCATTCGATCCTTCGAAGGCTGAAAATATGCCGTCGGCATTAGTCTTAATTTGCGCGATAAAAGTAGCGTAGTCGGGCGCCACTAGCGTCGGCCAGAGTTTCTGGATGATCTTGCCACCGTTCTCCTCGAACACGCGCTGGAAGCCAGCGCACATTTCTTGTCCATAAGCAGTATCGCTGCCAATGGTGATCATGCGCTTATAACCGAGCGTCTTCGCGCAGTAATCAGCCAACGGGTGCGCGCATTGAGCAGAGGTCGAAGTCGCGCGCACGAACCACGGGATAGCTTTGCGCTGAGTCATGTCCTCGGCGGCGGCGACCGAAAGTGTTGGTATGCCCTTCTCGTTGATATAGTCCTGAATTGCCAGCGCCTCGAAAGCGGCAAGGGGGCCGATATAGCAATGGACGTTGTTCTTCTCGACCAATTCTTGCGCCTTGGTGCGAGTGGTGGTCGGATTTGATGCGCAATCGACGGAGAACAGCTCGACCTTGCGGCCAGCCAGCGTGTAATCGCGCTCCTCCAGGAACATCAACATTCCACGCTCCATGTCGATGCCACCTGAGGCCACCGGACCAGTCTTGTCTGCCAACAGACCGATACGGATTGCTCCATTCGACTGGGCACGAACGTACGGCGCGCTCAGCGCAGCTGCGCCCGCAGTCGCCACTCCTTGTACAAAACGGCGCCGTGAAACAGTCATCGTTATTTCCTCCGTTGATTGTCAGTTATGGTGAAACGCTAGTCGACACCTTCTCCGTGAACAAGTGGCTGCAAACGATTGTCCGACGGGCGGACATCAAGCGTTCTGTGGTCGTCCAAGGACGGTAATACAGTCCTTCCATCTGCTGGGCTTGCGCCAGAGATAAAGACGACATCATTGGGTGGATCTCCATCAATGGGCGAGGAAAACGCCGAGATGCTGCACGAGGAGATCGTCATTGTTGCGTACCTCATTCGCGGTGCCCGTAAACACACAGCGGCCCGTATTGAACACGACGACCTGATCGGCGACATCGAGCGCGAGACCGCTATTCTGCTCGACGAGTATAATCGATTGGCCGGCGTCCTTTAGCTGCTTGATCGTGCGCGCCACTTCGGCGACGATTAATGGCGCAAGCCCTTCGGAAGGTTCATCGAGCAGGAGAACGCGGGGGTTGCCGATCAGCGCGCGCGCGATGGCGAGCATCTGTTGCTCGCCGCCCGACAAGAATCCGGCGAGCTGACGAGAGCGCTCGGCCAACTTTGGAAATAAGTTGAAGATGCGGTCGAGCGTCCACGGCTTCTCCACCTCACGCTCGCGCTGGCGGGCGATGATGAGGTTTTCGCGGACCGAAAGTGATCCAAAAATTCGCCGCCCTTGCGGCACCAGGCCAATGCCAAGTCGCGAGATGACTTCCGGCGTTAGCCCAGTGATGGACGTTCCGAACAGGGTGATCTCGCCTTTGCGTGGCGTCAGAAATCCCATAATGCTGGAAATGCACGTGGTCTTGCCGGCACCGTTGCGGCCAAGCAAAGCAAGAACCCGCTTTTCCTCCAACGCAAAGCCAACGCCGTGCAATACGTGGCTATCGCCGTAATAGGTGTCGACGCCGGTCAGCTTGAGTGCATCAGTGGCCAAGGTACACCTCACGCGCCCGCTCATCGGCAATTACCGCGTCGCGGGTCCCGTCAATGATCACTTTGCCATAATGCAGAAGGGTGATGGTCTCCGCGAGATCGAGCGCGGTGTCCATGTCATGTTCGATCATGACGACGCTCACTTCACGCGGAATCTCGGCAATCAGCTTTTTGATGGTGCTGCGTTCGGCCGCCGACAAACCGGCCAGTGGTTCGTCCAGCAGCAGCACCTTCGGCTTTTGCGCAAGCGCCATGGCGATTTCGACACGCCGCTTTTCGCCGTAGGCAATATCCGAGATCGGCCAGTCGGCAAGATCGCCGAGGCCGACCAAGCCGAGCACGCGTCTTGCCTCCACGAGGATGTCTCGCGACATTGGACGGAGTAGATCCCAGCGCGAGGGCATGAGCCCCAACAGGCCGAGCGCAACATTATGCTCGAGCGTGTCTTGGGGAAACAGCGTGATGATCTGGTACGTGCGCGACAGCCCAAGATGGGCGCGTTGGTGAGGCTTCAGCTTTGTGATATCACGACCAAACAATTTGATCTGACCGGATTTCGGCTGGATTTCACCGGTGATCTGGTTGAACAGCGTGGTTTTGCCAGCCCCATTGGGGCCAAGCAGCAGCCGTCGTTCACCGGGCCGCACTATCATCGAAACGTCTTGCGTCACCGGCAAGCCGGCAAAGGCCTTGTTCAGCCGGATCAGCTCGAGCGCATAGGAACCATCCTGGATCGTCACCTGTGGGTCCCCTTGAAGTGGCGGGCAAGCCGGCGAACACCCGGCACGATGCCGTTAGGCATCATGATCACGATGAACATGAAGACAAAGCCGAGCAGCATGTTCCAACGATCGATGTAAGACGAAACGTAATTCTTCAGGAAGGTTACCAGTATCGATCCAACGACTGGCCCGACGAGCGTGCCCGAACCGCCCGCGATCACGCCCAGAAGACCTTCGGCTGAGCTGGTAATGGAGAGCGAGGAGGGATGGATATACTTATTGTAATAGACATAAAGGATGCCGGCGACGCCGGCCCAAAAGCCGGCATAAATGAAGGTGATCCAGCGGATCAGCCAAACATTGTAGCCCAAGGCTGCCATGCGCCGGCTCTGGTCGCGCGTCCCTTTGAGCGATGCGCCGAATGCCGAGGTGACAAAGATTGCAATCATTGCGAAGGCAATCGTGGTGACGGTCAGCGCGAACCAATAAAAGGCTGACGCACTTTCGATCGAAAAACCAAAGGGCATCGGGCGCGTGACGCCAGTCATGCCATTGTCGCCGTTGGTCACCGAAACCCAGCGGTAAGCGAGGCCCCACAGGACCTGCGATAGCGCCAGCGTAATCATGAGGAAGCCGAGACCGGAGGCGCGCAACGCGATCAGGCCGAACAACGCCGCGCAAATGGTGGTGCCGACAATCGACAACAGCGCTGCAGTCGCATGGCTGAGACCCAACCGCGTCGTCAGCCAGGCCACGAAATATGCGGAAAGGCCAAGGAAGGCGGCGTGCCCGAGCGTGGTCAACCCGCCATAACCGGCCAACAGGTTCAAGCTAAGCGCGAAGATCGCGGCAATCATCATCTGACTGCCCAGGTTGATGTAGAAATCACCGGCAAAAAAAGGTACCAGGGCAAAACAGCCGACGGCGATGGGAAGCCCGATCTTGTTCAAGCCGACTGCCTCCCAAACAATCCCTGCGGACGGAAGGCGATTACGATAATCATCGGTAGAAACAGGATGACATAGGCGAGATCGGGCAACAGCGCGGAGCCAAACGTATAGGTGAAACTGATCAGGAAGCTGCCGAGGAAGGCGCCCCCCAGACTGCCCACGCCGCCAAGAATGACAACGATCAACGCGAGCGGCAGCATGTCGCCGTCAAGCCCCGGATAGGCCGACAGGATCGGGCCACCCAGCACGCCGCCCGCGCCGGCAACGCCGGCACCGAGGCAGAACACCACTGTGAATAGCCGCGAAATGCGGATGCCAACCGCGCGCGTCATCTGCGCATCGTCGACACCGGCGCGGATCATCGCCCCGAGCCGGGTGCGTTCAAGAAGGAGATAAAGCGCTATAGCGACGACCACAGCGCAGCCGATCAACACGAGCCGGTAGGTCGGGAAGGCGTAGCCAAACAATATGGTCGGCGGTTGCAGCATGCGTGGTGTTGGCACCGGGATCGGGTCGCCGCCCCAGGTCACTAGGCAGGCGTCCGAAATGATGAACGATAAGCCGAGTGTGACCAGGACCTGGCCTTGCGGGTTGTTGCCAAGCTTGCGTAGCACGAAGCGCTCAAGCAAGCCGCCGATCAGCGCAACCAACGCGCCACTACCGATCGCAGCCGCCCACAGATTTATCCAGCTGAACGATCGCAGCGCGGTCGCACCAAAATAGGCTCCCAACATAAAAAACGCGCCGTGGGTCAGATTGGCGATCCGCATCAAGCCGAAAATCAACGAGAAACCGGATGCCAGCAGAAACAGCAGTCCGCCAAGAGCAAGGCTGTTCAGGCTCTGAATAATCCAGAAGTGCGTCTGCATCGTACGGGTCGCCGATTCTTCTTGTTCAGGTCCGCGCGCGCAATCTCGGGCACAAACCAGCGAAGCGTCAAGCTCGCGGAAGATGGTGAAAGCTACCTGCGGCGGTTCGATTTGACCTTGGGCTTGCTCGGTGCCTTTTTGTGAATCGCCAATTCGGTCGATTTTCGCGCAACGGATTTCGGCGCGGATTTCGGCGGGATGATCGGTAACAGTAGATAGTTCTCGCGCTCACCACCGAGGTGGATTGTTGTTTTTCCACCGTAAATCTCCGGCGGACGGTCGCGCGGATCATCATGGAGAAAAGGACCGTTACCGGTGAATTCGTTTTTCATATTGGACAGCCGACCCCCCGATCCGCCGGGATAGACATAGTCGCGTCCGCGCACGCTCAATGCGATGCGGTATCCCTTCGGCACCACGATGCAGGTCGGGATGATCTCGATGTCGAGCTCATAGACCTGGCCGGGGGTGAGCGGCTGCCTCTCATCGTGGCTGTGGTAAGGGCGGAACGGCAAAGTGAGCTTCTTGTCCAGCTTACGATGCGAGGCGCGCAGCCAGCCTTGTCCGATCGCGGTGTGCGGATCGAGCGCGCCCTGGAACACGACTTCCTTCATATCGGGTGAGAATACGCGAAGGACCAGGAAGATGTCGGCATCCGGGGTAGACGACGAAATGTGCAGCTTCGCGGCCACCGGGCCGGTGATCTCGGTCGCCTCAGCCATTGGGGCGGTGAGGAAGGTAACGCCATCGCCGAGCGCGTCGAACGTCACCGTCGCCGAGCCGTTCGGCGTGTCGGTCACCAGTTTGTGGCTGTCGGCCGCCAGATGGAACTTGGTCCATTGCGTGCTGGGCAGCGGCCAGGCGTCCTCATGGCGAATCACGAATTTCTCGCCCGGATGCCGGACGTTGAGCTGCACGCGCGGCTGGTCGTCCCAGCCGTTCTTCTCGCCCTTGAGAAAATAGCCGAAGAACTTCTTCTGCAGGCCGACGCCATAGTCGGTGTAATAATGCGTCCAATGCTCGATGCCGTGCACTTCGAGCCATTTCTGCTTTGCGGCGGCGCGGAAGAAGCCCTCGAAATTGCCGCGCGGATGCAGCGGCTGGCCGCCCCAATTGGCCGCCGACAGCAGCGGCACCTTCACCTTCGACCAGTCCGGCGCCATTGCCTTGTAGAACTCGTCGTCGAGCGGGTGTGCAAAATAGGTCTTGCCGAGATCGTAACGGTTTGCGCCCATCTCTTCGGCAGTTAGCGTCTCCGGCCCCGACACCCAATCGCCGTTCATGCGGCTGCGGTGTCCTTTACTGCCAAGACCGTATTGCACGGTCTTAACCTGCATGTCGTACCAGTTCTGGGCAAATGTGTTGTAGATGCCGCCGTTATGGCTGAGCTCTCGGTAAAAATCGGTGAAGCCTTCCCAGACGCAGATTGCTTCGAGATGCTTGGGCTGAAGGCTTGCGACCTGCCACTGGTTGATTGCGTAGTAGGAGATGCCACTTAAACCGACTTTTCCATTCGACCACGGCTGCACGCCGGCCCATTCAACGCAGTTGGCAAAATCTTTGGTCTCGCGCGGCGACCAGTGCTCGACATAGCCGGGCGAGCGGCCGCAACCGCGCGAGTCGACGCGTACGA
>Ga0187771_10001454_pt1 | contig 15804 bp, 14 predicted proteins | sample 0116_SJ02_MP15_1_FD_133139 | JGI IMG/M metagenome (GOLD analysis project Ga0187771, IMG submission 133139) | Tropical peat soil microbial communities from peatlands in Department of Meta, Colombia - 0116_SJ02_MP15_10_MG | ecosystem: Environmental > Terrestrial > Soil > Wetlands > Peat | place...
GCCATCTCAAGGGCAAGAAGATCGCGATCATCGGCTATGGCAGCCAAGGTCACGCTCATGCACTGAATCTGCGCGATTCGGGCCTCGACGTCATCGTCGGCCTGGCGGCGGATTCGAAGAGCAGGGCCAAGGCCGAAGCGGCCGGCCTGCGCGTCCTCTCTACGGGATGCCGCCAAGGAGGCGGACGTCATGATGGTCCTGGTTCCGGATCACATCCAGGGCGATCTCTACGCCTCGGACATCGCGCCGCATCTGACGGCGGGCAAGACGCTGATGTTTGCCCACGGCTTCAACATCCACTTCGGCTTCATCAAACCTCCGGCCGACGTGGACGTTTCGATGGTGGCGCCGAAAGCGCCGGGCCACCGCGTGCGCGAAGTGTTCGTGGAAGGTTCGGGCGTGCCGGCCATCGTCGCGGTGCATCAGGATGCGACGGGCAAGGCTATGGAAAATGCGCTGGCGTATGCCGCCGCGCTCGGCAACCTGCGCGCGGGCGCGATCGAGACATCGTTCAAGGAAGAAACGGAAAGCGATCTCTTCGGCGAACAGGCCGTGCTGTGCGGCGGCGCTTCCGAACTGATCCGCGCCGGATTCGAGACGCTGGTCGAAGCCGGCTACGCGCCGGAAATCGCCTATTTCGAATGCCTGCATGAGCTCAAGCTGATTGTCGATCTCATCTACGAAGGCGGCCTCAGCTACATGCGCTACTCCGTTTCCGATACCGCGGAATACGGCGATTACACGCGCGGCCCGCGCGTCATCACCGCTGAGACCCGGAAGGAAATGAAGAAGATTCTTTCCGAAATCCAGTCGGGCGAATTTGCACGCGAGTGGATGGAAGAGAACAAGAGCGGCCGCCACAAGTTCCTCGCCATGCGGCAGGCCAACGCGGATCAGCCGATCGAGAAGGTCGGCGCCGAACTCCGCAAGATGATGACGTTCCTCAAACGCAACAAAGAGGCCGGAGTACCTCAGGCCTGAACAAGAACCAACCATGCGCATTCAAACGTTCGATACCACGCTCCGGGACGGCACGCAGGGCGAAGCCGTCTCCTTCTCGGTGGAGGACAAAATCCTCATTAGCCGCCGTCTGGACGAGCTGGGTATTGTTTACATTGAAGGCGGATGGCCGGGTTCGAATCCCAAAGACAAGGAGTTCTTCGAACGCGCGCGCGATCTGAAGCTGAAGCACGCAAAGCTGACAGCCTTCGGATCGACGCGCTTTGCGAAGAATTCGATTGAAGAGGACCGCAACGTTCAGCTTCTGATCGCGGCCGGCACGCCGGTGATCTCGATCTTCGGCAAGAGCTGGGATTTCCATGTCGCCAAAGCGCTGGGCATCACCGAGCGGGAAAACCTCACCATCATTTCCGAGACCGTCGGCTATCTCAAAAAGCACGGCAGGGAAGTGGTTTACGATGCCGAGCACTTTTTCGACGGCTACAGGCGCAATCGCGATTTCGCGCTGCGCACCATCGAAGCGGCGAAGAAGGCCGGCGCCGATGTGCTGTGTCTCTGCGATACCAATGGCGGCACGCTGCCGGAACAGATCGGCGAAATCGTGGCCGATGTTCGCGCGCGTTTCGAAGGCACCATCGGGATCCATACCCACAACGATTCCGATGTCGCGGTCGCCAACGCGCTCGCCGCGGTACGCGCCGGCGCCACACACGTGCAGGGGTGCCTGAATGGTTACGGCGAACGCTGCGGCAATGCCAATCTGGCGTCGATCATCGCCGATCTCGAGCTGAAGATGGGCTACGAGACCATCGGCAGGGAAAATCTCGAACAGCTCACTTCGGCCGTGCGTTACGTCGCCGAGCTGGCGAATCTGACGGTACCGAACGGACAGCCGTTCGTCGGCAAGAGCGCGTTCGCGCACAAGGGCGGCGTGCACGTCAGCGCAGTCCTGAAAGACTCTTCGACGTACGAACACGTGGCGCCCGAACTCGTCGGCAACCGCCAGCGTGTGCTCGTCAGCGATCTTTCGGGCCAGAGCAACGTTGTCTATCGCCTGCGCCAGCACGGGCTCGCCGACAGCCTTCCCGAGGACGCGCGACGCAAGCTGCTCGCGAAGGTGAAGGATATGGAGCATGCCGGCTACGATCTCGAAGCCGCGGACGGAACCTTCGAGCTTCTCGTTCACCAGTCGCTCCATCCCGATCTCAGCTTTTTCGAAGTGCGCGACTGGGAAGTTGCGATCAAGTCCGGCCACGCGACGGCGACGGTCCACATCGATACGGACCGCGGCCCGCGCACCGGCGTCGGCACCGGCAATGGCCCGGTCAACGCGCTGGATGTGGCGCTGCGCAAGTGCCTCTCGGGGCTTTACCCGCGCATTGCGGAAGTCAGCCTCACGGATTACAAGGTCCGGGTCCTCGACTCGAACAAGGGCACCGACGCCCGCGTTCGCGTCCTCGTGGAATGGACCGATCACGAAAAGAACTGGTCGACTGTAGGCGTCTCCGGTGACGTCATCGAAGCGAGCTGGAACGCGATGGTGGATGCGCTCCGGCTTGAGTTGATGCGGCTGGGAGCACCCGCCACGGTTTGAAAACCAGCCTCTTCGAACTCTTCAAAATCGGCATCGGGCCATCGAGCTCGCATACCGTCGGGCCCATGCGCGCGGCGCGCGAGTTCGCCCTGAGCCTCGGTCCCGGCGTCGAGTCGATCCGCGTCGATCTCTACGGTTCGCTGGCGCTGACGGGCAAAGGCCATGGCACCGATCGCGCCGTTCTGCTCGGGCTTGCGGGCGAGAGTCCGGAAACCGTGGATCCCGCAAACCCCGCCGAACCCGGCCCCATTCCGGTTGAAATCGTCTTCAACAAAGACCTCACCATGCCGGGCCACCCGAACGCCATGCGCTTCACGGCAACCCCGGGGCCGTCGGTCGTCTACTACTCGATCGGCGGCGGTTTCATTCTCCGCGATGGCGAGAAGGCCGCGGATGACGACCGTCCTCCCGTTCCGTACCCCTTCCGCTCCGGAGCCGGGATGCTGGCCTGGAACATCCCGGTCTGGAAGCTGATGCTCGAAAACGAGAAGGCGTGGCATTCGGAAGACGAGATCCGCGCCTACGCGGCGCGCATCTGGCAGGCCATGCGCGACTCGATCCATCGCGGCCTCGAGACGGAAGGGATTCTGCCTGGTGGCCTGAAAGTCCGCCGCCGCGCGCCGCAGCTCGCCCGCAAGCTGCGGGAACGCGGCACCACCGATCCGCTGGCCGTGATGGACTGGGTCAACGTCTTCGCCATGGCGGTGAACGAGGAAAATGCCGCGGGCGGCCGCGTGGTCACGGCGCCGACCAACGGCGCATCGGGTCTGATTCCCGCGGTGCTCGAATACTACATCCGCTATCAGGGCGTCGCCACCGAGGCGCATATCGCGAAGGACGGCATCTTCCGCTTTCTGCTGACGGCCGCCGCGATCGGTGTGCTCTACAAGGAAAACGCATCGATCTCCGGAGCCGAGGTGGGCTGCCAGGGAGAAGTCGGAGTGGCCTGCTCGATGGCGGCCGCGGGCCTTGTGGCCGCGCTGCGCGGCACCAACGAACAGATCGAACACGCGGCCGAAATCGGCATGGAGCATAATCTCGGGATGACGTGCGATCCCATTGGCGGCCTCGTGCAGATCCCCTGCATCGAGCGCAATGCCATCGGGGCGGTGAAGGCCATCAATGCCTGCCGCATGGCCATGCAGGAGACCGGAGGGCACAAGGTGCACCTCGATCAGGTGATCCGCACCATGTACGAAACCGGGCTCGATATGCAGAGCCGCTACAAGGAGACGTCGCTTGCCGGACTGGCCGTCAATGCGGTCGAGTGTTAGCCACGCCCGGTCGATCGCGGTTCTGACGGGCGCGGGCGTCTCGGCCGAAAGCGGCATCCCGACCTTTCGCTCGAACGGCGGCCTCTGGCAGCAGTACCGCTTCGAGGACCTCGCGACACCCGAAGCCTTCCAGCGCGATCCGAAGTTCGTCTGGACCTGGTACGAAGAGCGCCGCCGCAGCATCGCCAAAGCGCAGCCGAACGCCGGTCATCTCGCGCTGGCAGAGATGGAGCGGCGGGCGAAGCGGTTCACGCTCATCACCCAGAACGTGGACGGGCTGCACGATCGCGCAGGATCGAAGAACGTGATCAAACTGCACGGCGATATCTGGGTGCTGCGCTGCCTTCGTTGCCGGCGCGAGGAAGTGAACCGCGAAGAGCTCCAATCGCTTCCGCCGTACTGCGATTGCGGCGGCATGCTGCGGCCGGGCGTGGTCTGGTTCGGCGAGGCGTTGCCGGAAGGCGCGATGGAACGTGCGACGGAGGCGGTCCGCCACGCCGGTGTGTTCATCGTCGCAGGCACCTCGGCGCAGGTTTACCCGGCGGCGGGTCTGATTCCCCTTGCAATCCGCAATAGAGCGACGGTGATCGAGATCAACCCGGAAGAGACGGATTTTTCCGCCGATGTGACTTACGCCCTGCGCGGCACCTCAGCCGAAATGCTGCCGCAGCTCCTCGGTGATGGCTCCTGAAGGCGCGTCTCCAGCCCGTTCATTATGTACCTGATGTACCTGCGGCTTCAGCCGCCGCTGCTGCCTTGAAAAACGGGAGCCGCGCCTGAAGAGACTGTGTGAGAACTGCACTCAGGGCCTTTGCTAGTAAGTAGCCACTGAGGAAAACCGGGACAGACTCCTTTTTCGCGTTCCAAAACTTCTGCGTGAGAGCCGGGACGGCGCGAAAAAGGTTGTCTGTACCGGGTTTTCCGGACCACGCTCGCAGCCGAATACACGTGAACCGGAGTTCTCACACAGACTCTTCACGCGCAGGTACATAGCAGCCTGCCCGTATGCTAGCATCGACTTCGTAGTAAACCTTTACTGTGCTTGACTTTCTGAAGGGTCCGATTCAGGCAATTCAGGACTTCTACGAGTTGACTGGCCGGGCGCTCCGGAACGTCATCCGCAGCCCCCATTACTACGACGACATCCGTCTCCAGATGGACATCATCGGCGTGGGCAGCCTGCCCATCGTGCTGCTCACGGGTCTGTTTTCCGGCGCCGTGATGGCCCTCCAGATGGGCCGCGCGCTCGGCCAGTATGGCCAGACGGGGCGCGTCGGAACCGTGGTCTCGATCATCCTCGTGCGCGAGCTGGGGCCTGTGCTGACGTCCGTCATGGTGGCCGGACGGAACTCCTCGGGCATCGCGAGCGAGCTGGGGTCCATGAAAGTAACCGAGCAGATCGACGCCATGCGCGCGCTCGGCACCGACCCGATCCAGAAGCTGGTCACGCCGCGCATGATCGCGACCGCATTCATGCTGCCGTGCCTCACGGTCATCGACGATTTCGTGGGAATGTTCGGCGGCTGGCTGATCTCCACTTCGGAATATGGCGTGCCGACGCTGCAATACTGGTCGACCGTCTGGCGGGCTCTCGACTGGAGCGACGTCACCCAGGGTCTGGTCAAGCCGTTTGTTTACGCCTTCGTCGTCTCGCTCATCGGCTGTTACTTCGGGCTGCGCACCACCGGCGGCACGCAGGGCGTGGGCCGCGCCACCACGCAGGCGGTGGTGGCGGCTTCGGTCACCATTTTTGTGCTGAATCTCTTTATCGGCTTTTTCTTCGTCAGCCAGACGACTTCCTGATGGCCCGGCTGCTGCGCTTTGAAAATGTCAGCGTGGAGTTCGACGGGTTGCGGGCTCTCGATGACGTCTCGTTCAGCGTGGAGGAAAAGGAGACGCGCATCATCCTCGGCGCGGCGGCAAGCGGCAAGACGATGCTGCTCAAGACGGCGATGGGTCTGGTGCGGGCAAGCTCCGGCAAGGTCTTCCTCTTCGATCAGGACGTGACCCGGCTTGCGGAGAGCAAAATGTTCGCCATCCGCTCGAAGCTGGGAATGCTCTTCCAGGAGAGCGCGCTTTTCGATTCGATGACCGTCGCGCAGAACGTAGCCTATCCGCTGCTGAACCAGAAATCGATTCAGATTCCGCGCGATCAGATGGAGCCCGCGGTGCGGAACTCGCTGCGCTTCGTCGAACTGGAGCAGACGCTGGACAAATATCCCAGCGAGCTGTCGGGCGGCATGCGCCGGCGCGTGGCCATCGCGCGCGCGGTGGTGACGAACCCGCCGCTGCTTCTCTACGATTCGCCCACCGCCGGCCTCGATCCCATCACCGCCCACACCATCATGGCGCTCATCATCAAGGAGCGGGATGTCAACAACACGACGGCGCTGGTGGTGACGCAGCGATATCAGGACGGGAATCTGGTAGCGAACTTCCGCTACAATCCGGAGAGTGGAAGGTTGGATCCGGCGGGAGATGGCACAAAGACGGTGTTCATGGTTCTGAAGGAAGGCCGTCTGGTTTTCGAGGGAGCGCAGCCGGATCTGGAGGCTTCGACCGACCCCTACATTTCCAAGTTCGTAAAGCGCCCGGAGCCGGCCGGACACTGACGCTATGCCGAGTCACGCAGCCAAAGTACGCTGGGCGCAGTTGAGGGTCGGGATCGCGGCGACGGCGGCGATGGTCATCGCGGCGGTGCTGATCTTCCTGCTGGCGGGCCAGAGCACGCTTCTCGAGGGCCAGTTCCACCTGAAAACCTACATGGAAGATTCGGCGGGCATGGCGGGGAACACGCCGGTGCGGCTGAATGGAATTCTGGCGGGGCATATCGGAACGGTGAGGCTGTCCGGTTCGCGCGACCGCAAGAAGACGGTCGAGATCGATATGGTGATCCAGCAGCGTTACCTCGAACTGATCCCCGACGACTCCAAAGCCGCCATCAGCGCGGCCAACCTGCTGGGCGACAAATACATCAACATCACGCGCGGCATCCATCCCAAACATGTGGAGCCGGGCGGGACGATCGAGGCGCTCGAGACGCGGGATATCCCGGAAATCATCGCCGAGAGTTCCAATCTGCTGCAGCAGTTCCAGACGATCGTGGGACGCCTCGATGGCCTGCTGGCGGTTGTCGAGAGCGGCCAGGGCAATATCGGCAAGCTCATCAAGGACGCCTCGCTCTACGACCGGCTGAACGCGACGGCGGGCGAAGTGGAGCAGCTCGTGAGCGACGTGAAGAACAGCAACGGCACCATCAGCCATCTGCTCTACGACGACACGCTCTATCAGGACATCCGCAGGCCGATCCAGCGGCTCGACGACATGCTGGCGCAGGTGCAGCAGGCAAAGGGGACGGCCGGCAAGCTGATCTACGATCCGCAGCTTTATGACCAGGCGCGCCAGAGCATCACGGAAGCGAAGGCGCTGCTTGAGAACCTCAACAAAGGCAAGGGCACGGCCGGCAAGCTGCTCAATGACGAGCAGATCTACGCGCAGCTCAATCAGATCGCGTCGAAGGTCAATACCGCCATGGACAAGATCAACGCCGGACAGGGCACCATCGGGCAGCTCGTCGTCAATCCGCAGCTCTACGACACTCTGAACGGAACCGCGCGCGAAGTTTCGGGTCTCATCAAAGACATGCACACCAGCCCGAAGAAGTTTCTCACCATCAGGCTCGTACTGTTCTGAAGCGCCTCATAGTCAATGCCGACGATTTTGGTTTCACGCATGACGTGAACGAAGGGATCGTCGAGGCTCACCGTAAAGGAATCCTCACGGCGACCACGCTGATGGCGAATGGCGACGCTTTCGACGATGCCGTCCGGCTGGCGCGCAAAACGCCTTCGCTCGACGTCGGCTGCCATCTGGTTCTGGTGCAGGGGATGAGCGTGCTCGAGCCGGGCAGGCCGCTGCCGGCTACGCTGAGTGAGCTCGTCCGCGAAGTCATGCTCGGCCGGTTACGCATCCATGACGAACTGGCGGCCCAGGTGCGGAAGATTGTCGCGGCCGGGATTCAGCCGACGCACCTCGATACCCACAAGCACACGCAGCTGCTGCCGCAGGTGCTGGCGGCGGTGGCGCGCATTGCGCGGGAATACGGCATTGCCTGGGTACGCTGCCCGCTCTTCCGCTGGGGCCTCGCCGGACTGAAGACGACCGACCACTTTACCGGGTTCCGGCTGACCGGTTCGCTCACGACGGAGAGCCTGATCGCCCTGCTCGAGAAGCTGCCGGACGGGCTGACCGAGCTGATGTGCCATCCGGGGCGACTGGGGCCGGAGCTCAGGAAAGCATCAACAAGGCTCAAGGAAAGCCGCGCCATCGAACTGAAGGCATTGACGTCGGAAAGGGTATCAGCCGTACTCACCAGGAGGGATATCCGGCTGGTCAACTACCGGAACTCGGATTAGAATCTAGAGGTACAGGGCCTCACGATGCTGACCTACCACGCCTGTTCCAAGTGCGATGCGCCGGTCCGCCGGTCGCGGAGGAAGAACCTGTTCGAGTTTCTGATCGGGCCGATCATGCTGCCCTACCGCTGCACGGTCTGCGACCGGCGCGAGATGAAGCTGCGCTTCATCGACATGGAGCCGAACTCGAAGCCCGAAGACACGGACCTGATCATCGCGCAGCCCACCGAGCGTGAACTCGAGGAAGAGCGGAAAGCCGGGGAGAGAGCGGCGGAACGCGCCGCGAAGAAGGCGGCAAAGCTGCAGGAAAAAGAACAGGCCCGCAAGGCAAAGGCGGCCGCAGCGGCTAGCCGCCAATCGAGTACATCGGACGAGGAGGAGGAACAAATTTCGCCGAGTTGATGGAGTGGCCGATCCACTTCTCCGCCACGTTGCGGCGAATAGCGGCGGCAATCTCCGCGTCGGGCGCCGCGTTCCTCAATAAATCCCTGACGTCGGTTTCCTCAATCGCAAAGAGACAGTAGCGGATCTTGCCGTCGGAGGTAAGACGCAGCCGGTTGCAGTTCAGGCAGAACGGCTTGGTGACCGACGCGATGAAGCCGACCGTGCCTTTGCCATCGGCCCAGGCGAACTCGGTCGCGGGCGCGCGCGGGTCGCGGTCGGGAATCTCGATGAGCGGCGAAATCGCGCGGCTCAGAATGGCGGCGATTTCATCGGCCGAAAGCACCTTGCTGCGATCCCAGAGCGACTGGGCATCGAGCGGCATGAACTCGATGTAGCGGGGCTCGAAGCCGCGCTCCCGGCAATAGAGAGCCATGGGAACGATATCCGGCTCGACCAGGTTCTTCACGGCGACAATATTGAACTTGATATTCGTGAAGCCGGCGCGCACGGCGGCGTCGATGCCGGCGAGAACGCGCGGCAGATCGTCGCGGCGGGTGATCTTTTTGAAGCGTTCGCGATCGAGCGTATCGAGGTGGATGTTGAGGCGGCGCAGACCGGCGTCCCAGAGCGCCTGCGCCTGCTGTTCGAGCAGCACCGCGTTGGTGGTAAGCGCGAGATCGCGGATACCGGGGACGGCGGCCAGGCGTTCGATGAGCCGCGCGAGATCGCGGCGTACCAGGGGCTCGCCCCCCGTGATGCGCAGTTTGTTCACGCCGAGCGACGCGGCTACACGCACGAAACGCTCGATCTCCTCGTACGTCAGGATGTCCCGGCGGTCGGTGAACTGGACAGCTTCATCCGGCATGCAGTAGAAGCAGCGGATGTTGCAGCGGTCGGTGACACTGATCCGCAGGCTGTCGTGCACGCGGGAAAAGCCGTCAATCAGCGGAGCAGTCACTTCAGTGCCAGCATACGCTCGATCGGGAGGCGGGCGCGCCGCATCAGTTCTTCCGGCAGTTCCACGCGCGGCTCCAGATGGAGCAGGCAATCGCGCAGCTTTTCAAGCGTGTTCATTTTCATGAACGGGCATTCGCTGCAGTTGCAGTACTCGTTTTTGACGTAGTGGAAGCGCTTGCCGGGCGAGGAGCGTTCGAGCGAGAAATTGATGCCGCTCTCCGTCATGACAATGAACTCCTCGGCCGCGCTGGCGGCGCAGTACTGAATGATGGCCGAGGTCGAGCCGACAAAATCGGAGTGGCGCAGGACATCTTCCGGGCACTCGGGGTGCGAAACCACGACGGCGTGCGGGTACGCGGCCTTCGCCTCGAGCAGGCGGCGCAGCGGGAAGGTGGCGTGCACTATGCAGGTAGCCTGCCAGATCTTCATGTTCTGACGGCCGGTCTGAGCCTGGACGTAGTTGCCCAGATTGCGGTCCGGGAGGAAGAGGATGGGCTTGTCGGCCGGGATGGAGTTGACGACATCGACGGCGTTGCGCGACGTGCAGATGATGTCGGACTCGGCTTTGACTTCGGCCGACGTGTTGATATAGCTGACGATGACGTAATCCGGGTGACGGTGGCGGAATTCGCGGATCGGTTCCACCGGGCAGCCTTCAACGAGGCTGCAGCTCGCGGCTCTGTCGGGAATGACGACGATACGGTCCGGGTTCAGGATTTTGGCGGTTTCCGCCATAAAGACCACCCCGCAGAAGGCAATCACATCGCCCCTGGCCTGCTGAGCCTTGCGCGAGAGCTCGAGACTGTCGCCGATGAAGTCGGCAAGCTCCTGGATTTCCGCCTCCTGATAGTGATGGGCCAGCAGGATGGCGCGGCGCTCCCGCTTCAGTTCGAGGATTTCTTCCGCTAATGTGCTGGTGGTGGCGGTCATGAATTCGACCTGGTTCCGGGCCTGTCTAATGTTATCAACCTGCGTCCACGGGGTTAAGCCCGCATAATGGGTAGCGAGTGCGCGTCGTTCTCATCTCGACCTACGACCTTGGCCGGCAGCCTTTCGGATTGGCCTCTCCGGCTGCCTGGCTGCGGGCAGAAGGCCATGAAGTGACCACCGCCGATCTTTCCCGGGAACCGGCTCCTTTCGAAGCGATTCGCCATGCCGACTGGATCGCCTTCCACCTGCCGATGCATACCGCGACGCGCCTGGCTGTGCCCCAGATCGAAGCTGCGCGGGTGCTGAACCCGCGGGCCCTGCTCTGCTGTTACGGTCTTTATGCTCCTTTTAATCAAGAGATGCTGCGGGGGCTGGGAGTGACTCACGTGGTCGGCGGCGAGTTTGAGCGGACGCTGGCGGATCTGGTGGCCGGGCGCCTGGCCTCGGCCGAGGCTGTGAATGTGGACCGGCTGACGTTCCTGACTCCCGACAGATCAACACTTCCACCGCTCGCGCGGTACGCGGGCGTCAGACGCGCAGGTGCGCACAAAACGGCTGGTTACGTGGAGGCGAGCCGGGGGTGCAAGCACCTTTGCCGGCACTGTCCGATCGTGCCGGTGTACGAGGGCAGGTTCCGGGTGGTGCAGAGGGAAGTCGTGCTCGCCGACGTGCGGCAACAGGTGGCGGCGGGAGCCGAGCACATCACGTTCGGCGATCCCGACTTTCTGAACGGGCCGGGACACGCTCTGGCTATTGTCGAGGCGCTGCACGCGGAGTTTCCCGCGCTGACTTACGACGTGACGATCAAGGTGGAGCACCTGCTGCGGCATGCCGATGCCCTGAGGGTGCTGGCGCGGACGGGCTGCCTCTTCATCACCAGCGCCGTCGAGTCGGTCGACGACGCGATTCTGACCCGCCTGGCCAAGGGCCATACGCGGGCGGACTTCGTGCGGGCGCTCGAGCTCACACGCTCGCTCGGCCTGACCCTCGTGCCGACATTCGTGGCCTTCACGCCATGGACCACGCGCGAAGGTTATCGGGAGCTGCTGCGGGCAGTGCGGGATCTGGATCTCATCGGGAGCGTGGCGCCGGTCCAGCTGGCGATCCGGCTGCTGATTCCGGCGGGATCGAAGCTGCTCGAGCTGAGCGATCTCGAGACAGGACCGTTCGACCCGGCTGGGTTGTCCTGGCGCTGGAAGCATCCGGACCCGGAGATGGACCGGTTGTGTACGGACCTGCTGCAGGTCATCCGGGTGGAGGAGAGGAAGGGCGCAGCGCGAGGGGAGATCTTTGGGCGGATCTGGGAGCGGGCCTTCGGCGAACTGCCGGATTTTCATCTGGCCGCGCGGGCCACGATCCCGTATCTGACCGAGCCGTGGTACTGCTGAGCAGAGCCGGATGAAGAGCAGGTGGCTCTTGTGTAGGAAAAAGCAAAAAGCGGCTGTCGTGAGACAGCCGCTCTTCGGATCAAGCAGATTGTTGCTGCGCGGGAGTCAGTTCGCAGCCTGGCGGCGGCCACCAAGCGTTTCGCGCTTGTGGGTCTTCGCCCATTCCGCGTACTCGTCGTCGCTGATGGAGGTGACGTTGACCCAGGCATGGGCCATTTCGTCAACCGTGCGGTCGCCGTAGCCGACCCACTGCCGCGCATCCGGGTTGTTGGGATTGGCGGCGGTGTTGTCGTGCCATGCGGTGACGTGAACGATCGTGCCCTTCGGGAAGCAGGGAGCGGCGTCGTCAGCGTAGATATAGTTCGTCATCCAGTTGAAGTTGAACTTATCCACGTAGCTGATCTCCTGGATGCCGCCGTCCGGCAGGATGGCTTCAATCGCCATCGCCTTGCCGCGCAGGTGCATATGCGGCTGGAAGTTGCCGAAGCAGGAGGCTGAGCGCAGGACGGTGTAGCCGTTGCTCTCGGTGACTTTGTTGGGTTCGAGATCGAGGCGGCCGCCGTCGGTGCCCTGGAAGCCGGTGAGCAGCGTGCGGTGCTTCGGTTCCTGGCCCTTCGGATAGAGCCACACAGCGAGCTGCACGTGGTCGCGGATCTGCTCGCCGACAGCGTGATAGTGGATGTCCCACCACACGTGCGAACCGGGCAGGATCAGCTTGCCGGTGCCTTCGTCGAAGATGTCATAGTTCTTGCCGACGGCCCATTCCATCAGCTGGCCGGCTTCGTCGGGGCTGCGCTGGCCGAGGCCATCGTTGAGCTCCGGAGCGCTCGGGTCATGCTGCACGAGATGCGCGATCGCGTGGTGCGTGATCTTGCGGCCGGCGTCGCTCGCGGGACGCATTTCGACGGCGCGGGCCCAGCGGGGTTCATCGACATTGATGGTGGTGAGAGGCCGCCACCACTGATCCTGGCTCTTGGCCGGCATCGTATAAGGATCCGATTCAATGATCAGATCCGGCTTGCCGAACTGCTTTTCAAGCAGCCAGGTGTCGTTCGGGGGGAAAACCTTTGCAACAGGCATGTCCTTCGCGTCGCCCATGGGGGCGCCGGAATCGACCCAGCGGGCGATCATGGCGATCTGTTCTTCGCTGAGCGACATGTCGTTCTTGAACTTCTGGATGCCGACGGTCGGATCGATGTGCCAGGGCGGCATGTTGCGCGCCACGACACGGGCCTTGATCGACTTGGCCCACGGCCGGGTCTCCTCGTAGGTCACGAGAGACATGGGCGCCGCGGTGCCCTTGTGGTGGCAATCCTGGCATTTCTCCTGGAGAATGGGGGCGATATCTTTTGTGAAGGTGACGGGCTTGGCGTTAGTCAGTTCCGCGGCGCTCGCAGAGAGCGCGAGAAGACCAAACGAGGCCAGCGCCGCAGACACAAATCTGGCGTTGATCATTTAAACGGACTCCTTCGCTGATTACAATACTAAAAATAAATTCCGGAGTAAATCCCAACTGCTACAAAAATCGGCCTGATCGCAACAGCCCGAGGCCTATTTGGTCACGGTGACTTTGACGTGACCGTTGGTCCAGCAGCACTGGAAACCACCGCCGCCACCGACGCCCGAGGCGTCATTGACAGCGAGGTACAAGTCATAGTCGCCAGGGTCGCTGAAGGTGGCATTGGTAGTGGCTTTGCCGGCGAAGATTGCCTTGGGAGGCATCTTCTTGAAATCCATCTTCTCGACCTTGGGTTTCTCTTCGGAAAACTTGACCGAGGCGCCCTCGGGAGCGCGGTATTCGCTCCAGCTCAGGGTAATCAGTTCCTTCGGCTCGCTGCGGCCCGGCGAATAGACACCGTCATCAGCCACATAGACGGTGATCGGAAGCGGAACGCCCACTTTGGCAGTCATGGAGGTCACCACCGGCTTCTGGCCCTGTCCCATTCCGCTGTTCGCATCGTCGAAGCTCTTGAAAGCGAGCCACGGCGGGGTGTTGTTGAGCGCGTCGATATAGGGAGAGATTTCCCAGAGATCCTTGATATTCAGCGGGATACTGGAGGTCTTGCCGTTGACCGTGATGGTCCAGGTCAGTTCCTTGTCGCCGAAGTCCTTGGGGACGGTGATGGTAAACGGTCCCCAGCCGCGGCCGGAGAGGAAATGCGTGGGTTGCCCCATGTCCGGCCCGCCCGGTTCGATCTTGTTATCCGGTCCGATGGGAATGTCGAGCGCCTGCTGCAGGTTGCGATTCCAGTAGCCGGCCATGATGCTGTAGGTGCCGTCCGGATTGTGGAACCAGCCCTCGAAGGCGGGAGTGACGTTCTGACCTTTCCTGTGAGGCGGCTCCCCGTCGATGCGCTGACCGAAGGCGATGGTGGCTGGCGCGACAAACGTTGCGGCCAAAAGTGCGAGTGCTGCTGTGCGTTGCATTATTCTGGAAACCTCTTGAAGAGTGGACAAAAAGGGCGATAGTACCCGGACTGTACCCGGTGCCGGCCGTCCGGTCCCGTAATACTTTATAACCGCAGGACCGGAAAAAGCAACCGGAGGGGACGAGCGCCTGCCGGGTGAGGCGCTCCATCCCTCCGGAAGGTTACCCGGCTCAGTTCGCGGCGCGACGGCGGCCTCCGAGCGTCTCCCGCTGGTGGGTCTTCGCCCAGGCGGCGTAGTCTTCGTCGCTGATATAGGTCACGTTGACCCAGGCGTGCGCCATCTCGTCAACCGTCCGGTCACCATGGCCGACCCACTGGCGCGGATCGGGGTTATTCGGGTTGGCAGCGGTGTTGTCGTGCCATGCCGTTACATGAATGATGGTGCCTTTGGGGAAGACCGGGGCAGCGTCGTCAGCATAGATATAGTTGGTCATCCAGTTGAAGTTGAAATTGCCAACGTAGCTGATCTCCTGGATCGAGCCGTCGGGAAGGATGGCTTCGATCGCCATGGCCTTGCCGCGAAGGTGCATGTGCGGCTGGAAGTTGCCGAGTTTCGCGGCCTGCTTCAGCACCGTGTAGCCGTTGCTCTCGGTGATCTTGTTCGGCTCGAGATCGAGGCGGCCGTTATCGGTAGCCTGGAAGCCGGTGAGGTAGGTGCGGTATTTCGGCTCCTGCCCCTTCGGATAGAACCAGACGGCGAGTTCGACGTGGTCGCGGATCTGCTCGCCGACCGCGTGATAGTGGATGTCCCACCATACGTGCGAGCCGGGCAGAACCAGCTTGCCGGTGCCTTCGTCGTAGATGTCGTAGTTCTTGCCGACGGCCCATTCCATCAGGGTTCCGGCTTCATCCGGGTTGCGCTGCGCAAAGGGATTGTCGGCATCGGCATCGAAGCCGACCTGCGGCGCGTCGGGATCATGCTGCACGAGGTGCGCCAGAGCATGGTGCGTGATCTTGCGGCCGGCCGGAGTGCCGGGGCGCATTTCGACGGCACGCACCCAGCGCGGCTCCTTGATATCGATGCTCGTCAGCGGACGCCACCACTGATCCTGGCTCTTGGCCGGCATCGTGTAGGGATCCGACTTGATCACGATATCCGGAGGGCCGAACTGCCTGGCGAGCTGCCAGGTGTCGTCAGCCGGGAAGACGCGCGCCGCCGGCATGTCCTTCGGGTCGCCCATCGGCGCGCCCGAATCGACCCAGCGGGCGATCTTCGAGATCTGCTCGTCGGAGAGCGACATGTCGTTCTTGAACTTCTGAATGCCGACGGTCTGATCGATATGCCACGGGGGCATGTTGCGCGAGACGACGCGCGCCTTGATCGACTTCGCCCAGGGGCGAGCCTGCTCGTAAGTGATCAGCGACATCGGGGCGACAGTGCCCGGACGATGGCAGTCCTGGCACTTCTCCTGGAAAATCGGCGCGATATCTTTGGTAAACGTAACCGGAGTCTGGCTGGACAACTCAGCGGCA
>Ga0187771_10001455_pt1 | contig 15797 bp, 18 predicted proteins | sample 0116_SJ02_MP15_1_FD_133139 | JGI IMG/M metagenome (GOLD analysis project Ga0187771, IMG submission 133139) | Tropical peat soil microbial communities from peatlands in Department of Meta, Colombia - 0116_SJ02_MP15_10_MG | ecosystem: Environmental > Terrestrial > Soil > Wetlands > Peat | place...
GCGAAGCCGCCGCCAAACCCGCCGATGATGCCATAGCCGAGAACGAGGATGGCCAGCGAACTGCCCCACAGTGCCGAGAGCAGCGCGCCGAGCGCCAGCAGGCAGCCGCCGACGGTGGCGACGAGGCGCGGGCCTTTGCGGTCCTGCCACAGTCCGCCCGCCACGGCGCCGAAGGCGACAAACAGCAGCGAGTAGCGGTTCGGCATGATGGTCTGCGCTTTCGACCATCCGTAAAGCGCGCCCAGCGGAACGCGGAACACCGACCACGAGTAGACGACCGTGATGATCATCTGCATCAGGACCGCGACCACGGCGTGGCGGGCCCGGTTTTCAGTCAGAGCGGCGGCTCTGGCCTGCGATGTTGCGGCAGCGGAGGACATAAATGTACCCCGCGAAGTATATCAGCATTTTTCCGGGACCATGCGTGCTAGCATTGCAACCAGTGGTGCGCGGGCTCATCGTTGTCGCCGCCGTGGCAGCGGCGATTGCCGCGGGAGTCTTCTACTTCGTGCGGCAGGGTTTTTCGAGCCGCCCTGCGCCCGGCGCAGCCGAGACCCTGATCGCGACCACCCTTCGCACCGCCTCCATTCCAGACCGATACAGGGAGATGCGGAATCCCGTCGACTGCTCGCCGCAGGTCTTCGACGAAGCGGGCGCGCACTGGGCGGACCACTGCGCCACCTGCCACGCCAACGACGGCTCCGGCAACACGCTGCTCGGAAAAACCATGTATCCGCGGCCTCCGGATATGCGGCTCCCAGGCACGCAGGGCCAGTCCGACGGCGAACTCTATTACACGATCAACAACGGCGTGCGGCTCACGGGCATGCCGGCGTTCGGCGATCCGGGCGATAACGATACGGCGAGCTGGAAGCTGGTCTGTTTTATCCGGCGCATCCCGAAACTGACGTCCGATGAAATCGACGTGCTCAAGACGCTGAATCCGAAAACGCCGGAAGATCTCGAGGAAGAACGGCAGGAGCGCGAGTTCCTGAACGGCGGTCCGCTGCCGGGGGCCGACGCAACAACCGGCCATAAGCATTAGGATGAAGAATATGAAACACAAACTGACGGTACTGGCTCTTCTGGGGGCGGGCGCGGTTTTCGCGCACGGCAACGCCGAACACGTGATGGGCTTCGCGCGAGCCGTAAGCGCGCAGAGCGTAACCGTGGAAGAAGCGGACCACGACATGGTGACGGTGCTGCTGACTCCGAAGACCGCGATCAAAAAGAGCGCGGTGAAGGCCAACATCATGGATCTCAAGGTTGGCGACCGCGTGATGATCCACGCCGAAAAGAATAAGGAAGGCAAGCTCGAAGCCGAGGAAGTCGAATTCGGTCCGACGCCCGCCAAGAAGTAGTGGGAGCCCGTGCGCTCGTGCTCGGCGGGGGCGGCCCCGTCGGAATCGCGTGGGAATCCGGGCTGATTGCCGGGCTGGCCGAAGCCGGCATCGACCTCTCGGCCGCCGATTTCATCATCGGGACTTCAGCCGGCTCCTTTGTCGGCGCTTATATCGCTGCCGGAACGCCGCCGACAATGCTGGCCGCGCCGTTCCTCGGCGAAGCCGGCATGCCGAAGTCCGCGAGCGAACTGCTCTCCTCGCCTCCGGACCTCACGGTGCTGATGGCGAAGATGATGGAGTCGTTCGCCGGTGTGCGGCCCAATGACGAAGTCTGCCGGGAGATCGGCCAGTGGGCGCTCGCATCGGCGGCGATGAGCGAAGACGCTTATCTCGGCACCTTCGGGAAATCGCTGGCGCCGCTGCTCTCGGGCGGATGGCCGGGGAAGAACTACACGTGCCCGGCGGTCGATACGGCCACCGGAGTGCCGGTCGAGTGGAACAAGGATTCAGGCGTCGATCTGCTGCACGCGATTGCGTCGAGTTGCGCGGTGCCGGGCATCTATCCGCCGGTGACGATCCAGGGCCGCCGCTACATGGATGGCGGCATGCGGTCCCCGACCAATGCGGATCTCGTGAAGGGCTGCGAAAAGGTCGTGGTGATCGCGGTGGCGCGCGCCGATGCACCGCCGGTTTTCAGCCGTCCGCTCGAACGGGAGCTGAACGCGCTGAGGGAGTCGGGCAGCCAGGTGGAACTGATCCGGCCGAACGCGGAGTGTCTCGAAGCTTTCGGCGCGAACCTGATGGATGCCAGCCGCCGTCCCGCGGCCGCCGCGGCCGGCCTCAAACAGGGCCGGGCGGGAATCGAAGCGCTTCGCGCGTTCTGGAAGTAATCCTCCAACTCCGCGCTGCGACCTCTCCGGGCCTTATCCTTCGCAGCTCAGGCGTCGCCTTTCTCTGCGGACTCTGCGCCGACGAGATATCCGATTTCCGCTCTCTGCGAACTCCAATCCCTGGCGCAAATGGTTATCCCGCCACCAGCACTTCCACGGGATGGCCGATGAACAGGCCGGATTCCATCACTCCCGTGATCGACTTGATATCCCGCTCCATCGATTTGCCGATCTCCTTGAAGCGCGCGTCGAAGATGAAGTTCCCGCTCTGCGTGACGATCGGTCCGTCTTTGCCCACCGCGAGCCGCAGCGACAGCTCCGTTGCGCCGAGCGCGATCAGTTCGCGCTCCACGATGTGCAGCGATTCGGGCAGAAACTCCACCGGCACCGCGAATTTTTCGCCCAGCTTATCCACCAGCTTCGACGAATCGACCAGGATGAAGCTTTGCGGCGCCGAGCGCATCACCAGCTTCTCGAGAAACATCGCGCCGCCGCGTCCCTTGATCAGACTCCGGTTCGGATCCACTTCATCGGCGCCGTCGAAGCACCAGTCCGGGCAGGAGCGCAGAAGCGTGGTCACCGGAATGCCGGCTGCCGTGCAGGCCATGGTGGCTTCGTGCGAGGTGCAGATGACGGAGATGTGGAGTTTCTCCCGTTTGATGCGCTCGCCGATGGCCCGGATCGCCAGATAAGAAGTGGAACCCGAACCGGCGCCGATCACGTCGCCATCCTCCACTTTCGCCGCGATCTGCCGGCCCAGTTCCTCTTTCGCCGGGCGGTTCGAGATCGGCCCGCTCCAGTCAAATTTTTCCGCGGTTTCCCAGTTCATAAGAATTCAGTCTGATACAGGTCGTGCAGCCGGACGAGTCCGACGCAGCGGCCGTCTTCGACGACCGGCAGCACGGAGATCTGCGAAGGCCGGTCTTCCATCAGGCGCATGGCTTCCTGCAGGGTGGCGTCGGGGCCGATCGTCACCGGGTGCGGGCTCATCACGTCGCGCGCGCGCACCTGCCGGATATCTTCGTTGTCGCTCAGGGCGCGCCGCAGGTCGCCGTCGGTCACCAGACCCTCGAGACGCCCGCCGTTGCTCGTCACAATCGCCGCGCCAAGCGGGCACCGGTTCATCGCGATGATGACGGCCCGCATCGGAACTTCCGGCTCGGCCCACGCCACTTCCTCTCCCGTGTGCATCACCTGCCGCACGGTCACCCGCAGATTGCGGCCAAGCTGGCCCGCGGGGTGGCGCTCGGCGAAATCCTCATGGTTCATGTTGCGCGCCTGCATGACGGCGAGGGCGAGCGCGTCCCCGATGGCCGTCGCCACCGCGGTGCTGGCGGTGGGCGCGAGATTGTACGGATCGGCTTCGGCGCGCACCGACGCATCGAGAACCACGTCCATCTGCCTGGCCAGCGCCGATGTTTTGTTGCCGAGAATGCCGACGAGCGGAGAACCGAGACCGCGCAGCACGGGAATCAGCCGCAGCAGTTCGAGCGTCGTGCCGCTCTTCGAGAACAGAATTGCCGGATCGTTGCGGGAGCAGATCCCCACATCGCCATGGAGCGCATCCACCGGATGCAGGAACACGGCCGGAGTTCCGGTGCTGCACATCGTGGCCGCGAGCTTCTGCGCGACGAACCCGGATTTCCCGAGCCCGCTGACGATCACCTTGCCCGAGTGGGAACGAATCAGGTCGACGGCATGCGCGAACTCATGGTCGAGACGGGAAGCGGCGAGGCGGATGGCGTCGGCCTCGGTCTCCATGGACGCGCGGCCGCCTGCGGTGTGGTCGAGTGCACCGGACATGAACTTCTAATACTAATTCCCGTGCACCCTAATTCCCATGCAACCCCAGGCGGGCGAGCACGCGCCGGACCTTCTTGGGCGAGACGGAAAGGCGCTTGGCGACGCGCGCCACCTTGCGGCTTTCGTGCTCCCAGACGCGCGGGATGATGATGTCGGCGAAGTCCTCGGTGAGCTGCTGGAACGTGCGCCCGCCCACCACGCCCTGCGACCACGCGAGAAGCTGCGCGTCCACGCTGCCGCGGCCGACGACTTTCTCCTTGAGCGTCTGGAGATCGTCCCAGATGTGATCCTGCACCTCGTTGCGCAGCAGCGCCGCGGCCTGTTCGGCGATTTCGCGCGCCGGTTCCACGCTGCCGGGCGTCGTGTTGCAGATGGTGAGGCCGTGCCAGATGAGCGCGCGGGCGAGAAGGCGGCGGTTCTCCGTGTGGCGCGCCAGTTCGACGGCCTCCCGCGCCGCTTCGAGCGCCAGACGCGCCACCCACGCCGGATCTTCGATCTCCTCCTCGAGCTTGGTGTTCTCCACCATGCACTCGAGCAGGCGGGCTCGCGCCATCAGGATGTTGTCTTTCTTCTGCTCGCCGAGCGCGTAGGCCTGGCGGGCTTCATCGTCGGCGCGGTAGAGATCGCCGCTGTCGAGATGCAGGTGGCCGCGGTTGACGCAGACCGTGCCCGCGCCGCGGTGGTGCGAGTGGATCCTGTAGATCTCGGAAGCCTGATCGAGATGCGCCAGCGCTTCGGCGCGGAAACGCTCGTAATTCGCGCGCAGATCCGGTTCGCTCCTGCGCCGTTCGGCGGCATCGGCATCGATCTTCTTGCGGAGCTGCAGCGCGATGAGCCGCTCCACGTAGCCCATATTGGCCAGCGAGCGGGCCAGATTGCGATGCTCGGGATCGCGCTTGCGGTATTCCTCGATCGCGTTGCGGAAGTGGCGCAGCGCCAGATCGTAGCGGCCTTCCCGGCGATACATGCGCCCGTAGCTCGACTGGATATTGCCGCGCGTGATGTAATCGTCCGTCAGGCTCAGGATGGCCTCGGCGTCGCCGAGCATTTTGAGCGCTTCGCGGATACGGCCCTTCTGGAACAGCAGCCAGCTTTCCGCCACGTGAATCACCGCGGCCATGGGTTCGGAGCCGGCTTCCGAGGCGAGGCGCGCGCCCTCGGTCGCGTGCGTCATGGCGTGGTCGTACTCGCCCGCCTTGCGGCTGCAGCGCGAGCACCAGAAATGCGCCAGCGCCAGAATCTGGGGATCGGTGATCTCGGAGCGCAGCGAGAGAACCAGGTTAAAGTTCGAAAGCGCGCGCTCGATGTTCTCTTCCGCTACCCAGATGACGCCTTCCGCCATCAGGACGCAGGCGTAGTCCATGATCGGGAGCGAGGCGCGGCGGCCCTTGGGAAACGCAGTCAGTCCGGCCTGGACGACATAGATGTCCCGCCAGCCCAGATCCACCCACTGCGAAATGTAACAGAGCAGAGCTGCTGCATCCGGATGCTGGGGATCGATACGTCCATTCTGAGCCCAATACTCTTCGAGACGGGCCATGCCGGACTCGATGCGGCGCATTCCAAGGTCGGAACGGAGACCCTGGAGAAGTTCAGAGGGCATTCTCGTTCCAGAATAGCAGGAAAATGGTCCGAAACGGACTAGAAAAGTTCGTGTTCGATGACTAATTCGTCACGGGTGACCGCCCAGGTTCCCGTATGCCGAACCGCCAGCCCGGCCGCCATGTTGGCGAGGCCCGCGGCTTCAACCAGCGGCACCCCCATCCCCAGCGCCAGGGCGAGAACGGCAACCACCGTGTCGCCCGCGCCTGTGACGTCAGCGACTTCGACGGGCATCGCGGGAATCCGGTGAGGGGGCTCGCCGGGCTCGAACAGCGTCATGCCCTCGCCTCCCTGGGTGACCAGAAGCGAGGACGGCGCAATCGACGCCATCAGCCGGGCGGCGGCGTGGGCCAGTTCGGTCGAGTCGTGGATCGGTTCGCCCGCCGCCGTGGCGGTTTCCTTCAGGTTCGGGGTGATCACGGTCGCGCTGCGGTAACGGCCGAGATCGCGCGATTTGGGATCGACCACCACCGGCTTGTCCAGAGCTGCCGCTTCCGCGAGGAACCAGCGGCAGAAGGGCTCGGAAACCACACCCTTGGCGTAATCCGAGATCACGCAGGCGTGGACGTCCGGCAGCAGCGCCGCGCAGGCCTTGCGCAGAAGCGTCTCGACGCCGGCATTGAGGGGAAAAACGTTCTCTTCGTCGAAGCGCACGATCTGCTGGCCGCCGGCCGTGATGCGTGTTTTGGTCGTGGTGGCGCGGTCCGTATCCTCGACGAGAGCCGTTGTGTCGATGCCGGACTGGGCCAGATGGCGCCGCAAAGTGGAGCCGGATTCATCGATGCCGGTGACGCCGGCCAGCGCCGCGGCCGCGCCGATCGAGCGGATGTTCGCCGCCACGTTGGCGGCGCCGCCGGGCACGAACTTCTTCCCCGCTACCGCGACGACGGGAACCGGCGCTTCCGGTGAAATGCGCGTGGCGTCACCCGAGACATAAGCATCGAGCATCGCGTCGCCGATGACGAGAATCCTGAGTGCGGGGGCCCGGGTGACGAAGTGATGGATCGAATCGCGAAGGGGGTTCATGAGGGGTTGGGTTTCGTTCTGGCGATCTGCTCGATGATATCGGTCGTGGACCGGCCGGGGTAGAGCGGCAGAAACCGCACTTCGCCGCCGTAAGCGGCCACCGTGGCGCGTTCCGGCATGGGGCGCGAACCGTCGGCATATTCGGCGCCCTTGCAGTGGATATCCGGCTCGAGCAGCGATAGTGCGCGAATCGGATCCGGCTCGCTGAAAACCGTCACGTAATCGACGGCTTCGAGCGCCGCGAGAAGCTCCGCGCGATCCTCTTCATTCATGATGGGCCGGCCGGGCCCTTTCAGCGCGCGCACGCTCTCGTCGCTGTTGATGCCGACGATCAGAATGTCGCCGAGGGCTTTCGCGCCCGCGAGACTGCGCGCGTGACCGGCATGCAGGAGGTCAAAGCAGCCGTTGGTCCAGACCACGCGCTTGCCGTGTTCCCTCCACGTGCCGCGCAGGGCCGCGAGTTCCTCGAGGGTCTTGATTTTGGGAGATGGCAACGAGCGATTCTGCTATCCGGCTACTTCAGCACGTAGATCGTGGCGACCGCGGCAGACCCGGCGACGCCCGTCACCGAGTTGATGGTGTTCTGGGCGATCCGGCGCGGAGGACTGTCCGGAATATACAGCGTATCGCGAGCCTGCAGAATCATGTCCGGCTTGCGGCGCTGCAGAATGTCCCAGAGCGGCACCGGGATCGTGTGCCTCACGCCCTGATCGTCGACCCGGTAGATGAAGGCTTTGTGCGACGCATACTGTGCCAGACCCTGCGCCTGGGCGATGGCGTTGGTCACGGTATTCAGCGAAAGCGGATCGAGCACGGGATAGACACCCGGCTTGCTCACGTTCCCCTGCACGATGATGTTCTCCATCGTGGGAACGCGGATTTCTTCGCCGCCCGTCAGCTTCAGATTCAGTTCCGGTTCGGTTCCGGCCAGCAATGTTTTTGTCGGAATCCGCTGCACCGATTGCGTATCGGTCGAGCCGTTGGGGCGCGTCACGATGATCGTCGGCCCCGCCGTATCGGCCAGCCCGCCAGCGCGGGAGAGGGCGTCGAGGAGGGTCACGTTGCCGATTGCCTGAAAGATGACCGGATTCTTCACGGCTCCGGCCACGTTCACCGGACGGCTGTGGTACTCGGACACGCTGACGGTCACGAAGGGATCAACCAGCAGTTGCTCCTTCTTGAGAGCGTCGCTGACAGCCGTAGCCGCTTCATCCGGCAGAAGCCCCTGAACCTGGACCGGAGCTTTCAGCATGGGAAGGCGAATCGTTCCGTTGGTCGCGACGCGGACCGTCCGGCTGAATTCCGGAGAATCGTAGACCGACAGCGAGATCAGGTCCTCCGGACCAAGCCGCTGAATCGGAAGGTTGGTCAATGGGTTCTGTTCCGCGGCCGTGGGTCCCGGGTAGGGGACAGGGGGAGGGCTCACCACCTGCGCATTCGCGCCAACCGCCAGAAGACTAAGACAGATCGCGGAAAGAAGGAATCTGTGCATGAACGGCTCCGATGCAACAGATTATCTCACGCTCCGGGCACCCCGGTTCAGTCGAGTCCCTCAGGCAGATCTTCAGGGATCATGCCGTCGAAGACGAACCTCTCGTAGCGCTCCCGGGCGCTCTGCTCCGCGTGAGCCGTTTCGTCCCGCTGCTCGCGGCGATGCAGCTCGATGGCCTCCTGCAGCAACGATTCAAGGTGCGCCCTGATTTCGTCGTAGCCCATGTAGTGTCCGTCGAGCGCATGCGCCTTACCAGGGCGCGGCTTCGCCGAATCAGTGACTTATATCCCGAGGAGTTTGCAGCCTGTGCGAGCGGGCGCAGCGATTTCACGCAGAGAGAGTGGCCTGTTCCGTCCGGACAGTGAAATCCCTGGGTTGCTCAGCGCGACTGAAGGGTGAAAAAAATCTGGCGTCCCCAGAGGGATTCGAACCCTCGTTACCGCCGTGAAAGGGCGATGTCCTGGGCCTCTAGACGATGGGGACATCGACAAGGCGAATCTATACCAATCTACCATCCCCGGCCCCGGGAGCAGCGAATTCGCTGTTGCCGGCCTCGCGCAGGGCATCCCGCAGTTTCGGCTGCTGATCGTGCCAGAAAACCGAAAAGATGGCGTCCATGCGCCAGCCCGAGTACTGGGCCATCACCCAGGAGGCAAGCAGGCCGCCCAGCATCAGGCCCAGTAAATCCGGCGTGAAAATCAGCCGGCGCGCGCTCGAAAGGAAAGGATGCGGGTCGAAGTTCAGAAGACTCGAAAGCACCGAGACCACGCTCCTCCCAATCACCGCCGGATTCCAGCGCCGGCCGGCGCCCGGCGGCACGCAGGCCGCGAGCAGCGTGATCGTGCTCGAGGCCAGGTAAACGTAATACGAACTGCGTCCGATGAGGATCTGCGGCCGTACGTGGCGCAGCAGGGGCTGGCCTTCCTTGTGCGCGCCCCGCAGAACCGCTTCGGTCAGGCGCGCGCGCTTGCGTAACTCGGCATTCTGACGCGGGTCGTCGGTATCGGTGACGACAACGTGCGCATCCGGCGCGATGTTGCCCGGGCAATAGTCGCCCGTGCCGTGGGCGATGCGCTCGAGCACCGTCAGATGCAGCAGCGGCGGCGTGGAGTATTTGCGGCAGATCGCCCCCATATCGCGCGGCGACCAGCGGTAAAGAATGCCGGTTCCGGCGCGCGGGTCATACAGCTTGTCGTCCACGTTGGCGTGTTCGCGATAGAGCCTGAGGTCGGAAGCCAGCAGACGAAGTCCGCCGCGCCGCTCCGCCTGCCGCATCATCCATTCGAGCGAGACGAGCGACATGCCCTGTTTCTCGTACCCTCCCCCGACGTTCGAATGGCAGCCGGCAAACCAGACCTGTTCGATGCGCGCCGCGTCGGCCGGCGCGGACTGATCCCAGAGCAGCGGTTGAAAGACGCGCCGCTCGTCGTCGAGCGAAAGCGCCTGGCAGGCGTAATCGGCGCAGGCGACCAGCTTCTGGTCGGGGAACTTGAAGCGATGGATCGTGAGGTTGATGTAGTCGCCGATGTGAAACGGAACGCCCACGGCGTCGACCGTATCCCATACGCCGATGAAGCGGATGCGCACGTCTTCATGCCGGGCATAGCGCGCGCGGAAGCGTTCGATCACGCTGCGGTCGGGTTGGAAGCCGAGCCACTGGCTGAGCTTCGTGCGGTAATCCTCGCGGTGCACGCGATAGGCCTGCCGGACGGCGTGGTTCAGTTCGTGGTTGGTGGTGAACTGCGAGACATCGAGGATGCCGCATTTCGAAATCAGGCCCGCGAGCGCCCGCACCGTGAACGCGCCGCGGCTGAAGCCGAAGAGAAAAATCGAGTCGCCCGGATCGTAGACCCGCACCAGGCTCTTGTAGAGCAGCCGCAGATTGCGCGCCAGCCCGAAGCCGGTGATGCCTGCGAATACCTTGAGCGGACGGAAGTTTTCGTTGCCGACGCCGTCGTCGTAAATGGCAATCTGCGGCGTCAGCGTGGGGTCGCTGCGATGGCCGTTGAGATCGACCGCTTCGTAGAGCTTGAAAACGTTGGTGCCGCGGCCCTTGATTGCGGTGTTGCCGGTGCCGTCCGAGCAGATCACGATGTTCTTCGGCATCGTTATCTAGTAAAGCGTTCCGGTCATCCGGTTACCGTCCTCGTGGAGCGACAGGCCGTGGCTGAAGCCGCAGGTCCAGGCGCGGCGAGCGCCGCGCGTCCTTTGCTTCCGGTTGTGTTTTGGCCGAGACGCTTCACTGGTCGATGGTGGCCTCGATCAGCTCAATGCGCCGCTTCGGCTTCTCGCCGTCCACTTCTTCCTTTTCCATCGCGTCGAGCACGTCGAGCCCCTCCACCACGCGCCCGAACGCCGAGTACTGGCCGTCGAGATGCGGTGACGGGCCGAGCACGAGGAAGAACGACGTGGTGGCGGAATCGGGATCGTCGCCGCGCGCCATGGAAACGATGCCGCGGTCGTGCTTCACGCCGGCGCTGAATTCGCCCTTGACCGGCCGCACCCAGCGGTCCGCCGGATGCGCCGGCCCGCTCGACCGTTCATTCGGCGTCCCTCCCTGCGCCACGAAGCCTTTCACGATGCGATGGAACGTGGTGCCGTTGTACCAGCCGGTGGCCGTGAGCTTGAGAAATGTCCGCACGTTTTCCGGCGCCCAGTCGGGCTCCATCCGGATCTTCAGGGTGCCCAGCGTGGTTTTGAGGGTGACGGTGCGGCGCAGTTCCTCGACCGTCGCATGCAGGAACGGCTCGACCTTCTTCGGTTCGACCGTCACGGTCACGATGCGCACCGGCTGTTCCACCACGCCGGAAGTTTTATCGGCCGGCACGCGCGAGATCTTCTCGACCACGTCCATCCCCTCCGTCACCGTGCCGAAGGCGGAATACTTGCCGTCGAGCGAAGGCTGCGGCCCAACGCAAACGAAGAACTGCGCGCCGTCGCTATCGGGTTTGTTGGGGATGTTAAGCGTCGAAACGGTGCCACGCTCGTGCTTCATGCCGATCTCCTGCGCGAGCAGGTTGAGCCCGCCCGTGCCCCAGAGGTTCTTCGGCGTTTTGGGATTCTTCAGCAGCGGATCGCCGCCCTGGATCACTGCGTTGGCAAACACGCGATGAAAGGCGCTGCCGTTGTAATAGCCTTCCTTCGCCCGCGCGATGAACGCGGCGACATGCTTCGGCGCGGCTTCGGGCGCGAATTCGAAGCGGAACGCGCCGAGGTCCGTCGTGACCACCGCTTCCACTTCATTCGGCGTCTGCGCGGACACGCAGGCTGCAAAACAAAGAAAAAGGGCCGAGGCACCGGGGCGCATCGGCCCAATCTTACTAAAACCGGTTGCTCTTAACAGGTTGCTGAAAAACCGGGACAGACAGAACTGGGCAGCCTTTTTCGCCATGCCAAATCACGTATTTTCAGCAAACTTCTGAGGCGAAAAAGGTGCCAGTTTGGTCTTCCAATGTTTTTCAGCAAGCTGTTAAGCGTTCTGCTTCGCGCAGAAACGATCGAAAACCGCGGTCAGAACGCCCGCGATCTGATACGCATCGCGCGCTTCGATATCGCGCCGGTGCATCATGTAGACCGGCTTGCCGTCCTGAAACAGCGCGATCGAAGGCGAGGACGGCGGGTAATCCGCCAGAATGCCGCGCAGATGCGCCACGGCTTCCTCATCGCCGCCCGCGAAAACCGTGGCCACGCGATCCGGACGCGTGTGGTGCTCGAGCGCCATGCCGATGCCGGGCCGGGCCTTCCCGGCCGCGCAGCCGCAGACGGAATTGATCACCATCATGACGGTGCCTTTTTCGGCAAGAACGCGGTCGACTGCCGCGGGAGTGCGCGTTTCTTCCACGCCGAAGCGGGTCAGGTCTTCGCGCATGGGAATCAGAAGCTGTTCGGGGTAGGGCATCAACTAACAAAATACTAAAGAGCGGAGGACGGCGGCTCGGACTCTCCTGTCTTTTCGGCTGTCTTTTCGACGACCAGCGTGAAACGCGCGGCCATCGCGGCCAGAGCGCCCACCGCCGCGAGCTCCGGCGCCAGAACCGCGCCGATGATGGCAACCGTAACCGGGATCTCGAGGATCGTATGGCCCTGCTCGTTGCGGATGATGATGCGCCGGACGTTCCCTTCGTGAACCAGCCTCTCCACCGTCTCGACCAGCTTCTGGCCATTGACCTTGATTTCTTCGAAGAACCTGCTCATACGATCGCTTTCAGCACCTTTGCCGGCAGGATCACCAGCGCCCAGACCAGCGCCAGCGCGCCTCCCACCGCAATCCCGACGATCCGCAGCGGCAGCAACAGCAGCCAGAGCACCGGATACAGGAACAGCGCCGCGAGAGCCAGCGGCCAGCACAGCACGAACAGGATGCACCACAAGAGAAACCGCAACATCTGGAAGGCCTCCGAATGATGGATACGCAGAAGGAGCCGGGCGAGTTCAGAGTTTGGGGTTTGCACTAACCGATAATGAAGACGTGCGCATCCTGGTGGTGGAAGACGAGAAACGGATGGGCGAACTGCTGCGGCGCGGGCTCTCGGAAGAGGGCCATCAGGTGACTCTCGCTTCCGATGGGGCCGTGGGTCTTGAAATCGCCCGGTCTTCCTCGTTCGACGTCATCGTCCTCGACATGATGCTGCCTTCGCTCGACGGGATTTCGATCGCCCGGCGCCTGCGTGCCGCCCGCAACCAGACGCCGATCCTGATGCTGACCGCCAAGGACGCGGTCTCCGACACGGTCCGCGGTCTCGATGCCGGCGCCGATGACTACCTCACCAAGCCGTTTTCCTTCGAAGTGCTGCTGGCGCGCCTCCGGGCCGTGAGCCGCCGCGGCGTGATCCCCCGGCCGGTATGCCTCGAAGTGGCCGACCTGAAACTCGATCCCGCAACCCGCGAAGTCACGCGCGAAGGCCGCCGGCTCAACCTCACACCGCGGGAATACAACCTGCTCGAACTGCTGATGCGCCACCACCGCCGCGTGGTGAGCCGCGAAACCATCCTCGAATCGGTCTGGGGCTACGATTCCGATGTCAATGAGAATACGCTCGAAGCGTTCGTCCGGCTGCTGCGCCTGAAGGTGGATACGCGCGAGCCGAAGCTGATCCACACGGTGCGGGGCGTGGGTTACATGGTGCGCGAGCCGGCGGCATGACCGTCCCGATCCGCTACCGCCTGACCGCGTGGTACGCGCTGGTGCTTTTCGGCGCCCTCGCGCTGTTCAGCGGCCTGATCTGGTTTTCGCTGCGTTCCAGCCTGCTGCGCGAGCTGGATCGGGAGCTCGAAAACCGCGCCGCGCAGTTCGAAGCCTATACGATTCACGAAACCGCGGAGGGCCAGACAGCCGAACAGCTCAAGGACGAACTGGAAGAATTCTGCGAAGCCCTCCCGCCGCAAAGCACGCTGCGGCTTCACGGATCGAACGGCTTCGAATTCGAGCACGCGCCGGAAGGCGACGTGCGGTCCGGCGGCTATCGCGAGCTGCGCCGCCAGTTCCGTGTCGGTGCCGATACGTTCGACCTTGAACTGCGATCGTCGCTGCGGCCGATCCATCGCACGCTCGAACTGCTTGAGATTCTTCTGCTGAGCCTCGTGCCGGCCGTCATTCTAATCGCGTCGCTCGGCGGCGCGTGGCTGAGCCGCCGCGCCCTGAAACCGGTGGACGACGTCACCAGCGCCGCGCGCGCCACCGGAATCGACGATCTCTGCCACCGGCTTCCGGTTCCCCGTACCGGCGACGAACTCGAGCGCCTCACCGAGGTCTGGAACTCGATGCTCGAGCGCCTCGAATCGGCCGTGAAAACCCTCTCGCAGTTTGCCGCCGACGCTTCGCACGAGTTGCGCACGCCGCTCTCGGTGATTCGCACCAGCGCCGAACTGGCGCTGCGCCGCGCACGCACGCCCGAGGCTTACCGCGAGTCGCTCGTCGAAATCTCGGCCGAAGCCGAGCGCATAACGCAGCTCGTGGAGGATCTCCTTCTGCTGGCCCGAACCGACGCCCAGGCGGCGGAAATGCCGAAGGCGCCGCTCGATCTCAACGCCCTGCTCGATGAGACGGTGGAGCAGATCCGCAGTCTGGCCGGGGCGCGCGGGATCACGATCCGAACCGCCGGAAGCCCGGCCGTCGTTTCCGCCGACGCCGCGGCGCTGCGGCGCGTTCTCCTCGTGCTGCTCGACAACGCCATCAAGTATTCACCTCCCGATTCGACCGTGACCGGTTCGATCGTTCGCGCGGACGGCTGGGTCACGGTTTCGATCGAGGATCAGGGCCCCGGCATCAGCGCAGCCGACCAGCCGCATATCTTCAAGCGGTTCTATCAGGCGGACCGGGCGCGGCGGGACGGCGGGTTCGGCCTCGGACTGTCTCTCGCGCAGAGCATCGCGCGCGCCCACGGAACCACCATCGAACTGTCGAGCGAGGAGGGCGCGGGTTCGAAGTTCTCTTTCCGGCTGCCGCTCTCGGACACGCTTCCCGCCGCGCCCGAACTGCATCTCGAGATGCAGTCAAGTCCAAAGGTTACAAAGACTTAACCTTTTCCCTGGTAACGTTCACAGGTGGAGACGCATCCTTCGGATTGGAGGCATCAAGCTTATGAGACGTTTCTCCGCAATACTGCTGATGGCCGGTCTCGGCATCGTCGCTTCCGTGGAGGCTCTGGCGCAAGCTCCGCCGCCGATGCCCCCGCCTTCGTTCACCATGCAGCAACTGGAGGGGCTGGTCGCGCCCATCGCCCTCTACCCGGACCCGCTGCTTGCGCAGGTTCTGACTGCCTCAACCTTCTCGTATCAGATTCCGGACGCCGCGGGCTGGTCCCGCGCCCACAGCTACATCACGGGCGACGCGCTGGCCCGTGCCATCGCCGAAGACAATCTGCCCTGGGACCCCAGCGTGATCGCGCTCCTGCCGTTCCCGTCCGTGATCGACCGCATGGCCGGCGATATGGCCTGGACCTCGCAGCTCGGCAACGCCGTTCTCGCCGACCGCGCCGCCGTGATGGACGCCGTGCAGGATCAGCGGCAGAAGGCGCTGAACTACGGCTATCTGAAGACCGGCCCGCAGTATCGCGTGGTTCCGACGCCGGGCGCGATTGAAATCCTCCCGGTGAACCCCGGCATCATCTTCGTTCCTTATTACGATCCGATGGTGGTGTACTATCGTCCGCGGCCGGGCTTCTTCATCGGCGGCGCCATCACGTTCGGTCCGCAGATTTTCATCGGCGCTGCTTTCGCGCCGTGGGGGTGGGGCTCCATCAGCTTCGCCTGGGGCGCCCACAACATCATCGTCAACAACCGGCCGTGGGGCCGTGTGTGGGGGAATCGCGAAGTGTATGTGCATCCCTATCCGGGACCGCCGCGCCCCGTCCGTCCCGCGCCTCGCGTGGAGCGCCACGAAATGCGCGAATGGCGTGAGCCCGCGCGTGGCGGAGGGCGCGAAGAGCGCCGCGAAGAACGCCATTAGCTGAAGTACACGCGCCTTTCAGAGACTGTGTGAGAACTGCGCTCAGGGCCTTTGCTCCTAAGTAGCCGCTGGGAAAACCGGGACAGACTCCTTTTTCGCGTTACAAAACTTCTGCGTGAGAGCCGGGACGGCGCGAAAAAGGTTGTCTGTACCGGGTTTTCCGGACCACGCTCGCAGCCGAATATCCGTAAACC
>Ga0187771_10001456_pt1 | contig 15789 bp, 14 predicted proteins | sample 0116_SJ02_MP15_1_FD_133139 | JGI IMG/M metagenome (GOLD analysis project Ga0187771, IMG submission 133139) | Tropical peat soil microbial communities from peatlands in Department of Meta, Colombia - 0116_SJ02_MP15_10_MG | ecosystem: Environmental > Terrestrial > Soil > Wetlands > Peat | place...
AACTCTTCATGTGGGACCCACGCACGAGAGAGAAAATCCTGGAGATCGTCCCGGTGCCCGGAATGGATTCCATCACGGCTCTCATCACTGCACCGAGTGGTCTGGTCTATGGCGTGGCCGGGGAGAGCACGCTGTTCGCTTTCGATCCCGCAGTGCGGAAAGTCGTGCGTCAAGCGAGCCTCCCGTTCACGATCGACCACAATCGACTCTTCAATTGCGTCGCCATCGGCCCCGACGAGCGGATCTGGGGACTCGCAGACCAGGGGGTTTTTGTATTGGATTGGGCAACTGGTGAGACTCGACTGGTTGCAGGGTCGCCCGAACCGATCAGTGCGGGGTTCGCCCTCGAGCGAGGTAACCTATACTTCGGTTCAGGTGCGAACGTCTACCGATATATGATAGATGGGTACTGACAGATACGGCCTAACCAGCGCTTAAACTGAGGCGGATAGTAGGGGATCATGACAGGGTCTACTACCGAGGATATCTTTTGTTATTATCGGGGACGGGTCGCCCTTTATGCCTTGCTTCGCGCTCTGGACCTGAAGCGGGGTGACGAAGTCTTGCTCCAGGCGTTTACGTGTCTGGCGGTGCCAAGTCCGGTGGTGGGCCTGGGCCTGCGCCCCGTCTATCTGGACATCACCAAGGCGTCTTACAACCTTGACCCAGACCAGTTAGAAGGCAGAATTACGAACAAGGCGAAGGCGATCATTGTCCAGCATACATTCGGCATCCCGGCGGAGATGGATGCCGTTCTCGCGGTGGCGAAGGCGCACAACCTCGCGGTGATCGAAGACTGTGCCCACGTATTAGGGTCGAAGTACCGGGGAACCGAGCTGGGAAACTGGGGCGACGCGGCTTTCTGTTCATACGAGTGGGGGAAGCCCCTCGTAGTGGGGTTGGGAGGCGCGGCGGTTGTGCACTCACCGGGGTTAGCCGATAAGCTCCGTGCCCTTTACGGGGAGCTCGTTGTCCCGCCGTTCAGGGACCGATGTCTTCTGAACCTGCAGTATTTCGCTCACGCATTACTTCGCCGTCCGGCGCTCTATTGGATGTTGCGGGACATTTTTCGTCGCCTGACCGCGAGCGGTTTACTTATTGGAAATTTCGGCGAGGATGAGCTTGCCGGAAGTCTGAATCGCGAATTTCAATGGAAGATGGGACCATCGCAAGCCAGACGATTGATCAGAAAGCTCAGGCGTGCACAGGAGACGATTGCCCAATGCAAACGTGTGGCCAAACGTTATGAAACGGGGCTCCGCGAATTGGGTCTACCATGCCTGGATTGTCCTCCAGGCTCGGAGGCGGTCTTGTTGCTATATCCGATGTGGGCCGAAGACAAACCCCAGGTTCTGGCAGAAGCGCGGAGACGAAGAATCGAATTGAGGGATCTCTTCGTTTCCCCGATCCATCCACTGGCGGGGGACCAGTGGAAAAATGTCGGCTATGTAAGAGGCATGTGCCCGGTTGCGGAGGAGGCGAGCCGTCACGTCGTCTCTTTACCGGTCAACGGCGTTCGGACAACCGATGTGGACCGAAACCTCGAGTTCCTCTGTAATATCCGAGACCGTGGGCTGATCCGGCGCTCGACCGAAAATCGCTCGGCCGCAGATATGAAGGAACTGACTGCGACGAGGAATTAAAGGCTCGGACGCACGGAGGCTTGGATTGATTAGTTCTCGTTAGGGTGAGGAACGGCGGATCATGCCAAAAACGGGAGAACAATCTCAAATCGCGAAGGTAGCGGGCTCGCCGCCCATGAGCACGAAGGATGCTGTGCACCAGTTTTGGGTGGATAGCACACATGATGTTTTGGCTGATCGTCCAACCGGCATCGATATTTCTCGCCAACAGGATGGGTATTGGAAATACCTGGACATTTGGGAAAAGGAGATCGCCCTCAATCACCTGACCCCGGGGGTGGTTTTGGACCTCGGCTGCGGTACCGGTCGAATTTCCAAATTTCTGCGAGGTCACGGCAAGCAGGTCGTGTCCAGCGACTATGTCGGCGAATGCCTGAAACTTATCAAGCTCGAGACTGGGCAGGCGCCGTGCATCCAGATGGACTCCACCTCTCTCGGGTTTAAGGACTCTTCGTTCGATTGTGTGGTTGCGTGCCGCGTCCTGCAATCCTTGCCCACGCAGGCCGAAAAAGAGGCTGCCGTGCAAGAAATTTTTCGTGTCTTAAAAAGGGGAGGCTCGTTGGTGCTCACAGAAGGCAATCCAGCAAGGCAGAAATTCGTTCGAGTGCCTTATAATTTCTACCTTCCGATTCGCGAATGGAAAAAACTTCTGCCCAGATACGGATTTTCGATCCTAAAAATATACGGCGTTCCATTTCTAACCGCTTCGAAGGTGCTGGACAAATTGTCTATGTCTTTGCTCGGTCGGACCACCCTTCCGTTTAAGATTGCGAATTGGCTGGACAGACGATTAGGGCTATCGCCGTTGAAGTACCTCTCCCTTCAATTTGACATTATCGCCCGAAAGCGGTGAAGCGGCGGTGGTTGAGACGGCCGCTCCCGAGTAAGGGCGAGACCGAGCGGGGTCTCACTTCGTGATCAAGAGGATCTTCGACTTCATGGTTTCTTTCGTGGGGGTGGTTGCGCTTTTGCCGATCCTTGCGGTCATCGCGGTGTGGATCAAGTTCGACTCTTCGGGTCCCGTCTTCTATCGTGGAATCCGGGTGGGAAAGAATGGCAAGAGTTTTCGAGTGTTCAAGTTCCGGACCATGGTCGTAAATGCCGACAAGATCGGAGGTCCCTCCACCTCGGAGGACGATCCCAGGGTCACGAAAGTGGGAAGGTTCATCAGGAGTTATAAGATTGACGAACTTCCACAACTTCTCAACGTCCTTAAAGGCGAAATGAGCTTGGTGGGACCGCGCCCGGAGGTGCCTTCGGAGGTCGAGCTTTACACGAACGAGGAGCGTGGGTTGCTTTCGGTGACGCCGGGCATCACAGACTGGGCGTCTATCCGTTTTCGCAACGAGGGTGAGATCCTCAAAGGCAGCTTAGACCCTCATTTGGCTTATCGAGAAAAGATTCGACCGGAGAAGATTAGGCTCGGATTGGACTATGCGGAGAAACATGGCTTTGGGATCGACCTCAAAATCATCGTGGCGACGCTTTGGGCCATCGCGGGCGGCAACCCCGAAGCTCTGGTCGACATGCCGCGTATTCCCCATAGGGCGGTTGGCCACGTCCAAGGAAAGGATGTCATCTGACACTGACACCGTGAAGATGATGCAGTCAGTATGGGATCGTGGCATTGAGGAACGAAACCGGAATATCCTTTAGGATCAACAGATAAGCCCTATGGTTCGTGCTCCAAGTCCCGATTCAGAGATGAGCGACCTCGCGGATTTCGCGCGGAGGATTCGCCGTCACTCGGTCAACATGACCCACCGAGCGAAGAGTTCCCACGTGGCCACGTCACTTTCAATGGCGGACCTGCTGGCGGTTCTCTACGGCGAAATCCTGCGCGTCAATCCTGCGGAGGCCGACTGGCCCGACCGCGATCGATTCATCGTGAGCAAGGGACACGGGGCCGCCGGCGTATACGCTGCATTGGCGGAGAAAGGATTCTTTCCCTTGAGCCAGCTTGATACGTACTATCAAGACGGCAGCGTTCTGGCCGGGCACATCACGCATTCCGGCGTTCCCGGCGTGGAGGTTTCAACTGGCTCGCTGGGACACGGGCTTGGCATCGCCTGCGGGATGGCTATGGTGGGCAAGCGCGACGGACGTCCGTATCGCGTCTTTGTGCTGCTCAGTGACGGTGAGTGCGATGAAGGCTCCATCTGGGAAGCGGCACTTTTCGCCCCCCACCATCATCTCGACAACCTTATCGCAGTGGTTGATTATAATAAGATCCAAAGCTTGGGAAGAGTAAAGGATACGCTGAACCTGGAACCCTTCAGCGAAAAGTGGCGCGCGTTTGGCTGGTCAGTCCGCGAAGTGGACGGTCACAATCTCGCCGAGATCCGGAATGCTCTGCGCGCGGTGCCGTGGGAAGCTTCCCGGCCAAGTTGCCTCATCGCCCATACGACGAAGGGGAAGGGCGTCAGTTTTATGGAGAATAGTGTGCTTTGGCACTATCGTCCACCCGACAAGGAAGAGTTGCTACGCGCGCAGGCGGAACTGGAGAATCCTCAGTGAGGTCGGCGTTCATCAAAGCCCTGTTGGAACTTGCCGAAGCGGATGAGCGGGTGAACCTCGTCGTGGGAGATCTCGGCTTCGGCGTCGTGGAGCCCTTTGTTCAGAAGTTTCCGAGCCGGTTTCTCAACCCCGGCGTCGCGGAGCAGAATATGACAAGCATCGCGGCCGGCATGGCACTGTGCGGCAAGATCGTGTTCACATACTCCATTGCAAATTTTCCAACACTCCGCTGTTTCGAGCAGATTCGCAACGACGTCTGTTACCACGGCGCCAACGTAAAAATCGTCAGCGTTGGGGGAGGACTGGGGTACGGCGCGCTGGGCTTCAGCCACCATGCCACCGAAGACATCGCCGTCATGAGGGCGCTTCCGGGCATGACCGTGGTCTGTCCCGGTGACCCAATCGAGGCTGGCCTCGCAACCCTCGCCATCGCCGAAGTGCGGGGCCCCTGCTATTTGCGGCTTGGGAAAACAGGCGAGCCGAGGGTCCACGATTCCGGCGTCAGTTTCGCGCTTGGCAAAGCTATACAAATCACCGAAGGATCGGATGTCACATTGGTGGCTACAGGGACCATGCTGGAGGCGACCGTCCGCGCAGCCGAGCGCCTGGAGCGGGAGGGGGTGCACGCGCGTGTGCTTAGCATGCACACCATCAAACCGCTGGACGCTGAGGCTGTTCTTTCGGCCTCGCGCGAGACCGCGGCCATCGTCACGGTCGAAGAGCACAGTGCTGTGGGAGGCCTGGGGAGTGCGGTTGCGGAGGTGTTGGCGGAGTCTGCCGGTCATCACGTGCCTTTTCGGCGATTAGGCCTACCCTCGGAGTTCAGTCCGCGCGCCGGCAGCCAGGATTATCTGAAGAAGAGTTACTCGCTTACGGTCGATGGAATTGTGAACTCGGTGATGAACTTGCTCCCGCGTTCGATATCGGCGACTCAAAGCGACTGAGCTCGCATGCCATCCACGCGGATGGCTGGCCGCTTGTTGGAGAGGAGAACACTCGATATGGCTTGGGCTGTGCCTTTTGTAGACGCCAAGAAGCATTATCGGAATCTGAAATCGGAGATCGACGCGGCGATTGTGGAGTGCCTCTCGCAAGGCGACTTGATCTGCCGACGGCACTTACGCGATTTCGAGCAGAATCTGGCTGCCTTTGTCGGCACCGAGTATGCCGTGGGCGTGAACAGCGGCTACCACGCATTGTTTTTCTCACTCATGGCATCGGGCGTCGGGCCGGGTGACGAAGTCATTACGGTAGGGCACACCTTCCTGGCTACGGTGTCAGCCATCATCCATTGCGGCGCAAAGCCGGTTCTGATCGAAGTCGGCGACGACTTCAACATGGACTCCAATCGAATCGAGGGCGCCATCACTTCCCAAACCAAGGCGCTGCTGCCGGTTCATCTCAATGGCAGGGTTTGTGAGATGGACCGCATCATGGCGATTTCGGAGCGACACAAGCTGCATGTGATCGAGGATGCATGCCAATCCCTCGGCGCATCGCATCGCGGAAAAAAGGCAGGAAGCTTCGGCAAGGCGGGATGTTGGAGCTTTTACCCCTTCAAGATTCTCGGCGGCTTCGGCGATGGCGGGGCTGTCACCACCGATGACCCTGAGCTGGCCCGCATGGTGACCTTGCTCCGCTACAATGGGGAAGACCGCGAGACAGGCGAGTACCATTGTCACGGGCAGACAGCACTCTTGGACAATGTCCAGGCGGCCGTGCTGGACGTCAAGCTCCGTCACCTTCCGGATTGGATCGAGCACCGCCGAAAAATCGCCAGGCTTTACCAAGCTGGACTACAGGGGATTCCGGGCATTAAACTCCCTCCGTTTGACGGAGACGGTCACCATGACGTTTTTCAGAACTATGTGATCAGATCCGAAAAACGAGACGAGTTGCAACGCCATCTGACGGAGGATGGAATTGAAACCTTGATCAGTTGGCCAAAGCCGATGTGGCAGCACGTCGGCTTGGGCCTGGAGGATCCGCATTTGGCTGGGACCGAGCGCCTGTACCGCGAAGTGATCTCACTTCCGATGAGCGCCGAAACGACTCCCGAGCAAGTTGAAATCGTCGTGCGTAGTATTCACTCTTTCACCGCTCGGGGGGTTCCCGCAGCCCAGACCACGGCTTAGGCGGCAGGCGCCAGGAGGACCGTTGCCATCGATTGAGTCCAAAGTCGGAAACAAACTCGCTCTAAGCACGAGGGCCGCCCAGATCGTACAATCGGAGATCCGGGTCATGTCCATAGAGTGCGAAAGAGTCCAGGGCATAAACTTGGCGCAGGGCGTTTGTGACACCGAGCTACCCGCGGCAGTCGCTCGAGGGGCCAAAGAAGCGATCGATCATGGCCTGAACAGTTACACGCGGTTTGACGGGACCGATGAGCTGCGCCGGGCCATCGCCCGGAAGCTGGAGACCTATAATGGAATCCTCGCTGACCCTCAAACGCAGATTACCGTGAGTGGGGGTTCGACGGGAGCTTTTTACTGCGCCTGTTTAGCGCTCCTCGATCCGGGCGATGAGGTGATCCTCTTCGAGCCCTATTACGGCTATCACCTGAATACGTTGCTTGCGGTCGAAGCAGTGCCAAGTTACGTGACCATGGTACCGCCGGACTGGTCGTTCTCGTCCCAAGAACTCGAGAAGGCCATTACACCCCGGACGCGAGGAATCTTGGTGAACACCCCCGCCAATCCGTCGGGAAAAGTCTTCACTCGGGCTGAATTGGAGACTATTGCGGATGTTGCACGTCGCCATGACCTGTTTGTTCTTACTGACGAAATCTACGAGTATTTTGTTTATGACGCCCAGCGGCATATCAGCCCCGGCGCGCTCCCGGGGATGGAGAATCGCACCATCACCATTTCCGGTTTTTCGAAAACATTCAGCATCACGGGATGGAGAATTGGGTACAGTGCGTGCGATCGGCGTTGGGCCGAAGTCATCGGCTACATGAACGATTTGGTGTACGTTTGCGCTCCCGCTCCCCTGCAATACGGCGTGTCAGCCGGCCTGTCTGACATCCCTCCGACGTTTTACGAGGCCCTCGCTGCAGAATACACTGCGAAGCGGGACCGCCTTTGCGACTGTCTACAGAACGCCGGGCTGCACCCGTACGTGCCACAAGGCGCTTACTATGTCTTGGCCGATGTGTCGCGTTTGCCGGGAGCGACCAGCAAGGAGAAGGCGATGTTTCTGTTGTCTCGCACCGGCGTGGCGACCGTACCGGGTGAAGCTTTCTACCATAAAACGGGCGGGAAAAACCTCGTCCGTTTCTGTTTCGCCAAAACCGATGCCGACATCGCGGAAGCCTGCGGACGAATTGAGCAAAGGCTTTAAGATCTTCTTTTCAGTAGGAGTAGCGAAATACCCGGCGGAGAGGAAGAAAGCGCGCGGCCTGCGACAGCGCCGTGGCGAGGCCAACGGGTGCACTCTTTATTAAATGCCGAGTAGGAGCGAAATCCGAATCACGAAACCTGGCATTTACACTGGAACCAACAAAGTTCTCATCGCCGCCCGTATTTTCTCGATCTCATTCTTCTTTGCTTACATGATCCGGTTCGAGGGTATCCCAGCCGGGTCAATGACCAAGCAGTTCTTGATGTGGCTCCCTTACTTTGCGGCAGCACGAATTGGCGACGAGGCATTTACCGCTTTGTCCAGCGGTATCGCTCGCGGTAAGATGCAGCCTCGGTCGTGCGGTCGCTGCCGCTAGTCACGACGCTCCTGCTGAGTTTGCGCCTCGTTTATCCGTCCTGGGCGATCTCCGCTCGCTGGCTGCATTTGCCTCTAAGCGTGATCGCCTTGGGGTACCTGTGGTCCCTCACGGGGACTTTGAGCACCGGGCGGCGCACGCTACCTTAGGTCTACTACGAAAAGGAGGAGATACTCTCGGATGAAAGGAGTCATCCTTGCCGGAGGTTTAGGAACTCGGCTCCATCCACTGACTCGGGTGACGAACAAACACCTGCTGCCGGTGTTCGACAAGCCCATGATCTTTTATCCGATCCAAGCGCTCGTAAACGCGGGGATTACGGACATTCTGCTGGTGACCGGCGGACAGAATGCCGGCGATTTTTTGCGTTTATTGGGTAACGGGAAGGATTTCGGCCTGAAACATATCAACTACACTTACCAGGAGGGGGAGGGCGGGATTGCGGACGCGCTTCGCTTGGCGGAGCACTTTGCGGATCAGCAACCCATCTGCGTCATTCTCGGGGACAACATCATCGAAACCAACATCATCGCCGCAAGTAAGAAGTTCAAGCGGCAAGAGCGTGGCGCACATGTCATTCTCAAGGAGGTGCGTGACCCGCAGCGGTTTGGCGTGCCGGTCTTCAGCGGAGATCAAATCGTCCGGATTGAAGAAAAGCCCCGGCAGCCGAAGTCCCCTTATGCCGTCATCGGCATCTACATGTACGACACCACGGTATTCGACCGCATCCGCAAACTTCAGCCGTCGGGACGGGGGGAATTGGAAATCACCGACGTCAACAATCAATATTTGGAGGACGGCACCCTCACCTACAGTATCCTCGAGGGCTGGTGGACCGACGCGGGAACGTTTGAGTCTTTACTGCGAGCCACGAATCTGGTCGCAAAGGACGGAGCGAATAAGCTCGACTCGCCCGCACTGAGCGTTTCGACGCCGCGAGCCGAGTCCGCCCTTTAACAGTTCGTTGAAAAAGGCCGTGGACCGAGGAGCCCAGCGCATGCACACAGTTGCAGCTTCGAACCGCGAGACATTTCCTCTAGGTGAAAGGAATGGCCTGCGGCTGACACTTGTCCAGCGGCCGACCAGGAATATCGGCGACGTCATTCAGGCTCCGGCCAGCGGCAACATGATTTCCGGCGTCTCGATCGAGGTCGGAACCCTTTATCCTGATGATCGAGGCTACTTTACAGAACTGTTCCGCTTGGGCGCTTCCGCTCTGACCGAGCCGCTGAAGCATTGCGAAACCTTGCAAATTTCTCTCGCCGCCTCCTACGCGGGGACTATCAAGGCGATACACTACCACTTTGAGCAGACGGATTATTGGGCGCCGGTTCAGGGAACCTTTCAGGTTGTTTTGTGGGATCTGCGAGAAGGGTCGCCTACCCACGGGATGGTAAACACGTTTTATCTGGGCCTCCTCAGGCCGTGGCGGTTGAAGATTCCTCCCGGCGTTGGGCACGGTTACAAGGTTGTAGGGCCTGAGACCGGAATCCTCGTTTACCTGACTGACCGCTTTTATAATCCCAAGGACGAAGGGCGCCTGCCCTTTAATCATCCGTACTTGAATTACGATTGGGATACCCAGCACAAATAACTGAGAGGAGCCCACGAGCTTGAAGCTTCTCGTCACCGGCGGCGCCGGCTTTATCGGTTCCAATTTCATCCGCTACTATCTGGGGGCTTACCCCCAAGGCTCGGTCATCAATCTCGATAAGCTTACTTATTCCGGGAACCTCGAAAACCTGGCAGACGTTCAATCTTTGCCCAACTATCAATTCGTCCGAGGAGATATCTGTGACGCGGAGCTCGTCACCGAAGTCCTCAATCAGGGCGTCGAGGGCATAGTGCACTTCGCGGCGGAAAGCCACGTGGATCGGAGCATCGCCAGCGCCGAGGAGTTTATTCGGACCAACGTGCAGGGGACGTATACGCTGATCGAAGCGGCGCGGCGCAAACAGATCCCGCAGTTCTTGCACGTTTCGACGGACGAGGTCTACGGAAGCCTCGAACCGGGCGGCAGTGCAGGCGAGCATGCCCTGCTCCGCCCCAACAGCCCCTACGCCGCGAGTAAGGCTGCTTCCGACCTCCTGGTCCGCAGCTACTGGAAGACTTATGGCTTTCCCGCGATCATTACACGCAGCTCGAATAATTACGGGCCCTATCAGTTTCCGGAGAAGCTGATTCCTCTAATGATTACCAACGCTCTGGAAGGGAAAAAGCTGCCGGTTTACGGAGACGGGCTGAACGAACGCGACTGGATTTTTGTGGAAGATCACTGCCAGGCGCTGCACCGAGTCCTAACCTCGGGGAGACCCGGCGAAGTTTATAATATCGGCAACGGAGTCCAGCTCACTAACTTGGAAGTTGTGCGGCGATTGCTGCGGATCCTGGGCAAATCTGAGGACCAAATTGAGTTTGTCGCGGATCGACCTGGCCACGACCGACGTTACGCCCTGAATATCACTAAAATCAGGCAAGAGCTCGATTGGCGACCGAGCGTGAGGTTGCAGGAAGGCTTAGAGCGCACTGTGCACTGGTATCTGACGCACCCCGAGTGGATTAAGAAAACGAAAGGCGGTGAATACCGGAGTTACTACGAGAAATTTTACGAGAATCGTCGCGCCACACTCGCTCAACTATAGACTGAATTGCGAATTTTGATTACAGGCGGCGGAGGAATGTTGGGGCAGGATCTGGCAGCACATTTGTCTGCGCGGAATCAAGTTATCCCGGCTGCACACCATCAGATGGACGTCACTGATTTGGGCCAGACGTCCCAGACCATCGACCGTGAGAAGCCTGATATCGTGATCCATGCCGCAGCCTTCACCGCCGTGGATGACTGTGAGCGGCAGCCTGCACTAGCTTTTAAAGTAAACGCGGAAGGCACTCGCAATGTGGCTCTTGCCTGCCGGCAAGCCAGCGTCCCGCTGCTTTACGTCAGCACGGACTACGTGTTTGACGGGCAAAAGGCTGAGCCTTACGTGGAAAACGATTTGGCTAACCCCCTTAACGTTTACGGTCGCAGCAAGCTGGAGGGCGAAAGGTATGTCAGCGACCTCGTGGCCAGGTATTGGATCGTGAGAACTTCGTGGCTTTTCGGGCCCATGGGCAAGAATTTTGTGCGGACTATCCTGGGAAAGGCATCCCGCGGTGAGCCGTTGCGCGTCGTGAGTGATCAAATTGGATCCCCGACCTATACGTTGGATCTTGCTGAGAAGTTGGATGAGATTATCCAAAGAGGGGACACCGGTATCTATCACGTCACGAACCAGGGTCACTGCTCGTGGTACAAATTTGCGGTGGAGATTATTCGCCAGGCCGGGCTGCAGGGCGTGCAGGTCACTCCTATTCCTACCTCGGCCTCAGAACGTCCAGCCGCGCGGCCACTGAATTCACGGCTGGCGAACACACGGTTGGAAGCCGGAGGCTTCGGTCTCCTGCCTCCATGGAAGCAGGCCGTACGTCGCTATCTCGATCGGGAAGCGAAGTTGGGGTTGCCCGCGTAACCTCGTAAGGGATGACCGGAATCCGGCGAACCAACGAGGATTTTACAACTGGACCACAGTTATGGCTTTACTATATGTTCAGAGAAAGTATGAAAGGCGAAAACCAGGTGATTTGCCAGTCCGCAGCGGAGCCGGATCGCGGGGGGCACGAAATGGCCCTTATTCGGAAGCAGGTGAGCGGCGCGTTTGTCGCCGCGAACCGAGCCAGTAGCCGCAAGTCGACGGGACCCCAAACGAAACCCGGCAAGGTGAACTCCAGCCGGAATGCCATCAAATTAGGTGTGTTCTGCAAGCTTCCCATGGCGAGCATGCGGGAACAGGGCGAGAAACTTGCTGCGTTTGAGGAGCTTCGAGAATCGCTCTTCCGCGCCTTTTGCCCTGCGGACGGATTGAGCAGAGGCTTTGGGATCTTCTTTTCAATCGGCACGACGAAATACCCGGCGGATAGGAAGCAAGCGTGCCGGCAGCGACAGATCGGTGGCGAGGCCAGCGGCGGCACTCGTTAATGCCGAGTAGGAGCGGAATCCGAATGACGAAACCCGGCATTTACACTCGAACTAACAAAGTCCTCATCGACGCCTGTATTTTCTCGATCTCATTCTTCTCTGCCTACCTGATCCGGTTTGAAGGGCTGCCGCCGTGGCCGGCGCTCAAGCAATTCCTGATATGGTTTCCGTACCTGGTTGCGGCCAGGATCTATATCAACTGGAAACTCGGTGTCTACAAGTCTATTTGGCGCTACGTCTCTCTACCCGATGCAATCTCCATCGGGCGGTCCCTGAGCGTCATCACTTTGCTGCTTCTGGCCTCGCGCGTTCTCTATCCGGCCTCAGCTCCTTTGTCGGGCCGCTTGCGAATTCCGCTGAGCGTAATTGTGCTCGAATACTTCTTGTCTCTCGCGGCATGTTTAGGGGTGCGCGCTATTCGTCGGATTCGGTACGAGGGTCAAGGAAACGGAGGCGGGACCTCCGGGAAACGGGCCCGCATACTCCTTGTGGGTGCGGGACAGGCGGGAGTTCGGCTAGCCAAAGAGATGGAGGCTAACAGCCAGACGGAACTCGTGGGTTTCTTGGATGATGACTTCAGGAAGGTGGGTGCGGTCATCAATGGTGTCCGCGTTCTCGGTCCCACAAGCTTCATGCCGACCGCCGTGAGGGAGCACAGTGTAGACCAGGTGGTCATTGCCATCACCCGTCCCCCGCGTTCCACTTTGAAGCGATTGTGGGCCCTCTCCGAGCACCTCGCGATCGAAATGAAGATCATTCCCACGCTGGAAGAGATCTTGCACGGCAAACTGAATATCGCCGCTTTCCGCGAAGTTCAGATGGATGACCTGCTGGGACGGGAGACGGTGGACCTCTCGGCGGGCGCGGCCGAAGTGGACGCCGCTTTCCGCGGGACCCGGATCCTTATCACCGGAGCGGGCGGCTCCATCGGCTCCGAATTGGCTCACCAATTGTTTAACCTCAATCCTGAGAAGCTGATTCTGCTCGATAAGGATGAGAACGGTCTCCACGAAGTCTCCAGCCACCTTGGCTCCGGCGCCGAGGGGCGCGGGATTTATCCGGTGGTTGGCGATATTCGTTTTAGAGAGCGGCTTCGGGGGGTCTTTTCGGAGTTCCGGCCCGACATCGTGTTTCATGCCGCCGCGCACAAGCACGTTCCGTTGATGGAGGCGAACCCCTGCGAGGCCGTTTTGAACAACGTCATCGGGACGCTCAATCTGGTTGAGGAATCGCAAGCCGCCGGCGTTTCTCGCTTTATCTTTATTTCCACCGACAAGGCGGTGAAGCCCCTGTCCGTGATGGGTGCGACGAAGCGCATCGGCGAAATGATCATCCAGGCGCACAGCAGGAACGGGCAAGCGACGCGCTTTTCCTGCGTGCGTTTTGGAAATGTCATGGGGAGTCGCGGCAGCGTCATCCCCTTCTTTCAAAAACAGATTTTGCGAGGCGGGCCGCTCACCCTGACCCATCCCGATATGAAGCGTTACATGATGACGATTCCAGAAGCGGTTCGTCTGGTGATTCAGGCGGGGGCTTTGGCATCGTCTGGCGAAATCTTCGTTCTGGATATGGGAGACCCTGTCCCCATCGTCGACTTGGCGAGTGATTTGATCGAGCTCTCGGGGCTTCGACCCGGCAAGGATATTCAGATTGAAGTCACTCAACTGCGCCCTGGAGAAAAAATAACGGAGGAATTGTTCGATCCGGAAACCGAGACCGTCTCGCCGACCCAATTCGAGAAGATTTGGGTTGTGCGTCCTAAAGCTCTGCGCGCCGCGGCCTTTGAGGAAAAGTTGGCCGCTTTGGAGCACGCCGCGGTCTGTAACGCCGACCAGGAAGTTAAACGAATTCTGCCCGAACTGAACCTGTGCTTTGAGTCCGAGGTTGTTCGAGCGGCCGGCGCGGATTGAGTTGTGCAGGACGGAGACGGACAAGACAAGCCGACCTGCCGGCGTTGTCTAAGTTCCTGAACCCATCGTTGCGCAATCATGGAACTGGAGCCAAGTCTGGTGACCGACAGACCGCAGTTGAAACACTCTGGCGTTTTGCTGACGCGGTTTGCCTTGTTGGGCGCTACTCTCGGATTGGTTGTGGGCCTCTGCGAGGCCGCGATCCTTTCCTTTGCAGGGTGGTCTAATTCGCTCTGGCACCCTTTTGTTGCTCCGGTGATTTGGTTTCTTGCTCCCCTCGTCGACCTGTTGCTCTGGGGATTATTTGGCCTGCTAGCCGGACTGGCATTGGCCCTTTCGAAGCGGGTGGAATCGTGGCTGATCGCAACGCTCATGGCCCTACAAGTGAGCTTGGCGGCAACTCATGTGGCAGAAGTTGTGGACGTGTTGCGGATAAACCGAATGGGCCACCATCATGTCGCAGCTTGCGTCTGCGCCCTGTTGTTCTTCGCTGTCCTGCTGGTGGGGCTCAAGATCGGATGGCGCCGTGCCGGCCCCTATTTCGACGCGAGAAGAGACGTCCCTCCGACGCGGCTCAGCTGGGTAGTTTCGGCAGCCGCGGCCATTCTGGTTCTGGGACTGGGGTTTTCCTTCGCGCCCCGTCGATCGCTTGGAAATCCGACCCAGGCGAGTGCGCGTTCGTCAACTTCGGCGCCCAACATCATTCTCATCACACTTGATACCGTACGGGCGGATCACTTGTCTGCATACGGATATCAGCGCCCCACTACACCCAATCTTGATCGGCTGGCCCGCCAAGGTGTTCTTTTCGAGAATGCGATATCGCCCATCTCTTGGACACTGCCTTCCCATGCTTCGATATTCACCGGCTTGCTGCCTCACCAGCATGGAGCTGACTGGCACGTCCCACTACGTTCGAACTCGACGACTCTGGCCCGAATTTTGCAGTCGCGTGGATTCGAGACAGTGGGTTTCACGTCGAACTTCGGTTACGGACCTATAAAATGGGGTTTGGCCCAAGGCTTTGGGCACTACGAGGACTACATCTCCTCGTTTCGACAGAATCTCGACCTGACGCTCGTTGGCCGGCAAGTGGCTGGACTCTTCGCGCGCGAAAATCCTTTTTATTGCATTTTCGATCGGCACGCCGCCGACGACGTCAATCGCGACATTTCTGGTTGGTTCAGGCACAGATCGGGCCGCCCGTTCTTTCTCTTTATCAATTATTACGACGCCCACGCGCCCTACATCGCGCATTCGGCATCTTACCAACGGCGCTTCGGGTTGCTCGCTCAGTCTCTGGCGCTGGAGGTGTACGATTCCGCGCGGCAAACGTTTGCCAGCCATCACTCGGAATCGGATCGCGCGCACGTCATCGACGGTTACGACAATACGCTGGCTTTCTTGGATGAGCAGGTGGGCGAACTCTTCCAATTTCTAACTGATTCAGCCGCATGGTCCAACACGATCGTCATCATTACCGCGGACCATGGCGAGGCCTTCGGCGAACACCGCAGCTACAACCATGGCTGGCACCTTTATCGAGAAGAGATCCATGTTCCGCTCATCATTTTCGGCAAGAGCATTCCCGCCGGGAGGCGTATCACGTCCGTAGTCGATATCCGCGACATTTTTGCCACTGCGCTCGATTTCACCGGAATACAGGATACCTGGAATCATGGCTTCAGTTTGCGACGATTCTGGACGCCGGGATTCGGTCCCCAATCCGCTGACGACTTTGTCGTTTCCGAATTATCCCCCAAAGTCGATCAGGGGCCTGACGTCAAGGACTCGATCAGCCTGATGACAGCAGAATGGCATTACATTCATGATTCGAACGGCCATGAGGAGCTCTATCGCTACCCTGACGATCCCCAGGAAGCCCACAATCTCGCCGGCTCGACGCCGGAATACGAACGCACGGCAGCGGATTTGCACGCGCGCCTCTGCCAAGCGGTTGTGTCCTCCCTCGACCCGCTGCGTGGG
>Ga0187771_10001457_pt1 | contig 15787 bp, 14 predicted proteins | sample 0116_SJ02_MP15_1_FD_133139 | JGI IMG/M metagenome (GOLD analysis project Ga0187771, IMG submission 133139) | Tropical peat soil microbial communities from peatlands in Department of Meta, Colombia - 0116_SJ02_MP15_10_MG | ecosystem: Environmental > Terrestrial > Soil > Wetlands > Peat | place...
GACTTCAAGCTACCGGAGGACGGCCTCTACTCCGGCTACAACGCGGAGAAGATGACTTACGACCGGGTGAGCTGGAACTACGAACCAGCGGGCGGAGGCCATGCGGCGCCGGCCATGGGCAAGGACGGCAAACCGGTGCCACCCTCGATGCCGGAGGTGGTGGGCCACGATCCGACCCTCGAGAATCCGAGGTGCGTGTTCCAGCTATTGAAGAAACATTATTCGCGCTACACGCCGGAGATGGTGGAGCGGATCACGGGGATCCCGAAGGACCAATTCCTGAAGGCCGCGGACATGTTCACTTCGGTGCGCAAAGACGGGGACATGACCAAAGTAGCCACGATCATTTACGCAGTGGGGATGACGCAGCACTCCTTTGGCGCGCAGATGATCCGCACGGCGTGCGTGCTCCAGCTCCTGCTGGGCAATATCGGGCGGGCCGGGGGCGGGATGAACGCGCTGCGCGGGCACTCGAACATCCAGGGCGCGACGGACATGGCCGGCATCTTCGACATCCTGCCGGGCTACCTGAAAGTCCCGCTACCCACGGACAAGGACTTCAAGAGCTATCTGGAGCGCATTACGCCGAAACCGTCGAAACCGAAGGAATGGGACTCGTTCAACTATTGGTCCAACACGCCGAAGTTCGCCGTGTCGTTCCTGAAGGCCATGTACGGGGATGCGGCGAAGAAAGAGAACGATTACTGCTTCCATTATCTGCCCAAGGTGGACCGGCGCTACTCCTTCGCCGACATCTGGAACGACATGTACCTCGGAAAGGTCAAAGGGCTGTTCGCTATCGGGATGAACGGGGTGATGATCGGCCCCGATTCCAGAAAGAACATCGAGGCGCTGAAGAAGGCGGACTGGCTGGTGGTGGGCGAGATTTATCCGGATGAAACCAGCGAATTCTGGCGGGCTCCGGGAACGACTACGGAGGAGATGCAGAAGATTCAGACCACCGTGTACCGGCTGCCGTGCGCGGGGTTCGCGGAGAAAGACGGCACATTCGTCAATTCCGCACGCTGGCTGGTGTGGAAATACGCCGCGCTGCCGACGCCAGGAGAGGCGAAGCTGGACCAGGAAATCGTGGCGCGGATCTTTCTGAAGGTTCGCGAATTGTACGCAAAGGAAGGCGGCAAATTCCCCGAGGGGCCGCAGGCCGTTTCCTGGGTGTACTCGAATCCTAACAGCCCTTCACTGGCGGAATGCGCGAAGGAAATTAACGGCAAGGCGCTGGCGGACTTCGAAGACGAGAAAACCAAGCAGCAGTTCAAGGCGGGGCAGCAGCTTCCCGGTTATGCGTTCCTGAGGGACGACGGGAAGACCATGTCCGGCAACTGGCTGTATTGCGGTTCCTGGACAGAAGCGGGCGCCATGTCGCAGCGGCGCGGCCTGGAGGATCCCTCCGGCCTGGGGATCTATCCGAACTTCGCGTTTTCATGGCCAGCGAACCGCCGGGTGATGTACAACCGCGCCTCCTGCAACGTGGAGGGCAAACCCTGGGACGCCACCCGCAAGCAGGTGTGGTGGAGCGAAGCGGCGCAAAAGTGGGTGGGCAATGACGTGCCCGACTTCAAGCCGGATTCGGCACCCAAGGACCACATGGGACCGTTCATTATGAACGGCGAAGGTGTGGGACGGCTGTTCACGCCGCTCGGGCTGATGGCGGAAGGGCCGTTCCCGGAACACTACGAGCCGTTTGAATCGCCGATTGAGAATCCGCTGCACCCGCAGCAATCTACCAACCCGATTGTCAAGAAGTTTACGACGCCGCTGGACAAATTCGGGGCGCCGAAAGAGGGCTACACCATCGTCTGCACCACCTACCGGCTGACCGAGCACTACCACTACTGGACCAAGAACAATCCGGCGTTGGTGCAGGAGGTGCCGGAACCGTTCATCGAAATCCCGGTGGAGCTGGCGGAAATTAAAGGAATCCGGGGTGGCGACCTGGTGAAGCTGACCACCGCCAGGACGGATCCGAAGAGCGGGTCGGGATCCTACGTGGCCAAGGCCATGGTGACGCGGCGGATCAAGTCGATGCAGATCAACGGCCAGACGACCTACCAGATCGGCGTTCCCATTCACTGGGGCTATCGAGGGATCGCCGAGGACGAGGGGAAGACGGCCAAAGACCCGGCCAACCTGCTCTCGCCGACCGCGCTGGATCCGAACGCGCACACACCCGAGTTCAAGGGCTTCCTGGTGAAGCTCGAGAAAGCGTAGCGGAGGCCGACCATGAGCCAAGCCACACTACGCATCACGAAAATCTCGGGACACGCGGGGTCGGTGCCGGGCGCGAACATGGCGCGGGACCTGAAGGAAAAGCAGGTATGCAAGCTGGTGGACACGACCACCTGCATCGGGTGCAAGGCCTGCGAGGTGGCCTGCCAGGAGTGGAACGACCTGCCGTTCGCCTCCACCTCGTTCAACGATACGTACCAGACCATGCCGGACACGGCCTGGAACTTCTGGAACCTGATCCGGTTCAACGAGCACGAACGCACGAACGACGACGGCTCGAAGATGTTCATGTGGCTGATGCGCAAGGACCAGTGCATGCACTGCGCGGACCCGGGGTGCCTAGAGGCCTGCCCAGCGGACGGGGCCATCGTGCAGTACTCGAACGGAATCGTAGACTTCCAGACGGAGCAGTGCATCGGGTGCGGCTATTGCATCACGGGCTGCCCGTTCAATATTCCGAAGCTGAACCCGGTGACACACAAGGTACACAAGTGCACGCTGTGCGCAGACCGCGTAGCCGGGAACCTGGAACCGGCGTGCATCAAGGCCTGCCCCACGGGCTGTCTGCACTTCGGCACGAAGGAAGACATGCTGTTCCAGGCGAACCAGCGCACCGAACAGCTCAAGAAGCACTATGACTTCAAGAACGCGGGTGTTTACGATCCGCCGGGGGTGGGCGGAACGAGCGTGATCTACGTGCTGCACGACATCACCGATCCCGAATTGTACGGCGGCCTGCCAAAGGACCCGCACGTGCCGTGGACGGTGAAACTGTGGAAGCACCCGCTGAAGTGGATCGGGAATATCGCCATCATTGGCGGGATCGTGGGCACCTTCATGCACTACCTGCGCTACGGACCCAAATTCATTCCGGAAGACAACGCGAAGGGAGGCCAGTGATGGAAGAGAATCGCGTACTTCACGGGGGCCGGGTGCTGCGCTACAACTTCAGGGAGCGCCTAGTGCATTGGTTTGCGGGCCTCTCCTACATCTATCTGATGCTCACGGGACTGGCGTTCTGGTCGCCCTGGTGCTTTTGGATCGCGGTAGTTCTGGGAGGCGGGACAGTCTCGCGCGTGTTGCATCCGTGGGTGGGGCTGGTGTACGCGGCGTCTGTGATCTACATGCTGGGCATCTGGCACACCGACATGAAGATTACGGATACGGACCGCAAATGGACCCAAACCATCGGCGCTTACGTCCGAAATGAAGAGGAGGAGCAGCTGCCGGAGCACGCGGAGCGTGCCTGGCAGCAATGGGCGCCGGTGGACCGCTTCAACCTGGGACAGAAGTACCTGTTCTGGACGATGTTCTGGGGCGGAATCTTACTGCTGCTGACCGGCGTGGTGCTGTGGTTCCCGGAGCGGGTGCCGGAGCCCGTCCGCCTGGCATCCATAATCGTGCACCCGATCGCTTTCCTGGTGACGCTGGGGGGTTTCATCATTCACGTGTATATGGGCACGGCTGTGGTTCGCGGCGGATTCACGTCCATCATTCGCGGCGAGGTGACCGTGAACTGGGCCAGGCATCACCATCGCCTCTGGGTGGAACGGATCCTAGGAGATGCCGCTGCCCGAAAGTAACAGGGGGCCCTGGCAGCAGCGCATCGAGCGGGCCCGCAAACTCTCTGCCGACTATCCTTTCGCAGCGGATCTGCTGCGTTTCTACGAACATGTGGCCGGGGCGCAGAGACAGGTGTATACGCGCGTGTTTGGGGCCTGCGGCGATATCCGGGTGCACCGACCGGCGGGGAAACTGCGAGAGGAATTGGACCTCGCGATCCTGCTGCCGGAAATGCGCGGGTTCTTGGGAATTGTGGAGGGCTACGCTCCGGCACCGCTGGCCGCGGCCGCGCGAGAACTCGCCGGGCGCGGGTCGGCAGCGTGGGTGGAATTTCTTAGCGGGTGGTGGGCCAAATCGGGCGACGGGGAACCCTCCGCCAACCCGCACCTGCAATTCTGCGCGCGCGCGTTCCTGGGGCCGTATGCGGAATATCTGGCGGAGCACACCGAGCCGCCGATGCTGGAAATTACCCCGAGCGTGTGTCCGCTGTGCGGGGCGCGGCCGCAACTCGGGGTGCTGCGGCCGGAGGGGGATGGAGCCAGCCGATTCCTGGCATGTTCGCTATGCGCCACCGAATGGCGCTACGGGCGCATCCTGTGTCCGGCGTGCGGCGAAGGGAGCGAACTGAATCTGGCCATTTATATCGCGCCGGAACTGCCGCAGCTTCGCGTAGAAGCGTGCGAGACGTGCCGCACGTACCTCAAAACCGTCGATCTCTCCAAAGACGGCCACGCCGTCCCCCTCGTGGATGAACTTGCTGCCATCCCGCTCGACCTTTGGGCCCACGAACGGGGCTACACGAAGCTCCAGCTCAACCTGCTCGGCATGTAGCGCGGGGCGGCTAAGGTCGAGCACGGGAAGCGTTCAGAAAAGAAGAATGGCGAGGCGATACCTTGCGAGGAAGGTCGTACCAGAAGCAGAGCAAGCCCCCACTGCGGCCGATTGGTAAGTTTGGCGGTCGAGTTCGTCCTGCAACTGTCGGGGCAACTCTGAAATATCCGCAGTCAGATAGCGGAACAGATACCTGGGGTGCAGACCCGGGACGACGCCGTGAGAGAGAAGACAGGTCTTGCGAACCTCGGCGGTGGTCTCGAGCAGGCGGAGACCGCGGGCCTGGAGCAAAGCTCCCACCTGCTGCTCCTGCTCCTCGAGGCTGAGCAAGACAGCCAGGTGCGCAAAGTCTTCGACGGCGTAGAGGAGCACCCCGCGCCGTACCACGGCGATGCCCACGGCATCCACCTTCTGCTCGAGCAGATTTGCGCGATGTCCCGGCGAGCGCATCCAGGCGTCTTGCAGCTCGGCGGCGTCTTCCGCATCACCCACGTTCTCGGCCACAAATTCGGAGTCCACACCGGCGCGGGTGACGCGGTTGGAGAGGCCGGGCTCGCCGGGGAATTGATGGGAGATGGCGCCCATGCGGGCCATCAGAAGAGCATGGTCGCGCGCGGCGCGAGCGAGCTTCTCGTCCCAGTGCAAGGGAGCAAGATTGCGGGTGACGCGTTCCCGGTTCGCGGCGTCGAACAGGGCGCGTTCGTCGCCCTCCGGCCCTTTCGGGAGGGCCTGAGCCGGAAGACCTGCGCAGAGAGTGGTCGTGCCGCAGAGCAAGAACACCGCGATCCGGATCGCCGCTCGCATATCTCCCTCCAGCCTACCGGATATAACCCGCACTCAGCGGAATCGACGCGCCTGGAAGCGCCGCTCTGGTTACCTGGCCGTGCGGCCAGCTTCCGCGGCGCGGGCGCGGCTGAGCGCGCGAACGAGCCTGGGACCAGAAGATAGGGAGGAAGGCCGGCAGAAAACCGTTGCTCCGCAAATTCAGTTATTCTACAGATTGGATTGGGGAGGCCAATTCGGAAGCCTCTACGGCGGGACTGCGGCTGCGGGTGATCGCCGAGATTTCGAGAATTTTTCTCGCGGGAGCGCGGCTTGGTGAACCGGAGCGTATCACCTCATGCGGGCGTTCGCTTGCCCGAGGCAGTTTACCGCGCGCGGGAAAACGGGCGAGGCGGCAGGTAAATGGCGATTCCCGCATGGCTGCGTCGCTGGGGTCCGGTGTTCCTGGCAGCGGTGGCCATCTGGTTTCTTTCCACCGAGGCATTCTCCGATAGACAAACGGCGCGAGTGATCCTGCCCATGCTGGCATGGCTGTTTCCGTGGATGTCACCGCGGACGCTGCACCGAAGCCACGTGGCAATCCGCAAGCTGGCCCACGTGTGCGTGTACTTTGTGTTTGGCTTGCTGCTGCTGCGTGCAATCCGGGGCGAGCAGAAAATCTGGCGGTGGTCCTGGGCCTGGCTGGCGCTCGCCATCGCGGCGGGCTACGCCGTCCTGGACGAATTCCACCAGTCGTTCGTCCCCCTGCGGCATCCCTCAGCGCGGGACGTCCTGCTGGACGCCTTCGGCGCGCTGTTGGCACAGCTGGCGCTCTGGTCATACGACCGCTGGCGAAAAAAGGCCTGAGGGAGGGAGAACCCATAGCCCAGGGACAACCCGGAAGGGGTGTGGTTTCTTTACCTGTCGCACTCGACGCAGGCCAACCCCGCATCCATGCACGTCTTCGACTGGCTCTTACTACTCCGGCGGGCCTCTGGCAGCATCCATGCGACGCCGTATCCGGTTGTCTGCTTGGCGCTCCGCGTCTGTTTGTGCCGTCTACATTGCGAGATATAGTTAAAGAGTTCGCGGGGGTCGGCCAACCGCGTGTGTCCGGATAACCGGATCTTATTTCCCTGGACTCGAATGTTTGCGTCAGTTCCCGGCTGATGATGGCATCGCGCACAACATCCCAGGCTATTCCGAAGGCCCCCGCATTTGCCGCCTACGTTGTGGTTTGTTTGGCCGTCTACTGGGCGCCCTTGTGGGAGCTGCTGCGCCTCGCTCTCTCCGTCAACACCTGTTCGCACATTCTCTTAATCCCCTTCATCACCATCGCACTCGTGTTGACGAGCCCACAACGCCCCGGGCCGGGTGCGCGATCCAGCCCGGGCGCCGCTGCTGCGGTTTTCCTCACCGGCATAGCGGTGTTTGGGTTTAGCTGGAGATTCGGTTCCTGGCTTTCCGCGGGAGGAGCACTGGAGCTGATCATCCTTTCGTTGGTGTTCCTGGTGTGGGCCGGCTTTCTTTTCTTATACGGAACCCAGGCTTTTCGTTCCCTTCTGTTTCCTCTTCTCTTCCTTCTGTTTGTGGTCCCGCTGCCCCAGACGCTGATCGACCGCTGCATCTATTGGCTGCAAGCCGGCTCTTCGGAAGTAACCTACCTGCTTTTCCGAATGACCGGAACGCCGGTGTTTCGCCGGGGGTTCGTGTTCTTCGTGCCCCAATTCACGATTGAAGTGGCACAAGAATGCAGCGGGATTCGGTCCTCGGTCGCGCTGGTCATCACCTGCTTGCTGGCCGGATATCTTTTCCTGCGGAGCACATGGGCCCGGGTGGCGCTGCTGCTGGCCGCGGTGCCGGTTCTGGTGATCAAGAACGGAGTGCGCATTGTGACTTTGACTCTGCTCGCCATCCACGTGGACCCAGACTTTCTCAGCGGAAACCTTCACCGTGAGGGCGGCTTCCTGTTCTTTGTGCTCGGGCTGTTGATCCTCTGGCCGGTGCTCTGGTGGCTGCAGAAGGCGGAAGCAAAGCTCATGCGCCCGCGGACCAGGACGCAGGGACCGGTCAGCGGCGGCTCGCCAGCCGGCCCGGCGGCAGTATTGCCGCAGTCCTGAGGACGATTCCCCGAAGGCAGGCCGAGAACGGCAGGAATCGCGATCGTCTGGCAGATTCGCGCGACCCGAGAGATGCTCTCGTCAATGCCGACATGCGAGTGAAAGGATTGGATTCGGGCGATGAAGCCTCGACCCTGGAGCAATTCCCGGCGGGCTGAATCCACCACGGCGGACAGGCCCCGCCACGGCGGGCACGCTCCGTCCATCCCCCGGGACATTCTTGAGCCGGGGTCTAGTGGATCTGGTCGGCTCGCTCGGCCTGGCCCATGCCCACCGGGAGGGTGGAAGACAGCCGCTGCTTGACAACTCGCGGGGCGGAGTTCTTGGCCTTTCGGCTGGAGGCACGCGGGGGAACTCCTGCCTCGCGCATCTTGTAGAGCAGAGCGGCGTAGCTGATGCTGAGGGCGCGCGCCGCGGACTGACGGTTCCAGCGATGGGCATCGAGGGTCTTCAAGATGATCTTGCGCTCGATCTGCTTGACGGCCAGGCGAGTGACTTCCTTGAGCTTGATCACACCGTCGACGGGCACATCCTCCGGATTGAACTCCTGCTGGTTGCAGCTCTCGAGCGAATTGTAGATCGTCTCTTCGCGGCCCACGATCACGTAACGCTTGATCACGTTTTCGAGCTCGCGGATGTTGCCGGGCCAACTGTACTTCTGAAGGGCCTTAATGGTCTGCTTGCTGAGGGGCGGCGCGGTGCGGCCGAATTTCTCCGCGTACTTGTTCAGCAGGTAGTCCACGAGAACGGGAAGATCTCCAAGCCGCTGCTGGAGGCTGGGGAGCTCGATGGTCAGGACGTTGATGCGGTAGAACAGGTCCTGCCGGAACGATCCGGTCTTGATTTCCTTTTCGAGCTGCTTGTTGGTGGCGCAGACCACGCGGACTTCCACCTGACGGTCTTCTGACGCTCCGATGCGGCTGAACTGTCCATCCTGGAGCAATTGCAGGAGCTTGGCCTGAAGCGCGGGATCCAGGTCCGCAATTTCGTCGAGGAAGAGGGTGCCGCGATGGGCGAGCTCGACGCGGCCCGGCTTCGAAGTGTAGGCGCCGGTGAAGGCTCCCTTCTGGTAGCCGAACATCTCGCTTTCGAGCAGAGTGCCGGGAATGGCCGGACAGTTCACCTTGACGAAGGCGCCGCTGCCCCACGGGGAGCGGAGGTGAATGTACCGGGCCAGAATCTCCTTGCCCGTGCCACTCTCTCCCTGGAGAAGGACCGGAACGTTTGCCGTGGCGGCCATGTCCACGCTGAGGCGGACCGCTTCCATTGCGGCGGACGATCCGAAGATCACCTCATCGGGCGGCAATTCCGAGTCCGAGAGGAAGTACGAAGAACCTTGTGAAGCGCTCAGTGCCATAGCTCCCTTCCTTGAGCTTCGATCTCTTTCCCGCTAATTGTGCTTCCGTGAACTGCCCGTCCAGGACTTTCGAGTGCTCCCCTGGCCGAGCCCGTATTCTGCGCCCTGCTCGGTGACTGCCGGTTTACAGTCGCGTAATTTTAGAGAGCGAGTCGCGGCCGCAAATCCAGCGACATCCGGCAAAGAAACAATCGATTCCACACGAACCACCTGCCCCCGCGTCTCGATCATGAGACCTGAACCGGAGAGAGCGGAGGCGAGCACCTCGAGACGAACGGTTGACCCGGAGGGGGGACACTCGGGGGTCAACACAAACACTCCTGTCTCGGAGATGTCACGGATGCGTCCCTGACCCTCCCTGCGCGCGCCTGCAGCATCGGTCCAGCTGAACCGGGTGGCTGCTTGCAGGTCAAAACGTCTGTGGTTTCTTCGATCCATGCCCTCAGAGCCGGCTGGCCAGCCTCCCCATATGGATCCCTGTAAAACCGGCTCACTAGAAATTTTTTGATATTTCATCCCGGGAAGCGATTCTTGCGTTCTCGCGGGCCCGGAACAACAGTACGCTCGTACCACCGGCGACCAAACTATTGGTACGCACGTAGAAAATTACGGCGATGTGTCGTGGCGCACAAGAAGCGAAAGCTCCCTGTAGGAAAACCGCGTAAATAGGGGCATTTACAGGGGGCAGAATGCAATCAAGGCGGGGCGAAGAGGGTAGAAAGACTCCCTAAGGAAATGCCCTATGTCGAGCGCAGGGATGGCAAGAGGGAGCCAGATTAGCTCCAATCCCCCTCTGGCTTACCAAAAGTGGAAAAAAGTTTCTCTCGAAAACATCGAAAAGTTTAGGGACTGACCGAAAAAGCCTTGACGTGTTGGATTAGTTTTTGCTAACTTTACGCAGCGTTTTTGATGTCCAAGGGTCGTAAGTGGAGCACGGACCTCGCACGTATCTCCGTTAACGGTCACTCCCGTACGGCGCCGTCGGCAGTATCTGGCTAGTACTCGCAAGGAGCACACGAGTTGGCCACCCAGCCCGCATCGGTGACTCTTCAGCACAAGTCACCCCCCATCCGCTCGCCGCGCATCAGCCTGCTCGTGGCTGACGAGACACGAATGGGCTGCCAATTGCTGAAGAGTGACCTATCCCGCTCTAGCCCGCGGTTCCGGGTGGTGGAGTGCGCCACCCGCCGCGCACAAATTATCCAGGCCCTGAGTTCACGCGAGGTGGATGTCGCGCTGGTGAGCGAGGATCTGGAAGACGGACCTGGAGCCGGATTCGAAATCCTGAGCGAGTTGAGAGCCTTGTTTCCGAAGACGCGGCCCATCCTGCTGCTCAAACCGGGCTCAGAGGATTTGGTGGTAGAGGCGTTTCGCGGCGGCGCCAAAGGCGTGTTCTGCAAGTCGGAGCCGATCAAGGCGCTGCGCAAGAGCATCCTGGCGGTCCACAAAGGGCAGGTGTGGGCGAATAGCCAGCAATTGCACCTGATTCTGGAGGCCCTGGTAAACGGCTCGCCAGCACGCGCGAAGAGTCATCCCAAAACGGCGCTGTTGGCGAAGAGAGAGGATGAGGTGGCGGGTCTGGTAACTGAAGGGCTCTCGAACCGTGATATTGCGGAAAAGCTCGGCCTGAGCGAGCACACCGTGAGCAATTATCTGTTCCGGATTTACGAGAAACTCGGCATCTCGGGGCGCGTCGAGCTTGTACTCTACATGCTGAAGCAGCGCCAGCCAGCCTGAACGTCTCCCGCAAGGCACTTCGCACTAACGACCAATCAGAAAAGTCGCCGGCAAAGGAGAGCATTTCCTTCGAAGGAACGCGCCCACCGAACGGTGCGTGGCGAAGTGCCGGGAAAAGGAAGGCAGGCTGAAGGGGAGGGAGATCGCGGCTCAGGCGGTGTGAAAGAGGGAGTGAAGCTGCTCGCGCCAGCCGGGCAAATGGAATCCGAAGGATTGCTGAAGGCGAGAGTTCGAGAGGACCGAGTAGGCGGGACGGCGCGCGGGTGTGGGATACTCCGCCGTGGTAATGGCGGTGATACGGCGAGTGAGCTGAGGAAGACCGGCGGTGGCCGAAGTGAACCAGGGGATGGGGTGGGACAGGGACGAACTTTCTTCGAGAATTGCCTGCGCGAACTGATGCCAGGAGGTTTCGCCGGCGGCGGTCATGTGGTAGGTGCCGGCGATTGCGGCAAACGAATCCGGGTTCCAACCTTGATTCGCGAGCGACGCGAGGATGCGCACGGTGCCCGAAGCGATCTCACGGCTCCAGGTGGGAGCACCGCGCTGGTCGCAAACAATCCTCAACTCTTCCCGTTGAGTAGAGAGCCGGAGAATGGTGAGCAGGAAATTGTGTCCGGCGGAAGCGTAGACCCAGGCGGTGCGCAAGATAAGGTGAGGCACGCCACTCGCTCGAATGGCCAGTTCCCCGGCCAGCTTCGACTTCCCGTACACGCTGAGCGGATGGGGAACGTCGTCCTCCACATAGGGAGAATTCTTGCAGCCGTCAAAGACGTAATCGGTCGAGTAATGAACGAGGGCGGCTCCGATCTTCTTCGCTTCTTCGGCGAGCCGAGCAGGCGCTTCGGCGTTTATGGCCATAGCAGCGGCTTCGTCGTTCTCCGCGCGATCCACCTGCGTATAGGCCGCCGCGTTGATGATGAGATCGGGATGTGCGTCGCGAATGGTCCGCCGGATGGCGTCGAACTGGGCAAGATCCAGTTCGCGGTGATCGAATGCGAACAGCTCACCGATGCCGGGAAGAAGCCGGCACAATTCGGAGCCGACTTGGCCACTCTTGCCAGTGAGCAGGATGCGCGGCTTCATGCGCCTGCGTACTTGGGAAGGAATTCCTCCGGCATCCGATCCAAAGGAAGAAAAGCAGAGTCCTTTTTCGAGAGGAGAGGCTCGGAAACTCCCCACTGGATGCCGATTCGCGGATCGTTCCAGAGGATTCCGTGCTCATCGTCCGGGTCGTACACCGCGCTGCATTTATAGAGGAAGTGTACGGACTCCGAGAGGGTCAGAAATCCATGGGCAAATCCTGCGGGAATGTAAATCTCATTGTGGGACTTGGAGGAGAGGACGGCGCTGACCCACTTGCCAAAGCAGGGGGACCCCAGCCGGATGTCCACAGCCACGTCCAGGACTTCCCCTTCCACGACCCTGCAAAGTTTGGCCTGAGGGCGGCGCAACTGGTAATGGAGGCCGCGGAGCACGTCTTTCGAGGAGCGCGAGTGATTGTCCTGGACGAAGCGGTCTGGAATCCCCAGGGCGTGAAATTTGGCTTCGTGGTAGCTCTCGAAGAAGAAGCCGCGGGCATCGCCGAAGACCCGGGGCTGAATCAGGCAAACGCCGGGGAGGCCCGTTTCCACACGCTCAAAAGTCTGCTGGCTTTGCAATAGTGTACTCACGGTTGTGGCTACCCGCGGCGGGCCGCTTCCGGGAACGCCTGACGGCGAGCCGGCGCAGGGTCAAGATGGATATCGACGCCCAATGGCGGCTTATGCCTTTCTCGCCTCGGCCACGGCTCCGAGCGACGCGTCGCGGTTTTCGTAATATTTCTGGTAATAGCTTTGATACTTCCCATCGCGCACGGAGGCGACCCATTCGGTGTTGTCCAGGTACCAGCGGACGGTCTGTTGGAGACCATCAGCCAGGGGTATGCGCGGGCGCCATCCAATTTCCGAGGTGATTTTCGAGCAGTTGACCGCGTAGCGGCGATCGTGCCCGGGCCTGTCGGTCACATGGCTGATCAGCGATTCCGGCTTTTGGAGCAGGCGAAGGACGCGCCGAACCATGGACAGATTGTCCTCCACGTCCAGGCCGCCGATGTTGTAAACGCCGCCGGGGCGGCCGTGTTCGAGGACGCTGAGAATGCCGCGGCAGTTATCTTCGACATGGAGCCAATTGCGCTGCTGGCCGCCGTCTCCGTAGATGGGAAGCGGCTTGTCGCTCAGGGCGTTCGTGATGATCAGCGGAAGGAATTTCTCGGGGAACTGGTAGGGGCCATAGTTGTTCGAAGAGCGGGTGATCACTGCCGGAAATCCGTAGGTACGCACAAAGGAATGGACCAGCAAATCGGACCCGGCCTTGGAGGCGGAATAAGGACTGCTGGGTTTCAGTGGGAAATCCTCGTCGGCGGTGGCGCCGGGCTGCAAGTCACCATAAACCTCATCGGTGGAGACGTGCAGAAAACGCTGCAGCTTCAATTCCCGGGCAACCTGGAGAAGGACGAACGTGCCGATGACGTTGGTTTGAATGACAGGCGCGGGCTCGTAGATGCTTCGATCTACGTGGGACTCAGCGGCAAAATGGACCACCGCGTCGCAGCCCTGCATGGCGGCGGCGACGGCCGGACCATCGCAAATATCGCCGCGGACAAAAGCGTAGCGCGGGTTAGACGCCACCGAGGCGAGATTGGCCAGGTTTCCCGCATAGGTGAGCTTGTCGAAATTCAGGATCTGCCAGTCCTTCTTCTCCGCCAGGACGAGATGCACGAAATTCGCGCCGATGAAACCGGCGCCGCCAGTGACAAAGAGTTTCATGAACGGTCCTTCCCTTTCGCACCTTGAGGAACCAGGACACTGCCGGCGGTGAGCTTGTTTGCGCCGGTTTCCGCCACCAGGTTGTTGGCCCGAAGCAGGGAGTCGAATGTCCCCGCGTCGGTCCACCAGCCGTCGAGGATCTCATAGGTGAGAGCGCCTTCCTCGATGTAAAAGTTGTTGACGTCCGTGATTTCGAGCTCGCCGCGGCCGGAGGGTTTCAGGCGCTTAATCTTCTGGAATACGGTGCCGTCGTACAAATAAATGCCAATGACCGCGAACTCCGACTTCGGGGACTTCGGCTTTTCTTCGATGCCGACCACGTGATCTCCGCGGATTTCGGCAACACCGAAGCGTTCGGCATCCGGGACCTTCTTGAGCAGAATCTTGGCGCCACGCGGCTGCTTGCGAAAGCTCTCGACCGCGCGGCAGATGTTCGTTTCGATGACATTGTCTCCGAGAATGACGCAGATGGGACCGCCCTCGGCGTAATGCTCCGCCAGCCCCAGCGCCTGGGCAATGCCGCCTTCGCCTTCCTGGTAGGTGTAGTTCAGGCGCTCAAGTCCCATACTCCGGCCATCACCGAGCAGGCGCAGAAACTCCCCGGCGTTCTTGCCGCCAGTGACAAGCAGCACGTCGAGGATTCCCGCATTCACGAGGGTCTGCAAGGGATAAAAAACCATCGGCTTGTCATAGACAGGCAGCAAATGCTTGTTCGTGACTTTGGTCAATGGAAGCAACCGGCTCCCGGTTCCTCCGGCAAGTACAACGCCTTTCATCCGCACCTCCAGGTAGTCCTCTTCTTTTATCACTGAATGGGGTAGATGTCCGCTAGATAGAACCCGGCCATTGTGAATATCAGAGCTGTTTTCCCGTCATTTGGCGCAGGCGCCTGGCGCACCGCCGGGCCACCGATTCGATCCGGCCGCGGCGGCGGAAACAAACCTTATCGCTCAGCAATTGATAATCACGAGGCTCAAGACGCCAGCCCGCGGCAAGGGCATCCTCGACGGCGTGGCGTACGGACGATGCCTTTGGAATCACGACCACGTTTTCTTTGGCGATCAACCAGTTCAGAGCCACCTGGGCTGGTGTCTTGCCAGATTTCTTGGCAACGCCCTCCAGAACTCCTTCGGGATCAGCGGCATTCAAGCGGGAGAATTCTTCGCCGAGAGGACTGAAGGCGATCAACGTAACGCCGTTTTTCTGGCAATAATCCAGCATGGCCACCTCAGGAGTCCTCTCAATCAGGCTGTACCGCACTTGATTCGATACTATCTGATGCGAGGAAAGCGCCGCCTGAGCTTCTCTAAGCTCGCGAACGGAAAAATTGCTTACGCCGATGAAGCGAATTTTCCCAGCGTTCGCGAGATCTTCCATCGCCGCCATGGTCTCGGCGATGCGTACCGTATAGTTCGGCCAATGCAGTTGATAGAGGTCGATATAGTCGGTGCCGAGCCGCCGCAGGCTGCCTTCCGCGGCAGCGATCAAGTCGCTCCTGCGGAAATTGCCAGCTCTCACTTTCGTGGCAAGAAAGACCTGCCTGCGCCGTCCGGAAATGGCCTGGCCAACTACTTCCTCGCTCCCATAGATCTCTGCGGTGTCTATCAGAGCTGCGCCGCTCTCGATGCCCGCAAGGAGTGGGGCGAGCCCGCCCGAGTAGCGCCAGGTTCCCAAGCCAACCACAGGAATGCGCTCCGACGAAGCGCCGAGCTTCCTAAACTCCATTGCGGCATGACGCGGGGATTCGGCTAGTCCTGTTTCCATCATCATCGGATGTCGCGTCCCTGTCACCTCGTTCTACGGCAGGCGGCAATCACCTGAGCGGAAGTCACGCCGCCGCTAGTTTTTTTTCTGTCTTGTCCAGGCGCCGCTGATGCCGAAGGCGCCGAACGAACCGACGGCTATTTCTTGCCGCTGTCCGCAAGGGAACGAATCCAAATCTACTAACTGCGATCTTGATCGCGTCGCGGACCAGAGACTGGCCTGGTTCCTTTGGATGAATTCCCAGCCGCCTCAGGAAATAATTTGCGCGGTGAATGTTGTAAACGCGCTCGTCCTTCCATTCGAAATTGACACTCAAGGAGATGGAGACGTTCGCATCGTTCTTCACCCAATGAGGGGCGTTCACAGGGATGTGGACGGCTTTGCCGGGGGCCAGGCGAAAGTTCTGACCTTTGTCCTGGCAGCGCGCCTTATATTCGCCTGCGTTCCAGTTTCCAACCCAGAATTGCTCCAACTCGATTGCGGTCAAAATTTCCCGGTCGCTCTGATCAAAAATAAAAATGTGCTTCTCTCCGCCTATCTGCAGCAGCAAATTACATTCGTTGTCGATGTGATACGGTGTGATGCGTGCGGGAGAAGTGAGC
>Ga0187771_10001458_pt1 | contig 15784 bp, 19 predicted proteins | sample 0116_SJ02_MP15_1_FD_133139 | JGI IMG/M metagenome (GOLD analysis project Ga0187771, IMG submission 133139) | Tropical peat soil microbial communities from peatlands in Department of Meta, Colombia - 0116_SJ02_MP15_10_MG | ecosystem: Environmental > Terrestrial > Soil > Wetlands > Peat | place...
AAAAAAGACATGGTCAAAATTGAGGGGAGAGAAATAAACCCCGAGGAGGTCGACAAGATCGCGTTGCTGGCTCCGCATGCGACAATTAACATAATTCGCAACTACGAAGTGACGGAAAAGGAAGAGGTTAAACTGCCTAAGATTGTGAAAGGCATAGTAAAATGCGCTAACCCTGCGTGTATCTCGAACAGCAATGAACCGGTGCAGCCAATATTCTACGTGGAAAGCGAGGAGCCTCTAAGCATAAAGTGCCACTACTGCGGCTACATCATGGAAAAACAGGATATCTTAAAACAGTTTTAACCCAAGCTGGAAAACTAGGCTTTTACCTTGTAAACCATGTCGTTTTCTCTCACGCGGTCATTGACCTTCAGCCCAATGTTTTGACCGCTCGTGGCTTTCTGCACGTTCTCATGTTCGATCTGCATCGAATCAACCGCTTGTTCAACGCTGGTTGTCGGTCCCTTGATGGCGATCTGGTCGCCTACCGAAAGTACATCCGTTAATTCGATGATGGCCACGCTTATCTTGCTGAAGAAATGCGTCACCTTTCCTATTTCCACATACTCTTTTTCGCTCAACCTCCAACCACCTCAAAACGTAATTGAAATCTGAGATAGATATAACTTGTTATCGAGGTTAGGCCTAACCACTCTGTAAGAGAAGTATAGCCTTGGCTAGGTCGCCGCCGCTTTCTTCCAAAGCCTTACGCGCGGTTTCCACCGTCTTTCCCGTCTGTCCAGCGACCAGCTGAGCATCTTCTTCTGGGATAACTATTTTTTTCTCGACAACCGCGGCTTTCTCCGTGACCCTCCCCCCCATCACTTGGTAGACTCGCTGCCCCTGCATGTTAAGAATGGCCACCTCAGGCTCTTCAATAACGATGTCCTTCGTAGCGGTCTTGACGATCACCTGTGTGACTTCTGGAACAGAATCCATGCTCATGCCCATGCGCTGCATCATCCTGCGCGCTTCTCGAGGGTTAACACGCTTCAAACTCGAACCACTCCACGACTCTATTCTCGCAATTGCCCTTCTTAACTTTCCTCCTCAACGCCTCTGCGCACCTTTACGGCCACGCCTCGCTTGAAAGACTTCATCTCGTGACCAGTCAAGACTGCTCTGCCCACAGCCAAAACCCCGTCTTTTTCATCCAATACGAATACCTCTTCCATAGGGCGAATTTCCGCGTCGGCATCCGTCACGTGCTTGGCGAACACCGATCTGCCCTCGGCGATGAATGGGGCGACATCCTGGCTGACCTTGACCCAATGGCGCAGAGGCTTCAAATTAGTTGCCATACGTTTTGCACCGTGAATTGTCAAGGAAAACATGCCGTCCGTTGGGCGTAGCGTTGCAAGAAGTTTGCCGTCAAGAAACACGTGTCTAATTCGCCCTGTTTTCTTTGAGAAACCGATGGCTACAGAGTCAGGAAAGAGCATCTCACCTACGCTCTTGCCGAACTGATAATCCGCCGTTTTTCGGATGCGCAACAGTGCTTCAGGAGTTTCCAAGTTCGCCTCTCCTTTCGACAACTATAAACAACTGTAAAGTAATCTAGATAACCATTTACTCGAGGCAAAGACCATGCAGTGCGAAGTATGCGGACGAAAAATAATCGGCAAGCAGTACAAAGCCATAATCGAAGGCGCCATAATGCTTGTCTGCAGCGAATGCTCACACTACGGGTCAAGAAGTTGGGAAGCCGAAACTGCACCAAAGCCAAAGCCTTTGCGAGCACCGGTGCCAAAGCCACGGCTTGTCTCTCCGCCAGTTCCGTCAGTGCAGAAGACTGTGCAAGAAGATGCGTTGGAACTTGTCGAAGACTATCCGAAAAGGATCAGACAAGCTAGGGAAAAGCTGGGTCTGACGCATGAAGATCTGGGAAGGAAGATAAACGAGAAAGTTTCACTTCTAAAGAAAATTGAGACAGGAAAGATGACGCCCACTCAAAGCCTCGCAGAAAAACTCCAACATGTATTGAAAATCAAACTGCTCGCGCCGACCACCGAGGTCAAAGTTCCGCAAAAAATTTTGACCGCTGCCAAAACCAAACAGGAGTTCACTTTGGGCGATTTGATTAAGGAAAAACCGGAGAGAATCAAAGCACGAAAGCAGTCATAGTCCAACGCCGCCGTCAATACGAGTCGTCGAGCTTGGAGGAGCTTAAGAGCCTCGCGGTTTCGGCGGGGTACTCTGTCTCTGGGCGATTAGAGCAGGTGAGGGAGCCTGACCCGCGTTATCAGATTGGCAGCGGCAAGATTGACGAGTTGAAGAAACTCGTGACCGAGACTGATGCGCAGAGAGTCATCTTCGATAATGAACTGAAGCCTGTGCAAAACTATAATCTCGCGAAAGAAACAGGAGTCGAGGTTATCGACCGCTTTCAACTCATCTTGGAGATCTTTTCTAAGAGAGCATCCACTCGTGAAGCTCAGTTGCAGATTCAGCTGGCGGAGCAACAGTACGAGCTTCAGCACGCCAGGGAGAGAGTAAAACTTGCCAAGGTTGAAGAGCAGCCGGGTTTTGGAGGTCTGGGCGCCTATGAAGTGGACGTCTATTATGAAGCAGTAAAACGACAGATCCACATCATCCAGGACAAGCTGAAAAAAATACGAAGAAAACGAACCCTACATCGCACGAGAAGGGAGAAACTGGGGTTCACGTCCATCTCTTTGGCAGGTTACACGGGCGCTGGCAAGAGTTCCCTATTCAATACTCTTGCGGAGGAAAATGTGAAGGTAGGCGCCGGTCTATTTACAACTCTGACCACGACCACACGCGCCATAGACTTGTTTGGAAAGAAAGCTCTCTTAACGGACACCGTGGGGTTCATCGATCGATTGCCAATCCCTCTGATTGAAGCTTTTCATTCCACTCTGGAAGAAACAATCTTCTCGGACTTGATACTTCTAGTTCTCGACGTTAGCGAACCGGAAAATGAAATAGAGCGAAAACTTTCCGCCAGCATGGACACGATTGAAAAGATAGGTGCAACAGGTGTTCCGTTAATTACAGCGCTTAATAAGATAGACCTATTGTCGAAGGAAGAAATCGCGCGCAAGATGGAGATGCTCAGGGATAAAACATCTGACCTTATCCTGATTTCCGCGTTGCAGAAGACCAACATGGATACGCTCAAGACTGAGTTGACCCGTTTCTTGAAACCGTATGTTCAAGCATCGTTCGTCGTTCCGATCAATGATACGTCGTTGTCCCTTCTTTCGTGGCTTTTTGCCAACGCAGATGTCAAAAAAGTGGACTACAAAGGCGAAGAGGCCGCCGTCGTCTTTGAAGCTGTGGCCGAGTTCGCGGAAGAAGTAATTGGACGCGTTCAGAAGCTCAACGGCACAGTCAGCATCGGTCATAATTAGGTGAAAAAGCTGCAGCACGTCACCGTGTTAAGATGGGGTCACCGATTGTTTAGAGATGAACGCATGACTACGCACGTTGCGCTCACTGCCAGAGCTTTCGGTGCTGAAGAATTCATCTTAGTCGATGTCAACGATGAAGGAATCAAGAATAGCGTTGAAAAAGTGGTGAAGCGTTGGGGTGGGCCGTTCACTTTCACGATGGGCGTTCCTTGGAAGGAAGTCGTGAGGGAATGGAAGAAGAGCGACGGCGTCGTCGTTCATTTAACAGTTTACGGCGAAAACATCCAGACCAGCGACGTTCTGAAAAGAATACGCGCAACGAACAAGAAAATACTTGTCATCATAGGAAGCCAGAAAGTGCCAAGCGCCTTCTATTCAGATAGAGTTTCCGACTTTAACGTTGCAATAGGGAATCAGCCGCACTCCGAAGTTTCCAGCCTCGCGGCTTTCCTGGATAGGCTGTTCGAGGGAAACGCAATCGGAAAAGAGTTTAGGGACTGGCGAATCAAAGTTGAGCCGGCCTCGCGTGGAAAGCAAGTGATAAGACGCTGATAAAAAAACAAGCATTTTGAGGCAGATTTAAGTTTCCCGATACAGATATATATAATGGAGAGCGATTGTTAGCGGTTTACGCAGAGGGCCATGTTGATGCTATCTTTCATTGACGAAGAGACCTTGTTGAAAGTTGCCGAAGTCATGGGCAGCGAGGACGCCGTCAAGGTGATGGAAACTCTAAAGGACACCGGAGAGATCACCGACGACGAAATCGCCAACAAAACCGGTATAAGGCTGAACTTTGTTAGGAAAATACTCTACAAGCTCTATGATCACTCGCTCGTCTCGTTGAGAAGATCACGAGATGAAAACACAGGCTGGTTCATATTCCACTGGAAACTCCAGCCGGACCAGCTTGAAGGGTTCATTCTGAACCAGAAACGGCACGTCCTCGAGAAGCTGGAAACAAGGTTAAACTATGAGAAGAACCATGACTTTTACTACTGCGACACGCCGGGGGACAATCGCGTTACTTTTGAGGAGTCGATGGAACTCGTTTTCCGTTGCCCCGTTTGTAACAAACCGTTAATGCATTTCGACAATAGCCAAATCGTTGAGGTTCTGAGCAAGAAGGTCGAGCAGCTAAGGAAGGAACTTGGTGAGTGAGCGCCTACCTTCAAGACAGAAAGCAATTGAGCTTCTGAGACAGAGTGGCTGCCCACCAAGAATCGTTCAGCACTGCAAGACCGTATCCAAACTCGCGGTGCAACTTGCCAAGATTCTACAGAAGAAAGGATACAACGTGGACATTGAGCTTGTAGAGATTGGAGCACTTCTCCACGACATCGGACGTTCGGAGACTCACGGTGTCGATCACGCGATCGTCGGCGCGAGAATCGCGAAGAATCATGCTCTGCCCGAGTCTGTGATTAAGATAATTGAAAGGCATGTGGGCGGAGGAATCCCCCAAAACGAAGCGGAAGACCTCGGTTGGTCAAAGAAAAACTACTTGCCTAAAACTCTGGAGGAGAAAATAGTCAACTACGCAGACAAGCTCGTCGAAGGCACTCACAGAGTATCTATGGAGCGAACCATTGCAGACTTCTCGAGAAAAATGGGAAAGACTCACCCCTCGATCGAACGGCTCAAGGCGTTGGATAAGGAATTTCAATCTCTGCTCGGTGAACCACGGTGCAAACCGTAACATTGCAAGAGAAGCTCTACGGAAAGAGCTCACTCAAGCTTTTGGAGGCGCACCTTCGGTCTCTATGCGAAGGGCTCCAAGTTGATGTCAACGTTCTCGAATTGACTGACCGAGGATGGATACGAGCTAACATTTCTGGCGAGGACGAAACTGCGGCATCAAGTCTATTCCAGGATAGGTTCGGCTTCGCTCCGATTGAGCTAAAGAAGGTTGAAATGGGAACTGTTCAAAGAGGGAAAGTGCTTCCTCTTCGAAAAAACAGTACGGAGGTCGCTGTGGACATCGGCGTCTTGATTCCTAAACCCGTGGACGCCATCATCTCCTTGCAGCATCTGCAAGCAGAACTGGTTGATGGAAAGAAGCTATCCCTTCATGATGTTGCCAGACTTTTCTGTTTGACGAACAATTTTCCCGTCAGTGTCTTGATTAAACGCTTGGACAACGAAGGAAACCGTTTCGTTGCGGAGTTAAGTGAAAAGCAGATCTCACTTTTTGCCGAATGGATTTGTACGAATCTTGAGAGGCTAGTAATTATCGGTGCTTTCATTGATGGGGTTGAGCAGGCTGTCCAGAGATCAGGCCATTTGCGTGATGTTGCGGAAATTGAGACTTTAGGCTTGTTGGAGCATGCGATCGTTTGTAAGTTGGGCACTTACGCGGCTGGTTTGATCCCTAGAATCGGACGACTGCTTCCCAACGCTGCCCTGGAGGTTTTTTCTCCTAGGGCAGTTCAAGCATCGGCTGAGAATACGCGCTGAAGAGTTACTTGTACTTCTGTCTCCGTTTTTCTCTCTTCTTCTTTTGCTTTCGCATTCGTTTCTTTTTCCACTTGGCCCGGATAGCTTGAACTCTCCTCTTGCTGTCTACTCTATCGTAGCTTGCTTCGCTTTAAGCTCTTCCTTGATATTCTTAAGCTTATACCTCAGCTCGACAATAATCAATCGGGAATTATCGTACATTTGACTTCCACTTGCACCGTTTATATGGGGAAGATTCTTCCTCGCTAAGACTCTTTGCGCGCGAGCCATGTCTTGATCGACCTTGAAAAGTTCTCATTCCCCCTGGTCACTCCCAGTTAGATAAGCCGACAGACGGAGACGGTCGGAGGGAGACTTTTGTCGATTTATTTCTTGGCATAAGCTACCTAGCTCAGTTCGTTTCTCTCCGCTGCCGGACGCGCCTCATATTTTTTCATGATGACCAGGCTGTTTTGGTCTGTCTGCTTCGACTGGAAAGAAGTATTTTGATTTTCGGTTAACCTTACAGGTTTAGCAAGGAAGTTATCGTTGGTACGAGTATGTAGAGCCGAACGTAGACGGCAACAGCGACTAGGGCTATCGTCAGGATTAGGAGGATGTAATCTCCTCTCCTCATTTTCAACTCGTATAGATTTGTGCGCTTCTTTATGGCCCCCCACGCACGGGATTCCATGGCTTCGGCGAGTTCCAGACTTCGGCGTATCGCGCTTACGATCAATGGGATGAGGACAGGGATGTAGTTTCTTATTCTCTTCATGAAATTGCCCTTCTCGAGTTCGAGGCCTCTGGCTTTTTGGGCGTCCATGATCATCTGCGCCTCCTCCGCCAAAACTGGAACAAAACGCACCGCCGTGGTGAAGGCAAAGCAGAATTCGTATGGAACGTGGCTCTGCTCAAGAGCCAAACCCAAGTGATCTGGTGAAGTCGTGAGGAAGAACACGGAAAAAGACTCGACCAGCACGACGAAGCGGAAAGTCAAGGCTATCGCACCTTCTAAGAGTAAAGAGGTGAACCTGTAGCCGTTATAGATGTATGAGAAGACAAAATTCGTGGAGAATATTATGACGGCGAGGAAAGCGGCGCCCCGCATGGAACGGATCCATTGTCTTTGCACCTTGGCCAGCAGAACGATGGGGACTTGAAGGAAGAATAGAAGCAGCAAAACCGGCAACTGAATAAATATAATCGCGACGGTGAATATGCCGCAGACGAACACGAACTTGACTCTTGGGTCCAAGTTATGGATAGGCGTGGAAACACGCCGGAATTGAAAACCACTGAAAATGCTCAACCGCGTCTTTCCTCCAGGTATTTGTGCAAGGCATCCCTGGCCTGATAGACGTCTATTATGTCTGTGGGAAGCCCAAAATCAGTTAAGCGCAGGAATATCTGCGTAATCTGCGGTGGCACGATAGAGGCTTTTGTCACCAACGCTTCATCTGTTAAGATGGTCTTCGCCAGGCCGTCTGCCATTATCTTGCCGCCGGTCATCAGAACGACGCGCGGGTTGCTTTCCGCCACGAACTCAACATCGTGGGTGACGACAACAACCGTTTTCCCTTGCGAATTGAGTTGGATGATGAACTGACGTAGTTTCTCCTTCTGCTGATGATCCTGTCCGATCGTAGGTTCATCTAATACGACGGTTTTCGGGTCCCATGCAAGAACGGAGGCCAAGGCGACGCGTTTTCTTTCTCCTCCGCTCAGTAGGAAGGGCGAGAATTGGCGATACTGTATCAAGTCGAGCAGGTTGAGCGCCCAATCCACACGTTTCTTTATGAGGTCTTCGTCGAACCCGAAGTTGCGGAGGCCGAAGGCTATTTCCTGTTCGACGCTTTCGCAGAAGAGTTGATGGTCGGGGTTTTGGAATACAAAGCCGACGTTTCTTGCAAGCTTTGCGACACTCGTTTTTCGAGTGCTTACCCCGTCTACGATGACCTCGCCCTTTGTCGGTCTTAACAGGCCGTTAAAGTGTTTCACGAGAGTGGTTTTGCCCGCGCCATTCTGTCCCATGATGGCGACGAATTCACCGTCACGAATTTCCAAGGACACGCCTCTTAAAGCCTCAACCCCGCTTGGAAACGTGAAGTAGACGTCTTTGATTTCAATCATGAATCAAAATGCTCCGCAACGATTCAGCGGCTTCCTCAGTGCTGACCGGGGCGTCCTTCACGCCTATGCCATCTTCCTTAAGAATCTGGAAAAGTCTAGTCGCCTTGGGAATGCCTACGCCGATCAGTCGTGCCTCGTCCATGTTGAAAATGTCCCTTGGCTCACCGTCTAAGACCACGGTGCCTTTGTCCATTATCACTACGTGACTCGCGTACTGAGCGGTTAAGTCGAGCCTGTGCTCCACGAGAATGACTGTCATACCGAGCTTCTTGTTCAGGTCCGCAATTACTTCGAAGATTCTCTTGGCGCCTAAGGGATCGAGAAACGATGTCGGCTCGTCGAGTATCATAACGTCAGACTGCATGGCAAGAACAGAAGCGATCGCGACGCGCTGCTGTTGCCCGCCGGACAGTTCGTGTGGTGCTCTCTCGCGAAGCTCGTAGGCACCGACGGTTTTCAGTGCCCATTCAACTCTCTTTTGCATCTCTTCTCGTGGCGTTCCAAGGTTTTCTAGGGCGAAGGCGACGTCTTTCTCAACCGATAACGCGAATAGTTGATTCTCCGGGTTTTGAAAAACGAAGCCGACGTGAAGAGCTAGTTCGTGAATCTGATGCTCCGGGACGTTGAGCCCTGCCACATCCAACATGCCTTCCAGTGTTCCGTTATAGAAATGAGGTATTAACCCGTTGAAGCATCTGCATAGTGTCGTTTTGCCGCAGCCGCTGGGTCCTGTCAGGATGACGAATTCGCCTTTCTCGATTTTTATGGATACGTCTTGTATGGACGGTTTGGTGCTGCCTTGATAAGTGTAGGTTAAGCCCTTGGTTTCTATCACTGCCACCGTGCTTGCCCCGGCATCTAGTCAAGGCGAGAACTCGCTCATTTAAGAGTAGCTACTCAAATGAGAGTCAGGCTACTTGCAATTTTTCTCGGAATAAGTGGACGCAACGCTTCAAGCTCGCCTCAATATCGCCTCTACCGTTGGCGCCTGCTGAGGTTGAATGGCCGCCGCCCATGCCTTGAAGGTATTCGCCGAGCGGTCTGGCGATGTCGCGGCCCAGGTGCACGTTGGATTGCTGAAAGAATTCATTGGTTGCGCGGAGGCTAACCCGCAACTGATCGTTCCTTTGTCCAGCCACAACAGCCACGTGGGCTCCTAGAGAAATTAGGGCTCTGGCGGCAGATGCCTGATACGCGCTCACGTGAGAAAGCGCGACAATCCAGTTTCCAATTTTGAGGAGTTTGACGCGTCGAGATGCCTTTAGCCTGGCGATTCGTTCCGACTCCTGCATTGGTAATGAAAGCATGGAGAGCGCTTCTTCCACGTTTACGCCTGCATCGATGAGGTCTGCTATTATCTTGAAGGTAACGGGTTTTGCGAGAATAAAGTGTCTCGTGTCGAAGGCTATGCCTAGAAACAGTGCTCTTGCCTCGTCTCTGGAGAGTGTGACTTGAAGGTCTTTGTAGAATTTGTAAACGATTTCGCATGTTGATGCAGCGTTTTCGTCGGCTATGCAAAGAGTGGCGAGTTTTTGGGTTTCGGGATGTGCAGCGTGATGGTCAATGACAATAATCGGAGCGGTGGCTGTTCTAACACGTTCTGCCCACCTGTCGAGTTGCTGAATCGTATTTGTATCTAGCAGAAAAATCATGTCGGCCTTTTCGATCTGAGGTGCAGGGGTCAGTTTTATTGGGATTTTGGCAAGGAGTACCTTCGATAGATGGCTTGCGCCTTCCGCTGCGGCTATCTCAGTTCTCAGTTGTGGTCGAATGCGGTGCAGTAGTTGCGCCATTGCGTGTGCTGAGCAGAGTGCGTCGGGGTCGGCGTTGTGGTGGCAGAGCAGGAGAATCTGTTTGGCATTTTTTTGGTCGATCAGTTCTATTGTTTGTTTGATTTGCATGCGGTTTGCCTCAGGTATTGATCGACTGCTTGCATGGCTTTTTGGGTCGCTTGCTTCGCGAGTTCTTCTGTGTCATAGCTTTTCGCATGCGGCGATAGCTGTATTTCTGTTTCTACGTCCACCTTGACTGGTTTTTCTCCTTGTATTTCCACCATTATGTTCAGTGTTAAGATTTCTCGTGAGCGTACCTTGGACAGAATGTGCTCTCGGGCTGCCTTCTCAGCGAGCAAACACAGGTTTTCTTGTTGGGCGGGTGTGAGTTCTGGTAGCCCGATTTCTTCCACGAATTTCTCACCTAGGGCGGAGGTGACATACCCGACGGCCCTGGTGGCGAGACTGGCGTTAAATCTTGTTGAATCTTGGTCTGCAGGTCTTTAGCCTGGGTTCTCAGGCGTTCTTCCTGCTTTGTGAGAACGGTAATTCGAGTGTTTAAGAGTTCTCTCCGTTCTGTAAGTTCGGTTTCGAGTTTGGTTTTTTCAGTCTTTATAAGCAGAGAACCTATCGATTTGTAGATCGGAGTGTCGTCCGTGATTTTTCGTATTTCTTCGAGCGAATTGTCCGTTTCGTTGAGTTCCAGTTCCGTTTGCTGCTTCTGCACCACGGTTGCCTGCAAACTCTGCTGCAACTGTTGTAACCTAAGTAAGCGCTCCTGAACTACTGGTGGAAGCTTGCTCAACTCGTCACTCATCGCATTTTCCCCTCAAAATGTTCTGCTGTTCTTCTCTGCATATTGACCTCGCATATATTAAGCGTTTGCACTTCGCATGCTGTTTACGTCATAAGGATTTTTTTAGCTCATGAGAAAGCTTGATCAGACCGATCTTCTTTGGCTGTTCCTGTACTCCTCATGCAGTTTGTCGATTATCCTCTTGTTGATGTATCCTTTATGTGGCCTAAAGCCTCCAGAAAAGCCGGCGGGAATGTGAAGCAATTCATGTATGATCACCCGTTCTCTCTCCTCTTGACTCATCTTGTCATAACGCTCGGAAATGACCTCTATCAGATATCCCGCTCGGCTGTTGAGGGCTTTTTGCCACACCTTGCCGAGACTGTGGATCCGAGCCACAACTCGTGTACTCTGTGAACCTTGGCTACGAAAACAGTAGACCCTGTCGCACTCCACATGGCTAAAATTAAGCCTAACGACGATTGCGGCGACCAACACCTTCACATCAGGCGCCTCGGAGTATTCGATAGGCACCACGCGCACCTCTAGGAGTCAACATTTATCTCGTCGCTTCATATTAGTATTTTATTTGCCGGATGACGAGAAGGTATTTGATTGACACTCGGATGAAATCTCAGAGTTACTCGGACGGCAAAAGATGATAAACCGCCAAGACTGAATGAAAGCATAGGCAGCAGCGGCGCTTCTACTGCACGTTCATACCTTTAGAAGCAAAACAGGCCTTACTCCAATACTTCAACGAAAGAGAAGCATTTGTCTTTGTTAAGCTATTTTGGGACTCTCTCTTCTAGTCGTGTCTAGCTTTGGGAGTGTCATAATGAATTTTACTCCTTTGCCTGGTTCGCCCGTTTCTTGGATTTGCCAGCCGTACACGTCCATCATCTTTTTAATCAGGAATAGGCCAAAACCTGTGCTGCCGCCTGTGCTGTAGCCCTCCTTGAAGAGCTTCGATTTGTCCTCGTTGGAGATGCCTACCCCATCGTCTTCGTATATTAAACGTATTTTGTCATCATTAATGTCCTCGTAGTAAATTCGGGCCTTGGTGGCTTTGAGACCGTATTTTTGTGTATTGTCGATGAAATTGTAGAATAGTTGTCGCAGCGATGAGTCCGCAACGACTCTCAAGCCCTGGCAATCGTTGACTATCTTGATCGATACTGCAGAAAATAATGCTGTTGCTTCGCTAACTGCCTCCCCCACGTTAACAGGGATTAATTCTTCAGCGCCCAGCTGTTCGTATATCTTAGCGAACTCGAAGATCCTCTCGATCTCTTTAATAGACTCCGTCATCTTGTCAATGCGTTGCGTGGTGTCTGGTTCTTGAGCATGCTCTTTCTTTATCAGATACGAATAGCCAGCGACTATGCTAAGTTTGTTCCTAACATCATGCCGAGTCAGAGCGCCTACGACCCGAAGCTTCTCATTCATGATTGCCAAGTCGCTTTCAGTTTTCTTCAAATTCGAGATGTTCTTGTACACGCTAACATAGCCGACAAGTTCACCTTGAATGAAGATCGGCGCCGCAGAAACTGAGACGGGAACCAAGGAACCGTCTTTCCTCATTCTTATCGTATCGCAATAGGCAAATCCTTTCAAGGCCTTATCATTAAGCATGTTCGCTTCCTCAATCATGTTCTCGGGTGCGATGACTTTGTCAATTTGCTTGCCCCTGATTTCTGAAAGTGGGTATCCAAATAATTCCTCAAATCGAGGGTTAATGTCCACTGTGCAGAAATCTGAATCGAGGTATACGGCCGCCTCAGGGTTTCCCCTGAATAAGGCTTCGAACTTATCCTCGTTCTCATTGAGCGCCCTTTGCGTTCTCACACGCTCGAAGATCCTCCCCAATCTCTCCGCAACTGCGTTAATGAGGTCTCTCTCCTCCTTGAGGAAGGGACCTTCTCCAGCTGCTGGTCTCTCTTCGAAATATAGAACCTCAACAAACCCTGTTTCTTCTTTGCCTATCTTGAAATTGGCTCGTTGTCTCCAGCTGCTCTCGCTGAAGTTGACTGTCTTGAATTCTTGATTTCCAATGACTATTCTTGCGCAAGCGATATCAGGATACTGCCAAGCCGAAGGAAGCAGCTCAACTGTTCGTTGCAGCAGTTCATCCAGCGAGAATTCAGACCTCTCAACAAGCTTGGATATCCCGTAAAGACAGCGAAGCTCCTTGACACGCTCACCAAGATCATGAAGAAGCGTATTCTTTTCGTCATCTACTCTCTTGCGGTTAGTTATGTCTCTTGCCAAGCACAGCGCGTGCCATTCGCCTCTGATGTGGAGCCCTGAAATCGAGAGTTCCACGGAAAACTCTGATCCGTCTCTTTTAATGGCAAAAGCCTCAATTTTTCTTCCAGCATGAGGACTCAACCCTAACTTTTCGGCATTCATAAACATGCTCTGAACGTCTATGCGAAAACGCTCAGGCACAACAAGCTCATAGAATTGCTTACCAATCGCCTCCTCATTCTTGTAACCAAACATCCTCTCAGCTGTCGGATTCCAGTACGAAACCTGCCCATCATCCTTCGCCAAAATTATTGCATCGCTCGCAGAGTTGCTAATGGCGCGAAATTTCTCCTCGCTGTCACCCAACTCATGTTCTACCCTCTTGCGTTCAGTCAGGTCTCGGACGATGTCCACGAATCCTGTCGGTAGGCCTTTTTCGTCTATGATTAACTGTGTTGTCACTTCTATTGGAATTTCGCCGTTCTTGGTAAGCGCAGTGTATTCTTCCGTTTTGCCCTGCCTCGTTTTGATAGTGTCTAGAGCGTTTTGGAGCGCTCTTGCGCGGTCTCTTTCGACCAGAAGGTCCTGTGCGTTCTTGCCTATCAAATCATGCTTGTTGGCACAGCCATACATCCTAAGCGCGGCTTCGTTAGCGTAATCAATGTTGCCGTTCAAATCACCAGTTATAATGCCGTCAGGCGAGGTCTTCACTGCAGCTGAGAAACGACTGAGTTCTTGCTCGGTTTTCTTGCGCTCGGTGTTGTCCAGCACAATACCCCTTAGCCCCACTATCTCTCCATCGCTAACAGCCGCATTGGCACACGCTATCGCAGGGAATGTGCTGCCGTCCTTCCTAAGTACATTGTACTCAGAGTAGCCAATTTTCTCCTGACGCAGTGCCTCTTGAATGCGTGTTTTGAGCTTAGTTAGGTCTTCAACAACAACCATCTGATGGATATCTAGGCCTTTCTCAAAATCCTTGTGCGAATATCCTGTTATCTCAAACGCTTTCTCGTTGACGAACGAAAACTTCCCATTCATGTCAATCTCATATACGATAACAGGTAATTGATCAGCCAATTCTTTGTACTTCTTCTCTGCGCGCTCACGTGCTTCTTCATTCCTTCGTGTTTTGGTCAGTTCTACGATGCTGTGAGCTAATTCTGTATATACTGTGTGAGCATCTCCCACTTTATCGAGGTATTGGTTAGCTCCTAAGTTGAGCGCTTTTATTGCGACTTCCTCTCTGCCCTTTCCAGTGAAGATTATGAATGGAATCATATTCCCTTTTTCTCGGAGTTCTTTGAGAAATTCGAGCCCGTCTTTTACGGGCATTTGATAGTCTGAAATGATCACATCGAACTTCTTCTGCTCCAACTTCTTGAAAGCTTCCTCAACAGAGACAGCTGTGTCGACTTGAACTGTTGCGTCTAATTCGAGACATTGTTTAGCAATTTCAAGGAGACCTGAATCGTCGTCTACATGCAAGACGGAAATTTTCTCGTTCAAGTCAACTAATGCTTTTGCTGAAGACTCCAAGACGATTTCGTTCATACAAGTCACGACTATGCGAGCGCAGCCTGAGGCCTAGACAGTCAAACTCAGTTACTTATGCCATAAAGTGGTTATGAAACAGCAATCAATACACAGAATCTTCATAATTGCGTGCAGAGAAACTTGGAGTCAAAAGGTTACGTGTGCTTCTGGGCTTTTCCGAAGATGACGTACGTGATTCTGTGGAAGGTCAATCTGAGATACTCTTAAGATCTACCGATAATTCAGAGTTACTCGGAAGACACCTACGGAATAATTCTGATCTCAGGTGGGTGAGGCGCAGGTCTCGAGTATTTTGTCAGAGTTCTTTAATGAGGTTTCTTGTGTGTTCCAAACGCATTCAAAATGAAGCTTTTTAGAGAATAAGACGGATTTTCGGGACTGCGAGTGCTTTTACGGGTTGAACTGGAGATTTTTAGGCGAAAAGTGTAGGTTTAAAAGCTTTTCGGAGGAAACGTTTAAATAAACCGAATCCCTCTGAATCGTCTCAGTGTTTTAAAGAGGGGAGCTCCAGAAAATTTGCAACGACTAGGGCGAGTGATTCATGTGACGCCAAGTAGAAATATTGTCGTAAAGTCCGAGCAACTCCCAAGAATCGGCGAAAAGGTTGTTGACGAAAAGCTGAAACAAGTGGGCGTGGTCTTCGACGTATTTGGTCCGGTTTCTAGACCCTACGTCTCCGTGAAGCCATCTGTGGGAGAGCCGAAGATACTTGTCAATCGGAATTTGTACGTGGTCCCCTCTGGAAAAACCCGTAAAGAGAGTAGGAGAAGAACTTAGTGGAGGAAAGTGACTCAGAATCCGTTTCCGGCACGTCTTCGAAAATCGGTACGTGTCCTGAATGTGGAAGCGATAGACTCGTGCGTGACTATGAAGCTGGCGAAATAGTGTGCATGTCATGCGGCGTCGTTGTCGCCACGAAACTGACAGACAGGGGTCCGGAGTGGCGTGCTTTTGACGATGAGCAGAGGTCCAAAAGAACACGAGTTGGTGCACCGATGACCTACACGATCCATGATAAGGGCTTGTCGACCATGATTGACTGGCACGATCGGGACATTTACGGAAAACGTCTCAGCCCGGGACAAAAGGCACAGGTGTACCGACTTCGCAAGTGGCAGAGACGCATTCGAGTTTCAGACGCTACTGAGCGTAACATCGCCTTTGCGTTGTCCGAGATCTCGAAGATTTCAAACTCTCTCAGTCTGCCAAAGAACCTCGTGGAAACGGCGTCGGTAATTTACAGAAAAGCAGTTAAAGAACGCCTGATTCGTGGAAGGTCGATTCAAGGCGTGACAGCGGCTTCGATCTACGTTGCGTGCAGAAAGTGCGGCTTGCCGCGGACTCTGGAAGAAATAGCGCAATCGTCGAATTTGAACAAGAAGGAAGTTGGGCGCAGTTACCGGTTCTTGATCAAGGAATTGAACTACTTCATTCCGCCGTTGAAGCCTAGTCAGTGCATCACGAAG
>Ga0187771_10001459_pt1 | contig 15780 bp, 11 predicted proteins | sample 0116_SJ02_MP15_1_FD_133139 | JGI IMG/M metagenome (GOLD analysis project Ga0187771, IMG submission 133139) | Tropical peat soil microbial communities from peatlands in Department of Meta, Colombia - 0116_SJ02_MP15_10_MG | ecosystem: Environmental > Terrestrial > Soil > Wetlands > Peat | place...
CCCCTGCCTGGAAACTGGGCGTCCTGGGTTTCGGGTCGTTGCTGGCATTGCTGGCCGGTTGAACTGCAACGCGGATCCAAATGATCCGTTGCACACAACCTTCACGCATGGCCCGCCTACACTTGCCGGAAGCGCAAGAAAACCCCATATAAGGCAAATAGTGAATTCTGATGGAGCGGATCATTGGCCCGATCTAGAGAAATCGCAACCACCATTTCGCCTCGCGCCGATCTTATACCGAATCGACAAATCCGGACTGACTGCCATTTTTCACAGTGGTCAGGTAGCGACAACCATTTCGGTACAACTTGACCGCCCCGGCATGTCTGAACGCTCTTTTCGATTGCCAGCCGTGCTGCCGGGGCGAAGGGGCTGGATTCCGACCCGATGGCCAACCCGATGCTGAACGGACTTTCAAGCACTTACAGAAGTTTGGCGTGCTCGAGTTTTTGTACCACCGGAAGTAAGAGAGTCTATCGTGTCATTCAGCGCGGTGTCCCACTGGAAAGCTAATGTTTCCCCCCGGAGCGGGCACATGGCCTATTTTTGGCCAAGGAAGTTGCTGATCATTACGATGTCGTTGCTGCGGGAGCCCCGGACGACCGCCAGCCGTTTGCCGTCTCGTGACCAGGCAAAGCTGAAGATCGCGCCCGTTTGGAAGTTTGTTATTTGCCGGGGCGGGCCGCCGCCGAGGGACTGGTTCCAGAGGTTTTCGGCCACGCCGTCATTGGCCGCGTACGTCAAGCTCTGCCCGTCAGGCGTCCACCTCACACCCTGCGCGTTCTCTGTTCCCCCTTTCCAATCCAGGGTCTTGGCGAAGCTGCCCCCTGCGGACGGCAACAGCGCGACTTTTGACGCCGGTTTATTCGGATCAGGCCAAAACACGCAGACAATCCACTTCCCGTCGGGCGAAACGGTAGGGTAGCCGGTGCTTTCCCGTGTCAGGCGGGTCGTTTCACCGCCGTTGATGGAGATTTTCCAGAGGCCAGGCTCCTTGGTATTGTAAACCACCCATGTCCCGTCGGGAGAGCACGATGGCGAGCTAAGAAATGACCCGCTCGTCAATTGGGAAAGATTCGAGCCATCCGCGTTGATTCTCAGCATGCCGAAGTTGCCTCCGTGGTTTGAATCGGCGACGATGTGCTTCCCGTCGCCGCATACAGACGGGTTCATGATCCATTCCCCCTCGACCCCGAGTGCCGTCAACTGCTTGCGGCCATTTCCCGCCGCATCCATGCTCCCCAGATTCTCCTCGGTTGCGGTGGGCGCCGTATAGACGATCCGGCCATCGGGGGTCCAGTCGATACCCTCTGTGCCGTCGCTTCCGGCCTGGACATGATCTTCGACGGCGCGACCCGTCCTGTCTACAGAACCGATCCACAAGGTGGAATGAATTTCGTTCTTGACCGTAACCAGCGATTGCCCGTCGGCAGTTACCCCCATGCCCGAATAACTGTATAGATCGACCGTGATGCGCCGAACTTCGCCTTCCGGGTAGGAGATCTCGTAGACCTGCGGCTGGTCGAGCGAAGTCGCTTCCGTGGCGGCGGCGATCAACCCGCTCCCGTCCGAAAGCCAACTCGGACTCAGAACCGCCGACCATATATGTGAACCAATGGGCTTGACTTCTCCGCTACCCACGGACACCGCCACCAGCCTCGTATGGTTGTCGGGAGCGGAGGTCCGCACAGGAACCGCGATGGTTTTTCCGTTGGGAGACCAAGCTGGATGGTTAAAGAGGTGCTCAGGCGGCCGGAAGGCGTGGACGGTCCTCTCGGCGGAGCCGTCTTCATTGGCGACCATGAGTCGAAATTCACCGCCCTCTGCCCGCCGCACAAATGCTAACTGCTGTCCATCCGGAGAAAAGCTCACCGCGCTCGACAGATTATCAAACAGTTTTCGCGGCTCCCCGCCCAAGGAGGCTATTTTGCATAGCACACCGTTTGGGTGGTCCTTTTCATAATTCACGTAGTAAACATAACTGCCATCATTCGAAAACTTCGGCGGGATTAGGCCGGGGGCGATGGGGGCCACAATCTCGACATTGCTGCCCGTCGCGACTTGGTAAAGCCATAAGCCCGGCTGATGATTTTTATCAACTTGAATGTAGACGACGTATTTGCCGTCCGGAGAAATCGCGGGACGGAGGACATTGCCGCTGGTGGTGAGCTGCGTAATCTTCATCGCCGTTGCCCCTGTCGGCGTCCTGCGGTGGGTGAGCCGGTAAAGCGTGTACGCGATGCCCGCCGCGATGAGGACGAGGATCGCCGCGAAAAGCACGACGGCGCGCGGGTGCCGCTTCAGGACGCTGGCGACCAACGCGGCGTCGGTACTGCGATCAAGGCGTCCGGCGCCTGCGGTGCCCGCGGCCGCTGCCCGGGCACTGGGCCGTCCGGAATCCGTGTCGCGTTTCAGGCGCAGGAGGTCGGTCCGCAAGTCAGCGGCGTTCTGGTACCGCAGCTTGGGATCCTTTTCCAGCGCCTTACGGATAATCTCCTCCAACGCCAGTGGAATTCGGGGATTCAGGGTCGAGGCCAAAACGGGCTCGCGGTTGAGGATGGCGTCAAAGACCAGGGCGGACGTCTCTCCGGGAAAAGCCTGCTGGCCTGTGGCCATTTCAAAGAGCACGGCGCCGAAACTGAACAAGTCCGTTCGGGCGTCGAGTTTTTCACCGCGGGCCTGCTCCGGCGACATATAGGAGACTGTTCCCAGAACCAGGCCCGAGAGGGTCAGGGCAGGCTGGTTGTCTTGCGTCGGACCTGCGGTGGGCCCCTGTCCGGGCTGCGCCTGTCGCCGCGCCGGCACCTGTTTGGCGATGCCGAAGTCCAGCACCTTGGCTTGCCCTCGCTGGGTGACAAATATGTTCTCAGGTTTGATGTCGCGGTGAATCACGCCTTGAGCGTGCGCGGCGTCCAAGGCGTCAGCAACCTGAATGGCGAGGTTGAGCAGCTCCTCGGATGGTAGGGCTGCGTCTTGGAGCGGCTTGGCCGGGGCGAGCCCCGCCCCTACCAAGCGATGTTTCAGGGTAGTCCCCTCCAGCAACTCCATCGCGATGAAGGGCTGCCCGTCGGCTTCGTCAATGTCGTAAATCGTACAAATGTTCGGATGATTGAGCGCCGAAGCGGCTTGAGCTTCCCGCCGAAGGCGCTGGAACGCCTGGGGGTCGTCCTCAAGTTCCTGGGGAAGGAATTTGAGGGCCACCAGGCGACGCAGCCGAGTGTCCTCGGCCTTGTAGACCACGCCCATTCCCCCGCCCCCCAGCCTTTCGAGGACGCGATAGTGCGAAACCGTTTTGCCGATCAGGCTGCGGCTCTGCGCGCCCACCTTTCGCGCCTGAGCTTTCTGTTTCGCCAGCGCCTCCCCCGCCACCTCCAGCGCCGGCGCCTCCATGAACTCCTGGACCTTCTCCTCATGGTCGAGGAGCGATTGGACTTCGCGCCGCAAGCCCTCATCGCCCGCGCAGGCTTCTTGAAGAAAAGCTGCGCGCCGCCCGGGCTCGCATTCCAGCGCGGAGTGATAGAGTTCTTCGATTTTCCGCCAGCGCTCAGGATCCATCGTGCTGCTCGCCGGCCAACTCGCGGTGCAGCCAGACCTTGGCCAATTTCCAATCGCGCAGGACGGTATTGGGAGAAACTTTGAGCACCGCGGCGGCTTCCTCAGCCGTCAGTCCTCCAAAAAAGCGCAGCTCGACTACCTGGCTTTTTCTCGGATCGACGGCGGCCAGGCGATTCAGCGCGTCGTCCAGCGCCACCAGGTCGGCGCGCGGCTGGACCGGAACTCCGAGGGATTCATTCAATGACACCCGTTGAATCTCATGCCCTCGCTTCTTGCTGAGACGCGAGCGCGCAAAATCAGTCAGGATCTGCCGCATCAGTCGTGCGCAGACGCCGAAAAATTGAGCGCGGTTTTGCCAGTTCATGTCGCCGCTGTCGATGAGCCGCATGTAGGCCTCGTTGATGAGCGCCGTGGTCTGGAGGGTGTGACCGCGTACCTCGCGCGACATGTACCGGTGTGCCACGCGGTGCAACTCTTTGTAGACATAAGGGGTTAGCTTTTCGAGCGCGCTCTGGTCCCCTTGGCTCCAGGCCTGGAGCAAACGCGTCAACTCGTGTGAGCTGGATGGCTCCATTGGCTATACCGAGAGCCCCGGCCTCCCGATAGGCTGGATTTTATCATGCCCCCCTGTCCCTAGCGAACCCTTCCCTGGCAACAAATCCTTCCCGGTGGTTGTGGTTTTTCCCGGCGGTTTCCGCATTCACTTATAGAGGGCAAAAAAACAAAAGGAGACGAACCATGCAGAATAGGAGAATCAACTTGATTCGAGGCCGCAAGTCGATCGGAGTTCTGGCACTAGCACTCCTCGCGGTCTGCCTCAACACTGGCCTTGCTCGGGCGGGAGCATTCGAGGGCAGATTCACCCTGCCTGTCGAGACCCGCTGGGGAGGCGCGACGCTAGCCCCAGGCGTGTACTCGTTCGTTCTGGACAATCAAATCCTGAGGGGCCTGGTACTGGTCAGCGGCACAAAACGGACCGCCATGGTCCGTCCGGGAATGATCGACCATCAACACATTCCCGGGGGCAGCGTGCTGATTTGTGAGCGGAGCGGCGGAAGGCTAGTAGTGCGCTCCCTTTACATCCAACAGCTAGGTCTGCTTCTCGGTTATCTCGCGCCAAGGGGTGAGCGGCGGATGATGGCCCAGGCTCCGCAGCTCCTCCAGCGCGTACCGATCGCGTCAGGAAAATAGCCCTGCCCTTCCGGGCAACACCCATTGAACGCGAACAATTCAACAGGAGGAAAACCATGAAAAAGGTCAGTCTCATGCTTCTCGTAGTGCTGTGCGCATTCGCTGGCTGGGTTATGGCAGGGTCCACAACCACCGCCAGCCTGAGTATCAACGACAGCTACCCCGGCACCTTGCTGCATAGCGACGGCCAGGGAATTTACGACGACCACACCCAGTCGATTGCTGATCCTTGTGTAACGGCCTATGTGTACTCGACGGGGCTGTTCTTCATCTACATGGATTACAACACCGCCATCGCACCTTCGGGCGATTGCGAATCAACGCTGGGGATCGATGGCACGAGCGAAGACCGCACCTACTCGCTGACCTTCCCGGCGACTTCCGGAATCTGCACGGCGTTCAATCTTACGGAATCGGGGGGCGAGTGCACCTTGGTTACCGACGACCGCGCGCGCATCCGCTCGGACAACATGTTTAGCAAAGGTGCCACGAGCGCGCCGGCGGGCTTCCTGTTCTACTACAACGGGGTCTCGTACACCCTCCATACAGACACGAACGGCCAAATCAGCGGCAGTGGTACGACTCGGACGTTGACCTATGGGGGCACTGTCTCGTTGATGACCGTGGCAGGGAAAAACTCCAAGCAGGTAGGTTCGTCTTTTGTCTGCCCATTTCAGTTCACGGTTACTGACTAGCGCTGTTCGATGAATAGACCGCTCGGGCTGCATTACCTGGCGGTTCTACCATGAATACTAAGCTGGGCCGCGTCTCGAGATTGCGGGACCGGCCCGGCGCCGACAAACCCCTTCGGCGTCAACCTAGCCCCCTCTTTAGGGAGGAGAACTTTGTGCACGCGGCTTCGGAGGGCGGCCCTGCCTCAGGCTTCATCGGTATGCACTTTTAGTTTGGCTAACCAGCCGCTTCGAGGTAAGATAATTGATATTTGGAGCGACTGAGTTTGGGCCAAAGGGCATACAAGTACCACAAACTGCGCTATTGAGATTTGCGTCGGGGCGCAAAAGCCAGCGGTAGTGGCGACTGCGGAATCGCGCGACTGGCTCTTGTGATTTGCGTGCACAGGCAAAACTCCTTCTGGACGGAGGGATAACGTGCGCAGAGTCCTTGTCTCGGCCTTTTTGGTCGCGAGCGTGGGTTTTCTTCGCCCGGGCAGCCTTGAGGCGCAGACCCTGACGACCGGCGCGATCGCCGGCGTGGTCACCGATGCCTCGGGGGGCGTGGTGATGGATGCTCAGGTAACGGCTCGCAACTTTGACACCGGCCAAAAAAGAGGAATAGCGACAGGGCCCAACGGTGCTTATACGCTCTCACAACTTCAGCCCGGGTTATACCAAGTTTCGGTGTCAGCCAGGGGCTTCAAAGTTGCCGAACTCGGCCCAATCATTGTAGAGGTAAGCCGCATAGCGAACGCCGACGTCACCTTGCAGGTTGGCTCGCGCACTGAGATCGTGGAAGTGACCTCGGCTACCCAGCTCATTGAGCCCGCGAATCCCAACACCAACACGACCGTAACCAGCCAGATGATTGATGTGTTGCCCAACCCGGGCAACGACCTGACCTACCTTGCCCAGGTCGCCCCCGGGGCAATTATGAACACCGCTATCGGTACGGGGAATGTGGAGTTCAACGGTTTGCCGGCCACCTCCATCAGTTGGACGATTGATGGACTAGACGCGAGTCTTCCGTGGTATGACGTCAACTACTCCGGCGCCACCAACCTGATGCTGGGATTAAACGCCGTCTCCGAAGCGACTATCAATACATTCTCCTACTCGGTTGACCAGGGCCGCTTCGGGGCTGCCCAGGTGAATTACATCAGCAAAGCAGGTACAAACCAGTGGCACGGAAACGCCTTTGAGACCTGGAACGGCCGCGGACTGGACGCAGCTTATTGGTTCGTCAATGCTCAGCCCGGACCTTCTTGCAGCACAACGAACACCGCCAAGTGCAAACCCTTCTCGAATATGAACGAGTTTGGCGCCAGCATCGGCGGGCCGCTTATAAAGGACAAGCTCTTTCTCTTTGGCGATTTCGAAGGCATCCAGATCGCGCTGCCGGCGACGCTAAGCGAAACCTACCCTTCCCAGGCGTATGAGAGCTACGTTTTGAGCCAGATCCCGCAGGGCGGCTATGATCCGGCGAACCAGCTTACCTACGCGCCGCCCCCAAACCCTGCGGCGGCGATTCCCTATTACAAGCGGGCGTTCGCGCTCTACGGTAACCCCTCGGGCGGCGTACCCATTCCATCCTACGACTGCCCGATCAACGGCGATGGAACCATCACCACCCTCGCTCCCGGTGTTCCGACGCCGCATGGGACTGGTTGCGACCTGAATCGCACGTATTACAGCCCGAACCACGGCCGCGAGTGGTACCTCAAGACCCGCGTGGACCATCAGATCAACCCATCCAATCGGGTGTGGTATGCGTTCCGGTTTAACACAGGCGTTCAACCGACCTATACCGACCCGGTCAACCAAGTTTTTAATGCCTATTCGAAGCAACCCGCCGACAGCGTTTCTATTGGATACACGCACATTTTCGCCCCAGATTTGGTGAACGAGTTTAACCCCGGCTTCAACTGGATGTCGCAGCTCTTCCAGCCTACGAACTACACAGCAGCCAGGGCCGCATTCCCGTTTGTCTTCGCTGGAGACGGGTTAAGTCCCATTTACGGAAATGGTGGTGCCTGGCCGCAGGGGAACAGTAGCACCGAATGGCAGTTGATTGACAACATGAGCTGGAGGCGCGGCGGCCACACGCTGAAGTTTGGCGAGAACCTATTGCGAACGCTGATCAGCGACCATAATTTGGGGCAGACCACTGGAAGAATCGACCTAGGTGATGCCGTCCAATACAGCCTGGACGTCCTTGGGGGGTTCGGTCGGCAAGCCTTCACGACGACTCTCTCTGAACCGATCGGCGTCGCCAGCCTGGATTTGTACGCGCAAGACACCTGGAAGGCCAGGCGGAACTTAACGGTTTCTTACGGGCTGCGCGCCACCTGGAACTCGAACCCGGTCAGCCAGCATAACCATTTCTCCCGGTTGGCCGGCAGTTTCTACGACGTCCCGCACGATGTAAACCAGCCTCTAAATCAAATCATTCTGACGGGACAGCGATACGAGTTTGCCGGGACAAAGCTAATCGTCTGGCAGCCGCGGGCGGCGATTGCCTGGCAGGTAAGGCCGAATACGGTAGTGCGCATCGGAGCGGGGCTCTTCAGCGATGTGTACCCAGAAGGGCTTGTGGACAACCTGCTGGGAAATTTCCCGAACCACCTTAATTTCTTTGCGGGGGCCTTGGGTTCTGGAAATCCGATCGTGGCCACTTACGCGCTTCCTGGCTCTGGGGATGGCATCGCCGGAAGCCCCAACAACGACGGATTGGGCAACCTTATTCCGGCCGGCCAGGCTTTTCTTGCCGGGTTCCGAAATGGCGTCCCTTCCTGCGCTGCGACCAACCCTCCCGCCAACTGCATCAGGGCCCAGGGTTACTACGTGAATCCATCGGGTACGTTCAAGTATCCCTACTTTGCGGAATGGAGCGCCACGCTGCAACAGCAGTTCGGGCGCGATTGGATGGTCCGCGTGCAGTATGCAGCCACGAAGGCCACCGATATGCCCTATGCCGTCGGGGCAAATGGCTATCAGACCGTCTGTCCCGGATGCTTTGCGCCTTTCCTTTACGATCCCACCCGTAAGGGACCGGATGGCCGGTTTGGGGGAGTGCCGCAGCTAGAAATTGGCGCCAACAGCAGCTACAACGCTCTCCAAACGACCGTCGAGAAGCGCTTTAGCCATGGTCTCACGGTTCGCGCGAACTACACCTGGAGCCACTGCCTTGATGAGGAATCGAACGAGGGGTACGGATTTGGCCTAGTGGCTTTGGGTTTCGCAAATCCAGGACGACTTTCCTTGCTGCGCGGTAATTGCGACTATGACGTTCGGCATTCGCTGAACGGCTCCTGGGTCTATCAGTTGCCTTCGCCTGCGAAGAACAGCTTTCTGGGAGAATTTGTCAATGGCTGGGGAGTGGCGGGCGATCTGTTCCTTCACTCCGGATTTCCTTTCTCGGTGACAAGCCAAGCGTACGGGGCAAACGGCAATGGCGTGTTTGACGCGACCGGAACCAGTCCCCCCGGCGGATTTGCGCTCCCAGTTCCCGGTGTGAACAAATACGCCAAATGGCAGAAGCTGGATACGCAGACGCCGGGGTTTGCGGCGATCCAGTGGCTCAATCCCAAGGCATTCACAAGTATTGTTGACCCCAACACGGGCCACTGCACGGCGGGCGAGACGTTTGACTCGGGCGAAAACGTACTGGCGACCAATGACAACCCCGAGACCTGTCAGTTTGCTGCGGCCGGCCGAAACAACGTCTTCCTGCCGGGATTGGTTTGGACAGACATCTCTATCGGTAAGAACTTCAATCTCACGGAACAAGTGAAATTCCGCTTTGACGCGAAGTTCTACAACGCGTTGAACCACATGAACCCCGGCGCCTTCTTCGGATTCGGTGCCGGCATTCCCGGGGTTAGCAACACGCTGCAGAACGCATTCATGATCGTCGGCGCGCAGAGTCCCCCAACAAGCCTCCTCGGTTCCGGTTACCCCTGGGTCAACTCGGCCCGCATGATCGCGCTATCGGGAAAGATCGAGTTCTAAGGAGACTGGCAGCTTCACGAGCTTTCTTGGTCGATCGCCTCGATTGACCCTGGTTCTGAAAGGTCCTGACTAACGGCGTAGTAGCGACCTATGTCTGCCTGGCACCTGTCGGCAGGGTGCTGCGGGATTAGTCGCCACTAGCCCACAAGGGAAGAGTAATCCGCTAGGGTGTGCAGGGATTATGTCTCATGGGTGGGTTGAAGTGAGATGGTCTGGCGGCCCCAAACTTCTAGCGTTCACGATAATGCGAAATCTCTTGGCGACACACGGCCTTGAAGCCCAGGGAGAAAGCCCTTCGCGCAGGCATACTCCCCAGCGATGGGTTAGAATCTTCGACTAAGTCTTGGGTTTTCCTCTCTGGATCAACTCCTGGAACTCTGGCTCGTCGTGAAGACACGCCAAGTCAGGGTCGCGGGCTGCCCAATCCATATTAGCGTAGCCGCACTGTAGGGCCCTCTTTATGTGAGCCAAGGCTTCAGACTTTTGACCTAGAAGGCCGTAGGTGCAGGCAGCGTTGTAGAGGGTGTTGGGATCGTTGGGGCGCAACACCACTGCCTTCTCGAGTTCCCGGATGGCGTCACCTTGCTTTCCGAGATATGCATAGTCGGTGGCAAGAAGGATCCGGGCGCGAAGGTCGTCGGGTACGACTTCAAGTTGTTTTTCGAGAGAATTGGCTTGTTGCAGACGCAATGCGCGCGCCTGCTCAAGTCGTCCCAGGCGCTCGAGAGTAAGAAGAAACGGAATATACATGTTGTAGTCGTCGCCGCTGGTTTCGACAGCGCGATCCACCAGGCTAGCAGCCTCTTCCCAGCGGTCGGAGGCGAAATAGGCCCGTCCCAGGATCATATACGCGCCGTCGCAGTTCGGTTTACGCTCGATGGCAAGACGCGCATATTCGCTGGCCTCGCCGTACCGTTTTTGGGCGTAGAAAAGCCGGGCCCGCGCCACCAATCCTTCAGCAAGCTGCGGGTCGAGAGTCAGGGCGCGGTCACAGGCCGCCGCGCCCCGTTCGAGCCAGGAAGCCTTCTGCTCGTGCCATTCGTAAATCAGCCCGCACGTGTTGGCAAGCCCCGCGTAAGCGAGCGCAAAATTTGGATCAAGCTGGATAGCGTGCTCGAACATTTGAAGCGCGTATTCCAGATCCAGGCGGGTTTCGCGGCGAGTATAGTTCCGGCCGCGCAAGCAGTAATCATATGCCAGAGGGTTGTCCGTTGGCTTCCGCGCAATGGCTTTTTCTTCTTGGGGCGACAGTGTGATACGGAGGGCCTGAGTAATGCTGCGGGCTATTTCGTCCTGAATGGCGAAAACGTCTTCCATCTGGCGGTCATAGCGTTCCGCCCATATGGCGTGTCCGGTGCTCGATTCCACTAGTTGTGCACTCAATCGCAAGCGGTTGCCCGCGCGGCGCAAGCTCCCTTCTAGCACGTAGGTGGCCTTGAGCTCCTGACCCACCTGAGCGGCGGACACAGTTTTCTCGCGGTAGGGCAGCACGGCGGAGCGGGAGAATAATCGCAGATCCTTGATCTTTGAGAGCTCCGTGATAACGTCTTCCGTAATGCCGTCTCGGAAATACTCATCCTCCTTGTTCCCGCTTAAGTTTTCAAAATACAGGACGGCGACGGACTTCGCCGAGCGGGGCCCTTCACCCGCCTGCTCCGTACGGCGGGCGTCCACGGCAGTTCCTTTCCCAGAATCTGTATCTCGCTTAAGGCGTTTTAGGTCTGCCAGCAACCCGGAAGCCGTTTGGTAGCGGAGTCCGCGATCTTTCTCCGTCAGCTTTTCGATGATTTCCTCAAGCTTCGCGGGCAACTTGGGATTCAGCCGCAGAGGGGAAGCGGGCGGGCGGTTCAGGATGGCGTCGAAAATCGAAGCTGTGGTGCTACCCGAAAAAGCCGCGCAGCCCGTGGCCATTTCGTAGAGCACCACGCCGAAGCTGAACAGATCGGAGCGCGCGTCGAGGTCCTTGCCGAGCGCCTGTTCCGGCGACATGTAGGCTACAGTTCCGACGAAAGAGCCGGGGCTGGTCAAGCTGGCTTCCAGCGCCGTTGCGCCCAGCGAATCAGTGGGCTGTCCGGGCCGGGCCCCCAGCTTGGCCAGGCCGAAGTCCAGAATCTTCGCCTGGCCACGCGCCGTGATGAAGATATTGGCCGGCTTAATGTCGCGGTGAACGATCCCCTTCGTGTGCGCTGCGTCCAAGGCATCCGAAATCTGGACCGCGAGATCGAGCAGCGTATCGATACTCAGCGCCTGGCCCTCGATACGGTGCTTGAGCGTCTGCCCTTCCAGTAATTCCATGGCGATAAAGGGCTGCCCGTCGGCCTCGTCCACTTCATAAATGGTGCAGATGTTGGGGTGATTGAGAGCGGAAGCGGCGCGCGCCTCGCGCTGGAAACGTTCCAGGGCCTGCTTATCCTTCAATGAATCTTCCGGCAGGAACTTCAACGCCACGGCGCGGCCCAGTTTGGTGTCCTCGGCTTTGAAGACCACACCCATCCCTCCACCGCCGAGCTTCTCTAGCACGCGATAGTGCGAAACTGTTTGTCCCAGCACGATGAACGATCCTCTCTTGTGGGGTAGCTGACCCGAGCGAAAATATTATAGCGGTTCCCCGAAGGGTTATCTAGAAGTGAATTTTGTCTCTGCACGGCGAGGCACGATCAGAGGATGATCTCCTTTCACTTCGTCAGATTGCCATTTGCCGCTCTAAATTCATATGTTCTGCAAGAAGTCGAGGCGCTTGTGCAGAGTACAACTCTCAGGGTCCCGAACGACGCTTGTGCGCCTCCAGGATTTGAAATACCATTCCTTCGCGTGCGCCGATCTTTAGTCACGATACCTGCATTACTTGACCGCCTGGAATCGTATCACGGCAAACAGGAAGTGTGGTGGCCGGTCGACCCCTATGAGTTCATCGTCTGGTGGCACTCGGGATACCCACAGAGCGACACCGCGTGTGCGAAGGGTTGGGAGAAGCTGACCGCCGAAATTGGAATTGAACCGGAAAAGCTGCTGGCCGCGCCACCCACAAAATTAGCCAACGCGCTCAAGCCGGGGGGCATGGTTCCCGAATTGCGCGCCCTTCGATTGAAAGAGATTGCCCAGCGAGTGATGGATGAGTTGGGCGGCGACCTGCGCGCCGCGCTCGCTGGACCCCTTGCCAACGCACGAAAGACTCTAAAGAAATTTCCAGGCATCGCTGATCCGGGGGCAGACCGTATTCTGCTGTTCGCCGGCATCGCGCCCGTCGCCGCAGTACCATCGAACTGCGTCCATGTCCTGGTGCGCATTCTGCGCGGAAAGGAACGCGACAACTACGGCGCGAATTATCGTGAAGCGCAAGACGCCATCGCGATGAATGTGCCGGAAACTCGCGACGCTCGTTCCCGTGCTTATTTGCTGCTGAAACGGCACGGACAGAAGATATGCAAGCGCACCAAGCCATCATGTGACCAGTGCCCCGTCCGAACTAATTGTGCTTTCGCTTCCGGAAAGCGTTGAGGTGCCCGAGTTTTTGTACCGACGGAAGTGGCAGAATTTACAGCTCCGAGGTAATCTGCAACCCTATGGCATTCAGACCGAAAATCCTGATTGTGGAAAGTGATCCTGCCTTGTGCCAGCAGCTCGAATCAACCATGAACCTAATGGGGAGCGAGCCCAGGTTCATTGCGGCGGAGCAGGATGTGGCTTGTCAGATCGACACTGAAAAGTTCGATGGCGCTTTTCTGGATTGGGACAGCCTCGGCTTCAATCCCTAGGCGTTGATTCACCGGATCCGTCACTCTAAGTCGAATGCCCGGATACCCGTGGTTATCCTGAGCGGCAGCACGATTACGCGCGAGGTGGCCGAGGGCTTTGCGGCGGGGGCGACGTTCTTCCTAGCAAAGCCATTTGGTACAAACGAACTGAGATGCCTGCTGAATGCGGCTCGGGGTAGTATGCTGGAAGAGCGCCGCCGTTATGAACGCGTGCCTCTCAGCGTGCCCACCTTATGCAAGTGGGGGCAACGGCGAGGGCAGAGGTCGGCAACCGGTCGAAGCGTAAACATTAGTAGCTCGGGTTTGCTCGTGAAACTCTCGCCGCCGCCGGAGATGGGAACGGCCCTTTCCGTAGAATTGCTGCTCCCCGGACACCCAAAAAGCCTTTGCCTCAAGGGAATTGCGGCTCGTGTAGGACCCGGCGATCACGCTGCCATTCGCTTTGTCTATATCGATAAACAGCAGCGGGAACTGCTTGAGACATTTGTAGTCAGTCAGCCCTCCAGCACCCTATTCACCCAGGCTTGACGACCGTTGGAGACCACTTTCGGCAAGTCCATATTGAACCTCACATCGCCCGAAGGGCTCGGAACCGTCTCGCACCATAGGAACATCCCGCCATAAGCACGCAAGCTGCTGCGCGCCAGAAAAGACATTGGGATGTGAACGGGAAATCGAATGCCGATAACGCGCGATTAACGGCGTAGGGAGGAGTTACGTGCATCGTCATGGGTGACGGTTAAGGGGGCCGTCGCCCATGTCGAAACCACGCAAAAAGAAGCGCGCGCCGAAGCGAGTCCTGGCGCTTCCCGACCTCGAACAATCCAAAGCCGCCGTCCTAAATAGCCTCACCTCCGAAAGCGGCCAGCGTACCTATGATCGCGCCATTACCGACTTTGTCGACTGGTACTGCTCCGAACCACGATTGGCATTCAACCGTACGGTTGTTCTGCGGTACAGGATCTATTTGGAAGAGAAACTCTACGCGCCAACGACCGTCAACCTCCGGTTGGCAGCCGTCCGACGAGTGGCGTTTGAAGCTGCCGATTCGGGCCTGCTCAGCCCGGATTTGGCCGCTGGAATTCGGCGCGTCAAGGGAGTGCGCCGGATCGGCGTGCGTGTCGGGAACTGGCTCAGTGTCGAGCAGAGCAACCGGCTTCTGGCGAGCGCGTGCCGGGACTCATTGCGCGGCAAGAGGAATTACGCGATGCTTGCTATGCTCCTCGGGTGTGGACTTCGACGGGGCGAGTTGTTCGGACTGCGAGTGGAGTCTATCCAGTTGCGAGAGGAGCACTGGGTCATCGCCGACCTGCTGGGCAAGGCTGGGCACATCCGGACAGTTCCGATTCCAGCCTGGGTAAAATCGGCAATTGATGAATGGAAGGAAGCCAGTGGCATCACGGAAGGAGCACTGTTTCGTTCGATCCGGAAGACGGGCCGGGTTTGGGGTAATGGGATGACAGCTAAGGTGCTGTGGGAGACTGTACGGGAGGCCGCCTCTAGCGCCGGGATAGAAAGGCTTGCTCCGCACGACCTCCGCCGCACATGTGCGAGGCTCTGTCATGTCGCCGGCGGCGAGCTGGATCAAATCCAGTTCTTACTTGGTCATGTCTCAATCCAGACAACAGAACGCTACCTTGGGTGCAAGCAGGACTTGCGCTGCGCCGTGAATGACCACATCGGCATCGAGCCGGACGCTGAGCGATGATTGAGGCGCTGGCCTGGGGAGAGACGGCAGATCGCCACTAGCCCACAAGGGTGGATTAATCCGCGGTTGGATCTCCGTGAGCTTTCGGCGGGTATGCGCCACCCGTCTCTAACGGAAATCAGGACACCTTCCACAGTCGGGCAGCATGAATATTGACCCTGACTTTTTGAGTGCGTATATTATCCACCGACTGTCTCCCTCTTGGCGTACGCCGATTGCGCGATTGGTGCCGTGACGTGCGCAAATTGCGGTCCGGAGAGCCCGCCCAGTGCGTTGCGATGCGGCTGTGGGTTTGACTTCTCATCCGGCACCGCTAACCAAACGCATTCGTTACTCGACGCGCCAAGTGGGCCTGAGTCTTGGCCTTGCAGGCCGGACCGGCTAGTACTTGTCGGCCCTTTGGGCTGGAGAAGGAAGCTAGACCATTAGTGGAAGTCAGTTCGAGAAAGAGAGTCTATCAGATGGTTACCTCAAGGCTAGTCAAGGGGGAATTCTTTTTATTGCTAACGGGATTGGTTCTAGTTGCCTCAAGGGCCGCGCCGCAGGTGACAACGCCGAGCGAGCCTGTAAGTCCCGGCCAGATCATTCCGCAGGAAGGCATTCCCACGATTAGGGTGACGACGCGCATTGTTATTGAGCGGGTGTTAGCTTTAGACGACGAAGACCGGCCCGTGCGCGACCTTACCGCAGACGATTTCCGCGTGTTCGAAAAAATAGGCAAGTCGGGCAAACTGCCGCAAAAGATTTCGGGCTTTCGCGCCCTAGAAGGCAGTGCTGGTTCGGAGCGAGAGGCCGAGGTCCTCGATGTGCCCATGCATCATAGTTACTGTTCTTTAGGATCAATTCCTTTCCATTACGAGCTGTCTTATTACCCGGCCGCTGAAAG
>Ga0187771_10001460_pt1 | contig 15775 bp, 10 predicted proteins | sample 0116_SJ02_MP15_1_FD_133139 | JGI IMG/M metagenome (GOLD analysis project Ga0187771, IMG submission 133139) | Tropical peat soil microbial communities from peatlands in Department of Meta, Colombia - 0116_SJ02_MP15_10_MG | ecosystem: Environmental > Terrestrial > Soil > Wetlands > Peat | place...
AGCATGAGCATGTGCTCGAGAACTACCTGATCAATTACATGTTCCGGACGCTGTTCCCTTACCGGAAGAAACGGCCGGATCAGCGGTTCGCAATCGACTCCAGCCGGGAATCGATGAAGAACGCGTATCTGCTGCTGGCCACGCATTACGCGATCATTCGCGCGCTGCTGATCGGGCTGGCGGCGCGGCACCGGGAGCAGTTTGGCCCCGGCCAAGCCGTGAAGCTGGTGCAGTCTTACTCGAAGGCATTCCTGCACAGCGGCACGTTCGAAAAAACCGCCAGCGAGTTCCTCGACCGGAACGGCGAGGAACTCACGCGCAAGATCGCCGTTCTCGTGATGGACTGAAGCGCAAAATGCGGTTATCGGTGGTGACCGCCGGAATGGCCGCCCGAAGAGTGCCCTCCGGAGGCGTGGCCCCCGCCCGAGAAGTGCGGCGCGGAGAAGTGACTGCCGCCCGCGTTGCCGGAGGATTTCGGGGCGCTGAAATGCTGCGCGCCGCCACTGAACGCGCGCGCCGGGCCGTAACTTCCGAATCCGCCGGAGGGCAACGAACTACGCGCCGAGTATTGTGGCGTGAAGCTTCCCGACATCGTGCCCCTGAGGGAGGGCGAAGAGTAGCCAGACGAGCGCTGGGGCATGGCCGGCGTGGCATACGGCCGGCTGTACGACGGCGCGGCTGGACGGTAGTTGTACGAAGAGGAGTATCCCGGCGAGCGGAACCCTGTGCTGGCGTAGGAGCGGGCGCTGAAGGCCGGCGTGGCAGGGCGGAATGAAGATGCGCCGCGATAGCCGTTGAAGGTTCCGCCGAAGCGGCCGGCGACGGACGCGGAGGAATACGGGACACCGAGACGATGCACCGGATTATGCGTCCAGGCCACCGGCGCGCTGTAGCCGCGCGCGAAGACGGCGCCGCGATAAGCGCCGCCACCGAATCCGAAATGGCCGAGGAACAGGCCATTGAGGAAGAGCCCGTGCGCCAGCCAGTTCAGGCCCCAGCCCCATCCGCCCCAGGTGAGGAAGCCGGTGAACAGAGAGCCGATGAGAGTCGCGGCGCCGAACAAGATGCCGAGGCCGGCAGGATAGCCGAGCGGAGGATAGACGCCGTAAACGGGCGGTCCGAAGACGACGGCGGGGTTGTAGTAGGGGACGTACATCACCTGCGGATCGGCCGGCTGGATCTGGATGGGCGCGGGTCCATAGCCGGCGCCAGGCTGCGCGCTCACGATCTGCTGCGGCGTGCTGCGGAGCTGGCCGTTCTGCTGCGCGACCGAGCGCATCTGCTGGATGGCGTTCATGACGCCGTCCTGCTGGGCGAGGAAGGCATTGCCGAGATCGGTGGTCCACTGCGGGTCACGCGTGAGCAGGGCGAGAACATCGGGGAAAGCGACGAGAGCCTGCACGGTCGGATCCCAGTTCATCTGGCGCGCGGCATCGAGGAGCTGCGCGGGGCTCATGCCGGGACGCTGGCGCACCCATTCGGCGGCCTGCTGGATCTCCATCGGATATGTGCTCGCGGCGAGCACCTGGCCGAGCAGGGGATCGGGATAAAGCGCGATGGGCGCGACCAGATTGTCGAGCTGCTGCGGCGAGAGGAGCTGCTGCTGTTGCGGCGGCTGCTGATTGTAAGGCTGCTGATACTGTTGCGGCCCGTATTGCGGCGGCGCGGCATACGCCTGGTGCGGAGCGTATTGCTGCTGCGGCGTCCACGAAGGCGGCGGGACGTAAGACTGCGCGGGCGGATAGGAGCTATCCCACTGCGCAAAAACCGGCATCGCCAGAGAGGCGCCGGAAAGAAGCACGATCGCTGCTGTTTTTGAGGTGCGCCGCATGGTGTCACCCTCCGTTCGCTCAGATAGACGCGGCACCATCGGGTGAAGTCACGGAGCACGCGATTAAATACCCCTCATGAACGGGTCTTTAATGTGGTGGTATTGGCAGGCAGTGTGGTTGAAATCAGCCAGGCAACAGGGTGACGGCGAGTGTGCGGCGAAGCGAATCCGCACATTCTGCTCTTGTTAGCCCGATGGCCCGTGGCGTGCTCCTTAAGGCCAAACGAAGGAGCCACCAACATGACAGACGGCGCAGCGTGGATCAGAGTTGCCGAAGGCGCAATCGGGATCCTGAGCATTTATCTCGGCTACCGGTTGTTCTGCGACATCCCCGCGGAGCCGCGCCGCGTCTTTACCAGCATCGTTTCCGGTGCGCTGCTTGGGCTGTTCGGTCTGGTGAGTCTCGCCGCGGCCACGGCGAACCATCGTCCGCGCGCTGCCGCCATCGGGGTCCACGGAACAACGAAGTCTCTGCGTGCTCCCGGCATTCACCGTTATCAGCGCAGAGCGGAACGAACGGCCTGAAGAAGGCCGGGTCGCGCTCAGTTGCGGAAGGCTTCGGGCTGAGGGTGAAACACGGGCGACTGCGCGAGGCGCACGATATCGCTCTGGCTGCTGCCGTCAGGAATCGTGTCGCTGAGGACGGAGCAGCCCGGCACCGGCTCTCCAAGCAGGAAGCCCTGCACTTCATCGCAGCCGAGGTCCTTCAGGACCGAGAGCTGCGAGCAGGTCTCGACGCCTTCGGTCACCACCATCAGACCCACGGCGTGGGCCATGGCGATGACGGACCGGACCATCGAAACGGAACGCGAGTTGGAATCGATATCGGTGACGAACGAACGATCGATTTTGACGGAATGGACCGGCATTTTCTGCAGATAGCTCAGTGACGAGTAGCCCGTGCCGAAGTCATCCACCGAGACGCGGACGCCCATTTCGCGCAGCTCGTCGATTTTGATGACGGCCTGCTCGATGTTGCGCAGCAGCACGCTTTCGGTCAGTTCAAGGTCGAGACGCTCGGGCGCGAGGCCGGTGCTTTCGAGAACCTCCCTGATGAGATCGACGAACGACGGGCTGGCGAACTGGATGGCGGATACGTTTACGGAAACTCCAGCCGAAGAACCGGCCTCCGACCAGCGGCGCGCTTCGCGGCAGGCCTCGCGCAGCACGAATTCGCCGAGTTCGCTGATGAGGCCGCATTCCTCGGCCACGGGAATAAAGCGGGCGGGAGGGACTTCGCCCAGTTCGGGGCTTCTCCAGCGGCAGAGGGCTTCGAAGCGCACGAGGTTGCCGCGGTCGAGTTCATAGAGGGGCTGATAGCAGACGGAGAATTCCTTCCGCTGCAGGGCCGCACGCAGGCAGCTTTCGATCCTGCGGCGGTCCAGCGCCTGCTGCCGCATGCTTTCGGTGAAGAAGCTGAAACGGTGTTTGCCGGCGCGCTTGGCTTCGTACATGGCGGAATCGGCGCTCTGGAGGAGAATCGTCGGGTCGGCGCCGTCTTCGGGGCAACTGGCGATGCCGATGGTGACGCCGACATAGAGCTCTTTCGGACCGAAATGGAAGGGCGCATCGAGGGCGCGGAGGACGGTGGTCGCCAGATCGGCAAGTTCCTGCTTGTCGCCGCAGTCGTTCACGATCAGCGCGAACTCGTCGCCACCGAGTCTGGCGACGAGATCGCCGGGACTGCGGCGGCAGGCGGAGATGCGCTGCCCCACCTCGGTCAGAACCTGATCGCCGAGCGCGTGGCCAAGCGTGTCGTTGACCAGCTTGAATTCGTCGAGATCGAGATAAAGCAGGCCGGTGGGCGCGCCGGCGGCTCCATGCAGTTCCATGCGCCGGCGCAGAGCGCGTTCGAATCCGAAGCGGTTGACGAGCGAGGTGACGCGGTCGTGCATCGCCTGATGCTCGATGACGTCGAAGGCCGCGCGGCGCTCGGTTACGTCTTCGGAGATCATGAACACCCTGGCGGGTTTGCCCTGCGCGTGGAGGAGCGAGACACTGTTGCGGACCCAGATGTAGCGTCCGTCTTTGCGGACGCCGCGGCGCTCGACGCGATACGCCGCCTGCATGCCGGCGGTCAGAGCCCCGAGCATGCGGGCGGCTTCGTCACGCTCTTCGGGCGCCAGCAACTGCGTGGCGGACATGCCGACGAGTTCCGCGCGCTCATAGCCCAGGACCTCGGCCATGGCGCGGTTCAGCGCGACAAAGCGGCCGTCGAGATCCATGACGGCGATGCCGACCGAGGCTTCTTCGTAAGCCGACTGGAACCGCTGTTCGCTTTCCCGGATCTGGCGGTTGGCCTGCTCCAGCTGCCGGAGCGTTCTGCGGTGCCGCCACTCGAGCCAGGTCAACAGCACCGTGCAGAGGAAGATCACGCCCAGAAGAACAATCATCTGCACCACCGCCGCAACGAGGCTGGCCGAGGCGTGATGGAGCGTCTCGGAAGAGGACTGATTGATCGATTCCTTGATCTGACGGGCAGTCTGCTGACAGGTGGCGAAAGCACTCGGCCCTCCCGCGGCGCGGATCAGAGGCCACAGCGCCTCGCTCGGGGCACGCTGCGCGGCGGCGATCTCTATTCCCTTCCTTGAAAGCGGAAGGGCGCGGCGCCACTCGTCCACGAAACGGCGCACCTCGGCGGCCGCGGCGCCCGATTCGAGAAGCTGGCCCGCCAGCACGCCGACCCGATGGCGATAGGCTTCGAGCTGGCGATTATCTTCGCTGACGATGCCGCGCGCCTGTGCGCTCCGCACCATCTCGACGTACAAATCGCTGTCTCTGGCCAGCGTGCTTTCCAGCTCGTTGGCGAGGCTGAGAGCGTGACGGTCGCGCGTTTCCACCAGACGGAGATCCCGGATGCTGCGGCGCAGTCCCGGCACGGTGTGGCCGATGACTACCGTTACCGTGGCCAGCGACAGCCCGACCGCAACGTAGCGCACGCCGCGCAGGAACGCCTTCAGACGTGGATGGACCGCTTCCATTTCCATCTTCAGTGACTCATCGGCGATTGTTACGGAATGTATAAGGATTCTCCGGATTGTTTGGAACCTGCCGGGAAAACTACGTATTCCCTCAATCGGCTAACGTTATAGAAGGAGGCTCGAATGAAGAAGCTCATTCGATGGAGCGTCGTTGTTCTGGCTGTGCTGGTGGTGCTCGTTCTGGCGATTCCGGCCTTCGTGAATGCCAACCAGTTCCGGCCGCGCCTTGAAACAGCGCTCTCGACCGCTCTCAGCCGGCCGGTTGCGCTCGGCGACATCGGTTTTTCGCTGTATTCGGGGAGCCTGCGGGCCAGCGATCTTTCCATCGGCGAAGATGCGAGATTCGGGAACGGGCCGTTCGTGCGGGCCAAATCGCTCAAGCTGGGCGTGGAATTGTGGCCGCTGCTTTTCTCCCGCAGGCTGAACGTCACGGACCTGACGATCACCGAGCCCGAGCTTCGTCTGGCGCAGAATGCGTCCGGCGAATGGAATTTTTCAAGTATCGGCGGGAAGGCGGCGCCAGCCGGTGGCGCGCCGGCCGGTCCGGCTGGGAACTCCGGGGCAGCTCCGGCGGGTACGGGTGCGCCGATTCCTCTCGCCGTCCGGCTGATTTCGATCGAAAAGGGGCGGCTGACGCTGGCGCGGCTCGGTGGCAACGAGAGGCCGACGGTGCTCGACAACGTCAACGTCACGGTAAAGGATTTTTCGGCGGCTTCGAAGTTCCCGTTCACGTTTACGGGCAAGCTCGGCAAGGGGGATATATCGCTGAGCGGCGAGGCCGGTCCGATCAACGCGGCCGATGCCTCTCAGACCCCGGTCTCGGTGCAACTGAAGATCACCGGCGTGGATCTGGCCGATACTGGCATCACCGCGAGCTCCGGCATCTCCGGCCTGCTTTCGATCAGCGGTACCGGCAGCCTCGCGGGGAACACGCTGGCGTGGCGCGGAGTGGTTCACGTCGATCAGGCGAAGTTCGTGCCGCACGGAACGCCGGCAAAGCAGGCGGTGGAGTTCGATTCCGCGGTCCAGCACGATCTGAAGAATCATGCGGGCGCGATCAGCCAGGGCGATATCCGGCTGGGAGATGCGAAGGTTTCGCTCACCGGCACCTATGCGGAAACGGGCGCGGTGACCACGGTCAACATGCGCCTTGCGGGCACGGCGATGCCGGTGAACTCGCTCGCCGGAATGCTGCCGGCGCTCGATATCCAGCTCCCTTCGGGGTCGAAGCTCGAAGGGGGAACGGCGGCGGTGGACGCGACGATTACGGGCCCGGCGAACAACCCCGTGGTGGTGGGAACGGTGGGCGTGAACTCGACGAAGCTGACCGGATTCGATCTGGGCGCGAAGGTTTCGACGATCGAGCGCATCGCCGGCATCCAGCCGTCGCGCGATACGGCGATTCAGACGCTGAGCGCGGGCGTTCGCTCCGACCCGAACGGCACCGCGATTCACGATCTCCGGTTCATTGCGCCCGCGATCGGCGAGCTGGATGGCGCGGGCACGATCAGCCCGCAGCATGTCCTCGACTTCAAAATGAGCATGACGCTGAAGGCGCCCGGCGTGATGTCGGCGGCGATCGGGCGCGATACGGCGATCCCGTTTTTTGTGCAGGGCACGTCTACGAATCCGGAATTCAAGCCGGATGTCGCCGGGATCGCGAAAGCGCAGGTCCAGCGCCTGACGCAGGGGACGAAGATCGGCGGCCAGGCCGGTCAGGCGCTGCAGGGCATTCTGGGCGGCAAGAAGAAATAATCAGGCCTTGAGCCGGCAAGGCAGATACTCCGGTTCCCAGACCTGGGCCCGCACCAGCGAAGCGAGATCCTGTTCGCGAATCGGGTCCGCCACGCCGTCGAGTCCCGCCTGGCGCGCGACGGCGATCGCCACTTCGACGGAGACGGATCGCAGCTCCGTCACGGGCGGCAGGAGGCGGCGTTGTTTGTCTTTTTTCGCAGGCGACAAGTCCGCCAGAGCCCGGGCCGCGGCCATGAACATGCGATCCGTCATGCGGCGCGCGTTGGACGCGATGACCCCCAGTGCGACGCCGGGGAAGATGTAGGAGTTGTTGGTCTGATCGACGTTGGGGAACGGGCTGCCGGTGCCGATGACGGCGCGCCCGCCGGTCCAGCGCATCAGGTCTTCCGGGATGGCTTCGCTGTGCGACGTGGGATTCGAGAGCGGGAAGATGGCGGGACGATCGACTCCGGCCGCCATCGCGCGCACGATTTCCTCCGTGAACGCGCCGCCGGCTCCGGAAGTACCGATCAGGACGTGGGGTTTCACGTTGCGGACCACATCGAGCAGGGTGATGTGGTCCCGGTGATCGGGATTCCAGCCGGCGATTTCACATCGCGACCGCACCCAGGGCCGCTGATCGGGCTCGATTCCGGCGCCGCCTTCGACCATCAGCCCGCCGATTCCGACCGGATAGAAACGGCCGCGCGCCTCGGATTCGCTCAAGCCGGCGTCGATCATGGCGTTCTTCAGCAGGGAGGCGATGCCGCGACCGGCCGAGCCGAAACCGAGCATGGCGATGCGCTGCTCGGTGAGAGGCACGCCGGTGACGTTCGCGGCGGCGAGCAGGGTTCCGGTGGCAACGGCCGCAGTTCCCTGAATATCGTCGTTGAAGGTGCAGAGGCGGTCGCGGTAGCGTTCGAGCAGGCGCGCCGCGTTGCCGCGCGCGAAGTCTTCCCACTGCAGAAGCACGTTGGGCCAGCGCTTCATGACGGCGGTGACGAACGTTTCGATGAAGTCGTCGTAATCCTGGCCGCGCACGCGGCGATGGCTCCAGCCGATATAGAGCGGGCTGCGCAGTCTTTCCTCGTTGTCGGTCCCGACATCGAGCAGAATGGGCAGGCACAGCCGCGGATTGATGCCGCCGAGCGCGGTGTAGAGCGAGAGCTTGCCGATCGGGATGCCCATGCCGCCCGCGCCCTGATCGCCGAGCCCGAGAATGCGCTCGCCGTCGCTGACCACGATGCAGCGCACGCCGTCATAACGCGGGTGCGCGAGAATCTGGCTGATGCGCGCGCGGTTCGGGTAACTCAGGAATACCCCGTTCGGCGTGCGCCAGATCTCGCTGAAACGCTCGCAGCCCTCGCCGACCGTCGGGGTATAAACGATCGGCAGCATCTCTTCCATGTGGCCGATCAGCAGGGCATAGAAAAGCGTTTCGTTGCGGTCGAGCAGGTCGCGAAGAAAAGAATACTTCTCGAAGTTGCTGGCGAGGCTCCGGAAGACCAGCAGGCGGCGCGCAATCTGGTCTTCGAGCGTGCCGACGTGAGGAGGAAGCAGGCCATGGAGCGCGAACGTGTCGCGCTCCTGTTCGGTGAAAGCCGTTCCCTTGTTGAGCAACGGGTCGCTGAGGAGCTGAAAACCGGTGAGCGCGGTTTCCACGAATTTCTGCGCCATCTCAGATTGAGAGTAGCGCGAGGCCGCCGGCGCCCTACCAGAGAAGTTTGAGACCGAACTGAATCTGGCGCGAAGTGGTCGAAGTGCCGGTGATCAGGCCCGCGGTGGGAGACACTCCAGTGGGCGTGAAGGTCACGGCGTTCGGCATGTTGAAGTTGGTGTGATTCAGCAGATTGAAGAATTCGGCGCGAAACTGCAGCGTGAGGCGCTCGCGCAGAGCCGTGGTCTTCATGGCTGAAAAATCCCAGGTGGCGAGGCCGGGGCCCGTCAGGGTGTCGCGGCCCAGATTGCCGTAGAAGCCGCTGCTGTTCGGCGGAGCGAGGAACGCGGCCGGATTGAACCACTGGGTCGGATTGCCTTCGATCACGCTGCCGGTGAACGCGGGGTTTACGAAAGGCCGCACGGGGTTGCGCGTGTCGCCGTTGTTCGACGGGTTGTAGCTCAGCTGCGGAGTGAAGGGGAATCCGCCCTGCATGGTGCCAATCGTGTTCAGGGTCCAGCCCTTCGTCAGCAGATTGTGCGATCCGTGGGGGATGGCCCAGGTGCCGCTGATCACCCCGACGTTGCGCACATCGAAGTTGGCGGGGCCGCGGTCGGCCGCGAGATCGAACGGATTCGAGGCGAGGGCCGGTTCGTTGCCGGAGGTGGTGGCATTGATCGAAGAGCCGTCGTCAATCACCTTCGAGAGCGTGTAAGTGCCGCGCAGATAGAAGCTCTGGCTGAAGCGGTGGTTGATATCGATCTGCCCGGCGTGATAGTGGGAGTCGCCTTCAGAGAAATAAGTCCAGGTGTTGGCGATCGTGGGGTTCGGTTTCGTGGAAGTGGGAACGTAATAAGTGCCGGCCGGAACCGGGGTGCCGGCGATGCCTGCGGGGAAGTTACTCGGGTAAGTCGCCGGGCAGGGCGACGCCGGGCAGATTACCGGAAACGGCTCGTTGGCGTCGATGCCAATGAGTTCGTGATAACCGTGCGAGCCGATATAGCCGAGCGTTACGGCGGTATTCGCCGAAATCTTCTGCTCGATGCGGAACGACCAGGAGATCAGCGTGGGCGTCCGCATATCGGGCTGGACGCCGCCGGGGACGAGGTGACCCGTCGAGGGGATCGGCGCGGAAGACAGCAACGGGAGTGAAGCGACGGGCACGTTGGGCACGCTCCAGGTCGGATTGTAAGGAGCGTTCTGATCGGCGCGGTAGCCGAGCGCGTCCTGGAGATCGTTGTACATGCCGAAACCGGCGCGAACCACAGTCTGGTTGTTGTTGTGCAGCGGGCTCCAGGCGAGGCCAACACGTGGTTGAGGCAGGAACTTCGCTTCGTTCACGGTGAAAAGTGAATTGCCCACCGTGGGCTGGCTCGAGATGATGCCGTTCGGGTAAGTGTAATTCGCTGCGCGGCCGCGCGCTTCGTTCCAGCCCGTGGAAGATTCCGAGCGGAAGCCGAGCGTGATGTTCAGATCCGGCGTCAGACGGATCGAATCTTCGGCGTAAGCAGCCACGAAAGTGGAACGCCATTCCATTGCCGTGGGCGTGGGATCGAAGAGCAGCGTGGCGACGGTGCCCTGCAGGAATGTCTGGAGGCTGGTGAACGTTGCCTGACCGTACTGGCTGAGCGCAAGAGTCTCGTTCGAACGCAGTTGCTGCAGCCAGAGACCGGCCGTGATCTGGTGCCGGCCCACCGTCTTCGCAATGTGCTCGTCAATCTGGAACAGATTGCGGGCCACGGACAGGTTGCTCCCGTTGTTGCTTCCGGCGAGGCTCAACTGCGCGGCGGGGTTCGACCCGGCGGCGCCTCCGACGACGATGGCTCCCACCGGATCTCCCGAAAGGAAACCGGGAAGGCTGGCAGCGGGAGTGCCGGGAGTCGGTTCACCGGTGAAGTAGTAGCCGGCGCGCGAGTAGCCGAGCCGCGCGGTGTTCAGCAGAGTCGGGGAGAACAGATGCGTTTCTTCCACGCTCGCCACCTGCTCCCGCAGCGTATCGGCATCGGTGCTGTATGCGTTCGTGCTGGTAGGCGTGAAGTCGGCGCTGTCATCGATAGTGTAGACGCCGCTGAGCAGATCCGATGACGAGAAGATATGGTCGAGCCGGAGGGTGCCGAAATCGTCGCGGATGGTCTGGAGCGGGTTATTGAATGCCTCGGCAATGCCGCCGAAATCGGGTGCGCCAGGCGTCGGAGTGGGCCAGGCATTGATCAGCGGCGAAACGCCGACGAAGGCGAGACCGTTCGAACCGCAGGCGACGCCGCTGGCGATGCTGCACGGCAGGTAGCCGTTGCGCGCGTTGTTATCGGGAACCAGATCGACGCCGGTCTGGTGCAGGTGCTGCAGAAAGCGCTCCCAGTTGGCGAAGAAGAAGGTCTTGTCTTTTTTGATGGGCGCGCCGAAGGAGACGCCGAACTGATTGCGGGCGAACCCGGGAACCGAGGCGCCGTCGAAGAAATTGCGCGCGTCGAAGGCGTTGTTGCGTACGAATTCGTAGAGCGAACCGTGGAGCTGATTGGTGCCCGATTGCGTCACAATCAGGACCTGCGCGCCGGGGTGCTTGCCGTATTCGGCGCTGTAGGAGTCGCGCAGCAGGTTGAACTCCCGGATGGCGTCCACGCCGAGAAGCTGCTGGCTCACGCCGCCCGGCTGCATGTTGTTTTCCGCCGCGCCGGTGAATTCGACGCCGTTGAGCAGGTACATGTTCTGCTGCGGGCGGTTGCCGTTGACCACGAAGTTATTGCCCGAAGTCGAGTTCGAGACACCCACGCCGCCGACCTTCTGCGAGGTGAAGTTCACCACCCCGGGATTGAGGGTCAGCAGTTCGTCAAAGCTTCGTCCGTTCAGCGGCAGCTCGCGGACCTGCCTTTCCCCCACCAGACCCGAGGTGTCGGACGTCGTCACGCTCACCTGCGGGGCATCGGCGTCGATGGTGACGCTCTGGCTGGTGTCGCCCACCTTCAGGGTGAAGTCGATGACCGCGGCCTCGCCCACATCGAGACTCACGCCGGTACGCACGGCGTCGGCAAAGCCCGGCCTGGACACCCGGATTTCGTAACCTCCGAGCGGAAGCGCCGCGAAGTCATAGCGGCCGGAAGCGCCGGTGACCGTGGAGCGCGTGGCTCCGGTACCGGTGTTGGTGGTTTTCACGGTGGCTGCCGCGACGACGGCGCCGGACGGGTCGGTGACGGTACCGGAAAGGCTGGCCGATACCTGGGCCGCGGCCGGGAGCGCAAGGACAAGAGCAATCCACAGGGAGGGTTTGAACATTGACCTTCAATGATGTCACTGTCATGTAAAAAGGTCAACACAAGACAGCGGGACCTGATATACAACTGAGCTATGGGACTTTCCGCCAGAAATCAACTGCCCGGCATTGTGGAAGAAGTGCATCTGGGCGACATCATGGCCCACGTTGTGGTGAAAGTGGGCGATCAGCTCGTCGAGAGCGTGATCACGAGGACGAGCGCCGACGAGCTCGCTCTGAAGAAAGGCGACGCCGTCAAGGTGGTGGTCAAGTCCACCGAGGTGATGATTCAGAAGGGCTGACCGGAAGCCGGCTTACGGCTGGAGCGCGAGCGTGGCTTTGCCGGCGGGGCCGGAGTAGATCAGTTCGAGCTGCCGCACGCCTTTGAGGCCGCCGCGGTATTCGAAGTAAAGCAGTCCCGCCTGAGGAAGGGGACGATCGCCTTCCGGGAAGGAAGCTTTCTGCACCTTCTGATCCATGGCGCGCTGCACCTCAATGGGCATCTTGGGAGGCGGCGGTTTCTCGCCCGTGTTGCCGGGGTCGTTCCCTCCGAGATTCAGGTGCGCCTTTTCGGCTTTCTCAGCCGCCTGATTCATTTCCCATTCCGGGTCCTTGAGCGATCTCTGCACGAACCCGAACGGCTGGCTTGGCAGGACCTGCTTCTTCCCGTTGACGCGCAGCGAGAAATCGGCGGGAGTCAGGGTCAGCTTCTGGCCGGCGGCGCCGAAAATGCCCGCTTCCACGATGATGTAATCCTCGCTGGTAAAGGTCGCCTCGGGCGTGGGGACGCTGTGCTGCATGAACTCAGCCGCGATGGTGACGTTGCCCGCTTTGGCCTGTGCCTGATAATCGGCCGGGGTGGCGCGGGGCGGAACTCCTTCGCTGGGTGTCTGGGCATAAGCCACGGCCATGCAGCCGAGGACGATCATGAGACAGGAAACAGACGTGAAACGCATTGCTGCCACAAACTTAGCACAGCAGGAACCAATATCCGGCCGACGTCAGGCTGGTTTTCCGGGTTGGGTTATCGGAAATGATGGACTGGGCGCGGCTGATCAGCACCGAACGGGCTGGGCCATCGGCGCATCCGGCCGGTGACCGTACGGAGTTTGAGGAAGATCTCGGACGCGTGATGGGCCGGCGCGTGATTCCACGACCTGGACCTTGGAGTGCGTACGAGAAGGACCTCAACCGCAATTTCGCGGCCATCGATCCCTGTATCCGGCGGAAATATCTGCAGTTGCGGCTGGTTTGCGATCAGGTGGCGGGCATGACCGACGCCTACGCGGTGCGGCAGCACCGGCTTTTGACCAACGCCTGAATCTTTCGGGCGGAACTGCCGATAGTGGGCAAGGACGGATTGCCTTGCCGCTGACGACTTTTCCAGCCCCAGCCACGATTTGCCCGGTACGGGAGGCGATCTACGGCTCGGGCAGCGATCCGTGCGGGAACCCTGAATCGGCCGCGAAGACCCTCCGGCTGCTGGCGTCCATCGTGGTGGGTTCGAATGACGCCATCCTGAGTACCACTCTCGACGGCATTGTCACAAGCTGGAATCCGGCCGCGGAACGCCTTTTCGGCTACGAGGGCGCCGAGATCATTGGAAAGTCCTTCGCTGTCTGTGTTCCCCCTGACCGGATGGAGGAATTCGTCGAACAGGTGCAGATGGTTGCACAGGGCGGCCGGAGCGACATCGAGACCGTCCGGCTGCACAAGACCGGCCGCCGCATCGATGTCTTCCGCTCGGCGTGGCCCGTTCGCGATGCCTCTGGCGCGCTGAGTGGCATTTCGGCGGTGTTTCGCGATATCAGCGAGAAACGGCGCTCCGAAGAGAGAGCACGCCAGAGCCGGGCGCTGCTCGAGCAGATTACGGAGGGCATCGGCGAAGTTTTCTGGATGGCGGACATGGCGGCGGGCCGGGTTTCCTACGTCAGCCCGTCGTTTGAAAAGATCTGGGGCCGCACCTGCGCCAGCCTCTACGCGGACAGGTCCGTGTGGGTGGAATCGATTCATCCGGAGGACCGGCAGCATGCGCTGGCCGTGAACGCCGAGCAACTGAAAGGCAAACCGGTCTCCAATGAGTACCGGATCGTGCGCGGCGACGGGACGATTCGTTTCATCCGCAGCCGCGGGTTTCCGGTGCTCGACGAACAAGGCAATCCGACCCGCCTTGCCGGCGTGGCGCAGGACGTTACCAGCGAGGCGGAATCGCGGGCGGCGCTCGCCAGAAGCGAGTCCCGGTTCAGCAAACTGGTGGAATCGGATCTGATCGGGATCGTCTCCGTCGAGTTGACAGGCCGGATTCTCGAAGCCAATGCAACGTCTCTCGCAATGTCGGGGTATTCCCGCGAAGAAGTCGAATCCGGCCTGCTCCGGTGGGACGAGATGCTCGCGCCCGGTTATGAACAGATCGCGCGGGACGTGGTCGCGCAACTGAAAGCCACAGGCCGCGCCGACCGGGTGGAAGTGGCGTTCCGGCGCAAGGACGGCAGCCTGCTGTACACGCTGATGGGTCTGGCGTCGCCCGATCCCGAACGAAACACCGCGATCGGATTCGTGCTCGACCTGACAGCGCGCAGGCAGATCGAGGAACAGCTGCGCAAGAGCGAAGAGAACCTGGGCCAGTTCGCGGCCAGCATCCGGGAAGTGCTGTGGCTGATGGACATGGCCACTTCCGAGCTTCTTTTCGTCAGCCCCGCCTACGAGCAGATCTGGAAGCGCAGCCGCGAATCGCTCCACAGCGATCCGCGCTCGTGGCTGGAGGCGGTTCATCCCGACGACCGCGTCTCCGTGGAGAGCGCGTATCTGCGCCGGCTTGCCGGCGAGATCGCCGACAACGAATACCGGATCGTGCAGCCGGATGGCGCGGTGCGCTGGATCCGCGACCGCGTGTTCCCCATCCGCGACGACATCGGACGGATCGTGCGTCTGGGGGGCGTGGCGGAAGATGTCACCGAGTGGAAGCAGTATGAGGCATCGCTGCGGCACCAGGCCCTGCACGATCAGCTCACCGATCTGCCCAACCGCCGCCTGCTCATGACGGAACTGGCCGAAGCCATGGAACGCCAGAAGGAAACGCTCGATTCGCTGGCCGTGTTTTTCATCGACATCGATCACTTCAAGCTGGTCAACGATTCGTTCGGGCACGCGGCGGGCGATCAGCTGCTGTGCGAGGCCGCGAGGCGGATGCGCCGCATCACGCGCGAGACCGACACGCTGGCGCGCACCGGCGGCGATGAGTTTGCGCTGGTGGCCTGCGGTTTCTCGAACCGGAACCAGGCGCAGCGGCTCGGGCAAAAGCTGCTCGATTGCCTCGAAGCGCCGTTCACGCTCGAAGGGCGCGAGATCTTCATCGGCGCGACCCTCGGGATCAGTCTTTTCCCCGGCGATGCCAACGATGCCGAAGTGCTTCTGCGCAACGCGGCGGCGGCGGCGCAGCAGGCGAGACGCAGGGGCCGCGGCCAGGTAACCTTCTTCTCCGGGAAGTTCGCCGAGGAAACCCGCGAGCGGCTCTCGATGGAAAGCTGCCTGCGGCGCGCGCTCGTTAACGGCGAATTCCGGCTGCAATACCAGCCGCAGTTTGCGCTCGGTGGAGCGAGTCCCACCCGTTATGAAGCGCTCATCCGCTGGTATCCGTGCGAGCGGGAACCTGTGCCGCCGGCGAACTTCATTCCACTCGCCGAAGAGAACGGTCTGATTGTTCCGATCGGCACCTGGGTGCTCGAGGAAGCCTGCAGGACGGCTGCCGCCTGGCAGTATGGCGAACGGGCGGGCGTGGGAGTGGCGGTCAACGTCTCGGCGCGCCAGTTTGCCGATCCCGAGTTTGTCGCGCTGGTGGCGGCTACGGTGCGGGAATCCGGGCTCGCGCCGCACCTTCTCGAGCTCGAGTTGACGGAAACCGTCTTCATCGCCGATCTGGACGATTCCGCGCGCAAGCTGCGCCAGCTCAAGAGCCTCGGGGTGAGCATCGCACTGGACGATTTCGGCACCGGCTACTCGTCGCTCGGCTATCTGCAGAACCTGCCGATCGACGTGATCAAGATCGACCGCAGTTTCATTACCGAAACGGGACAGAAGGAAAGCGGCGAGGCGGTCCTGAGGTGCCTGATAGACCTTGCCCATGCCCTCGGGATTCGCGTCATCGCGGAGGGAGTGGAGACCCCGGCGCAACTCGACCTGTTGCGGCGCCTTGGCTGCGACGAGCTGCAGGGGTTTCTGCTGGGAAGGCCGGACTTCGAGACTGTTGCGGTGTCTGTCTGAGAAAAACGCCCGGGAAGCTCACTACTTTCAGCGAGTGGACATGTTGGGAAACAGAATTCTGATCG
>Ga0187771_10001461_pt1 | contig 15775 bp, 14 predicted proteins | sample 0116_SJ02_MP15_1_FD_133139 | JGI IMG/M metagenome (GOLD analysis project Ga0187771, IMG submission 133139) | Tropical peat soil microbial communities from peatlands in Department of Meta, Colombia - 0116_SJ02_MP15_10_MG | ecosystem: Environmental > Terrestrial > Soil > Wetlands > Peat | place...
CAGACTCGAATGCCTCGAGTGGTTCGGTTGAAACCGGCATTTCGATTACGGGTTCTTGCGGTTGAGCAGGTCCTGTCTCGGACGAAAGGGCCTCGGCTGGTACCGGCGTTTCGATTGCGGGTACTTCCTGTGCAGCGGGCCCGGTCTCGGGCGAAAGGGCCTCGGCTGGTACCGGCGTTTCGATTGCGGGTACTTCCTGTGCAGCATGCCCTGTCTCAGGCGAAAGGGCCTCGGTTGGAATGGGTGCTCTGCCGAGCTTCTCAAGAAGAGCGGCGTTTGTCGGATAGATCGAGAGGGTTGTATCCAGTACAGCCTCTGACAGATCCATCAAGTTGTTCCTTGAATAGATGTCGGCCAGCGCCAGTGCATGCTCCACGGTCTTGGAAGCATTGCCCTGTTCCTGATAGAGATCCTTCAAACGCATACGGATTGACGGACTATCGGGATAGGTGACTGCAAGCACCTCAAGTTGTTCGAGCGCTTTTGTAATAAGTCCATATTTCACAAGTACGTCGATTTCCGTGAATGCCTCGTTGATTGTGGGGTTTTCCTCGGAGGTAGACAGTACCGTTACGGCAGGCTTTGGCACAGGTTGCTGGTAATACGGCATTGGTTCAGCGAGAGGAGCCAGAGCCTCGTCGAGGGGTTCAGGAGGAGCGGCGGCGAGCACTCCCCCTTCAAGCCGATTGAGCAACTGCCTTGCTTCATGAAGAGCGGGAGAAAGCTCCAAGGCTTTGTTCAGAAACGTTTTAGCTCCCCCCTCGTCTCCGGTTTCGAGCAGGATTTCTGCGGACTGAAGGTAAATTCCGGCCCCTTCCTGATCCCGACCGATGGAACGGTAGAAATCTCCCAATTTCTTCCTTCCAGGAATATATTCCGGAGCGTCGGCAATGAATCTCTTGAGAATCTTTTCGGCGGCGCTGTTGTCGCCTTCGGCAACTTTCGTATCTGCAATAATGGTCACTTCGACAAGCGCTTTGTTCAGTTCTTTTTTTGTCAGGTATAGCTTGATGAGTTTTTCACGCAGGTCCGTCCGAGTTGAGTCGTTGTCGAGAATTTTCCTGATCGCCTGCTCGGCTTCGGGCTCTTTGGCTGATTTGAACAGAGATTCGAGGTACGTATTGGCAATTTCCTTACTGGACGGGTCGACCTCAAATACCCGCTTCAGAGACTTGCATGCTTCACTGAATTTTCCTTCTCTGAAATAAACGATTCCGGCCTTATGATAGACGGCCATATTGCCAGGATCGATAGTCAGCACCTTTTCAAACAGTTGACGGGCATCTTTAAATTCGTTTTTCGCCATGTGGACGTCTGCTGCATTGAGGTACGCTGTACACGCCTCGGCGACCATATTCTCTTTCGCATACATGTCCCCCAGCTTAATTCGAAATGAGACATTGGCTGGGTTCAAGTCTGCCATTTTCTGGTAGATGCCGAGCGCCTTTCCCGCGTTCTGCTGCCGGATGTAGTGGTCTGCAGCGATTTTATAACTTTCCAGAGCATTACCGCTAAGGCCTTTTTCGGCATTTAAATCGCCGAGGGCGAGGTGGGCTTCGATTATTGTAGGATCGATATTGATGACTTTCTTATAGAGGGCTATGGCTTTGGAAGTAAATCCATCTGCAGCAAGCACATCGGCGGCCTTCTTGTATGCGTCACAAGCGTCTGCTTTTGCGTCCTTCTTCAGGCAAAGATCACCTATCGTATTGAAGATATTGGCATCGTTCGGAAACTCTTTGAGGAGCTTTTTCCATTCGGTAATCGCTTTGTCAAACTGGCCCTTGGCTGCAAACTTTTGGGCCTCCTTTATTACCGTATTTTTGTCGATTGCCATACCCCTATAAATACCATAAAGCTTATTAGGGTGTCAACAATGTCTTCTCATCCGATACATGATCAAAATCAAATATTTTTGAGGATGCTCACATCTTCTACACACAACATCTTCTACCTTGATTTTCGACTTCAATCATGTTACATATGACAAGTATGGCTAATCGCGAAATACGAATCTACCCGGACCCTGTGCTCCGCAACAAAACGGCTCGCGTAGAAAAAATAGACAGTTCTCTCGACCGACTTATTGAAGACATGGTAGAAACCATGCACGCAGCGCCCGGGGTCGGTCTTGCCGCCAACCAGGTCGGGGTCGCGCTCCAGCTGGCGGTGATTGACTTGAGCTCTCGGGAAAATGAGGAACAGCGTCACCCTCTGCTCGTCATTATCAACCCCGAAGTCCTCTCAATGGAAGGATCAATCACCGAAGAGGAAGGCTGTCTCAGTATCCCAGATTACGTCGAGAAGGTGAAGCGTGCTGTACGGGTCAAGGTTCGCGCGCAGGATCGAACAGGGAAATTATTCGAGATCGAGGCGGATGGACTCCTCGCAAAGGCCCTTCAGCACGAAATCGATCATTTGAACGGCCAGTTATTTGTAGACCACCTGAGCCCGCTCAAGAAAAATATCTTCAGACGAAGATTCAAAAAAGTGAAAGTGGAATAAGCCGAAAGCGCGGCATCCATCGCACGCCCGAAATAGAGGCAAAACACCGATGAGAATCGTGTATATGGGAACGCCGCAGTTTGCTGTAAGTCCGCTCCGCGCATTGGCTGCAGCAGGGCACGAAATTGTCGGTGTCGTAACGCGGACCGACAAACCAGCAGGCAGGGGACGGAGCCTTACCACTCCACCGGTCAAGAGTGCAGCAGTGGAGATAGGTCTTTCCGTGTACCAACCGAAACGCGTACGGGAAACGGCGTTCATCGATCAGCTGAGGGCGATTGGTCCCGAGGTCGTCATCGTTGCTGCCTACGGTCAGATTCTTCCTCGAGAGATCCTGACACTGCCCAAATTCGGATGCATCAATATCCATGCCTCTCTCCTCCCCTCCTACCGCGGTGCCGCACCTATTAACTGGGCGATCATCAAGGGAGAAGAGGTAACAGGCATTACGATCATGCAGATGGATGAAGGAATGGACACGGGAGCAATCTTGCTGCAGGAGAAAATCGCCATCGATCCTGCGGACACGGCTGGCTCGCTGACGGAGAGGCTCTCGACCGTCGGTGCGAAGCTGATCACGACTGCCCTGCCGCTCATTGCCGACGGCAGACTTGTGCCATTGCCACAGGAGGGTTCCCGGGCAACATCGGCACCGCTCCTCAAAAAAGAAGATGGTCTCATCGACTGGAATATTCCTGCTGTCGATATCTATAATCGCATCCGGGGCCTCTCTCCCTGGCCGGGTGCCTACACATTTTTGGATGGAAAGACAATCAAAATAATCGCGGCTGAAGCTGTGAGTGGCACGGGCGAGCCCGGGTTGCTGTACGAAAAGGAGAAGCAAGTTCTTGAGACCGGAACCGGCAAGGGGCTGCTCCGTATCGTGAGCCTTCAGCCAGAAGGGAAGAGGCCCATGTCTGCAGGCGATTTTCTGCGCGGCCATCGCGGGCTCGTCGGAAAGAAGTTTTCCGTTTCACGCTACAATATTTTTAACTCCGAACAGTGAGCCGTATTAAAACATGTCTGAACCAAAAAAACGCATCTTCATCGGTCTTATCGTCTTTACGGTATTCCTGCTTGCCGCAATCACGGTAGGGCTCTACCTGATTCCCTACGTAGGGCTCAGGAACATCCACCCCCTTGCGCCGGAAGTCGTGTGCATCACTATGGGAGGGGCGCTGGGTATCCTGATCCTCGGCGTGGCGCTGCTCATACTGACTCTCATCCGCGGCAAAGAAATCTTCTTCGCCGCGCGGCTCCGGGGGATCGTGATCGAAGTGCTCTTTCCAATCATGATCGTGGTTGGGAAGCTCCTGGGCATTTCGAAGGAAAAGATCCAGCAGTCCTTTGTGGAAGTGAATAACCTCCTGGTCATGGCCAAATGCAACGACAATAAGCCCCAGCGCATCCTGCTGCTCATGCCACACTGTCTTCAGTTCACCGAATGCGCGATCAAGATCACGACTGATGCCAATAAATGCCAGGCTTGCGGCAAATGTAAGATCAAAGACCTGGTTCTGCTCGCCAAGAAACATAACGTGCACCTTTCCGTTGCTACTGGCGGAACGCTTGCGCGAAGGCGGGTGGCGGAGGCGAAGCCCCAAGCGATCATTGCAGTGGCGTGCGAGCGTGATTTGACGAGCGGTATTCAGGATGCCTACCCGCTTCCCGTGATCGGGATCCTGAATGATCGTCCATTCGGGCCGTGCTTCAATACGAGCGTGGATATTTCCAAGGTCGCAGAAGCGCTCGACTTCCTTGCACGCGGCCGCAATCAACCTTGTGAGAACCCGAGATAAACCGAGAGAACAGGCACTTGTGATCCTCCGGAAGGTTGAGGAAGGCGTGTTCGTTGACATGCTCCTCGACAAGGCACGTGAATCATTCGATGCACGCGACAGCGCCTTTCTCCTGGCACTTGTCTATGGAACACTCAGGAACCGGGCGCGGCTCGACTGGGTATTGAACCAGTTCTCGGCTCAGCCGGTCGAAAAGACCGATGCATGGACCCGGAACATTCTGAGGTTCGGTGCATACCAGATGTTGTTTCTCGATCGAGTTCCCGCGAGCGCGGCGGTCAATACGTCCACCGAGCTGGCAAAAATTTATGGGAAAAAACAGGGATATGTAAACGGGCTGCTCAGGAACCTGGATCGGAAGAGGAGTTACATTACTGAGCCCGTTTTCAACGACTTGGCTGTAAGGCTTGCTACTGTCTATTCCCATCCTGAGTGGGTCGTCCGGCGCTGGTTGTATCGGTTCGGCGCGGAACGGACCGAAAAGCTGCTGAGCGGGAACAATCGAGACGCGCCGCTCGTGATCAGGACAAATACCCTCAAGACGACGCGGGACATGCTTAAGGCGACGCTAGCGGACCAGGGTGTCGATTCCGTTGCAACAGACTTTTCTGAAGTGGGGCTTGAAATCATCTCCTGCCCGGCCATCCGTACGCTTGCGGCCTATCAGGAGGGATTATTCATCGTGCAGGATCAGGCCGCCCAGCTGGTCAGCCTTATGCTTTCTCCGAAACCAGGGGAAACTGTCCTGGACGCCTGTGCTGCTCCCGGGGGCAAGGCAACACATCTTGCCGAGATCATGCAAAACCGGGGAACGATCATCGCGCTTGAGAAGGATGCAACCCGGATGATCAGGATCGACGAGAACAGCCGCCGGCTTGGCTGTACGATCGTTTCCCCAACGATGGGGGATGCAGCGCAGTATCGGCAGGGCAGGTACGATAAAATTTTAATTGACGCACCATGCTCCGGCCTCGGCGTGCTCCGGCGGCACCCGGATGGAAGGTGGAACAAGAGCGAGAGGACGATTCAGGACTGTTCGGCAGTGCAGCGTCTTATCATCGAAAATTGTTCAAAACTTCTTAACCTGGGCGGTGTACTCGTCTATGCCACATGTACAACAGAGCCGGAAGAGAATGGAGATATCATTTCATCCTTTCTTTCCCGGGGAGGGAACGCGTTTATCATCGATGATCCCAGGCCATATCTGCCGAAATCCGCAGCAGGGTTGGTTGATGATTACGGATTCCTCAATACCTACCCGCAGGCCACTACGATGGACGGATTCTGCGCCGTCAGAATGGTGAGAAAGGTATAGGGCGACGACCGCAGCTTGAGAAGCAAGAAGTGTAATGCCCCTGTCGCACGATTCTGACGCATTTGTGCTTAGAAGTTCTTGCATCTTAGCTGCAGTATGGTAAAATATGGCTCTGACATGAAGCGGTTTTTGAAAGGACTTGGTATATTTCTAGCCCTCCTCGGGGTCGGCATCGCAAGCGCCTTCGCCGTCGTGGCGTTGCTCCTGCATCAGGAAGAGGTGCGCGTGCCGGACCTTACGGGGCAGGACATCGTGTCCGTCATCGAGACCGTCGCGCAGGAGGGCCTGCAGCTTAAGGTCGACCGCCGGGAACCCAATCCCACCCTGCCACGAGATGTTGTCGTATCCCAATCACCGGCTCCGGGGAGTGGGTTGAAAAAGGGTCGGCCGGTTCATGTCATCGTTAGCCAGGGGCCGAGCGACCTACTGGCGCCTAAAATTGTGGGCGAACATTTTCGCAAGGCCGATATCATGGTGAGGCAGGCAGGATTCATTCCCGGGGAAATCTCACGGGTCTCTTCAGACTCCGTGGACAGGGACCTGATAATAGCGCAGTACCCGCAGTCCGGGAGCCCCCTTGAGAAGGGTGGTACGATCTGCATGCTGGTGAGTTCCGGCAAAAAAACCGATCTTCTTGTCATGCCGAAGCTCCTGGGGAAAAAAGCCGAGGAGGCGCTCAGGATCGTGGATCGGATGGAATTGCAACATCGGGTCACTACCCGGGCCGTGAGTGACCGGTATTCGGGAACAGATAGAATCGTAATCAGCCAGAAGCCCAGCGCAGGATATCCTGTTTCCGCTGATGCCACGGTAGATATCGTGGTGAGCAAATGATATTGAAGGCGGAAGAGTAACAACGGAGACGCACCGCGCTTTTGCCACAACGCGGGTGCAGCCAGGGGCACCGATAACGGCAGCAACACTCAGAATCCCCATTAAGCCAATCTCTGCGACGCCGATTCTCTGTTGCTCAGACATTTTAGTATACGGCAGGTGGAAAAGTCATGACAAGAACAGTCAAGGTGGCCCCCTCGATTCTCTCTGCTGATTTTTCCCGGCTCGGGGAGGAGATCAAAGCTGTGGAGGCAGCCGGCGCGGACATAATCCACGTCGATGTAATGGATGGCCACTTCGTGCCGAATATCACCATCGGTCCGTTGATTGTGGAAGCCTCCCGCAGATCCACAAAGTTGCCGCTCGATGTGCATCTCATGATCACCAACCCGGAACTGTATATTTCTGATTTTGTAAAGGCGGGTGCTGATTATATTACCGTGCATGTGGAAATCGCGTACCACTTGAACAGGCTCGTGCAATCCATCAAGGAACATCCGGGCGTGAAGGCTGCGGTCTCGCTCAACCCGGCGACTCCACTCACCAGTCTGGACTATATTCTGGCAGACCTCGATATGGTTCTGATCATGTCCGTCAACCCCGGATTCGGCGGCCAGGCCTTCATCCCTTCGGCGCTGGACAAGATCGTCAAGCTCAGGAAGCGGATCGCCGACCTCGGCCTTTCCGTCGAGATAGAAGTGGACGGCGGTGTGAAGCCTGAAAACGCGGCAGCAGTCATCAATGCCGGCGCTGACATCCTTGTTGCCGGCTCTGCGGTATTCAGCAAGAAAGATTACGGCGCCGCTATCCGGGGACTCAGGGGAAATTAGTGAAACCACATTACGCATGTCGTGCCTTTTACAACGATCTGATAGTAGCAGGAGGCTGCATTGACAATCAAAAAGCAATCAACAAAAATACCGTTCGATCTTAAGAATGTTTCTGAGCCGGTGCTCTACCGAGAAGTGTTTCCCTATACGAGTGTTCCCCGGGTAGTCTTCGAGGACCGACTGATCCAGACCAATATCCCCAAGGATATTTGGATTACGGACACGACGTTCCGCGACGGACAACAGTCCCGGCCACCGTACACGCCCAAACAGATCGCGGATATTTATGATTTCATGCACCGGATGAGCGGTCCAAACGGCGTGATCCGCCAGACCGAGTTTTTCCTCTATTCGGAAAAGGACCGCGAGGCAGTAGAGCTCTGCAGGGAGCGCGGTTACCGGTATCCTGAAATTACGGGCTGGATCCGGGCGAACAAGAACGACTTCAAACTCGTCAAAGAAATGGGACTTAAGGAAACAGGCATCCTCACGTCCTGCTCGGATTACCACATCTTCTTGAAACTCAACATGTCCCGGCAAGACGCAATGAAAGCGTACCTCGAAATCGTTAGAACAGCTCTTGACCAGGGCATCATTCCGCGCTGCCATCTCGAAGATATCACGCGGGCGGACTTCTACGGTTTCGTCATTCCCTTTGCTCAGGAGCTCATGAAGCTGTCGGAAGCGTCGAAGGTCCCGATCAAGATCAGGGCCTGCGACACCATGGGCTATGGTTTCCCCTTCCCTGGCACGGCACTTCCTCGCGGCGTTCCGGAAATTTTCTACGCCCTCATCCACGACGGCGGCGTGCCGTCGGAGCAGCTTGAGTGGCATGGCCACAACGATTTTCACAAAGGGCTCATCAACGGCGTCGCCGCATGGATGTATGGCTGCGCATCGGTGAACGGCGCGCTACTCGGGTTCGGCGAGCGCACGGGCAATACCCCTGTCGAGGCCATGCTGATTGATTACATCAGCCTCACCGGGAACGACGGAGGGATCGACACGACCGCAATCACGGAGATGGCGGAATACTTCCTGCGTGAATTAGGGTTCCCGATCCCCGCCAATTACCCCTTCGTGGGCGCGGAGTTTAACTCAACGAGCGCAGGCATCCACGCCGACGGCATGATGAAGAACGAAGAGATCTACAATATCTTCGACACGTCTAAGATATTGAAGCGCCCCATGGGGGTCATCATCACGGACAAGTCGGGTATCGCTGGCATAGCCCACTGGGTGAACAGCCATTTGCACCTCGACGCGGACAAGAAGATCGACAAGCGGCACCCGGGCCTTGCCAAGATGCACAAGTGGGTGCTGGAGCTTTACGAGCAAGGCAGGACCACGAGCATCTCCCACGAAGAATTGCTAGAAAAAGCAAAGAAGTATCTGCCAGAGTATTTCATCTCCGACCTCGATAAGCTGAAGGCGAAGGCGCAGGCGATATCGCTCCACCTCGTAGAAAGGATGGTGGAGAGCAACGAGATGCGGACGATGGACAATGCGAAACAGGAAGCAGTCATGCAAAAACTTCTGGCCGAGAATCCTTTCATCCAATTCGCGTATGTGGTGAATGGAGACGGAAAGAAGACTACAAAGAATATCACGCAGATCCAGTACAAGGCCCAGTTCGAACACTCCGGTCTCGGCGATAACTTCTCCGATCGTCCCTGGTTCATCACTCCCATGAAGGACGGCAAGAGTTTTGTGTCCGATTTTTATACGTCGAAGATCACTGGTGCGCTCTGCATCACCGTATCTGCGCCGATCAGCTCGGAAAACGGCGGCATCGTCGGTGTGTTTGGCGTGGATATCAGGTTCGAGGACCTTGTCAGAGCGGAGTAAGTATTCATGCAAGGGACCAGTCTGCTCAGTGCTGGATGCTGGTCCGGTCCTTTTTCACTATTTCTTTCTCTCCTCTTCCTTTCTCGTCGCAGCGATCCTCTGGAAGGCGAGGAGTATTCTCAACAGTTTAAGTATCCATGGCCGGCAACCTGACGAACCCTGTTCCCCCATCATAATCCAGCCAATCTTTTTTTCCCCAAGTTACTTCTTCCCCGATGATCTTTTCCCGGATGCACTGTGCAGTATCGATGGCCGAGGCAGGTTCCTGTCGTTCCCGCAGGGCGACTTAATTTGCTTTGCCCTGCGCATGCAAGAATAGTATAATTCCCTCATGTCAAGAATGCTGAGAGAAAAAAACGAAGCGCTTCTCGCCGCGGAGCGCGGAACCGTGTATAAAGCGCGGGGTGCGGAGGTAGCCGTGGCCCTCGCGTACCCGAACGTGTACCATGTCGGCATGTCGAACCTCGGAATGCATCAGATATACTCCATTCTGAACAGCCGGGCGGACACGGTATGCGAGAGGGTTTTTTTGCCCGAAGAAGAAGATATCAGGGAATACGTCGAAACTGGCACACGGCTGTTCAGCATGGAAAGCGAGAGGCAGGTAAAAGGGTTCGATATCCTGGCATTTTCCGTTTCCTTTGAGCAGGATTATCTCAATATTCTGGAAATGCTTCGACTTTCCCACATCCCTCAGAAGAAGGAAGAGAGGTCTGATGACGACCCCCTCGTGATACTCGGAGGGATTTGTTCATTCTTCAATCCGGAGCCGCTGACGGATTTTATTGATTGCATTCTCGTCGGCGAAGGGGAAGAACTTACAGGCGAGTTTATTGACATCTATAAGGCGAACCGCGCACAAGGCAGACAAAGACTTCTCAGAGCTTTATGCGGGATTCCCGGGGCGTACGTACCGGAGTTTTATGATGTTCTCTATAGGGAAGACGGAACGATCAAAGAGAGGAGAATCCTTGATCAATCGGCGCCGGACCGCATCGTAAAACGGAGTGCGAGGGATTTCAACAAATCACCTGCGTCGACCGTGATTTTTACTCCCCACACCGCGTTCAGCGACATGTATCTTTCCGAGATAACCCGGGGCTGCGGCAGGCATTGTCGCTTCTGCATGGCGGGATACCTCTATCTCCCGCCGCGAAATCTCAGCATTGAGCAGGCCAAGGCGCAGGCACGGAAAGCGGACGACCTTTGCACCAAGATTGGGCTCGTCGGCGCCGCGATATCGGATTATCCTGACATTGGTGCACTGTGTTCAGCGATCGCCGGCGACCTGTCGGTCTCATCGCTCCGGGCCGACTCCGTAAGCGAAGCACTGATCGACCGGCTGTCAAAGAGCGGGCATAAAACGATCTCGATCGCACCTGAGGCAGGCTCCGAGCGGCTCCGGAATGTCATCAATAAAGGAATCACGGAAGACGACCTTCTTCGCGCCGCTGACCTGGTATTCGGGGGCGGTATTCTTAATCTCAAGCTCTACTTCATCATCGGACTGCCGACGGAGACGATGGAGGACGTGGATGCCATCGTTGCGCTCGCCGAGAAAATACGCACGGTCCAGCTTAAGCACGCGAGGCCGCAGGGCAGGATCGGGCGCATCACGCTTTCCGTGAACTCCTTTGTGCCAAAACCATTTACCCCGTTCCAGTGGGCACCGATGGAAGCCATAGAGAGCTTGAACAAGAAGCAGCGAATTCTGGAGAAAGCGATCAGAAAAATTGGCAATATGAATATGATCCACGACTTGCCGAAATGGGAGTATTTTCAGGCGCTGCTCTCGCGAGGAGACCGGCGTATCGGTGCGCTGATCGCGCATGCTCATGCACAGGGCGGAGATTGGAGGAAAGCCGCGAAGGAAATCGGCATGATGATGGATTTTTACGTCTCCCGCAAGCGCGAATTCAACGAAGTACTTCCCTGGGATTTTATTGACATCGGTGTGAGAAAAGAATATCTTAGAAACGAATACGAACGCGCGCTCGAAGGCAAGTTCACGCCGCGCTGCAGAGTCGGTGCGTGTACAATCTGCGGCGTATGCAGGGCGGATGATGCCGGATGGGCTGCAGATCGACAGGGATGAACACTGACAAGAAGCAGTTGTACGAAACAATAACGACAAAGGACATTTGCTACCTGAGAATTCCCGATTTCGAACGGTCAGGCAGGATTCATCACGCAATCACTACGAGGCATAATAATCTCGGCAGGCGAAATAGCTGGATCAAATCGCCCGGCGATTGGCATGCCGTTGCAGATGCCTTCGGGATCGTTCCGGACAGGATCATAACCGTTAATCAGGTCCACGGAGAAACTATTGCCCGCGTCGATGCTCAGGGATGGATAAGCGGCGCGGTCAACATCAATCCCCGGACCGTGGAGGCCGATGCCATAATCACCAATGCGCCGGGGATTGCGATCGGCGTCGAGACTGCCGATTGCGTTCCGGTGCTTCTGCTCGATCCCGAGATACCCGCTGTCGCCGCAATCCATGCAGGCTGGCGGAGCACAGTCAGGAAAATCGTCGACAAGACCGTGGTCAGAATGAGCGAAGAATTCAGGTCCCGCCCCCAGAGAATGCTTGCAGCAATCGGGCCGGCGATCGGGGCAGAATGTTACGAGGTTGATGAGCCGGTGATGGGGCCGGTACGTGAAGCCTTTTCTCACTGGGAGGAGATCACAACCCCGCGCAGCAAGGGCCGCTGGGGCCTTGACCTGGTTAAAGCGAATGCGCGCGAGCTGCTGAAGATGGGTCTCTTGGAAGAGAATGTCCATACGGTAGGACTCTGTACAGCGTGTTGCAAAGATTTGTTCTATTCTTTCCGCGCTGAGGGCAGGACAGGGAGGATGCTTTCGATAATCATGATCAGAACGTAAATCATTGACTCAAAAGAACACGGAAAGAGTCTCGCAATGCTTGACTTATTCATTCGCTGATCCGTGAGAAGAAGTGTGAAGAGATTATTCGTTTTATATGGAGATCGCGGACAATTTTAATGCAATCATGAACAGGATCGCCTCCGCAGCAAAGCGTTCGGGGCGCAAGCCGTCTTCGGTTAAGCTTGTTGTGGTTTCCAAAACGGTAGATGTCGAAAGAATCCAGAAGGCCGTTTCCGCAGGCGCAACGATCCTTGGCGAGAACCGGGTGCAGGAAGCAAAAGAGAAAATCGAGAAGCTTGGACCCGTCGCTCTGTGGCACTTGATCGGCCACCTTCAGACCAACAAGGTTAGGAATGCAGTAAGGCTTTTTAATATGATTCATTCGGTAGACAGTCTGGAGCTCGCAAAGGAACTCGACAAACAAGCAGCGAAATTCGGCAAAATTCAAGATGTCCTGATAGAAGTGAGCATCGCGGGAGAGGCGAGCAAGGCAGGAGTTGCAGTACAGGATTTAGCAGCCGTTGTTCATGAAGCAGCGAAGCTTAAAAATATTTCGATCAAAGGTCTCATGACCATACCTCCTTTCCTGGATGATCCCGAAGCCGTTCGGCCGTATTTCCGGAGGTTGAGAGAGCTGGCAGAACGCATTGAAAAAGAAAATATTCCCGGCCTGTCGATGCGGGAACTTTCGATGGGGATGAGCGGAGACTTTGAGGTGGCCATAGAAGAGGGCGCAACCATGGTGCGTGTAGGGACTGCAATTTTCGGCAGCAGAAAAGAGCCTTGAGGAATGCAACGTGCGGATTGCTCAGTGAAGAGGTAACGTCGAGTGATATGACGGGAGGCGTTATGGCAAGAGAAGAAAAAATTGCATTCTTGGGCGGCGGAAACATGGCAGAGGCACTCATCAAGGGAGTGATCTCAGCTGGCACGGCCAGGCCGGAAAAGATCCTGGTTGCCGACGTTTCGGCAGAGCGCCTTGAGCATCTCAGGAAGAACTATAGTATCGTTGTTCAGAAAACAAATACTGATGCGGCGCGCGAGGCAGGCATCATAATCCTGAGCGTGAAGCCCCAGGCGATCGAGAAGGTTCTGGCGGAGATTGCCCCTGTCGTTGACGGCGAGAAGCTCGTTGTTTCCATAGCCGCTGGCATTTCCCTGTCCAGGATTGAGCATGCGCTCAAGAAGGGTTGCCGCGTTGTACGGGTGATGCCGAATACTCCAGCGCTCGTTCTGGCGGGCGTGGCGGCACTCGCTGCCGGGAACAACGCCACGAGTCAAGACGTCTCGTCCACTAAGGGCATATTTGATTCAGTTGGACGGTCCGTAGTTGTAGACGAAAAACTCATGGACGCGGTGACCGGCCTTTCTGGAAGCGGGCCTGCGTATGTGTTCACGATCATCGACGCGCTGTCCGATGCAGGCGTTAAAGCAGGGCTTCCCCGCCAACTGGCGCTCGAACTCGCAGCTCAGACAGTTTACGGATCGGCAAAAATGGTGCTTGAGACGAAGGAGCACCCTGCAAAACTTCGTGACATGGTGACCTCTCCCGGCGGTACGACAATAGAGGGACTCCATGCCCTGGAGAAAGGGAAACTCAGAGCTACGCTGATGAACGCGGTAGAGGCGGCAACGGCGAGGAGCAAGGAACTGGGAAAGTAATTTTGGAACAGCCTATGAGATGGACGGGCAAGGATATCCTAAGATAGGATAAAATTAAATTGATCATGTGGGATCAGTGAAAATCAATCCCGCATTGAATTTCAGGAGGAACGATGTTCATATTCGGAAATGTAATACTGGGGATTGCCAAGGTGCTTGATGTAGTGCTGAACATCTACATGTGGGTCATTATTATCCGGGTTCTCATCTCCTGGGTGAACCCCGATCCCTATAATCCGATTGTGAGGTTCCTGCAGCGTGCGACGGAGCCCGTCTTGCGTCCGCTTCGGAAACTTGTGCCGCCATACAGGCTTGGGATAGACCTTTCCCCGCTCATTGCAATCCTCATCATCATGTTCCTACAGTATGCACTCATCAATACCCTCTATCGCATCGGCCATTCGATGGGATAGCTATTGGTAACGTCCGAGGCCGGGGAGGCAATACCATGAGCAATGGGATAAAAATAACACCGCTCGACATCCAGCAGAAGAGGTTTCATATCGGCTTCCGCGGTTATGACCGTACGGAAGTCGAGATGTTCCTTGATCTCGTGAGGGATGAAATGGAGTCGCTCGTGCGCGAGGTGGCGGATCTGCGGGAGTTCCGTCAATCCTACGAGGAGAAACTGCGCGAACTGACGGGGAAGGAAGAGACCGTCAAGAACACCTTGCTGATGACGCAGAAGTTGATCGAAGAACTTAAGGACGGCGCCAAAAAGGAGGCGGCTCTCATCGTTAAGGACGCTGAGATCCGGAGCCATCAGATCATTAACACTACCCAACAGGAGAAGTTTCGACTTGAGGCGGACAATCAGGAACTGAAGCGCCGTAAACACCACTTCCTCCAAGACATGAAGAAGGTAATCCAGATGCACCTGGAAATGGTCAATTTCGAGGAGGGTGGCGATGAAGCAAAAGAAGAGCCCGCCCCGGAATAAAGCAGAAGAAGCGTCGGTCACCTTTTGGGTACGGATCCAGCCCCGGGCATCTAAAAACGAGTTCATGAGGATGGTTGATGGCAGTCTCAAGATTAAGCTCACTGCACCGCCAGTCGCTGGAGCGGCCAATGAAGCGCTGGTGAAATTCCTTGCAGATCAATTCGATGTTAGCCGGTCCCAAGTTGAAATTATTTCCGGATATTCATCCCGTGAAAAGATCGTGCGCATCGCGGGTATCAGGAATGGGGAAGCGGAAAGGCTGTTGAATAGCAATCAAAAATGAAGTATAGTATCTTAAGAAGAGGAGAAAATCAAGTTTGTCATAAAATCAGAAGGGGAATAGAAATGTCAGATCTCAGCTTCCGATCCGTGTTAATCGATGGTCCACTATGACGAGAAAGGGGGGCGACAGGCTTCGACGGAAATCAAGAGGTCAGAAGTTGCATGCCGAGGTGCCATGGGGCTCGTAAAACACATGGTATATAACAACTGCCAATAACGAACTGGCACTCGCTGCCTAATTTAGGCTAGCGCGTCTCCCGGCGGATGCCTGAACTGCCGACGAGATGTCAAAAACCAGGCTGGTCTTTCCGACGCCGTCCGGGGCGGGAGGATGAGAAAAACCGGGCTTGCCGATTTCGGAGCTTTCCCTGAGGCGCTGGATGAGGCGAGAATTAAAAGAGGGGATAAGCATGTATGAGCTTCTGGTTGAAGGTTTTCGGACGCGGGTTCAATTCCCGCCGCCTCCACCAATTGTTTGATTTTATTAGATATTTTTAAAAAATATCTTCGTATCTATATGTGATTGTGAGCTGATTCCAAATAGGATCAGCTCTTTTTTTTCCTTAAACGCAATACAATAGAAGAGCATAGTTTTCCCGAAGCAATCACCGTATCTAAAGGACAATTTCCAGGCACAAGAGTCATCAATTCGGCTTGTAACATTCGGCGTGATGATCATCCTTACGTGATAAAATTAATTAGAAGTTACATAGCGGTACCGAGATTCAGTGTCGTGTATTTCGGTAAGGAGAATTTTATGGGTTATTACTATCATTATGTTCCCGGCAGATTAAGAATTCAAACACCGTTCATCCACCGTAATCGGCAGAACGGAACAGCTTTTGTAAAGACTTTACTGGGGTTGGAA
>Ga0187771_10001462_pt1 | contig 15773 bp, 19 predicted proteins | sample 0116_SJ02_MP15_1_FD_133139 | JGI IMG/M metagenome (GOLD analysis project Ga0187771, IMG submission 133139) | Tropical peat soil microbial communities from peatlands in Department of Meta, Colombia - 0116_SJ02_MP15_10_MG | ecosystem: Environmental > Terrestrial > Soil > Wetlands > Peat | place...
ATGAGTATGCCCCCCGACCAGGCGAAGAAGAAGCTCATGGAGCTCCCGGGGGTCGGGGATTACGCCGCGGACATAATCAACCCGCACGGAGGCTTCCCGATTGACGCCTGGTCGGTCGATGTCTTTGGCAGGCTCTTCTTCGGCCGCGAGCCTGACAACGCGAGGGAAGCAATAGAAGCGGTCAAGGAGGAGGGGCTGCGTCGCTGGGGGAAGTTCGCCTGGATGGCGTTCTTCTACGTCGCCCAGGACCTGGGCAATCTGTCAAGGCGGCTCGGGATCCAGCTCAGGGCGCAATAGTGTGGGGACGCTCACTCTCAGCCTGCCCTCTCAGGAGCTTACCGGCCGCGCACTTTCAATGAGTTGAGCGCCGCTGCTTCGAGAATGAGTGCCTCGAGTGCAGCCTCATCTATCGTCTCACTTTCATGGAAGTCGATGGCGCGAACTGTCTTGCTATCTAGACGGGTGTTGAAGAGCTTCTTTGGATCCCTCATCTGAGCACCTTTGGGAAATGTCAGCCTCACGGCGCTCTTGAGCGTGTCTCCTACGCAGATTATTCCATCATGAGACCAGACCGGGACTCCCATTGGGTTGGAGGGTTTTTTCCACTTCACTTCTTCGATCACATCAGAGTCGGCTTTGTTGATCAAAGCGCGCAGCCGCGATAACGTCCTGCCCCGCCAGTCACTCGACTTTCTGATTATAGCGTCTATCTGCTGGGAGGGAGAGGGAGACTTGCCTTTCTGGGGAATGGTTGACCTCATCTTCAGCTCTTCTGCATCTGTCGGTAACACGTCACGCAAGTATATACTTGTACTAGATGCCCAGCGCCGCTCTAGATCCCGCGTAAGCTCCTTCGCTCAATCTCTTCGCGTGCTTATGTAGCCTGGGATAGAGTGTGACTAGGCCCGAATCAGCGGCGTATTGCTCTGGAGACCAGTAATCTGAGGCGTCAACGGGAGGGTATCTTGTTTCCTTTTCATGCCACATTGTAAGGAAGGCCAGAGGAGCGATTTCCGGAAATACCTTTCCATGGATGTTGATGATGTATCTGAATGTCTGAGGGTCGCTCACCAATGAGGTGAGTTTCCTTTCAAAGAGGCGCTGGAACCTGTCAAGATAGCCCCACTGCGCCTCGGCATCATCAAGCAGTTTCAGTATCGCCGCAGCGAGGGGTGTTTTTGAATCGAGTTTCAACGTGATTCGCCAAAGATCCCGGGGCTGGAGGTTTCGAAGCCTCTCGACTTCGCTCTTCGCAGCTCGTTCGCTCACTAGTCTTGCCTCCATCTCGCTCGGGTCAGGAATCGTCAATGGTATTCCCAACTTCAGGAGGAGTTCTTTTCCCTCCTCCTGTTGCTCTGATGCGGCCAGGATTCCCAGGTTCCTTCTGAGTTGGGTAATGCGTTCGCCGCGGCGAATCAGTATGCCGAAGATGGTGGCATGTCCCACTTCTTGCGTTAGATCTTCCTTGTTCGGTCTGACAAGCCTGAGCAGCAAGCCAGTTGCCTTCACCGATTTCTCTACTGACTGTTGAAGATAAAATATTGACTGGGGGTAGAGCCTCTTGCCATAGAGCAGCTTGGAGGCCCTGAGGTCGGTTCTGCCAGTCCTCGCGAAGGAGAGGGCGAGTTTCACGACGGATCTGTCTGGAAGGCCAAGAGCCTCCCTACGCGAAGAAATTGACGAAAGTGTCATCGGACCACGATTGACAAGCGGATTGAAAAATACTCCGTGGCACCTAACCTACCGAGTCCCATGATTGTGGAGGAACCCACCTGCCTTCCACGTGAAGCTGGGCTAGGGGGATGGCGTGCCTAGGTTTTTTTCAAGGAACCACCAGATTCTGTTCCAGCCGTCGACCGCCTGCTCCTGCCTGTATCCTGGGGTGTGGTAGTAGAAGAACCCGTGTCCCGCGTTGGGGTAGCTGTGGAACTCGTAGTTCTTGCCTAGCCTCTTCAGCTCGGCTTCCATCTGCAAGACCATCTGCTGGTCGGGGTTCCTGTCATCCTGACCGAACAGGCCAAGCAAAGGGCACGACAGACCTGCTGCGTAGTCCAGGGGGGACACGGGGGCGTTCGGCGTAAGGTCCTCCTTCTTCATCACCACCGACCCTCCCCAACAATCTATGGCAGCGTCGAGGGATTTCGTCCTAGTTGCAACCAGAAAGACGTGGCGCCCTCCGGAACACGTTCCGAACCCGGCCACCTTCCCGCTGCTGATGGGGAGGGACCCCAGGTACGCAGCCGCGCTGGATATGTCAGCCACCACGTCGTCGTCGTGAACCCCTCCGGCAGCTCGCATCTTCTCCGTGACTGCCTCGGGCGCACCGTGGCCGAAGCTGAAGTAGAGGTTGGGACAGATTGCCAAGTACCCATGATAGGCGAACTTCCTCGTCGTCTCCTTGTACCACTCGTCCCACCCCGGCCTGTGATGAATCAGGACCACCCCCGGGAACGGACCAGGACCGAGGGGACGGGCGAAATACGCGTTGATCCTCAGGCCCTTGTGACCGTCGATCGTGACGGTCTCCGCGAGCATGCCTTCGTACATGTCTGTGGTGTACGGTTTCACGACCCGGTTCCTCTCCCCTGGAGCTTAAATGAATTCCGAGATACTATAATTGGTTATGATCGGTCAAAGGCCTGAGGAGGCCTCTGTCGCACCTTCAGTCGTCGCGATCAGTGCATCTCCGCGGTGGCAGCCACCTGCGATCCTGTCCACGCCTGGTCAGACTATTGGACGGGTTGTCAAGAGCTTGTGCTCGATTACTTCCATCGTTTCCTCAGGCGTCTGATGGTAGAGCTCTTCGGCGTCCAGAGTAGTGACAGGGGCTCGCCGATATCCCTTGATGAACTCCTTGAACGCCCCATTGATACCGTCGAGGTATTCGAAGGTCATGTATCGCTCGTAATCGCGGCCGCGCCCCCTTACTCGTTCCATGAGGAACTCTGTGCTGGCCTCAAGGTAGAAGACCTGGGTAGGGACGGGAATCCTCTCCTGAAGGGACCTCAGAAGCGGGAGAAATGCTCTCTTATCATTTTGGGAGAGGGTGTAGCTCGTGTAAGCTTCGACGCCATCGAAGAACAGGTCGCATATCACTTCCTGCCTGAACAGGCCCTCCTTCACGGCCCTGGCGATGTCGTGGTAGTGCATGATGGTGAATATCATCTCCGTTTCCAGTGCGTAGGTGACCGGGTCTTTGTAGAAGTCGTCTATGAGGGGATGAAGGGCCACGGCCTCCATGATTGCCCGGCTTCGTCGGTGCTCCGCGAGTCGGCCGGCGAGCGTCGTCTTCCCCGATGCGAGAGGCCCGCCGAAGACGATGAAGAGCGGCATAGCTTCATCGCGTCCACATTGGCGGATATACGTTTGCTAGTTCGACTTCGATCTTCGCTTGCCCACCGTCCTGCGTCTCGACTCGGCAGCGAACTCGAGCAGTAGGTCGTCGAGCGCCTTCTTGAACTCGTCTCTGTCGCTCATGACCTTCAGAATGTCGGTCGTGACCCGGGAGCGCATTTTCGAGAGGAAGTCGTCACGATACCGAGGGTCACCCTTTCCCATCATTATGATCCTGTTCACCCCTTCGAGCATTCTGAGCGGGCCGTAGATTAGCGGCTCGTCCACGCAGTCTCTCGCGCTCGCCACGAGGTAGGTCGCCAGGTCGAAGACGTCGTAGTCCGGCTTACGCTTTGCCATTCCACTTCATCCCGAAGGCATCGTGATGCACCGTAGGCTTCGAGCCCTTCATGGGCGGAGGCCTGTCCCTACTCTTGTACCCGATTCCCACGATGATGTCTACCCTGTACCTCTCTGGGATCCCTAGCACCCTCTTCGCCGCCTCGGTGGTCGCCGACCTCACAAACGACACACCGAGCCCTAGCTCCTCGGCTTTCAGCGCCACGTTCTCCGCCGCGGCACCCGCGTCAAGCAGCGAGAGGATGTCGCGTCCCTGGACTCCCATCACGTCGAGCGCCTTGGCCAGGTCGGTGCAGATGACGAGGGCTGCAGGTGCGTTGGCGAGGAAGCTGGGCGTGACGCCTCTGAGGAGCTTCACGTACTTCGGATTGTCGACGATGATGTACTCTCTGACGGGCATGTTGCCACCCTGCGGGGCTCGGCCGGCGGCGTAGACCAGCGCCTCCAGCTTGTCCCTCTCTACCGGTGCAGATTCGAAGTTGCGACACATCGACCTCCTCCTCAGCGCTTCTGACAACTCCATCAATGGTTCACCTGGGCGAATTCCTCGGCCAAACTGGCCGCATCTGTTATTTCAAACCTACGAGCGGACCGTGCGCGACGGCGAGCTTGTGCGAAAGTGTATCTAATCTCCAAGCCCCTGGTGAAACAGGATGAAGCGTGGGTTAGAGATCAAGAAGTCCAAAATCCATGGCCAGGGGATTTTTGCGACTGAGGGGCTTCCGAAAGGGACTGTGGTAGAGCGACTCGCCGGGAGCCCCCAACACTATTCGAGCATTCCAGTGGGGCTACTGCTGAGAAGATCATTCGAGGTTTCGAAGGACAATTATGTCGTCGCTCTGAAAGGGTCGGCCGGCTGGTTTCTCAACCACAGTGACAGACCGAACTGCACCTATGGCATCCCAACCGGAGAGATAACAACGAAGAGGAAGATACGGAAGGGTGAAGAGCTAACGCTCGATTATCACGAGACCACCACGTGGCCGGGCTATGCGGCTTTGTGGAAGGGGGACAAACCCCCATAGGCCAAGCCCTAATTCCCAAGGGGATCAAGTGGAGACACGCCCTCTAGAAGTGGGTCCTCCTAAGGTGTCTCCGTAAATAGAAGTGTGGCACTCCCCGAAAGGTTGTCAGGAGAAGGGGAGAGCCAACCTAGGCTCTTCAGATTGCTTTCGATTCTCGTAGTCGCCTTAATCGCTCTGGCCATAGTCCTGGCTGTAGCCTGGGTCCTCCTTCAGTGGGCAATTGCGGAGCACGTGTACTCCCTGAAAGCGGGCCTCGATTGGTTCGGGATAACTTTCTACCACGACTACACCTTCGTTGCCGCTGGCCTGTTCGCCCTTCTGCTGGTGTACCCGCGCCCGGGAGGGAGCGACCTCTGGAGGCTTGGGACAGTGGCTTACCGCCTTACCAGGCCCTACGAAGCGGATGAGCACAGACCCAGCGAGAAGATGAACGTCTGGCTCTGGGGGCTCTGGCAGGCAGTCAAGTGGGCGATAGGGTTCTTACTCTTCGTGACCTATGGCGGCTTTCTGTTCCTCGGCCCAACCATGAACCCCATTATGATGATGTCTATGGGCCTGGGGAGTTGGGGGTCTGTCCCGAGCGTCTTTGCACTACCTCTGACGTCGGCCACAGGGGCAGGCTTCGTCAGCCTGATGCCCACACTGAGCGTCCAGTACGCCGTCATATCCTACGTACTATCGGCAGTCCTCCTCGTAGTCGCCATCAGAGTTGTCCTCCGCATGTTCGCAAACATCGCAATTAGGCGCGGGGACGTGCCAGCCAGGAACTTCCTAACCCTGATCGCCCTCATCCTCCTAGAGGTAATCATAGGGGCGCCCTATTGGTTGATGAACATAGCAACCCCTTACGTCTACGGCATAGTCTGGAGCGCCTTTCTGCTCAGTGTGGTGGGGATATTCTATCTCTACAGGAGGCGGGCAGAGACCCCGAGGCTCAGCCTCCTCAAGGGGGTCGCCGTCGTGCTCGGTATCCTTCTCCTGGTTCAGGTGGGCATAGGCGCGTTCTACTACTTCAACTGGAACAACAACTATCTCCCCTACCAGTGGTACCCGCAGACCGATAAGCAGATCACTGTCACCAGATGGGCGGCGGGCCTCGATGGCATTCATGTCGAGAACATCACCAATCTTCCCACCAGCAACCCGACGACCACACTAAACTTGGTCAGGCAGTGGGATCAGCAGGCCGCAACTGTCATCAACACCAAAGAAATCGGCGCCTACAACTGGATGCAGCTCGCAAGCTCGGAGATCGTCTTCTATAATGGGACAGAGTACTGGGTCTCCCCGACGACGCCGTCCTTCCCGTCCACGGACTGGATCAGCGAGCACCTCATCTACACCCATGCGGCGAAGGTTCTCGTCATCAACACCCACAATGGGACCGTTGTCCCCACGACGAGCGCTTTCGGAATTTCCTCAGAGCCCCTCATCTACTATGGCGAAGGCTCAGGGTTCAGCGGGAGCGTTTACGTGAACGTCCCCGGCTACGATGAGATTCAGAACGTCTCCTACAGTGGGACGCCCGACTACGTTCTGGGTGGATTGCAAAAGGCCATGTGGTTCACCTTCGCAGAGGGACAGCTCGGATTCGCTTTCTCGGGACAGTCAATCAACATGCTCTGGAACAGGAACATCTTCGCGAGGGTGGGCGACGTCCTCATCTCGGGGCTCAGCATGGACCCCTCCGCGTACATAGTATCTGACGGCAAGAACCTCTACTACGCAGTCCAGGTGTACATCGACTACCCGCTTCAGTCGGGCTTCGCCGCGAGCCCCTACCTCAGGTTCTTTGGGGTGGTTCTCGTAAACATCGCGGACGGCTCCATGCAGGGGTACACTGTGTCGAACCTCCTCGGGACCAACTCCTCCGACTTTATCACCCAGTTCTATCAGAACTATTACTCGAGCTGGAAGGCTCCTCCGGCCTGGCTCGTCCCTCAGCTACGGTATCCTGAGCAGCTGCTTGGCTCCCCCAGCGTCCCAGGCCAGCTCGACTACGACTTCGTCTACCATGTCAGCGACCCCTTCGTGTTCAGGGCGGGGACACAGTTCTATGAGAGGGCGGGGAACAGCACGGTGCAGTACATCCCATTCGCAGTGGGGAACAGCACATACTTTGTCGGCCTGCAGCTCGTGCAGTATCAGGGAGTGGTTAGCAAGAACCTGGGGGCGCTGTACGTCGCCTATGGAGGGGACAGGCTCGGACAGATCTACCTTTACCAGAACCCATCCACGTCGTCTCTGATCATAGGTCCTACCGCAGCCGAGAATGCGCTCACGACCAACCAGCAGATCAGGACGCAGCTGACTCTCCTCCCCAACTACAGATTCGGCTCGTACCTCTTGTATTCCGTTGGCGGGGAGCTCACCTACTTCGTCGCCATCTACACCAACCCTGGATCGTCGGGGGTGGTGACCCAGCTGCCGTTCATGACCGCCGTGAATCCGTCGACGGGGATCGTGGGGGTGGGGACAGGCGCCACCGCGGCCTTCGAGAACTTGGGCACAACCAATTCCTCCACCATTACGACAACTACCATGAGGGCCGTGGTCGGTCAGATAGACTCGTTGATCGCGTCCAGGGGCTACACCCTGGTGAACGCCACTTCGGTTAATCCTACGGTTTGGGTAAACGTTGGGAGCGCGTCGCTAAGCGCGGTCGGGGCCAACATGACGGTGGGGGAGGTGGCCAAACTGCTGACAACCTACGGACAGGGGAGTGTCGGGAATGCAGTCTACACATGGACTGATGCCTCGGGGAACCTGAATTTTGGCGTGATCAAGGTTCCCGCCGCCGGAGTTACCGAGCTCTTCTATGTGACGATCAAACCGTAGCCGTTCGCCTAGTGCAGTGCCAACAGGATGACGACAATGATAATTACAGCAATGAGAGCCAGGACGGCGACCCTCAGGGCCCCGTTCCTCTCGGCGATCATCAAATTGGCACTAATCTGGTCGAAGGGGCTTCTCGAATTGAGGAGTTTCACCAGCACGAGTGCGTCTTCATAGAGGAACTTGCCGCCATCCACCATAATCACGTTGTCCCCTTTGAGGACGAAGGTGTGCCCCTTCACGGCCAGCGGCAGGCCGGACCTCCTGTTGACCCATTCGCGGAACTGGTCTTCGCTCAAAAGAGAACCTCCCTCGGGCCGTCATCTGACCACCCTTAATAGATTCAGATGAACGGAAGTAGATAGTTGCTTCCTCGAATGGGAGGTAGCCAGGTCAAGCACATCCTCGCGGTGAGCGCGGCCCTGGGCGCTTCGTGTGGAATCCTGCAGAGCATGACTGCGCTTCCGACGCTCCCATTCCCCTTCAGTCCGGAATACCTGGTGACGGGTGCGGCGGCTCCCGGCCTAGTGCAGCTCCAATACGTGACATATTTCGCCGCCTTCCTGATTCTGGTCTGGGCCTTCCTGATCGGAAGGAGGGTCGACCTCAGGGCCATCAGCGGACGGGCTCTGATCTACGCTTTCGTTGGGGCAATTCCTGCATGCGTCTTGGGGGAACTGTACTGGTACTGGTACCTCTTTACAGGGGGCTCTTGTTCCACTTCTGGCTGCTCGTCCTTCGGATTCTGGACGATTTCTGCGACCGCCCTTAACATGCTCTCCTTTCCTCTGCTTGCCTTCACAGCGACTTTTCTGGGCTTTCTCTCGAAGAAGGGGACGCTGGAGTTCTCGAACCGGCGGCAAGCCGTCGGCGTCATCGTTTTGTCTGGCGGGACCGGCTTCGTCTTCCCGTTTCTTACCGGTGTCGCAGCCATAGCCGGCTTCTGGGATACCTTCACTAGCACCGAAGCGTTCCCTCCGCTCCCGTCTTCGCTTCCGGAGTCGGTCTGGATACTTTTGCTGCTGGCACTCCCATTCCTGTTCGCCGCCATCATGTACCTCTCTGGAGAAAGACTCGACCTCGAGAAAGTCGGCGTGATGGTTTTCTTATTCATGGTGGTCGGAGCCCTCGTGGGATACTTCGCCGCTGCTTACGGATACGCCGGCATCGCATTCCCTAGTGCGTCTGCGTCCCAGAAAGCGTTCACTGTTACCGCGAAGAATTTCTTCCAGTCCTCCACCGGATGGCCCATAATCTTCCCTCCGTACACGTGGAAGTATTCCAACGTCCCGAACTGTTCCCTCCCGCTACTGGGTTACGGATTCGCGGCGGCCTGCCTCGGTTACCTGAGGCGGCCTCAAGCATGACGCGGGGGGGTTAGAATGGCGCACCTTCTCAAGAGGATGGACGACGTCTCAAGGCCTGAACAGGCTTTTCTGACAGGACGAGTTGTACTCGCACGCGCGACACTTGCCGACGCTCGAGCTCGAGGTCGGCTCCCTCTTCTCCAGCCAGTACCCCGCCTTGGTAGCGACGGCGTTCTCCGCCTTCTCAACTTCGTGTCTGAGTAGGTGTACCTTCATCTTTCCGGGGAAACTTCGTTCCAGGGCCTGCGCCTTCCCCTCCAGTAGGGCCTTCGATACCCTCAGGATCCACTCCCTCTTCTCCTCTTCCGTAAGCCCGTCCGACTTCAGCCTCACCACCGCCAGCCGCATCCTGGAGCAGTCGAACCCCATCCTGTCGAGCAACAGGCCGTAGATCCTCACCTGGGTCTCCTGGTCCTCCCAGAGCGGGACCGGGTCCCCCTTCGTGGTCTTGAGCTCCACGACCCATAGGGGTCTCCCCTCGGACCAGACGATGTGGTCCGGCTCCCCGACGACTTTCAGGCCTCCGGCGAGGCCCCACAGAGGCAGCATGGCGACGGAAGGCTCCTTCCTTCCGACCAGTTTGGCGAGCTCCTCCTTCGTTATCTTCTCGGTGGGCATGAGCTCGGCGTGGAGCGAGGTGCCGGAGTCCTTGGCCTCGGTCGGAATCTCCCCTAGGGCGAACTCGTTCTCCAGCTTGTATTCGCAGTAGTACTGCTCAGCTATGGAGGATACGGGGACGAAGGAGGTGTTGTGCCTGAACTCCTCGTTGCCTGAGTCGAAGAAGTCCTGTTCTTTCTTCCAGACCTGGTCCCAGAAGTCGGGCAAGCGAGCTTCCTTTGGATAACCCGCTAATTGCGTTTACTCCCGCTGGGAAGTAGTCCGAAGGCCTGGGTAGCATAAAGCTCGACGTGAGCTAGCCTGACTTGTATGATATTATCTGCCCGTCCTTGTCATTCACGATGATCTCTTTCTTGTCCCTTGTCGGCTGGCCAATCTCGGCCGTTACTTTCCACTGAGCTTCACCCTCTATAGCCACCGCGGACGTGACTCGCACACTGTCGAAGCCCTCCTCCGCTAGGAATCTCTTGACAGTAGCAATCGCTTCAGAGACTGATAGATTCATCGCGCCACCCCGGCCATCTCGCTCTATCGCACGTTTGTGAAGGCACCTGTTAACTTTTTCAGCCATTCTCCGGAAGGAAGAGCTCGCTGAGGAATGGGTTGGTATACCCCGATTCACATGGAAAAGAAAGGGTTCGGGCCCTAGGGCCCGAGTCTGTCATCACATTACTTGCGTTGCCAAAAAGACCGATGGCGTTGCTTTACCTTCGAAGCAGATACTCGAAGTACTCGAAGCCCGGGAACTGGTTGGAGTTCCAGTCGAAGGGTTTGCCATAGAGGTTAGATGCTTTCTTGGTTTCCTTGGCATGTGTCTTGAAGTGGACTACCGAGTTCATGAGCCAGCCATTGATTTTGGCTATTTAAGTCTCCGAAACCGACCGGTCGGTCGCAATGCTTATAAACCGACTGGTCGGTCCCTATTACTATGTCTTCTGGCTTTGGTCCAGGTTTCCAAGATGCGCGGTCAGTACTCTACCGCACCGAGTACCTCGCAGTCAGCTTCGCGATTTTCGGGTATCTTTTGTGGAGGTCGCTCTTCGTTGGGGGAGTCGACTGGCTCCAGGTCGTCTTCTGGGTAGCTTTCCCGGATTTGGTTTCATTCCTCGCGATTGGATTGTCTTCGAAGAGAAGGGAGTGGCCTTCGTGGGGTTCGAGTGTGTACAACTCTTTCCATACGATCCTGGTCTGGGGAGCAGCCTTCGCCGTGTCATGGATAGCATTTGGGGCTGTCTACTGGCCGCTGTTCGGCTGGCTGGGACACATTACCGTGGACAGGGCTTCTGGTTACGCCCTTAGGGCGAACATCGCAAAGTGATGCCGATGTCCCCAAAGGTCTCCCAGCAGTACAAGCAAGAAGTCAGAGACAAGATCTTGGAGGCCGCGGAAACGCTGTTCTCTAGGAAGGGGTACTATGATACGTCAATGGACGAGATTGTCGAAGAGAGCAGATTGAGCAAGGGGGCCATATACGGTTACTTCAGGAGCAAAGAGGAACTCTTCGTGGCGCTGCAGGAAAGACAGCTTGAGGCTTCGCTTGAGCAACTGAAATCGACCTTTGCTCCAGGAGATTCGGCAAGAACCAAGCTGGAGAAAATCGTGGATGTCGCCTTCACCACCATTATTGGAACTTCAAAGAGAGCTTGCAGAATCAATCTTGAGTTCGATGTAGCGGCCCCAAGGATCAAGCCTGTCCAGAGCAGGCGGGACAAACGCTTCAAGGCGACACACCTCTTTCTGGCCGATATCATTAGAGAAGGCGTCAGCAAGGGAGAGTTTAGGCGGGATGTTGACCCAGATTCGGCAGCAATGGTCCTGCTGGCAACTGCGGACGGTCTGTCTCTCGACTGGGCCACCACGAGCCTGGACTTCGATTGGAAGCTACTGGCTGACCAGGTGAAGAATCTGGTAGCCGAGGGACTGCTCGCGAGCCCAGCTTAGGCGGAGCAAGCCACGCGTAAATACTCGTCGAATGCTCTATTTTCAGTGTGCCAACGCCCCCTAGTTACAGCAAAGCTGCACCGGGGTACGACCGCTTCTGTGGGGTTTGCATATACTACGATAATGGCCACTGCAAGTTGTACGACGTGCCGGTGGCCCGTGACTTCTCCTGTTTGGCCTGTGTAAGGGACTACAACATCTCTGCTGAGCAAGCTAGCGCGATGCTTTCCGGATAAAACCTGGCATACGCAACGAATAGCATCTGGTAGGGCCCGGCAGGCGGGGGCCGATGGGATTCAGTTCAGACACGAAACTTGAATTATCGAGATTGGACGCTGACCAGCGTGGTCGGAAACATACGCGCCAGCGTTGATGTCCCGGTAAAACCAAAGCAGGCCTTCGATTCGTTTGCCGACGAGCTCTCACTTGCATTGAACGCTAGGGGCATGAAGGGCACCCTTTCGAAGGGGGGGAGGATTCTGGAGCGGGACATCGAAGTCGGAATCGTTGATGGATGGGCGGTCGGCAAGAGAATCTCCTTTCGCTGGTATCCCAAGGCTTGGGAAAAGGGCACGACCAACAAGCTGGTGATTACGTTTGCAGCAACAGGGGGAGGGACCAAAATCACAATAGAAAGCAAGGGATGGGGGAAAATCATCGGAGGCGACCCCGAGGACCTACTTGGCTGGTTCGCTGGCGAGGTCGTTACCCCCCTCCTTTCCGCGTCAGCGCCGAATAGATTGGGAGACTGGTTCACCGACCGGCATGCGCGCAAGCCAACAGGGGCGGTCTCGCGAAAGTTCTACCAGAACCCCATCTACCATTGGCCCAACTTCTTAGCGATCTTCAAGGTCCTGAACCTCGACCAAAGGGATAACCTTGTGGAGGTGGGCTGTGGAGGGGGAGCGTTCCTCCATGAGGCTCTGAAGAGCCGCTGTCGGGCCTCTGCCATAGACCATAGCCCAGACATGGTGAGGCTCGCCAACAGGGTGAACCGTGAAGCTGTCGCCGACGGTCGGCTCAAGGTCGAAGTGGGGGACGCGGGCAAGCTCCCCTATCCGTCCGGGACCTTCACCTGTGCGGTCATGACGGGAGTCCTCCCCTTCATTCCCGACCCAGCCAGGGCCTTTGAGGAAGTCTTCAGGGTCCTTTGCAAAGGCGGGAGCTTCGTCGTTTTCACAGGTTCGAAGGAGACCCGTGGCACCCCTGCGGCCCCGGAACCCGTCGCGAGTCGGATCAGTTTCTACGAAGATCGGGAACTGATCGACCTGGCAAAGGGCGCCGGCTTTCACGAAGCGAAGGTGGAGCACCCTCTGCTCTACGAGTTCGCTAAGAAGGCCGGCGTCCCAAAGGCCGACCTTGAGATGTTCAGGGGCACGAGTGGTTCCCAGCTCCTCGTCTGTTACAAGGCATAGGATTTATCGTCCCAGCGGGTCCATGTCCCTTAAGTTCCCAGCTCCTCGAGTATTTTCAGCAGCTTTTCGTCCCAGCCCGCGCCGGGGTTTCCAGTTGACCCGTTCCATCTTCACTCCCTGCGATTCCAAGTCGTCCGCAAAGGGACGGTATTCCTATGTTAATCGCCCTGATTTCCTTCCCGATGAGCAAAGACTCTCTTGTTCAAGGGGGCCGCCATCACCACGGCTGCCTGCCGCACACCTGTGACCTTTTGCTCCTCCTGAGAAACCCGGGGCGTTATCGAGTCCCTGTAGACTCCTCTTCTGTGACCACGTGTCTAATCATGCACCTGCCACCTCCGGCTCGAGTGCGGCCTTCACCCCGAGGATCACGCCGACGACCATGTCGGTACCGGAGGTCTCGCCAATTTTGACGGCGTCTAACACAGCGTCCCTGACTTCGCCGGCCCCGCCGGTGCAGATTCTCTCCACCAGGCACGTTACGCGCTCGTTCGCTCTTCCCGACGCAGCCTGAAAGAGGAACTCCTGGCTCAGGGCCGACGTTCTCCCCCGGCAGGCACGTCCAATCCCGGAAACGACGCCGCCGATGTCGCCTCCGATTCCGTTCAGAGACCCCAAGACAAGGCTGACCATGATTCCGGAGAGCATATCGTCTGCCGACGGAGTCAGGCCAATCCCCAGTCCGACCAGTTCCTTCGTTGCCTCCTCAGCCGCGACAACATTTCTCGCTCTAATCGCCCTGAGGAGACTCTTCACATGGGGGAGCGCAGCCAAGCTGAACGGGCTTCGAAGGGGAGCGGCCTCCCGTCCCCCTCCAATTGCTTCCAGCAACTCCCCTACTCCTTCGAGGTGGCCCATAAGCAACGCCGTCCGTCTCGCGAGAGTGATGTTCCGCTCTATCGCTCTTGGGCGAAGCAGCGCGCCTTCGAATCTGCCCGTCGGCTCGTATACCTCTACATTGGAAAGGGAGACGCAGAGTCCGTTTTGGAACGCCAGTCCCTGGGCACTCATGGCCACCGGGCTCCCCGATGCTAGGTTCCCCGCTCCTGTCAGAGCTCCTGCGTCAATGTTGATGTTCAGGGGGCCCCTTCCTGCTTCTCGGGGCACGACGCAAACGAGCCCCGTTTCCGTCTGGACGTTTATCGCGCCCCTGTAGCACGAATGGATTGAACCATGCGACTTCTGAATCCTTTCGTAAGCCTGCCGACCGATGCTGAATGCAGCCGGCGAAAGGGGTCGCGCTACCACTTTCCTGGCGGGTTTCATGTCCACCAGAGTTGCCTCGGTCGCGATTATCCTGTCCACGGTTTTCTTGTTCGCCCGATTGATTTCCCGACCCATGAACGCCAATCTCGTTCCGCCCGCAAGGTTTGGCGCCGTGATATAAGGGGCGAGACGATTCCATTCTCTTGGAATAAGCGGAATGCAAGCAGAGAGCTCTATCGGGAGAGAACCGAGGGAATCAGGATGGTCACAGAGGTTATGGCAGGCGGGGAATATCTACAGAATGGCATCGTGAGGATAGACAGGACGCTCACAACGACGTCAAACTCAACGAGGTTTGTCGACTGCGAGCACAACCTTTCTCGACTCTATCCGAAGGTAAAGGTGTACAACCTGAAACCAGGACTCGCTGTAATCACGAGTTCGTGTTCACCGTATGAAGGCCCGTTGACGATGTTGTAGAGCCTGGCCATCCCTACGTACGCAGTGGCGGAGCCCCCGGTGAGCGTCAGATCCTTCCCGATGAAGTCTCCCGACGGGGTGTTGCCATCGAGGCTCACCGCGATCAGGCTGCTGTTCCCCTGTGCGACGATGTTAACGACCTTGGCGTCGTATAGAAGGTAGATCTTGGCACCCTTTCCGGCCGCTATCATGCTGTCGTTGGCGTTGTACCAGTCTCCCGTGAAGTACACGTAGTTCCTCTGGAGCGGCCCCTGAATGGCGTAGTCGACGACCTGGTCAGGGGAGAAACCCTGCGAGTTCCCGATGGGCTGTCTCGCAGTCGCATAGCCGACATAAAGCTCAGGAGTGCCAATCTGCGAGAAATCGACGCTTGTGCCGCTGACGGTGTTGTAGGCCGTTTCTGAAGGCACGCTGTAGTGCGCACTCTGCAGGAGCTCGCGAATCACGGCTTCGGTCGTATTGTAGTCCCCTTCGCCGAACTGCTTGTAGCGGATGGTGCCGTTGGCGTCGATGACGTAGTCCGCTGGCCAGTACTGGTTGCCGTATGCGTTCCAGGTCCCGTAGTTGCTGTCGAGGGCCACCGGGTACCTGATTCCGAAGCTACCGACTGCCGTAAGGACGTTGGTGTAATTCTTCTCGAAGGTGAACTCCGGGGTGTGGACCCCGACGATGACCAAGCCGTTGTTCCCGTACTCGTTGTACCAGGCGTTCAGGTATGGGATGGTCCGAATGCAGTTGATACAGGAGTAGGTCCAGAAGTCGACCAGAACGACCTTTCCGTGGAGCTGTGAGATGTGAAGCGTCGGCGAGTTGATCCAGGCAGTAATCCCCTGGAAGTCCGGGGCCGCCCCGTAGTTGGGGAGAGTCGAGGGGCTGCCAATTGCCTGGCTTGATTCCTGCGAAGCGAATAGGGTGGAGACAGCGGCGGCCACGACGACGATGGCTATGATGCCGAACACTATCACGTAGGCGTTCCTCTTCATCGTTTAACCGCCTCCGCCGAAGTGCCCGAGACGTAAGCTAGGAAGGCGGGTACAAGAGGGAGTATGCACGGCGAGATGAACGTAAGGAACCCGGCGGCCAGGGCTATCAGGAAGCTGAGCTGGGACTGGCCGAGTGGGTTCGCGAGAGAGCCCAAGGGGCCCACACCGTTGAGGAAGATCTGTAGCATGCCAATGTAGTTGGTAACCACA
>Ga0187771_10001464_pt1 | contig 15765 bp, 16 predicted proteins | sample 0116_SJ02_MP15_1_FD_133139 | JGI IMG/M metagenome (GOLD analysis project Ga0187771, IMG submission 133139) | Tropical peat soil microbial communities from peatlands in Department of Meta, Colombia - 0116_SJ02_MP15_10_MG | ecosystem: Environmental > Terrestrial > Soil > Wetlands > Peat | place...
AGCGTGGAAAAGCCCGGAATGCGTTCGGCCTCGGCCATTGGGTACCCCGTAGTGGTGTGGTCCGCTGGCCGTGATTGGCCCGGCGCGGCAGGAAGAAAGCGATTAATGGGCTGCGCGGGCGCGGCGTCAAGGCGGCAGCTTTGCTGCGGCGCAATTAGAAATCGACGCCTCGGCGGCGGCTGCCCTGTGGAAATTCATTCCGCCTGGCCAGCCGCGCTCAATGGTTGTCTTCTTCGCTCTTGGGCGGCCGCGTGCTCGTATCGGTGGCGCCCGGCAAAGTGTCGCGGCCAAGGCTCATGCGCTGCACGCCCTTGCCGAACCCTTGCGCGCGTTTTGAGCTGAGCACTCGCGAATTGACGCCCATCCAGGAGATCTCCGACGAAAATCGCCCATATTCGATCTTCGGGCAGCGGTTCATCACCACTTTGAGACCGGCCGCTTCGGCAAGCCGCGCCGCTTCATCGTTGCGCACGCCGAGCTGCATCCAGATTACTTTCGGCTTCGGCTCGAGCGCGAGCGCTTCCTGCACGATCGGCAGCACATGCTCGGAGGTGCGGAAAATGTCGACCATGTCCACCGGCCCCGGGATATCGGCGAGCCTGGCCTGGACTTTCTGGCCAAGGATTTCCTTTCCAGTCTGTCCCGGATTGACCGGGATCATGCGGTAGCCGCGTTCCTGCAAGTATTTGAAGGCGAAATAGCTCGGCCGATTGTCCTTCGGCGAAAGGCCCACCATGGCAATGGTCTTCACGCCCTTGAGGATGCCGCGGATATAGCTGTCGGGATAGGTATCGTGGTGCATGGGGCGGCGCCGGTCAGGCGAACTTAATCACGACTTCGCGATTGCGGAAGACACATGGCACTGCATCGCCCGAACGGCGTTGTTCCTCCGCCCTTTCGCTGAATGGGGCAAGATTGCGGAGCCTTTCGACACAAGATGGCCAATCGGATTTGCTGGGATCGGGGTGCTGAGGGGCGCCGCCTTTGGTTTGCACAAACAGGAGGCACTCCATGTGCGACTACAGCCTGCACGATATTGCGTCGCGGCCGGCGAAGATCGGCGACACGCTGATATCGACTCACTTCTCCACCACGATCACCCGCGGCTTTATGGATCCGCGCCAGCCGAACGTCGCGGTCTGCCTGCTGCCGGGGACAGAACTTGCCTTCGAGCATGAGATCGAAAGCGACGCCACGCTCCGCTTCGTCCCGCGCTGGAGATCCGAGCACAAGGTCGCCCGGTTCCGCCAGGTCAATCTGGATCGGCCGACCGCGCATCACGATGCGCTCGAGTTGCCGGACGGGCAGATCGTGTTGGTGACCAATCTGAGCGAAGGGCAGCGCGCGACCGTGCTGCAGCTTCCGAGCACCGGCCGTCCGGCCGAGGCGACGAGCGAGCCGGTGGTGGGAGAGCCCCAGTCGGCGGCCGTCTGAACGGGCCGGCGGCAAATCAGCGATCGTCCCAGGTGGGCTTGCGCTTTTCGATGAATGCGCAAATGCCCTCCTGGGCGTCGTGCGCCATCATGTTCTCGGTCATCACTTCGGAGGCGTAGCGGTAAGCCTCGGCCAGCCCCGTCTCCGCTTGGCGGTAGAAGGCCTGCTTGCCGATCTTGACGACATAGGACGATTTCGACGCGATCTGCCGGGCGAGCGCGAGCGCAGCATTGCGGTCTTCGCCGGGCGCGACCACGCGGTTGATCAGTCCAATCTGCGCGGCTTTGTCGGCGGCGACCATATCGCCAGTGAGCAGCATTTCCATCGCCGCTTTGCGCGACACATTGCGCGACAACGCCACCATGGGCGTCGAACAGAACAAGCCGATGTCGACGCCAGGGGTAGCGAATTTCGCCGCCGAGGAGGCGATGGCGAGATCGCAACTGGCGACAAGCTGACAGCCGGCCGCGCTGGCGACGCCTTGCACGGCGGCGATCACCGGCTGCGGTAGGTTGACGATCTGCTGCATCATCGCGCTGCAGATCGTCATGATGTGTTTGAAATAGGCGTGCCCGCCGTCGGCATCGCTGCGCCGCGCGGTCAGTTCCTTCAGGTCATGGCCAGCGCAGAAGGCAGGGCCGTTTGCTGCCAGCACCACCGCGCGGATCGACGTGTCGGCGGCAATGTCGCTGAAGGCGGCCGACAGCGCATTGAGCAGCGCTTCCGAGAGGCTGTTGCGCGCCGCTGGCCGGTTGAGCACGAGCACGGCGATGGCGCCGTCGCGTTCGCGCTGCAACACGGGTGCGGCGGGCTCGGCATTGCGGGCAGTGGCCGTTTGAAGGCTCATATGTCAAGCTTAGTCCGACCCATGGCGCAATACCAGGGAACACGCATCCTGATCGCGTTGGCGGACAATGGCGAAGAAAAAGCGCAAGCAAACCGAGCGTTCGACGCAAGGGCGGCGCTGGTCGCAGCGGGTGACCGAAGAGAGCGCCGCCTTGATGCTGGAGCCCGGCGTATTCACGTTGCGCTCGCCGCGCGAGATCGCCCTGTCGCTCAAACGCTCGGCCGACGAAAGCCAGGCGCGCAAATCGCCTCCATTCCGTTCCGCCATGTCGATGCTCACCTTCTACGTCAACCGCGCCGGACGCGGCTTGTCGGCGGAGCGCAAGCAGGTATTGGAGCGGGCAAAAGACGAGCTGCGCGCGCTCTACGGCAAGGCCTGAAAGACGTTTGACGGCACGGCCGGCCGGTCTAAGAACGAAACGCCGGGCGAGCCGGCGAGGGGGAACCATGCCGGCGCCAGCCATGTCGGCCGACGACATTGCCAAACTGTTGCACGCGGAGTTTCCGCAGGCCTTCTATCCCGGCTGTGGCCACAGCATCGAGCGCGTGGATTTCGGCGAGGCCCGCGTGCGCTGGGCCTTTGACGAAAACAGCCTGCGCCCGGGCGGCACGGTGTCCGGCCCCACCATGATGGAACTCGCCGATTTCGCCATGTATGTCGCGGTCTTCTCGGCGATCGGGCCGCAGCCGCTGGCGGTCACCACCAATCTCAACATCAATTTTCTGCGCAAGCCGACGCGCGCCGATCTCATCGCAGACGCGCATTTGATGAAGGTCGGGAAGCGCCTGGCAGTGGGCGAGGTCACCATCTGCTCGGAGGGCACGGACGAGCCGGTCGCCCACGTCACCGCCACTTATTCGATCCCGCAGGCCGGCTAATTAGATGATGGTGCGAAAATACCATTCTTATAACACCTTGAATTTGTTCATGAAGTAACATAACTAGGGCGTTGACTGCTGCGGCTGCCTCGGCTAGAGAGCCGCACCTCCGGCGCGGGAGCGCCGCCAGACCTGCAAGGATTTGTCATGACGACCTATTCGGCCAAGCCAGCCGACATCGAGAAGAAGTGGCTGCTGATCGACGCCAGCGGGGTGGTGGTCGGCCGGCTCGCCTCGCTCGTGGCGTTGCGGCTGCGCGGCAAGCACAAGGCGACCTACACACCACATGCAGATGACGGCGACAACGTTATCGTCATCAACGCTGCCAAGGCGGTGCTCACCGGCCGCAAGCGCGAGAAAAAGATGTATTACCACTACACCGGCTATATCGGCGGCATCAAGGAGCGCTCGGCCAAGTCGATCATGGAAGGGCGCTTCCCCGAGCGCATCGTCGAGAAGGCCATCGCGCGCATGTTGCCGCGCACGCCGCTCGGCCGCATGCAGCTCGGCAATCTGCGCGTCTATCCGGGTCCCGAACATCCGCATGAGGCGCAGAAGCCGGAGAAACTCGATGTCGCCGCCATGAACCGCAAAAACGTGAGGAGTGCCTGACCGTGGCCGAGACCGTACAGTCGCTGGAAGGATTGGCGAGCCTCAAGCCGGCCGCGCCGGAAGCCCCGAAATACGTGCAGAAGCTCGATGCGCAGGGCCGCGCTTATGCCACCGGCAAGCGCAAGAACGCGGTCGCCCGCGTCTGGATCAAGCCCGGCTCCGGCAAGATCCTGGTCAATAGCAAGACGGTGGAAGTGTTCTTCGCGCGGCCGGTGCTGCGCATGCTGATTCAGCAGCCGCTGGTCGCCGCCGACCGCGCCGGCCAATACGACGTGACCTGCACGGTCTCCGGCGGCGGCTTGTCCGGGCAAGCCGGCGCCGTGCGCCACGGCATTTCCAAGGCGCTGACCTACTACGAGCCGGACCTGCGTGGGCCGCTCAAGCGCGGCGGCTTCCTCACCCGCGATTCGCGCGTGGTCGAGCGCAAGAAGTACGGCCGGGCGAAAGCGCGCCGTTCCTTCCAGTTCTCCAAGCGCTGATCGGCGCAAACGTTTTCGAAAACGTTATCATCGTTGTGAAAGGTGCGTAGACATTGCGCACCTTTTGCGTTTGGTTAGCCATGTCGTACCCGCGTGTGGCGCGGATTTAATTCGAATTTTCGCAAGTCTTGCATCGAACCGCGCACAAGCGCGCAAGCCTTTGCCCATAGCCTGGGAGTAGGGTTGCACCACCGCCGGCATGGGCCGGCCCTGGGGGCTGAAGGGAATTCGATGTTCGCCGCGGCCACATCCCAGCTATCGCCGTTGCATGTTCCCACTTTGGCGTTCGTGGCGATCTGCATCACCGCGCTACTCGGCGTGATGCTGATCCTTGCCTGGGCGCAGCAGCGCAACGTGCGCGCACTCGCCTGGTGGGGCTCGGCCTATCTGATCGGCGCTGCCTCGATTGCGCTATGGGGGGCGCCATCGCCGCTCTACCGCTTCCCGACGGAGATCGCGCAAGCGACGACCTTCCTCGCCTGCGGCATGATCTGGAACGGCGTGCGCCTGTTCCACGGCCGGCGGCTGCTGCCGACGGCGGCATTCGCCGGCGCCATCGTTTGGGTCGGCCTGTGCCAACTGCCGATCTTCCCGGAGAACAGCAACGCGCGTATCGCGCTCGGCGTCGTGGTGGTGGCGACCTACACCTTCTTCATTGCTTTCGAGCTCAATCGCGAGCGACGCAAATCGCTCTATTCGCGCACTGCGGCGTTCGCAGTACCGTTCCTGCACGCGACGATCTTCGTCTTGCCGCTTGGGATGCAGGGCTTGCTGCCCCAGGCCTTCGCCGCCGGCTGGCTCACCGTGTTCACGCTGGAGACCTTGCTGTACGTGGTCGGCACCGCCTTCATCGTGCTGCTGATGGTTAAAGACAATGACGTCATGATTTACCGCAACGCAGCCTCCATCGACGCATTGACCGGGCTGCTCAACCGGCGCGCCTTTCTGGAAGGCGCGCATAGCCTGTGCGCCCGGCAAGGCGATCGCGGCGAGCCGGTGACGCTGGTGATGCTCGATCTCGATCACTTCAAATCGATCAACGACCGCTTCGGCCACGCCACCGGCGACGAGGTGCTGCGCGTGTTCGCCGGCGTCGCGCGTTCGAGCATGCGCGCGAGCGATATCGTCGGCCGCCTCGGCGGCGAGGAATTCGCGGTGATCCTGCCGGAAGCCATGGATTTGGCCGCACGCGTCGCCGAGCGCTTGCGCGCTGCCTTCGAGGTGGCCGGTGTGACGATCGACGGGCATGAGATCGGCGCCACGGTCAGCATGGGCGCCGCCACCAGCTACAAGCGGGTAACCCATCTCTCCGCGCTGCTGGCGCGCGCGGATGCCGCGCTCTATCGCGCCAAGCATAGCGGCCGCAATCGGCTCTGCGCCGCCGAGGATGAGCCGCTGCCAAGCCCAGCGGCGCAGCCGGCGGCGGCGCGCAAGCGCGCCGACCACTTGCGCATCGCGGCCGGGGAGAGTGCAACGTCTCGTTTACCATCCGCACGCTAGCATGCGCGCATGTTGCGGATCGCCAATCGCGGACCGACGGATGCCGCCGTGCTTACGCTCGAAGCCCATGCCAAGCGCGCTGGGGCGGCGTTGGCCTGCGTCTATTCGTCATCGGCCGAATTCGACGCTGCGCTGATCGCTGAGCGGCGCGCCGCCGGCGTCTATGGGCCGAAGCGGCACCGCAAGCAGATGCTGGTGACCGCCGCGGGCATCGCCGCCGCGCTGGCAGCCCTTATCTTCCTGATCGTCTGATCGCATCGAGTATCCGCAAATGAAAAGGGCGCTCCTCGCGGAGCGCCCTCATCGTTGTCGCGCGACCGGATCAGGCCGCGGCGCTGACGCTGCCTGCGGTCGGCACCGAGGCGATCGTCTTCAGGATCTGCGAGGCGATCTGGTAGGGGTCCCCTTGCGAGTTGGGGCGGCGATCTTCGAGGTAGCCCTTGTAGCCGTTGTTGACGAAGGAGTGTGGGACGCGGATCGACGCGCCACGATTGGCCACGCCATAGCTGAATTTGTTCCACGGCGCGGTTTCGTGCTTGCCGGTCAGGCGCATGTGATTGTCTGGACCGTAGACGGCGATGTGCGCTTCGAGGTTGGCCTCGAAGGCCTTCATTAGCGCCTCGAAGTATTCTTTGCCGCCCACTTCGCGCATGTACTTGGTCGAGAAGTTGCAGTGCATGCCCGAGCCGTTCCAGTCGGTATCGCCGAGCGGCTTGCAGTGGAACTCAATGTCCACACCGTACTTCTCGGTGAGCCGCAGCATCAGGTAGCGCGCCATCCACATCTGGTCGGCCGCCGTCTTCGAGCCCTTGCCGAAGATCTGGAATTCCCACTGGCCTTTCGCCACCTCGGCGTTGATGCCTTCGTGGTTGATGCCGGCGGCGAGACAGAGATCGAGATGCTCCTCGACCATCTTGCGCGCGAGATCGCCGACATTCTTGTAGCCGACGCCGGTGTAGTAGGGGCCCTGCGGCGCCGGATAACCGGAGGCCGGGAAGCCGAGCGGGCGGCCGTCCTTGTAGAAGAAATACTCCTGCTCGAAGCCGAACCAGGCGTCGGGATCGTCGAGGATGGTCGCGCGCTTGTTCGAAGAATGCGGCGTCTTGCCATCGGGCATCATCACTTCGCACATCACCAGCGCACCGTTGGTGCGCGCGGCATCGGGATAGACCGCGACCGGCTTGAGCACGCAATCCGACGAGTGCCCTTCCGCCTGCATCGTCGAGCTTCCGTCGAATCCCCACAGCGGAAGCTGCTCGAGCGTCGGGAAGCTGTCGAAGTCCTTCAGTTGTGTTTTACCGCGCAGATTTGGCGTCGGCGTGTATCCGTCGAGCCATATGTATTCGAGCTTATACTTTGTCATTCGGGTTTCTCATAAGCTGATGAGACGAGTGAAAGACGACTAGCTTTGGCTGCTAACGGCACCCCCGGCCGCCAACTGCTCGTGTCGTGCAAGCATTAAATATGCCAAGCCATGCCGGCGGAGCGTTCTTCCGGCGGTCGTGAAAAAGTGCGCTGCGGCGGAGCTTTACGGGGCTTGTCGCAATGCCCACAAATGCCGAAAGAAGATGCAAAAGTGAAATTGCCCAAGCCGTGACCACACGCTGATTTGATCTAAGGCAAAGCCGGCAGCGGCAAAGCAGAATCTGATACAAGCAATTATCTCCGACGGAAACGACATGCTGCGTCTAAGGAGAGACGCGCAGAAACCGAGGAGCGCAGAACCATGAGCACGAACCCTGATCGCGAGACGGCGGAGATCATTCCGTTCTCCTTGCAGACGCGTGTGCCGTCGCGTGAGCATCACGATGCGGAAGCGGCGGTGGTGACGTTTCCGCTGCCGCGTATCGCCCGCACGGCTTGCGGCAATTGCTGGTATCACGAAGCGGCCATTCAAGACGCTGACCGCGCGCTCAACACGTAAGATTGCGGCGTTGGCCGCGTCATCGAACCGCCGAAACGAAAAAAGGGCGCTCCGGAAGGAGCGCCCTTTGAGTTGCATCGCGCCTGCGATGTTTGGGAGGAACGTCTACGCCGAATAGTACATATCGAATTCGACCGGATGCGGGGTGTGCTCGAAGCGGATCACCTCCGCCATCTTCAGGTCGATGTAGCTGTCGATGAAATCGTCATCGAATACGCCGCCCGTCTTCAAGAACGCGCGGTCCTTGTCGAGTTCGCCGAGCGCCTGGCGCAGCGAGCCGCACACCGTCGGGATCTTCTTCAGCTCCGCCGGCGGCAGATCGTAGAGGTCCTTGTCGACCGCCGAACCCGGATCGAGCTTGTTCTTGATGCCGTCGAGGCCGGCCATCGTCATCGCCGCGAAGGCGAGATAGGGATTGGCGAGCGGATCGGGGAAACGCACCTCGACGCGCTTGGCCTTCGGGTTGGTGGTATAGGGGATGCGGCAGGAGGCCGAGCGGTTGCGCGCCGAGTAGGCGAGCAGCACCGGCGCCTCGAAGCCCGGCACCAGACGCTTGTAGGAGTTGGTGGTCGGGTTGGTGAAGGCGTTGATCGCCTTGGCGTGCTTGATGATGCCGGCGATGTAGGACAGACAGGTATCCGACAGGTCGGCGTATTTGTTGCCGGCGAACACCGGCTTGCCCGCCTTCCAGATTGACTGGTGGCAGTGCATGCCGGAGCCGTTGTCGCCGTAGACCGGCTTGGGCATGAAGGTCGCCGTCTTGCCGTAGATCTGCGCCACTTGCTGGATGCAGTATTTGTAGATCATCATCTGGTCGGCCATCTGCGTGAGCGGCGAGAACTTCATGCCGAGCTCATGCTGCGCCGAGGCGACCTCGTGGTGATGCTTCTCGACCTTGACGCCCATGCGCGCCATGGCGCCGAGCATTTCCGAGCGCATGTCCTGCGCGGAGTCCTGCGGTGGCACCGGGAAGTAGCCCTTCTTGGTGCCGATGTGGTGGCCGAGATTGCCGCCTTCGTATTCGGTGTCGGAATTGGTCGGGAACTCGATGGAGTCGAGCTTGAAGCCGGTGTTGTAGGGATCGGCGGCGTATTTGACGTCGTCGAACACGAAGAACTCGGCTTCCGGGCCGAAGAAGATGGTGTCGCCGACGCCCATCGACTTGACCATGCCCTCGGCCTTCTTGGCGATGCCGCGCGGATCGCGGTTGTAGGGCTCGCCGGTGGTCGGCTCGAGCACGTCGCAGATCAGCGACAGCGTGGTCTCGGCGAAGAACGGATCGATGCAGGCGGAGGCCGGATCCGGCATCAGGTTCATGTCGGATTCATGAATCGCCTTCCAGCCGGCGATTGACGAGCCGTCGAACATCTGGCCTTCGGCGAAAGTCTCCTCTTCGATGAGCGAGACATCGAAAGTGACGTGCTGCCATTTTCCGCGCGGATCGGTAAACCGGAAATCAACGTATTTAACGTCGTTGTCCTTAATCATCTTCATGACATTCTTAGCTGTCGTCATGGGCTGCATTCCCCCTTTTTCATGACGTTGACCGCCGGGACCTTGCCCTGCGGTTTAGATGGCGTCGATACCGTGTTCGCCGGTCCTGATGCGGATGGCTTCCTCGATATTGGACAAAAAGATCTTGCCGTCTCCGATCCGGCCCGTTTGGGCGGCGCGCCGGATCGCCTCTATCGCCTTTTCCACCATATCGTCAGCGAGCACGATCTCAATCTTCACCTTGGGGAGAAAATCGACCACGTATTCAGCGCCGCGATAGAGCTCGGTGTGCCCTTTCTGTCGCCCGAAGCCCTTGGCCTCGGTGACAGTAATGCCTTGCAGGCCGACCTCCTGCAGTGCCTCCTTCACCTCGTCAAGCTTGAAGGGCTTAATGATGGCCTCGATTTTTTTCATTGCCTTGTCCTTCCCCCCAACCCGCCGCAGGTCAGCGATGGGCGCGCTACCGGTTAGCAGTTCCCGTGCCAAGCGGACTAGGCACGAATAACGCCGTGCACACAAGACTTTAGAGCATGGCTAGCCGGCTACTTCCGAGCTTCGCAGCAGGGCGCTGCCCGTAAATTAAGCATCCTGCAAGATCTTTTGCCAGCCGTCAGCGATGTTTAGCAGGCAAACGGTTGCGCCGATTTGTCGGGCTTTCGCCCGACCGCTAGTGTCACCCCGCCATGATCGAACTCCTCACCACTCAGGAAATGGCGGAAGCCGACCGGTTGACCATTGCTAGCGGCACGCCCGGCATGGAGCTGATGGAAAATGCTGGGCGTGCGGTGGCCGATGCGGTCTGCCTGCTGCCAGGCCGGCGGGTCGTGGTGGTGGCCGGCCCGGGCAACAATGGCGGCGATGGCTTTGTGACCGCGCGCTGCCTTGCCGAGCGCGGCTACATCGTGCGTGTCGCGCTGGTCGGCGATGCCGCGCGCCTGAAAGGCGAGGCCGCCCTCGCCGCGCAACGCTGGAGCGGTAAAATGATTGCGGCGACGCCCGCCGCGCTCGCCGATTGCGACATCGTGGTCGACGCCTTGTTCGGCGCCGGCCTCGACCGCGAGGTCGAAGAGCTGCCGCACGCTATGGTCGAGGCGATGAATGTAACGCCCGCGCCGGTTGTCGCGGTCGATCTGCCGAGCGGGGTGAACGGCACGAGCGGCGCGGTGATGGGGATCGCAGTCAAAGCGACGCAGACGGTCACCTTTTTCCGCCGCAAGACCGGCCACCTGCTGCTGCCCGGCCGGCTGCATTGCGGAGCAATCACGGTGGCGGACATCGGCATCCCGGCGCGCGTGCTGGAGACGATCAAGCCGGCGACCTTCGCCAATCTGCCGGCGCTGTGGGGCCGCCTGTTTCCGCAGCCGCGTGCCGATGGGCACAAATATGCGCGTGGCCATGCGGTGGTGGTCTCGGGCGGCCTGTCGACCACCGGCGCGGCGCGGCTGGCGGCACGTGGCGCCTTGCGCGCGGGGGCAGGGCTCGTCACGCTGGCCAGCCCGCGCGAGGCGCTCAGCGTCACTGCTGCGGCAAGCCTGGCAGTGATGGTACGGCCGGTGGATGGCGCCGCCGAGCTGGCTGCGTTCCTGGCGGATAAACGGCGCAATGCGGTGGTGCTGGGCCCGGGTGGAGGGGTTGGGCCGGCGATGCGCGAGCAGGTGGCCGCCGTGCTGGCAAGCGGCGCCGGGGCTGTGCTCGACGCCGACGCGCTGACCAACTTGGCCGGGGAGGCGGCCGCCCTAGCCGCCATGGTCAGCAAGCGCGGCGACCTGGCGACCGTGCTGACACCGCATGAAGGCGAATTTGCTCGCTTGTTTAAAGCAATAGATGAAGATCATAATGTTAAATCAAAACTTGAGAAAACCCGTCTAGCAACCAGGACATCCGGGGCAACGGTACTGTTCAAGGGCCCCGACACCGTGATCGCCGCGCCCGATGGCCGAGCCTCGATTGCCGACAATGGCCCGGCGACGCTGGCGACCGCGGGCTCCGGCGACGTGCTCTCGGGCATGATCGCCGGCTTGCTGGCCCAGGGCATGCCGGCCTTCGAGGCGGCCAGCGCCGCCGTCTGGCTGCACGGCGAGGCGGCCAACGACTTCGGACCCGGCCTCATCTCGGAAGACCTGGCCGAGGCGCTGCCTAGGGTCTACCGGCGCCTGTTTGCCGAATTGCGCGAGAGCCGCCGTGGCGCTCCTTGAGCGGGCGCCGGCGCGACCTATTTAATTGCTGCCAAGCGATTTTACCGTGATATAAGCCGCCGCCCGCGGGGCAGGCTGTGACGGCTTGCGCTGGCGGGCTGCGGTGCGTTAAGCCCTGCCGGATTGCGGCGCCGTCCTGAACGTGCCCTTTGCGGGCGTGGCGGAATTGGTAGACGCGCGGGATTTAGGTTCCCGTGACGAAAGTCGTGGGGGTTCAAGTCCCTCCGCCCGCACCACACCAAGGGTAGAAAATCACGTGGCGCGCCAGCGAACATCCATCATCCCGATGCGATGCGGCGCGCCGCCAAGCGAAGAAGTGTGATCGATGCAAGTTACCGAAACGCTGTCCGAAGGTCTCAAGCGCGAATTCAAGGTGGTCGTTCCGGCCGCCGAACTCGACGCCAAGGTCAATGCGCGCCTGAACGAGTTGAAGGATCGCGTGCGCATCAACGGCTTCCGTCCCGGCAAGGTGCCGGTCGCCCATCTCAAGCGCGTCTACGGCCGCTCGGCCATGGCCGAGGTGATCGAGACGACGGTGCGCGACACCAACAACCAGATCGTCAGCGAGCGCGGCTTCAAGCTCGCCGCCGATCCGAAGGTGACGCTGCCGACTGAAGAGGAGGCGATCGAGAAGCTGATCTCCGGCGAGAGCGACCTCGACTACACCATGGCGGTGGAGATCGTGCCGCCGATCGCGCTCACCGATTTCAAGACCATCAAGCTGACCAAGCTGACCAGCGAGGTCGCCGACCCCGAGGTGGACGAGGCGGTCGCGCGCATCGGCGAGCAGAACAAGCCCTATAGCGCCAAGGCGGAAGGCGAGAAGGCGGCGACCGGCGACCGTGTGGTCATTTCCTTTGCCGGCACCATCGACAGCACGCCTTTCGCGGGCGGCTCGGGCGACAATTCCGTCGTGCTGATCGGATCGAACACCTTCATCCCCGGCTTCGAGGATCAGCTCATCGGCATCGCCACCGGAGAGACGCGCACGCTGAAAGTGACCTTCCCGACGCACTATCCGAAGGCGGAGCTCGCCGGCAAGGACGCCGAATTCGTGGTCACCGCCAAATCGATCGAGACGCCCGGCATGGTGACCGTCAACGACGAGTTCGCAAAGTCGCTTGGGCTGGAGTCGCTCGCCAAGCTGCGCGAGGCGGTCAAGGACCGCATCACCCGCGAGCACGTGGCGATGTCGCGGCAGAAACTCAAGCGCGCGCTGCTCGACGAGCTCGATGCCCGCCACAAGTTTGAGCCGCCGCCGTCGCTGGTCGACGAGGAGTTCGACCGGGTGTGGAAGTCGGTGCTCGCCGAGATGGAGAATGCGAAGAAGACCTTCGCCGACGAGGGCACCACCGAGGACAAGGCCAAGGCCGAATACCGCGCCATCGCCGAGCGGCGAGTGCGCCTCGGCCTGGTGCTCGCCGAGATCGGCGAGAAGAATTCGATCAGCGTGAGCGACGAGGAAATGAACCGCGCGGTCATGGAGCATGTGCGGCAATTCCCCGGCCAGGAACAGCGGGTGTGGGACTACTACCGGCAGAATCCGCAGGCGGTCGCCGCCCTGCGCGCGCCGATCTACGAAGAGAAGGTCGTCGACTTTCTGCTAGAGCTCGCCGACGTGACCGAGAAGAATGTGTCGCGCGAGGAGCTCTTTAATGAAGACGATACAAACGTCGCCTAAAGCTGCGCCGCGCCTTGCGGCGGGCGCATTTCGAAAATAGATCAGCCTGACGCGGCGGTGAGGCTAAGCTAGCCGCCCTGATTCGCGTGAAGGAGCCGAACGTGAGAGACCCCGCCGAATATTACATGCAGCATCTGGTGCCCATGGTGGTCGAGCAGACCAACCGGGGCGAGCGGGCCTACGACATCTACTCGCGGCTGCTCAAGGAGCGGATCATCTTCATCACCGGCCCGATCGAGGACGGGATGGCGTCGCTGGTGGTGGCGCAGCTGCTCTTCCTCGAGGCGGAGAACCCGAAGAAGGAAGTCTCGATGTACATCAACTCGCCGGGGGGGGTGGTGACGTCGGGCATGGCGATCTACGACACCATGCAGTTCGTGCGTCCGCCGGTGTCGACGCTGTGCGTCGGGCAGGCGGCCTCCATGGGCTCGCTGCTGCTCGCTGCCGGCGCCAAGGACATGCGCTTCGCCCTGCCGAACGCGCGCATCATGGTGCACCAGCCGTCGGGCGGCTTCCAGGGCCAGGCCACCGACATCATGCTGCACGCGCAGGAAATCCTGGCGCTGAAGAAGCGGCTCAACGAGATCTACGTGAAGCATACCGGCCAGTCGCTCAAGAAGATCGAGGACGCGCTCGAGCGTGACTATTTCCTCACCGCCGACGCGGCCAAGGATTTCGGTCTGGTCGACAAGGTGATCGAGCGGCGCCCGGAGGAAGTGCCGGTCAGTCCGGCGTGATTTCTGCCGATGTGGCCCCGCCCGGCCGAATTTTGTGCCGGGGAATACCCGCGAGGTTCCACTTTCGCGGCAGCCTTCAAAGGGGCATTATCGTTAATAGATTCTTGATTATCACGTCGTTAGCATGCTTCGCTTAGGCTGTGCGAGAGTGGTTGGAGGAGCAAGCCCCCTCGGTATAAGGTCTGCCGGGCTGGAATTCCGGCGCAAAACTTGCTTCGTTCGTGTGGCGTAGAGGCGGGTATCGGGACGGCGCCGACAACGGATGTAAGGACGAGTGTAACGGAGAATGGAATGAGCAAAGTCGGCGGCAGCGATTCCAAGAACACCCTGTATTGCTCCTTCTGCGGCAAGAGCCAGCATGAAGTACGCAAGCTGATCGCCGGCCCGACTGTCTTCATCTGCGACGAGTGTGTCGAGCTGTGCATGGACATCATCCGCGAGGAGAACAAGTCCTCGCTGGTGAAGTCGCGCGACGGCATTCCGACGCCGAAGGAAATCCGCAAGGTCCTCGACGACTATGTGATCGGCCAGGACCACGCCAAGAAGGTGCTCTCGGTTGCCGTCCATAACCACTACAAGCGGCTCAACCACCAGACCAAGCACAACGACGTCGAACTGGCGAAGTCGAACATCCTGCTGATCGGGCCGACCGGCTCGGGCAAGACGCTGCTGGCGCAGACGCTGGCACGCATCCTCGACGTGCCGTTCACCATGGCGGACGCCACCACGCTGACCGAAGCCGGCTATGTCGGCGAGGACGTGGAGAACATCATCCTCAAGCTGCTGCAGGCCGCCGACTACAATGTCGAGCGGGCGCAGCGCGGCATCGTCTATATCGACGAGATCGACAAGATTTCGCGCAAGTCGGACAATCCGTCGATCACGCGCGACGTGTCGGGCGAGGGCGTGCAGCAGGCGCTGCTGAAGATCATGGAAGGCACCATCGCCTCGGTGCCTCCACAGGGCGGCCGTAAGCACCCGCAGCAGGAATTCCTGCAGGTCGACACCACCAACATCCTGTTCGTCTGCGGCGGCGCCTTCTCGGGCCTCGACAAGATCATCTCGGCGCGCGGCCGCTCGACCTCGATCGGCTTCGGCGCCAAGGTGATGGCGCCGGAAGACCGCAAGACCGGCGAAATCTTCCGCCAGGTCGAGCCGGAGGACTTGTTAAAATATGGGCTGATCCCCGAATTTGTCGGCCGCTTGCCGGTGGTGGCGACGCTGGAAGACCTGGATGAGGCGTCGCTCAAGTTGATCCTCACCCAGCCGAAGAACGCGTTGGTCAAGCAGTACCAGCGGCTGTTCGAGATGGAATCGATCGATCTCACGCTGGCCGAGGAGGCGCTCGGCGCCATCGCCCGCAAGGCGATCGAACGCAAGACCGGCGCGCGCGGCCTGCGCTCCATCATGGAGGGCATCCTGCTCGACACTATGTTCGACCTCCCGAGCCTGGAAGGGGTCGAGGAGGTGGTGATCTCCAAGGAGGTCGTCGAGGGGACCGCCCGGCCGCTCTACATCTATGCCGACCGCAGCGACCGCGCGGTCGAATCCGGCAGCGCCAGCGCCTGATCGCGCCCGTATGCGGGCGCAGAGCAGCTTGTCGAATCGGCCATTAGTGGCGTGCTGAGGGGGTCCGGAGGCCGCTTTTGACCGAAGCGGCGGGTCTTACTTGCGGACCCTGGCGGCGCGTCCTACGTATAGCGTGCGAAGCGAAGTCGCGTACGAAAGATCGTAGTTTCCCGAGCGGGCGAGGGTTCGTACCCTTTCTCCAAGGCGCGCCGGGCCTCCACTCGACGCCACCTTGCCCCTGACGTCCGGCACTGGTCGGCGATGCCGCATCCGCGGGTCAATGACCAGGGGCACAACAAAAAGGAACACGTCAATGACCACCAAGCCACGACCTCAGCTGCAACCCGGCGAAACCCGGGCCTATCCCGTTTTGCCGCTGCGCGACATCGTGGTGTTCCCGCACATGATCGTCCCG
>Ga0187771_10001465_pt1 | contig 15764 bp, 11 predicted proteins | sample 0116_SJ02_MP15_1_FD_133139 | JGI IMG/M metagenome (GOLD analysis project Ga0187771, IMG submission 133139) | Tropical peat soil microbial communities from peatlands in Department of Meta, Colombia - 0116_SJ02_MP15_10_MG | ecosystem: Environmental > Terrestrial > Soil > Wetlands > Peat | place...
ATCATGATCGCAGTTGCGGACCGAAGAGACGGTTGGGTCGGACCGAGTTCCTGACCTGAGACGGTTACGATGCGAGCCTTGGTTGGAACGGCACCTCTTCAGCGAGAGCGAAGTGGCGCTCTTCATTGGGTGCATGCTGTAGTGTGCTCAAAAAGAACTTGACACCGCCGACATTGTCAGAGACGGATTTGAGCTGTTTTGCTGGAAGACGATTCTCAAATCCAGTGTGCGTAGCAAGTTTGTTTGCATTGACGGGGTACTATGACCTGAGGGGAAAACGCTACACCCCTGCCCTGGAGGCGCGCGGAGGCGCGGCGCGAAGCGCGGGAGGGGGAAGGGCAACAAAATCAGCGACGTTACCCTGTTGCCGCCCCGCAGAGTAGGACAGTCTCTTGATACCTCCGAAGCTGGTTAAATTCAACTCGGACGAATCGAACAAGACGCTCTATAGATAACGTTCTCTCTCTGGTTGGTCGAATAACACACTGTAGACAATGTTCATTATCTGGCTTCTGGTATTACTATGCAGCTTGGCACTAGCATCGGCAGTCAGGAACAATCTCTGGACAAAAGAGGTACGCGTGGCTACCTCTCTGAGCTGGCGAAATGGAGAGAATGCTTTAGCCTCAACTTCCTGGCCTTCGGGGCCTAGTAAGGGTACATCAAATGACGGAGGCCGCTCCCCGAAATCAAAAACGACGCTCCCTGGTTCTAGCGGGAACTTACATAATCTCGACAAGGCCTCTTCGACCCTCTTCGAGAATGCAACTTCAAGCCGTAGCGAATCGGGCGCGTCAGCGTAATGCGCCCACGCTTCTATTAAGTTTTGTTCGTTCTCTCCTATTGAGTCAAATGCCATCAGCTGCTTGTGAATCGCACGCTTCCTATACCAAACAAGCAAGTTCAAGGCTCGGGTTAAACCGGCTTCCCTTGAACGAGAAACTATCGTTTCGAAGAATGCGTCATCGGAGTCCGGAATATCTTCGAAATTGCCTACTTCAAAAAAAGCATGAAGAAGCATCTTTCTCGCGGACCGCACGGTGTGGAAACCGTACACTCGTTCGATGATCGAATGTCTGGCTGACAGAAAGTCTCCAAGCGCTGTTAAACGGTCAATCGGAAAAGCGATTTGGAAAGTGCTAGGGGATATACGGATGGCTCGGGTGAACCGCTCCTCATCGAAAGAATGGCGCAACCCTGCCCTCCAAGCTGTTCTGAGAAGATTGTCTACAGCGGCTGCGGAAAGGGTTCCGTTGAGTAGATATGCCGCCAGTTTTTGTATCTTGGTAAACCTATCAGAGTCTCCTGCGGTCAACAGGTCGGCCATTGTTTCCGCACTTATATTCCACTCTGTTTCGAGAATTTCGCGAATCCTGCCACTAACTACCAAGCTCGCGGCACGAACTGAAGGTTGTAGGTTCGTAGAATGCGGACTCACTTGGCGAACAATATGACTGAATGGATATCGACCTAATTCCACCAGGAGGCATCCCGCGAGCGCGAGGCTAATTTCTGGAGCGTCCTGTGCACTTCGGAAAAGGGGAAGATCAGCTAGGGCACGCGTGTACTTAACCATTTGTCCGAACGTCCCGAAAGCGCATTCGAGACGAGTTTGCGTCATCGCGGGGTACACCAACTCACACTCGGGTATGTGTTTTTGGTGGCGAAGCCTCTGAAACTCGGGGAGGTCGATGATCGCACGAGCCCGAGAGCTCAGTGTGATGAACCCTTGTATGGGGTCGGAAACGATAGTGCCGCGAGGGCTTGTCGATAGTTCTGGAATTCGGCTGGCTAGCTCAACATATGCTTCTCTAGCCGCAGAGCTGATCCTGGCCTTCTCCTGTATCGCTTCAAGACGGGAGATTGCACGTTCCAAGACAGCGTCGGATGGTTCCTCCGTCAATGCGGTTAGCTGTTCCGTCAGCTCCGAGTCAACTACTCGGGATAATCGTTTGCGAGCTCTTGCTAGAGCATCCAGAAATGTTCGTCCGAGTCGGTAAACATCAGCTTGTTGAGGCGTTAGGCCCTCGGGAGCTTCATATGACGAACTCGGGTATTCAGTCCGATTGCCGCTTTCGCCGGGTTTTAACCCAAATCCAAAGTCGGTTAGTATCGGTGTTCCGGTTTTCTTTACAACCATCACATTTGCCGACTTAATGTCTCCGTGGCTAAGCCCATTGCTGTGGACCTCAAGTAGAGCCAGTGCGGTCTGCTCCAGCAGTGAGCAGAACACTCGTAACGTCTTCTCCTGATGATTGTCCAAGTATTCGTCCAGCGGAGAAGCTTCTAGAAACTCCATGACGTAGAATGGAACTATCTGTTTGGTTCTTGGGTTAGTGGCCTCATTCTTGTCGGATATCGAGATGATATTTGGATGATGTAGCGAGGCTAGAATCTCAATCTCGGTGTCAAACCTTCTTCGTTTGTCCTTATCTTCGACGGCATTCAGAAATTTTACGGCGAATGTTTTTTTAAGGGTTCTCTTTAAGACCCGCCAGACCTCACCATCTTGGCCAGCACCAAGGGCTTCTTCGAGGAGATAGTCTCCTGGTACAAGGAAGCCACGATAAAAATCTGGAGTTCTCTTCATTTCAGCACTACATTGAACACCATGAGATGTTGTTGTGTAAACGAATCGACTCGCCGCTAGTCGCATTTTTGAAATTGATCGCGAAGTTCTAGCGGGCCTTTGACTCCCTCGAAAGAGCTCCTAAAAAACAATAGAAGGAGTTGGTGATTATCCTCGCGTCGGCTCCATAGCAGCCTACGAGAGGTCATTTGGCAGGTCCTCAGCATACATCGTTAGAGAATTAGGGAGCGGGTCCGACGATTGGGGTGCATCGTCGTATCGGTCACCGGAATTGTCCGATCCCCGCGTGCCGAAGTGACGGGCATTAAAACCACTTGCGCCCGCGAACACAGCAAGCAGCACGACCCCAATGGCGACTGCCAAGCCGAGAAGTGCGATCCATATGCCCTGCGACCCCTGATCTGAAGGAGGGTTGGCTGCTGGCTGTCGAACTTGAGTGCTCAACGTAGCCGCCAGGTCGGGCATTGCTTTTGGAACACTTGCCTGTCCCGACCCTAGGTGCTGTACTCTGCGCCTTGCGTTGCGTTGTTCGCGATGTTCCTGTTCCCACTGGCGCTTGCGTTCTGGGTCCTTGTACGGCATGAATCGTCACCTCTTTCTTCAGTCCAGGACTTGCACGACCCGTGCAGTGTCTTTCCCCCGCCCGGATTGCCTCAATCGGATGTTGACTCAACCGGATCGTGCTGTAATGAATGAATGTTTTCTGCCTCATATTCTTCGAGTACCTTCAAACACTTTGCCAGCTTGGTCACGCGCACTGGTTCCCGCCGACAGATTTTCTCTAGGGTGTGCTGGTTGACACCCCGCCGCATGAAGTCGCGCTTGGGAACTTTGGCGATCCGCGCCAGTTGATCATCATTCGCAACTGCATTTCCTTTCCGGCTGTACTGGATCGTGTTGAATTCCAGCAGACTCATGTCTTCTCCCTCTTCCCAATGCCGGTCGGACTCCTTCCCGATGTAGACGGGCGGCCAGTTGGCGACGATGTGCGACCGTTGCAGCAATCCCCGCGTGTCGAACTCGCACGGCTTCCCGTCCGGCCCGAGGCTCTTTGCTTCAGGGTGGTTCTGGTACGAGTCCAAGAGCATGAAGAAGTTCTTGACGAGTGCCCTGCGACCGTCGTACTCATCCGTCAGTTCGTAAATGGAGGATTGGGGGGCGTGAATATTGATGCACTTCGACTGCATCCATTGATCGCGTTCAGATGAGAAAGACGTTATGAGTGTGCATTTGCTCGGATCAATGCCCTGAGGATAACCAAAGCGGCAAATCTGCGGGATCATCATGAAGTTGTTGGGGCGTGTGAGCGGACCTTTGGCGAGATTCTTCAGGGCGTGATGCGGTGTGCTGAGAGTCAGCTTCATCATTACCGGAAGGTCGAACCAAGCTGGTTTCGTGCGTTCTAACCTGAACACCCCGCGCACGACCCAGTCCCACGCCTCGAATATCCATTGCGGCGCATCATGTTTCCACCCTTCGGGAGAATCCCTCGGCGGATAGAAGTATCCCAGACCATGCGCCTTTGGCTCCACGATTTCGATTGCGTGGTCGGTTTTCGTGTAAAGAGCGTACCTTTTCGCGGCCACGCTATAGCCGAACAACTGGCGGCGCTGCTTATGTTGATCCCAATTCAGCTTGTGAACCTTCAAGATTGAGCCGGGAACTAACTTGCGGTCGTAGGGGTTGAGTGGTTCGAACCGGTCGACGATGCCCTGGATGCCCTGGACTTCCGTCCAGGACAGCGCCTTGACAGGCTCCGCTCCATCGGGCATTGCGACAGGCCCGCCATGTTGGGACGATACAATAGCGGCACTGTCAGTATCACAGAGCAGGAACGTTCCCCCCGCATCGGCGATGCACCTTTCCAACATTGCTAGGAGCAACCGCCCACCGGCGGTGATGAGGGAACCGATGTGGGGCGCAAACCACTTCCCGGGCTCCTCTACCACGTCCGAGGTAGTCTCGAAGCACTCTTCGCCGGAAAACACCGTTAGCTCTGCTGCATTGGCTTCGTTCGGGTCAAGTTGAACGAAGAGACCATACGATCCGCTGTTGGCAAGTATCTTCAGCCAATAGTGAAGCGCCGGGTCGGACTCGTGTGCTGCCCGCTGTTCGATAACATACTTAAAGAAGCTGTGCCTTCGGGCATCCACTTTGACCATGCCGCGCAGCGATGTTGTGCCTAATCCCGCCTGCTTACCATGCGCTACCACTCGGATTGCTTTTTCGATATGCGGAACCTTGCCGGTTAGAAGAATGGAAGCAATGATGTCCGGCCCCGCAAACCAGACGGGCTCTTTGCTGGTCAGGTAGTTGATACCTATGTTTTGCGTTGTCCCGTTGTAAACAGTGCGCACGGGCAGAATGTCATTCTCCGGGCGAACCAAGGCGAAGAATCTGAATTGCCGCCAAAGATCGCGCATAAAGCACCGTTTGAGGCTGATCTGTTTCAGGAGTCGTCGCACCTCTTTTGTGGCGTCAGGAAAGGTCACTTTCTTTGCTGTCAGCACACGCCAGTTGTCCAGGAGCTCGTTCACGGTCGGATACTGGGACATGAAGTCCACGGGACAGACCGGCACTTCCCAATTGCGGATGCGGCACTCGGCTCGCCCGCCAAAGTAGCTCTGCATGAAGATGCCGTAGGGTACATCCGCATCTTCGACTTTCTCGCTCGGGTGCAAAATGTGCAGTTCTTCGAGATAACTTTTGGCCACGCTTGCCGGGCTGAACATTCGGTCGGGACCGGGCGCGATGGGATGGAGATCGTATTCCTGTTTCGCAGCGTTCAGCAGACTCACCGTGGCGCGCACGTCCTGCCTGCAATACTCGATTTCCTCCCGATCCACGCGTCCGCTCGGCTTGTGATCCAGTTTGCCGGGTACGCCCAATTCTTTACATGCTGTCTTTAGCGAAAATGATTTGTTGCGAAGCGCCCAAAGCAGAGTTCGCACGTCCAGGAATTGACCCCGTGGCCACAGCTTCGCTCGTTTGCCTTCAATTTTGCGAAGAGAAAGGGGAGGACGCGTCGAACCGACAATAGACGCCTTGCTGTTCAACGCTTTGATGACCACACGCGGGAACGATTCATCGGGCTCCATCTTGCCGGTCTTCGGGTTGCGCCACTGTTTCATGATGAGCGTCCACCCGCCATTTTGTGCGGAGTTCCAATCCACAGCGATGCGGCTTAAGTCAAATGGCAGGTTGAATCCTACGATGAGCGCTCTGGCCTGAATAGCGATCCCGAGAACCTCCCGGACAAACTTTGAACGGGAGTAAAGGCGCAAGCGGTCGCAGCCATCGTCTGTAGTGTCTGGCGTCTCGGTCCTGACGTATTTGCGAAGCACATCCATTTCCTTCGAGCTGAGTCGGTCATGGTGGAAGATGCCTTCTTCGAGAGGAACGTACTTCCCACCTCGCCGTTCACAGAACTGCGAGAAACCGAACGTCAGAGTCTGATCTGCCGTGACCCGTGATTCGCAATCGAAAATAAGAGCATAGTCAGGCCACTTTGGATCACCTGACGGATGATCCGCACTATTGCGCGGCTTCTTGTGATCGCGCGGCACGGCATAGGCCCGTAGATAAATGTCACAGTTCATCTTGCTCCTCCAGCAAACTAGCCCACTTGCGGTAAGACCGAGCCAAGAATTCAAAGAGAACAGCCGAAGCTCTGAATACCAGGGCTATGAGCCTGCGCAAGTTCTTCTCGGCGTGCATACTGACGCCCTCACGCGCTAAGCCTTCCGTTATCTCCCTATGACAATTCAGGCAGAGCGTTACGATCAAATCGGGGTCGTGTGCTTTCCCGAGCGCATGATGTCGCTCAAGGAGACGACTTAGCAGGTCTCTCGGAACCCCCTTAGCTTCGAGCCATCGCCTCGTTACGCGGGTGAGTGATTCCAAGCAGGCATACCCGCAAAAAAGGCAAAAGCCACTCCCCTCCAAACGATCTTTCCTCAGCACCTTGCGTCGCGCCGTACGGATTGGGTTCCAATTGTTCAAGCGGCACCGCCGTTGAATGCGCAATACAGCGAGAATTCGGAAAGGGCTGGTTCGATGGCGACAATTGTGCGAGCGGCGGTGACAAGCTTGACGCCTGCGATCTTCTTTCCGTGCCATTTGGCGAGTGCGTTGCGATCCCCGCGCAAATGACGGCCTAGGTCCCTGAGATAGGCGCTTGCCTGCTTTCTCTCCTTGGATGAACGAGTTGGAAGAGGAACGGGATTGCCGTGTACGCCGGGAACATAGAGAGTCGCTGCAAAGCGGTCAATTTTCGTGGCCCGGAACTGACCGCGAGATTCTTTCAGCGCAGAGGGGAAGTACTTCTTGACCGTTTCTTGTTTGACGCCCTCTAATTTTGCTGCACGACTTAACGACAACTTCGGATTGCGTCGCATCGCTGCTAGAACGTGCAGTGCACGGTCGCGGGCGGCATAGCTGCGTTCTGAAAGCGCAGAGATAGGAATGGGGCGGGCCTTGCCTGTGTGTCCCGTCCGTGCTATATTGATTGGCGTCGATCTAGTCTTACCGGCCCTGGGTCGCCTTGCGCGGCGAGTCCGGGGCTTTCGTTTCGAAGCCATGACTCACCCCACGTTGCCGCTCCCTACAGACTTTGTATGCAGAGGTCGGATGGTTGGGTGATCACGTCCGAGAAACGCTTCCAAAGCCGCAATCGGGATGATTCGCCGACGACCCACCTTCAGACTAGCCAACTCTCTGTGAGCCACTAAGCTGGCAACAGTTCGTGCCGAAAGGCCAAGTCGTCGCGCTGCTTCCACGACATTGACCGCCAGTACATAGGAGTCCACCGACAGTCCTCCCTCCTTGCAGCCCATTGCATCATGGTGCACTTGACCGCGTAAATAAATAAGAAGACAATGTTCATGGGCACGAAGCCATATGTTACGAGAGAACTAAACTCCTTAGACTGAGCATCTTTGATGAGGAGAGGGCATGGGCAAACGCCATTCGCACCCGATATTGGGTAAGTTTCACAAGCTGGATGTGTCGAAAGGGAATATAGCGACTGCGCTTGTTCCAGATGCTCTTTTGTCTGAGTTAATTAAGCATCTGAATATGCCGGAACCGAGACCCAAATCGAGGATTGGTAGTGCAGTCCGAATTCTTGAAGAGATGCTGGAGCTCGAAGATATCGAGCCGCCCGTGTGGAGCGAGAACGTCGACCGCCCGATCATCGTAATGGCGGACGGCAGGAAATCGCTTAACCCCTCATTGAAACGAATCGCTCCTGCGAAATACCAGCTGCAACTTGAGATTGACAAGAGGGAGTCTTTGGTCAACCGTCAACTCGCGCGATATCGGTTTCTTCCGCACGCATCTCCGCATGGGACAGGGGGGCGGTGGCGTGTAACCTGGGAGATCATCTCTCCTCGGGTATCAAACCGGGACAGAACTGGTCTGGGGCAAGACGCCTTACCGGAGGGTCTGGTCCTCCAACTTATTTTGGACTTTGCCAGGGCCGGATACTTGAACCGCCTGCGGCGTTGTTCGAATTGCCGCAAATGGTTGTATGCAAGGTTCAGGCATCAAACCTACTGTTCAACGAAATGCCAACAAATCCATTACACGCATAGCGACGAGTGGCGACGCAAGAGACGCGAGTATATGCAGGAGTATCGCCGACGAACAATGTAAGAAGAGCTAGCGAAACCGCGAGTCATTTTTCCCGAGATCGAACAAAAAGGCGGGCCTGCCGGCTGTTCTAGCAGCCGACAAGCCCTGACCACCAAAGGAGGCAGGCTCCAATGGCAGCTTCGAGCACCCTATCGCACGCCGAGGTATCCCGCAAATCCCCAATTGGCAGAAGTGGCGTCCTTACCCTCACCGGCTTTGGAATTAAGCTGCTGATGCAATCTGGCCATCTCGAAATCGAAGATGGTATTGGGCCGGCGCGCCGCAAGATCAGGCTCGCCCGCGTAGGCCACGGGCTGAAGCGCTTAGTTTGCATCTCGGAAGACGGTTTCACAACACTCAGTGCGCTCAAATGGCTGGCGGACGTGGGCGCTTCCTTTGTGATGCTGAACCGCATCGGCAAAGTCTCATTGGTGACGGGACCGACCGCACCCAGCGACGCCCGATTGCGCCGGGCTCAAGTCTTCGCGATCAGCAACGGTGTAGGAGCAGAGATCTGCCGCAAACTGATTGACGCCAAGCTGGAAGGCCAAGAGCGGTTAGTGAGGGAACGGCTGCATGATTCCGTTGCGGCACAGGAAATCGCGGCGTTTCGAAACAAACTCAAAACGGCGAATACTGCCGACGATATCCGTTGGCTGGAGGCACACGCAGCGGTCGCCTACTTCGGAGCGTTGCGAAATGTTCCCGTGCTTTGGCCGAAGAAGGATTTGCCGCGAATCGCCGACCACTGGCGAACAGTCGGAAGCAGGCAATCCCCGCTCTCCGGCGGGCCACGCCTTGCGGTAACGCCCGTCCATGCCATGCTCAACTTTTGTTTTGCCTTGCTCGAATCGGAGAGCCGATTGGCATTGGCGACTCTGGGCCTCGATCCAGGCCTTGCATTAGGTCTGCATACCGACACCCCAAACCGGGATTCGCTTGCGCTAGATGTACTCGAACCGGTGCGCCCTCAAGTGGAAGACTGGGTACTCGGCTGGATCACGCGCGAACCCTTGCGTCGTGCAGATTTCTTTGAGACGGCAACCGGAAATTGTCGGCTGATGTCCCATCTCTGCACCCGACTGAGTGAGACCGCACCGACCTGGGGCAAGTTGGTTGCGCCGTGGGCTGAATACGTGGCCCGCACGCTGTGGGCCAGCACATCGCGGCCAAGAGGTAGCCGTTTGCCCTCCACCCCGTTAACCCAGCAGCACCGTAGGAAGGCAAAGGGGCAACTTGTGCCGGCAAGTGTGCCTGCTCCTCGCCCACAAAAGGTTTGTCGCGGATGCGGAGCCATGCTCGGCAGCAGCCAAGGCAAGCAGTGTGCGCTGTGCGGAGTCAGCGTTTCCCGAGCCAACATGATTGAAATCGCCCGCAGGGGACGGATTGCTTCCAAGAGCGCCGTGTCTCGGGAACGAATGTCTGTTTCGCAAAAGCAACAACGCGCAGCCAGACGCGGGTGGTTATCTTCGAGCCTTCCGGCTTGGCTCACACAATCAACCTACCGAGAGATGATCTTGCCCAAGCTCGCCACGGTCACTGTTCCTGCTCTCGCACGGACAATGAATGTAACTGAACCGTACGCTGCTGAAGTGCGAAAAGGGCGTCACGTGCCACACCCGATGCATTGGCAGGCACTGGCCGCAGTGGTTGGCGTCACAACTCCCACGTAGGTTCGCGCCGGTACGCGGGCTGCATCCATGAAGGCTATTCGCCCACATCCGAGGCACTGGCATGTTTCAACCCATCTAAACGAACCGCGCAGGCCAATACCCCTGCCTGCGCCTGAACGCTAGATCGCCAACATCCGATGCTTGTATGGACTCTTCGCGGCATCTTGGAGCATTATTCTGTCTTAGCCAACGTGCTCCAACTTTGTAGTCGCTTTGGGCGGGCAAAGTGATGGCTAGAAAAAAAGAACACATACACGTCCGCAAGCTCCCACTAGGTATTAAGAACTTGCTCCGCGGTAGCAAGTCCGTCACTAAGCTGGTTTCACGCTTGCGCTCTGAAATTGAGAGTGATCTCTTCCTGCCTTTGGTCCAAACCCTGCCACATTTCGTAGTTCACGGACGTTCAGCACAAGCACAATTTCATCTCCCTCCAGTCGGCTTCAGCATTCCCAAATTTCGAGTAGATATTCCACTTCTTGAGGCTGTTTCATTTGAAAGGGAACTTTTGTGGGCCGCTGCTGTATTCACTCACTATGCGCCCATTCTTAATAGATTTGTGGACCTTAAGGCGCAGCTCGAACGTAATCTGCTTGCGGGCAAATGGAACGTGTGCCAAGAACTTTTGCTCCGAATAGAAGATGAATTTGGATTTTCGTTTTGGTTCTTGGACATCAAAATCGCTTTATTGCAGAGCAGCAGTGGCCTTGAGGCACAAAAGGCGTTTTCAGCTAGAACGAAGAGCCTGCGACCGGAAGGTGACCTGATCCCCTTTCTCGCAGCGTACATCAGTTGGCGAAATGAGGATACGACAAATCCTTTCGTTTTTAGACAAACCGTGCGCGACCGACTGTCCGAGTGGACACTCGCAGAGCCTTTTAGAGTTTACTTAGCACTTAAGTTGACCGGTGAATGCACCGTCGATGAGCGAACGTTTTCAGAACTGCTACGACACGAGGCATCATATTCTCTAATCGATTACTACGAATCGTTTGTCCGTCTTGCCATGCTTTTCTTGAGTGAGCAAGTCGGGAAACGCGAGTTGACTCCGTTTGTCTCGCCGCTGGTATCGCTGACAAGAGTGATATCAGACTTTCGATTATCCAAGATGCTATCGCTTACATCAGAGGAAAGCCTAGCTCGCTGTGGTGGCAGGCGGTCATTAGAATACCAAGAGAGACTCGTAACTGGCGACTATGAAGGTCTGCTGAACTTACTGGCGACAGCACTTGTTACGGACCCGGGCGATGGTTACCTCTGGTGTTTGAATGCAATAGCCGAGGTAGAGTCCAACCGATCGGTGTTGTCATCCGAAGGACTCGGTCAACGGCTAGTCCGCGTTCTGCGAGCTATTATCGAAAAGCGAGGCGAGTTCACAGAAAGCGTCTGGGACGGTGCCCGCCTCATGCTTAACTACCGATCCTTCCCGTTTGCAGGGCAGTTTGAAGCCTTCTTCGGATCAGAATTGTCAAGCATGCCCAAGCCGATGCCAGCTATCCAGCTCGCCGCATTTTTGTCTAGTCCATATGTCGAGGCTCACGCACTTCGATTTCTTCCGTCTCCATTGCAGGTCTGTTACGCGAATTTCCTTACTACGTTTTATGGCAACCACTCAGTAGTTGCACTCGAACGATGGCGAGCGCAAAACACGACCGGCACAGCGTATCCCCCGGAAGGGACAGATAGATCACTATTGTACGAAATACGCATCGAACACGCGGCTGCTTCAGGGCAGCACGAGGAAGCCCTTCGCCTTGCTCGGCAGCTTGCCGAGAGATCCGGGCAGCGCTATACGCGAATCGCAAAGCGTTGGATTGCTGAATGCCTTTTGCGGACGGGTTCGACTGAAGAAGCAATAGAGTACGTGTGCAGCACATATCTTAGCGATCCACATATGCTATCGATGTTGCCGGTTAAAGAATGTGCGTTCATTCTTGACAAGAAGAGGCGCTCGGTTCTGGCTGGGAGGCTTTCCACCCCTATTATGCTGGACCTATACACGCGAAAACATGACTTCAAGTACGCCAGTGAAAGAAACTATGCGTATGAAGACTTCTTGTTGGCGCATGGCCTTGAAAAGCCATCGCAGTTGAGAACCCAGAGTCAGAATTTCGACCAAAGTATGCTGCTGTATTACCTTCGACTCATATGCGTGCCGGAGGTCATGCAGGACTCGACTGCTTTCGATTCGTCCAGAGAGCTGGACGAGGAGCGGCTCGCTGTGTGTGCGATATTGGCTGACATCGACCCGGATAACTTGGAAGAGTATGAACAGGAAATCCGTGACATTACCCGACAGTTGGTCATCAGACGAGGAGTGAGGGCCGTTGAGCAGAGCAAGTTGTTTGTCGACATGTCTGCCATTAGGCGATGGGCGGACAAGAACCTGAAGGAGAGCTTCGCTCGCTATCAAGCACTTCGCAGTATTGGCCTCGATGCAGGAGGGGCCGGCATCGATAACGCAGTACGGGACTTGCTGGCTGGCACGCCAATATCGGAGGAATATCTTCATCTACCGGCAAATGAGACGAGCCAATTGCTCGTGGACATGCTGTCCCGCTTCTTGGCGCAATGTTTGACGCATCCCGAGCATGGCCTTGATTGTTATCTGAGCATGAGAATTAGGCATGGAGCACTCGCAGGTCAGTTGCGCGCACCTCTGGAGCAGGAAAAGATTATTTCTCAACGCGAAGGCCCTCTTGACGAATACAAACCCAACGAGTTTTGGATACCAAAGCTCATTTCGCATCTTGACGTGTACGTTGTTCAGAAGATCGATACACGCCTGCGGAGATTCTCTGCGGAGTTTGACAGCTTTGTTGATCGGTTCGCGAGTGAATACATCCAGGTACGATCAGCCGATAAGCAGGAAGGCATATTTCATTTACCTCTGACCGTTCTGTTGGTACGCTTCGTTGCAGCGGAAATCTCAGCCAAAACCACGTTTGAAGGATTCTTAGACATATGCTCAAACTTGTTCTGGGAAATGCTCGATGCTTGCTTGCATGATGCGCACCAGCTTATAGACAGGAAGCTACGGCCAGAGTTAACCCATCTGTTCGAGTCACTACGCTCTGATCTCAACAATCTCGATGAACCTTATGCTATCTCTGAGCTGGATGCGGCAATTCTCAATGCCCAAACAAGAACTCAGCAGAAACTGGAACAGGTAAAAGACTGGTTCCAGGTTGCCAAGACGCTAGCAGACAGAACCTTCACATTTGAGGAAATCGTTGACATCGGACTGGAGTGCGTCACAAATGTACACCCTGGGTTTCGGCCTCGTCTGACACTGAATGTGTCGAGTGAAGACTCGTCCCTTCGCTTCAAGCAGTTGAGTCTTTTTTCAGATATCTTCTTCATAGTGTTTGACAATATACGCAAACATTCAGGTATGGCGAGTCCGAAGGTTACCGTTTCTGCAGCCGTCAAGAGCGACCGTCTTGAGATCGAGATCATTAACAAGTTGTCTCCGGCTGCCGTGACTCCCGAGCGGGAGGCGAGAGTAGCTCAGATAAGAGAAGCGATAGGGCAAGATGGTTACCTGCGCGCTGTCCGGTCCGAGGGCGGCACTGGGCTGAAAAAACTGAGGAACATTCTGCGGCAGGCAAGCGACCCAACGAGACGTCCAGAATTCGGGTTTTCGGACGATACATTTTTCATTAGGTTTGATTTGAAGGTTCTAGGGATAATAACGGATATCGCAGAACATGCGTAGGGTCCTGGTGATCGAAGATGACGAGAACAAGTTGTTGCAGTTGTGTAATTTCTTGAGAACGCGCTTTCATGGTGTCGAGGTTGAAACTGCACGATCTCTCCAGAGCGGGCTTCGTCAGGCCCGCGGAGATGGGTTTAGCTTGATCCTTCTCGACATGACTCTCCCTAATTTCGATGCAACACCAGATGATCCGGGTGGGCAAACGCGGAATTTTGGGGGCAAAGAATTCTTGAAGCAACTAGATCGATTCGACATGCGCGTCCCCGTTATTGTCGTCACGCAATTTATTACGTTTGGTTCCGGCGCACAGGCAATTCGACTAGAGGACTTGGACAAAGAACTGAAGCAGGCCTTTGGACACAACTATGTTGGATGCGTCTACTATCACACTTCGATACACCGATGGAAAGAAGAACTGGAGCAATTGACGAGGACACACCTGGAGCCATGCTGAAGATATTGTTGGTAGACGATGATAAAGAGAAACTCAGGCGCATCACAACTGCATTGCAGGCGGTTCCCGGATGTCAGCTAGAGAATATAGATCAAACAGCATATGCCAATGAGGCAAAGCGCTTTTTGTCAGAAATCCAATATGATCTCTTGATTTTGGACATAGCTATTCCGGCTCGTCCCGATCAGGTGCCTTCCCCCAGCGGTGGGATAGCATTGCTGGATGAGATTTTACAGCGAGATTCCAAGTACTTCCGCCCCAAACATATCGTGGGGCTGACGGCATTTCCGGATATCTATGAAAAGGCTTCCTCCCGGTTTGCAGAAGACCTTTGGATGGTCATTCAATATGATGGAACGACTGATCATTGGGCAGAACAACTTCAAAAAAAGGTCGAGTACATCTTACTAGTTGAACGATCACAACCCATACCCAGTCACCTCGCGCACTTGGGAATTGTGGCTGCGCTGGCAACGCCTGAACTGGCTGCAGTCCTAGACGGTGTTCCGTGGGAATGGTCAGGGATTCAGCTCGCGGCCGATGCGGCGCAATACTACAAGGGAAGGTTCAAGAGAGGAACAGAGTCCCGCGAGGTGGTAGCGGTAGCAGCACCCCGGATGGGGATCGCGGCAGCTGCTGTTAGTGCCATGAAGCTCATTACAGCGTTCCGCCCTCGCTATCTTGCAATCGTCGGTATCGCCGCGGGCATCAAGGGTCGATGTCAACTAGGAGACATAGTCGTTGCTGATCCTAGTTGGGATTGGGGAAGCGGGAAGATCACCAGTGCAGGCAGCACATCTCGTTTTGAGCAAGCACCACATCAAATCCCGCTCGATTCATTTCTTAGGTCCAAATTGAGTTCGTTTGCGCGGGACCGAGTTGTATTCGATAGCATCCGAAGGGAGTGGAAAGGTTCAACGATCAACCACATACTCAGCATGCACGTCGGCCCTGCAGCTTCGGGTGCTGCGGTGTTGGCTGACAAGAAAGCTGTGGCTCAAATAGTTGCTCAACACCGTCAACTGCTCGCGATCGAGATGGAAACGTATGGCGTGTACGCCGCAGCGCAAGAATCACCTCTTCCCCAGCCTAAGGCATTCTCTGTCAAGTCGATCTGCGACTTCGCCGACCATGGCAAAAACGACGATTATCAGGCATACGCTTCGTACACGAGCTCCCAAGCGCTTAGGAAATTCGCAGAGTCGTATCTCTAGTGGCCCAGGGGAGGCGCTTCGCGCCCCCTCCCGCGCTTCGCGCCGCGCCTCCGCGCGCCTCCAGGGCAGGGGTGTAGCGTTTTCCCCTCAGGTCATAGTACCCCTTGTTTGCATTGACTTGTCATGCGGTCGAGCCTACGATTCCGCTTGAGGGTGAGGGGAAGGAGCTTCTTCACCCATGGCGAACCGCACGGTTAGCCACGATTCGCTGGTCGGCCAGACCATCTCGCACTACCGCATCGTCGAGAAGCTGGGCGGCGGCGGGATGGGTATCGTCTACAAAGCTGAGGACGCCCGCCTGCACCGATTTGTAGCCCTGAAGTTCCTGCCCGAGGAGATCGCCAAAGACGCGAAGGCTCTCGAACGGTTTGAGCGTGAAGCGCGCGCCGCATCTGCGCTCGATCATCCCAACATCTGCACCATTCATGAATTCGGCGAGCACGAGGGCCGGCCTTTCATCGTCATGGCATTGCTGGAGGGACAG